>Ga0255355_1001556_pt1 | contig 10482 bp, 9 predicted proteins | sample HBST75metaG_FD_189943 | JGI IMG/M metagenome (GOLD analysis project Ga0255355, IMG submission 189943) | Peat soil microbial communities from Stordalen Mire, Sweden - H.B.S.T75 | ecosystem: Environmental > Terrestrial > Soil > Wetlands > Peat | place: Sweden: Norrbotten County, Stordalen Mire...
AACGCGATCCATGCTGTGCTGTCGGCAGCGGCCATGAACTTCCAGAAGCTCATAAGAGCTTTTTGGCGCATTTTTCTGCGCGGCCTGATGCACATCTGGGGATGGTTTCCGCTTCTGCAATGGGCTACAGCTTTCCAGACTCAGTCTATGAATGTCTAAAAACAACTTTTTCAGGATCGACTAAGTTAACAAATGTTTGAATCTTTGGATCCAAAGCCGGATTGACAGGGAATCTGTCATGCCAGAATATGGGTGGTTTTCCAATCTCTCCCAATTGGAGCGTTGGGACGAACATAGATTTGACAGGTGGCTCTTCATTCGACCCCCGACTTTTTGCGCTTTCCTATTCGCAGTAACGACTATGTCGGAAAGTGGTCCTTGCGCAAGAATCTCCACCCGTGATTCCCCACCTGTGATTGGCCCGTTTTACGCGTATTTCGCTGTATTTAGGCGGCCCCATATATCCTGTAATTTATTGCAAACACTGCTTATTAACGTCCTGAAAAGGCTGGCGTCGGCGGTTCAATCCCAGTGCGGAACAATTTTTGGATTTTTTATTTCACCGTAAGCAGGTGGTCTTCCCCTGTTGACCAGAGTTCGGCGTTTACATATTGGGATTGGATTTGAATTGCGAAGTGTCCACCTATTTTTAGGTGGACACTTCGCGAAGAGCTTAAGCGGGAACTGAAGTGTCTTCGAGGGCGAGGTTCCAGGGGAGTAGTTCGTCGATCCGGTTGACCGGATGGTCGGATGATCGGCGTCGAGAACCTCGGTGACATCTTCGCCAAACGGTCGCAACGCGCCATGACACTCCGGGCAGCAGTCACTCTGCGGCTTATGCTCAATGGTCTCGCGTTCCAGATGTTCGGGGAGTGGCTTGCGGGCAGGCTTGTTGCTCTTGCAGAAAGAAGTGCTGAGAGGTTTTATCTGCTCCTCGGCAGACTAAAGCCACTTCTCCAAGGAAATTCCAATTGGCAAGGTAGGAAAAGGAAGAAGACGAGCGGTCGTATTGCAGGCTAATCGGCCTCGGCGGTGATGAAGCCGCGTCGGAACCGCTCGAATGCACCCTGCGTGTTTGCATGTTGCGGGGCGGGAACCGTCGCCCCGACGCCTCTTCGAGGTCGTCCATGACGGCGTTGTAGCCAAACAGACTCTCGCCGCTTGGCTCCGTTTGAAAGATGAAGCGTGCGGCCAGCCATTGGTCGATTGCTGTTTCGAGGCGGGACACCAGACGGACATCGAGTTGTAGGCTTGCGGTGCGATTCATGGGGAGGTCTCCTACCCATGAATTTGGAAGCCGGCATCTGCGAGAGGGCGGTCGCAAAGGTTTATCCGTCCCTATGGATGCGACGGTTCCCAAGGGGAGACAGAGGCGGCGACGAGCAAGCGGCCTACGCCGTGGCGGAGTGGCTGCAACGGGCTGACCAGAGCGGCTCACTTGGAAGCTTTCTCAATCTGCCTCAAGAAAAGCAGGGTGCTCTGGGAAGACTGCCGCTGGAGATTCGGGCGCATCGGGGATTTATGCCGAGTTGAATGGCTGGTTGAAGAACTTCCCGGTCTGGATTCGAGACTTGCGCCATCCGCAATAGAATGAATGCAACAGGCTAATGTGACGCACAACGCCATCACCATCTCGCCGGGTCCGCGCTTTCGAGCCGCCTTGATTCTAGCCATCATCGCGGACGCACTCCAGATTGCCGTTTTCCCACTCTTCGTTGAGGGCGCAGAGTCGCCCGTGGATGACATTCTGGACTTGGGAATGGGAGCCGTGCTGACTTACCTTCTCGGTTGGCACTGGGAGTTTCTGCCATCGTTCGTTGTCAAGCTTGCACCCGGAGTCGATCTGGTTCCTCTCTGGACATTGGCGGTTGCCAACGTCTACCGCAAGGCGAAGCGGATCGCGGTTACCGCAGAGGGGGTACGCGAGGAACACCCAGCACAGAAGGACTCGCGGCGTTCTTAACCGTATGTGCCATGCAGCCAAGGCCGACTGCCCCCCCGGACGAAGTGGATAAATACCGGAGGGACCTCGCCGCTTGAATTCTGGTTCACAGACTAAACCATGTGAACCACCCACTCGGCGGCGAAATGGCCGCAAAAAAACCCGTAAATCGGGGGGCTGGGAATTGGGGTTTGTGAACCACCCGCTCGTGACCTTCATGGTCTGCTGTTTAAGACCGCCAATGACAGCCCTGTGAGCAAATCTATCCTACGCTCGGCAGAAATTCACGAGACTATTCATCACTGCTGAGTCCAGAGGCGTTTCGGGCACCCGGCGTCTCGTGGCAGACCATCTCACAGCGACGCGACATTGGCCTCAGCACTGCCTGTCTGGCTCTCCAACCATCTTCGAAAAAACCTCTAGAATGCGGGCTTGTAAGCGCCTGACTCTGCGGGGAAGTAGAAGAGTCAATCGGATGAAGGAAGGCCAAGCTCAGGCGGCATAGCCTTCCTCTCTTACTCTCCACCTACTGAACAGTCAGGGTTAGCGTTCCCGTTTCCGTGGTCGTGCCCGACGTGCCGGTGACAGTTATATGGTATAGGCTCCCGCAGAGGTGCCGGGATTGCTGTTACCGCCGCTGCTAATGCTCCCACCGCCACATGCCACTACGCCGCCAGTGAGTGCTCCTAGGTCTCTGACCGCGTCATAAGGTCTCTTTTGTAGCCGAACTTCTGGCGTGCCTTTCTGCGTGTGAACTGCCAGTCGATGGTGATGTGGTTGCGATTCATTTTACGGTTCCAGACCCTGGCTTCCCTTCGTAGATCGAGAAGAGAAGGGATTCTGCGGTGGCCAAGGCACTGGCGGCTGAATAGGCTGATCTCGATCTCCGCCTGGTCGAGCCAGCTTCCGTGTTTGGGCGTGTAATGCACCGTAAACCGCTTCCATAGCCAGTCGCCAATCTTCTCTCCGAACCGGTCCACCAACGCCTTCAGGCGATGCGAACTTAGATTGTCCATCACCAGATGGATGGTATCGGCCTCCGGGTAGCTGGCCGCGATCTCCAGCAGGTAATCTGCAAACTCCGGCGAGCAGCGCGTCGGAGTCACTTTGGTGAAATGTCGACCAGCTTTCGGCTGCACGCCACAGAACACGTTGGCTGTGCCGCAACGCTTGTACTCCGAGTCGCGCCGCAGGATTCGCCCTGGACGCATGGGCCGCGCCGGACGCACATCGGCATGCAGTACAACCGGCTTCTCGTCCACACAGACCACGGGCTCGGCTTCCGATAGCGGCTTTTCATAAAGGGCCAGCACATCTTCCATACGGGTGATGTACTCCTCTTTCAGATCCGCCACGCACCACATTTTTTTCCCGCCACGGCTTCAGATCGTGGCTCTGAAGAAGGATGCGAATCGTTTCCCGGCCCACCCGCGGTGCCAGTTTTCGCTTCACCGCTTCCGTGGCGATAAGCCGCACGCTCCACCGTGCCTGGCCTGCGGGCGGCTCGCCACAAACCATGGCAATGATCCGTTGGCTTTGCACTGTATCCAGCGCCCGTGGTTGGATGGGACGCGGCTTTTCGTACAGCCCAGACTCCAGTCCTTCTTCCTCGTAACGCCGGGCAATCGCTCGTACCGTCTTACGTGCCACGCTCACGTTACCGGCTACCTGCGCTGCCGTTTGGCCCTGATCAAGTTGGCGAAGTATCAAGGCCCGCCGCAGCACACGCGCCGATTCCCACCCCTTCGTCAGCATCATGAAAATTTGCTGCCGATCCTTCTTCCCCAACTCCACATGGATCCGATGGTAGGTCGTTCGCATCTCTTCACTATGCGACCAAACCACGCTCTACATAAGTGCCTGATTAGGTACATCATACGTCGGTCAAAGACCTAGGCTCGGATTTGCCTACCAAGTGCGTCCGTCCACAGTGATTCGCGCGGGAGGTGGCATATACTATCAGCCCGTTCGCGAGGATGGCAATGCGGATAACGGCAATATGGGTTTTGCCGGTCGCTATTGGTCACCAAGCAATAAGTTCGCGCAGGGTATCAACGCCATAGTCGACAGCACAACTTCCGGCGGGTTCCTGCCTTCCTCTTTCCAGACAGACATGGCTTCGCAGAAGCCACCAACAATCAATCCCGGCATTCTGGTAGGTAATGGCATTTTTTTGTATCAGCCTAAAGCTGGTCGCACGCCGTACTTCGGCACGTGGGATCTTACAGCGGAGCAAGGCATTGGGAAAAATTCCGTGTTTCGCGCCAGTTATCACGGCAATGCTGGCATCAAGCTACTCTACAAAAAGATTAACCCTAACCAACTCGACCCGAAGTATTTGTATCAGTACGGGAACGACCTTCTGGTTAAGTATGTTAGTGATCCTGCAGTTCAGGCGCTTGGTATTGTTCCATCTTGGGTGCCAAGCAACTATCAACTCAACCAAGTATTGAGTCCATATCCGCAGTACAGCAGCATCAATGTTAACGCTGGTGGCGCGGCCGATGGACATTCGCGCTGGCATGCGCTCGAATTGAGTCTTGAGCACAGGTACAGCAACGGGCTGCAGACAACGTTCGCCTACACCTTCTCCAGAATGGTCGGCAATACTGATGGAGAGGACGCCAACCGCGGAGATGGTGCGGCGCAGAACACCTACGACCTCAAGTCTGAGAAGTCAATTGACCGCGATGATCAGACCCACGTCCTCAGTTGGAACTACGTCTACGACCTTCCGTTCGGGAGAGGCAGGCACTTCCTCGGTACAACACCGCGCGTTTTAGATTTGGCGATCGGAGGATGGAAGCTTTCGGGCATCGAGCGGTTCAACTCCGGCGCGCCAATGCAAGTCGGTGGCGGACTGGACTGGATGGGAGGGGCAAGCAGTAACTCAAGGGCGAGTTGGGCAACTGGCTATGGACCACACAGCCAGTTGAAGAATTCTCACTACAACAAGTTTGATCCGAGTTCGAAGTACCTCAATACGGCGGCCTTTGTGCATGCCCCACATGTCGTGTTGCCGAGCGGTATCCGCTATGGCACTTACGGTACCACACCGCGCTACATCTCCCAGCTCCGCGGTCACTGGGATATGCAGGACGATATCAACCTAATGAAGAACTTTGCAGTAACAAAGAATAAGTCGTTTGAGTTCCGTGCCTCGGCGTTCAACTTCCCAAATAATCACTACCAAGCGTATCCGGATACAAACGTGGATGATTCAAACTTCGGAGAGGTAACCAATCCGCAAAACAATTCTGCTCGTTCGATTCAGTTTGGGCTGAAGTTCATCTTCTAAACCAAGACTCCGGAACGGATGGAGTTTCTCAACCTGTTGTACTATATGCGGCGATTTGCCAGGCGCTTATTATCAGCGTCTGGCAAGCCGCATAAGACAACGAATTGAGAATAGTAGTGCCAGATTCTGATATTGCTATTCTCAATCGTTCAGTCATTACCATGTCGTACAGATTTGAATTGTGCCGCTAGGGTTGAACGCTAGCCTTCGAACAAAATAAGTAGATTTTCGAATTTGTGCGAGGAAGGAATCCAAGAGATGAGGTTACGCGACCGTGTTATCGTGTTGGCTCTGCTTGCTGCTTTATTAGGTAGCGTTTCAGATGCGCAGCAGGTGTCTGTGACAAAAGAGCGAAACAACGAGGAACGATTAAGCTTTCAAACTCATACTCCATGGTCCCCACGTATCAATCTGAATGGCGATGTTGCCATGTCATATGGCATCGACCCAAGTCTGCCGGGGCGCCTTGAGAGTTGGCGTTTACGCGGATATAAAATCCAACTCATGACCGGCGTGGCGTGGGGAGAATACCAGGACTATTTGTATGGCCACTTTGATGGAAAGAATCACTGGGACCAAGCACAGAAGGATAGCAAGGGCAATCTGGTGTTGCATGGCATGGATGTTCCTTACATTTCTCCAGGCAAGGATTACGGCAATTATCTGACTGTGGGGATCAAGCGTGCGCTCGACGCCGGTGCGGAAGCGGTATATCTCGAAGAGCCAGAGCTTTGGGCTCGTAGTGGTTGGGAGGATAACTTCAAGCGCGAGTGGAAAGCCTACTACGGGGAAGATTGGCAGGCTCCTGATTCGTCGCCGGACGCGCAGTACCGTGCGTCGAAGCTCAAGTACATGCTATATAGGAGAGCGTTGGCACAGATTTTTGATTTTGTGAAGGATTATGGCCAGGAGCATGGACGCATCATTCACTGTTATGTACCGACTCACTCACTTATAAATTATGCAAACTGGAGAATCATAAGTCCCGAATCGTCATTGATTAATGTGGGTGCTGACGGCTATATCGCGCAAATCTGGACCGGAACCGCGCGCGAGCCAAACTATTACAAAGGCGTGTTGAAGGAACGCACGTTTGAAACTGCATTTCTGGAATACGGCGCCATGCAAAATCTTGTGCGCGCCTCCGGACGCCGGGTCTGGTATCTGAATGACCCCATTGAGGACAATCCTAACCTTGACTGGGTAGATTACCGAACCAATTGGGAAAGCACCCTGACTGCGTCCTTGCTTCAACCGGAAGTTTGGCGGTACGAAACCATGCCTTGGCCAGAAAGAATTTTTAATGGCACGCATCTTGCAGCAAAAGACACTGCGGGAAATGAAAAGGCAACAAAGGTTCAGATTCCTAAGCCCTACGAGATAGAACTGCAGAGCGTCATCAGCGCCTTGGGAGATATGAAGCAGTCGGATGTGCGATGGGAGAGCGCGGGAACGGAAGGCATCGGCATTCTTGTTTCTGATACCATGATGTTTCAGCGCGCCGATCCAGTACCCTCCGACGCACAGCTTGGATCGTTCTATGGACTCGCGCTGCCGCTTATCAAACGCGGCATTCCAGTAGAGCCAGTACAGATCGAGAGTGCAGGAACGCCGGGATTGCTTTCCAGATATAAGATCTTGTACTTGACGTATGAGGGTCAGAAACCGCCCCAGCCAGAATTTCACACTGCGCTTGCAAAATGGGTGCGTGCGGGAGGTTCGCTCATCGTTATCGACGACGACAAGGATCCATACAACTCTGTTCGAGAATGGTGGAACACCGGCTTGCGCGCATACCAAACACCAAGGCAGCATCTCTTTACTGAACTTGGAATCGATTTGAATGCAAATGGACTAACCAAGGTAGGGCACGGTTCCATTATCTACGTACCTAGCTCTCCCGCTGCTCTTTCGCACGACGCTAAAGGAGACCAAACCATTGAAGAGCTTGGCCGGCAGGCTGCCGCTTCCGTTCAGTTGTCGTGGAAAGAGACGGCAAGCCTGGTCCTGCGGCGCGGGCCGTATGTTGTCGCCGCAGGACTGGATGAATCGGATGCACAGAGCTATCCTTATGTTTTGCGCGGCCGCTTTATCGACTTGTTCGACTCGAAGCAAGCACCCATTGTGAATCCGGAGATATTTCCAAAATCTCGCAAACTGCTAGTCGATCTTACTGTTGCAGAGCGAAATGGGAAACCTCACATCTTGGCTGCAGCTTGTCGGATCAAGGATGTGACAACCAGTGACCGTGCGTTGAGTTTCCATGCGGATGGCATCGCCGACACTACGGCCGTGGTCACCATCTTCCTTCCTAAAAAACCGGGCATGGTGAGGCTCGGTGGCAAAGTGATGAATAAAGGGCAGTACCATTACGAGAATCATCTGCTGCATGTTGAATTTCCTAATTCGACAGATGAAATTCCTGTCGAGATCGATCTTAAAGGATGATGAGAGCGCCAAAAAGTCGGGGGACAGGCCACTTGGCAACGAAACTTTTCGCATCTGTTTACCTGAAGCCTTGTGGTTTATAACCTTGGAGATAAGCTATGCCGATGGAATCAGAGAAGTATGAAACACAATGCACCGAGGCTCTTAAGAAAACCGAGGTGCAGCCCCGAGTCCGATTCCATTTTTCTTGCGGAATTCCATTCGCTCTTCTGCTGCTTGCTTCCTCTGTTTTTGCGCAAAGCAGAACCATGTACATCTCGAAACACTATCTGAATATTCCGGTGGCGCGTGTAAGTGAAATGCACGTGTTTCAAATCCAAGTCGATGGGATTCAAAAGCGTGAATTCCCCGTGCAATTGGCAGAGCATTCTCCTGACTACTGGATCTTTATCGATGTCAGCGAATTCAAAGGACAGACCATCACCCTTTTGGGCTCATCCTCGCAGACTGCTCTGGATGGTATTTATCAGGCCGACAAGATCGAAGGTGCGGACTCCCTCTACAAGGAGCGCAATCGGCCACAATTCCACTTCACCGTGAAGCGAGGTTGGAGCAATGACGTAAACGGTCCGATCTTCTACAAGGGCCAATACCACCTGTTCTGGCAGGCGTTTCCATTTGGAGTGACATGGGATACCGGTTTCATGTATTGGGGACACGCAGTGAGCAACGACTTGGTTCACTGGCGGGAGCTGGCTCCCGCGCTCATGCTCGACAAGCTCGGCTCACCATGGTCCGGCACCAGTCTTGTCGATCACAACAACGATGGGGGATGGGGAAAAGATGCGTTGGTGCTGGTTTATACTGCTTTCGACCGCAAGTCGCAGAAACAGGTGCAGTGCGTCGCGTACAGCACAGACAACGGAGTAACCTTCACTCGCTATGCCGACAATCCGATTGTGGACAGCAACCGTGAGGTAGGCTCGAACGATACCAGAGATCCGAAGGTCTTTTGGTACGAGCCTACCAAGCATTGGGTGATGGTTCTCTTTGAAAAGGATGGGATGTCCTTCTACACTTCAACCGATCTGAAGGCGTGGGAACGAAAAAGCCATTTCAAGAGTCTGCATGAGTGCCCCGATTTCTTTGAACTACCCGTCGATGGGGATACCCGTCACAACAAATGGATTCTCCATGGCGGCTCTTCGAGCTATTTCATCGGCAGCTTCGATGGTGAATCATTCAGCCCGGAATCTGCTGAGCTTCGTTATGCGGAAGGGGCAAACGCGCATGAGGACGATGTCCTCTATGCAGCACAATCCTTTGCTGAGATGCCGGATGGCAGGCGCGTACAAATGGCATGGGGAAGAATTGAGCCACAGGGAATGCCTTTCAACCAGATGATGCTATTTCCCACCGAATTCAAGCTGGTAACCACCCGAGATGGTCTGCGAATGCGCGCAACTCCCATAGAGGAGATAGAAAGGCTGCGTCGAAAGGCACAGACGTGGACCTCGTTAACGGCTGCCGAAGCCAATCAAGCGCTGGACAGGGCTGGATACGGACCTCTCGACGTGAGACTCAAGGTTACTCTGGAGAAGGAGGATGAACTGGCTATTAGGTACCAGGGGAATACGCTGGCTACGATCAATTCCGTAGAACTTGAGAATGGCCGGAATTCGGTCGAGGTGTTGATCGATAAGGCTGTCGCTGAAATCTTCGTGGATGGGGGAGCGCGCTACATCGTAAGAGAGATACCCACAACCACTGGCGACCATGGATTGGAGTTTGGTATGGGGAAGAATACGAGCTCGATCAATCGGCTTGAGATCTGCCCAATGAAGTCGATGTGGAAGACCCATACTTCGAGCCAGAGATAAAACTATCTGCTTTGATTTGGACCTCAACATTCCAGCCCAGATACGGAGATCCACATAGATACGAGGGCTTGCTTGTCCATAACTATTTGATGTTGATTACGGCGACAGAACTTCAATAAGTTAATTCGCCGGGAAAGAGGTAGTTACTCCTGGGATCTCTTTCCCATTTTTTATTTACTTAGCCAAGTTGCCTTGGTTAAGGCCCTTGGCACAGCGATTCACAGCCTGTGCCGGGGTCTTGTTGTTTTAGATGGAATCAGGATACGCAATTCGCGATAAACTTTGCCCGTTATGATTCACATTACAAAATCCGGGTTCAAATGCTTTGAGTGGAACTCCAACCAGCGCCAGTACGTGGAAGAGGCGTTCGACTCCATCTTCCGGCTGCGCGACGGCGTGACCCTGATCGAAGACGATGTGACGCTGGGCGACATCATCACGCTGACCTACAAAGACGAGTTCTTGCGCGGGTTTATCGGCGCCTACAGCGGATGCAGTGTGAGCGCCTTCTACGAAGAGCTGAGCCGTGGAGTGAAGCCGCTGGACCCGGACAGCCAAGTCAAATACTGCACCATAGAGTTCGCGCATAATTAACTTGAACTAATGAAAAGAAGGCGTACTTTTTTCCCATGGGAAAAGAGCTGGTGGTTTTGCGGAAAAAGTACCGAGTGCTCCGTGACCTTCTGGACGAATGAGGACGTCGGGTGTGGGCCGCCGCTGAGGCAAGCTCTCTGCCTCGCGGCGGGGTATCGCTGGTGGCCCAAGCTATCGGTCTGTCGCGAACTACGATCCACGCCGGCATCCGCGAATTGCAGCAGCGCAAAGCAAAGCCCCTGGCGGTGGGACGACGCCGCAGAGCGGGCGCTTTCAATTACCCAGAATTCGGTCCTGCCGGTGTGGGTGTTGACGGAGCAGATTCGGTCTCAAGCGAGGTACTTTTCAGAACAGCCCGGCAGGCATTGAACTGTTGTCAT
>Ga0255355_1001567_pt1 | contig 10415 bp, 8 predicted proteins | sample HBST75metaG_FD_189943 | JGI IMG/M metagenome (GOLD analysis project Ga0255355, IMG submission 189943) | Peat soil microbial communities from Stordalen Mire, Sweden - H.B.S.T75 | ecosystem: Environmental > Terrestrial > Soil > Wetlands > Peat | place: Sweden: Norrbotten County, Stordalen Mire...
ATCCGACACAAAGACGAAAGCGTCTCCCGGTTCTGCGCCCACGCTGAGTTCCTCGTAGGTCACGTTGGGAAACATCCCCAGCGGGAAGCCCTCGGCGCGCACCGTGGTCGACTGGCCGGAGCGGCAGAAGACGGGTTGCACCGCACCCGAGTTGGCCACTTGCAGGGTGCGGCTCTCATCGTTCCACAGGGCAAAGAGCATGGTCACATACTGCGATTCCAGCTTGCGTACCTGGAGCGCATCGTTCAACTGGGCAAGCATATGGGCTGGTTCCGGCCGCTGCTGCGCCGCCGAGCGCATGATGCCGCTCAGAAGGGCCGCAAACAGGGCCGCCGGAGCCGCTTTGCCGCTTACATCGCCCAGCACGATGGCGGTGTGGCCGGGGCCATAGTCCACAAAGTCGTAGAGGTCGCCGCCGATGGTGCGCGCGGGCAGAAAACGCACCGCCATCTCCGCATTCGCCATCTGGGGCGGAGATGCTGGCAGCAGGCGCAGTTGCACCTCGCGCGCCATGGCCAGGTCGCGCTCCAATTGCTTCTCTTGCGAGCGCACCGCCTGGTAGAGGCGTGCATTTTCAATTGCGATGGCCACCTGCGCGGCCAGTGTGGTCAATATGCGCTCATGCTCTTCGTTGAAGAAGTTTACGCGCGTGTGCTCCAGATCCAGCACGCCGATGATATGCCCCTTGCGAAACAGCGGCACAATCATCTCCGAGCGGGTTTCCGGGTTCATGGGCACATAGCGCGCGTCCCTGCGCACGTCGGGGACATTCACCAGTCTCCACTCGCGCACCGCCACGCCCACCAGTCCGCTGGTGACCGGGACGCGGCGCAGAGGCGCCTCCGCGGAACCGAAGCGCCAGGTGTAGCGCGTAATCAGCGTCTCGCCCTTCTCGTCCAGCAGTCGAATGGTGAACATCTGATAATCGATCAGGCGGCGCAGCAGTTGCCCAACCCGCTCCAGCAGCGGGTCCAGGTCCAGAATCGAGGTCAGCTCCGTGGCAATCTCGTTCTGCACCGTGAGTGCCTGCGCCTGGCGGGAGACGCGCGCATAAAGCCTGGCGTTTACGATTGCCTGGGCGATGCGCGAGGCGGTCAGTGTCAGCAGGCGAAGGTGCTCGGGTCTGAAGTAGTCAGAATCTTCGCTTTCGATGTCCACCACGCCGATCAGACGATTCTTGGCGATGAGCGGCACCGTCAGTTCCGAGCGCACTCCGGGGATAGCCGGGATGTAGTGTTCCGCGCTGGATACGTCGTTAAGCATCACCGGCTGGCGAGTAAGCGCCACTTGGCCGACGACGCCTTTGCCCATGGGAACGCGCAGCTTCTCCACGTCCGCTGTGTGGCCGATCTGGAAGCGCATACGCAGTTCCCGGGTCCGGTCGTTGACCAGCAGGATGGCAAAGATGCGGTACGGGATGACAACGCGCACCAGTTCCGCTGTGCGTTCGAAGAGGGTTTTCAGATCCAGCGTGGTGTTCAGTGCGTCGGCAAGCTGCATCAGGTACGCCGCGTCCGCCGGTTCCACGCGGATATTCATGGGGTCGAGATGCACCCCTGGGTCGGCCGGACGGTAGTCGCCCTCAAGCTCGGGTTCATTGCTCGGAGATGGTGGAGTAGAGATCATATGTGTTGAACGGAATCATAGCAGTGCAGGGAACAGGGAATAGGGGTTAGGGATTAGGGGGTAGAAATTAGGAATCAGAAGCTACATAGGCAATCTGCCTGGGTTGTCGAAACAGGAACTTTCAGATAGCTGCTGGTTGCCCGGTCACTGAATTCGCTCAGAACTTCTAACCTCTAATCCCTAACCCCTATTACTTACTCCGCCCCTAGCTCGCGCACAATGGCCACCGAGGCGGAAGCCCCGATGCGACTGGCGCCGGCTTCAAGCAGGGCCTTCACGGTGGCCAGGGTGCGGATGCCGCCCGCTGCCTTCACTCCGCATCGGCTGCCGGCCACGCCGCGCATCAGCGCCACGTCGGCCGCGGTTGCGCCGCCCGAGGCAAAGCCCGTCGAGGTCTTGATAAAGTCCGCCCCGGCTTGGATGGCGATCTCCGAAGCGCGCAGCTTCTCTTCCAGGGTCAGGAGCGCGTTCTCCAGAATTACCTTGAGCAGCACTCCGTGATGGTGGGCAACGGTGACCACGGTGTGGATGGTCTGCTGCACGGCTTCATAGTCGCCGCTCTTGAGCAGGCCGATGGGGATCACCATATCCAGTTCGCGCGCGCCCAGCTTGATCAGCGCCGCCGCCTCCTGGCGGAGCGTTGACGCCAGCGATGCACCCAAAGGAAAGCCAATCACCACGCCCACGGGAACGCCGCTGCCTGCCAGCACGCCGACTGCCGTGGAGGCCCACAGCGGGTTCACCATGGCGCAGGCGAATCGGTAGCGAATTGCCTCGTCGCACAGGCTTTCCACCTGCTTTCGGGTGGCGTCGGGCTTCAGCAGCGTGTGGTCGATGATGGCTGCCAGCGATTGCCAGTTTGCCAGAGTTGCCGCGGTAAACGCGGCTGAATCGAAGTTTCCGTTGCCGGATTTCGAATCCGCGCCCTGAATGGGAATGGTTGTCGTCATGATGTCATGCTCCTTGCAGGAGAGATGCCGCTCTCAGTCTGCGGTTCACCGGAAAAACTCCACGAGTCAGTATAGTGCCTGTCAAGGCGCGCGACCAGACAGATGAACACAACTTGGCACGGGCCTGGCTCGGAGTCGGCGCATTGGCTTTTTGCTTCGCTGCCACGCTCCCTACTCGGGATGGTCCGGCGTCATCAGGCAGATGTCGGGCAGGTTCCGGTAGCGCTCCGCGTAATCCATTCCGTAGCCGATGACGAAGAGGTTGGGAATGGAAAAGCCCACGTAGTCCGCTGTAATCTTTTCGATGCGGCGGGAGGGCTTGTCGAGCAGCGTGGCAATGCGCAACGACTTGGGACGCTGCTGCAGGAAGAGCTTGCGCAGGTAAGAGAGCGTCAGCCCGGTGTCGAGGATGTCCTCGACCACCAAGACGTTTTTGCCCTCGATTGGCTCATCGAGGTCTTTGATCAGCTTGACCGCGCCAGAAGACCGCTGTCCCTGGCCGTAGCTGGAGGTGGCTACAAAGTCAAATGTGGCGTCGGCCTGGATAGCCCTCGACAGGTCGGCCAGAAACGGGGCCGCGCCCTTCAGCACGCCCACCATCACCAGTTTTTCGCCGTTCAGGTCACGGGTAATCTCTGCGCCCATTTCTGCAACGCGCTGGGCAATCTGTTGGCGTGTATAGAGGATCTCAAGACCTTGGTAGCTGAGGGTAGCCATGCATCCAGTATCGCCTGAATCGAGTGTCGTAGGGCAAGCGCGCCTGTGCAAATCCGGGCCGTTCGGTTCCCCAGCCGCAGGGCGGGCGCACGATTTCCGCCGCTTGGTCCAGCTATACTTGAGGAACGATGATTCCCTATTTGCACTTTTGGCATCTTAATCTGCCGACCTTCGGCCTGATGCTCTGGCTGGCTGCTGTTGCGGCCGCTTTTGTCATGGACCGTAGCTTCCACCGTGCGCACATCACGGCTGATGCCGTGAGCATGGTGGCTGTGACCCTGGTGGCCGGTATCGTGGGTGCCAAGCTGTGGCACGTCATCGACACGCCCATCGAGTTTCGCGAAATGGGCTGGCGCGTGCTGTGGGATTCAGCCGGCTTTGCCTGGTTCGGCGGTCTCTTGTTGGGTATCTTCGCGTTGGTTTTCCAGGGCTGGTGGGCAAAGGTCGGCGGCCTGCGGACCCTCGATCTGGCCGCTCCCGCCGCTGCCATCGGCTATGGCATCGGACGCATCGGCTGCTTCCTCTCCGGCGACGGCTGTTATGGAATCCCAACCAACCTGCCCTGGGGCATGAGCTTCCCCAACGGCATTGAGCCAACCGCGCCCTTCGTCCGCGTGCATCCCACGCCGCTCTATGAGCTGGCCGCGGCACTGTTGATTGGCGGGTGGTTGTGGTGGAGGGCCGGCAAGCGCCATTCCACCGGCTCCATCGTTGGCCAGTACCTGCTGCTTAGTGGAATAGCTCGCTTTATGGTTGAATTTATCCGTCGCAACCCAAAGGTTCTATGGGGCTTATCGAACGCCCAACTGGCCAGCGCCGGCTGCGCGGTCGCGGGGATCATTCTGATTGTGTGGGCCGCCTCGCGGCCGGTTGCCGGGCAGGAAGAGGCGGCTGGAGCCTTCTCGAAAGCGGGCTGATTCCGCTCAGCCTGAGCGGAATCAGCAGGTCAGACAGTGTCTTGTTCGCTACAGCCGCCTGATAAACGCCTGCGCTTCTTTCAACTGCGGGAAGAGCGCCTCGTCGGCTTTGAACTCGCGGGAGTGGACGCACCGCCGCAGCCCTCGCATCTTCACCGGGTGCTTCAGGTGCAGCATCTCGTGGTAGAGCAGGTATTCGACGGCGTAGCGCGGGCTTGATGGCCGGTCGAAGACGCGGCTCACCACGATGGTGTTGTGGGCGGCGTCGTAGTGGCCCAGTGACCGCTTGGCTACGCCCTCGCTCCAGGTCAATTCGGGCCGGCCCAGCATACCGCCGAAGAAGCGCACGTTGAGCGAGTCGAAAACCTCATCCAGATTGAAGAAGCGGCCTTCGGGGCCGAAGAACCGCTTGCTGCCGCGTGCGCCACGAATCAGTTCGGTCTGCCGGGTGACGGCGGCGCTCGAAGAAAACCGCTTGTAGCGCAGGTTGTGCGCTGCGTCGATGGGCTTTTTGTAGAGTTTTGCCAGCAGAATGTGTGCGATGGCGTGGATGACAGACTCCGGCGCGCCCTCCAGCAGATCGGAAAGACTGGCAAGAATCTGCCCGTCGCGCAGGCGAATCCTGGTATTCAGTGAGGTAAACCGCCTGAAAAGAACCACAATGGGCGGCATCGGCGCCCTGGGGCGCAGTACCCGATACTCCTCCTGAAAGATGGAAACAAAATCGTCAGCCACTGAATACAGCTTACAGCGTGCAGTTGACAGCTCACAGTTCGCTGGTCGCAGTTGGTTTTGAACTGTGAACTGTCGGCTGTCAGCTTACTTTTTGCCTTCGAGCAACAAGAGCCGTTGGCGCGCCTGCCACTCCTGATCTGGAAACTTACCGGCGGACGAATCCAGAAAGTGATGGTAGTAGGTTGCGGCCTGCGTTTTGTTGTGGAGCGTGTCGTAAGCCGTCGCCCAAAGGAAGTAGGTGGACGGGAGTTCCGGAAGCGTTTTTGCCCGCATAGTGAGGGCGTGGAGCGTGACGGAAGGCTGTCCGATCTTCGAGGCGGCAAAGGCCAGGCCGCTCCAGCCATCGGCGTTGGCCGGGTCCAGCCGGGTGGCCTTGTCGAAGGCGATGAAAGCCTCAGCGTACCTGGCCAGGCGGATCAGGTTTTGACCGTGGGCTATCAAAAGGTCTGGTGCTTCGGGGCTGGCCGCCAGAAGACCAATATATAGCTTGTCCGAGCCGGCGGCGTCTCCCGCTTCGGCCAAAACTTCGGCCAGCATCCGGGTAATGGCGGCGTCCTGGGGGTGGGCATCGTGCAGTTTCCGGATCAGCGGCAGCGCCTCGGCCTTGTCCTGCGCGGCCAGCACTGTGGCCAGTTGCGCGGTCAGCGCCGTGTCGCCGGGCGACTGTTCAAGGGCCGAGCGAAGGAAGGTTTCGGCTTCGGGATACTGTTTGCGCGCAATCAACAAATGGGCCAGCCCCGCGCTGGCTGGTGCGGACTTGGAATCTTTGGCCAGAATGCGGCGGTAGGCTGTTTCTGCGGCGTCGAACTGGCCGCTCTGTTCGGCAAGGCTCGCGGCCAGCAGCGTGTCGGCCGGCGTCTCGGGCGTGAGCTTCAGCGCCTCCAATAAATCCGCAGACGCCTTGGCGGGATCGGCTGTGTGGTCAATCTCCGCCAGCGCCCGCCATGCCCGCGCCTTGGCGCTGGCTCCGGCCTCGCCGGGGTCGAGCGTGGTGGCTACCGCCAACTCTGGCCTTGCCTCGGCCAGTTTGCCCTGCCGCGCCAGCAGCAGTCCCAGTTCCACGTGCGCTTCGAACGACCGCGGATTGGCCTCCACGACCCGACGGTAGAGTCTGGCTGCATCGTCCAGCCGGCTCTGGGCGTCGGCCACGTACCCCGCGTCAAACAGCGCCCGCGCATCGCTGGGGTGAGCAGCCAGCCAAGGGGCGAGCTTGGCCTCTGCGGCTTTCCAATCGGACTTGACGATGGCCGCCTCAGCCTCCGTCACTTCCTCTGAGAGGGGCTGGGGCGCGGCGGCAGCGGGAGCCTGCTGATCCGGATTTTGGCCGGAGACGGCAAGTGGAGCGCAAATCGAGGCCAGAAGCAGGACGAAACCAGCAAAACGAAGCACGGGATACCTCATGGATCAGTTTAATGGGTTGACCTTTGACGGGGCAGTTGAGGGTTCGACGCGCGGAAGTGGCAGAGGGAATCAGGCAAGGATTGCGAAGGGGAGCAGAAGTGACCAGAATTGCACGCATTCGAGAGTTCATAGTGTTGACAAGGAGATCCACCATGCCCCAGCAATTTGAAGAGTCGAAAGCGGAGAAGTTGCAAGACGAGATCGTTTCGGACGCGTCGCCAAAAAAGAAAATTGAGCACGTGGCCGAGAAAGAAGCAGAGAAATCCACTAAAACCGTGCAGAAATACGACAGCGACAACAGCCAACTCTTTTCAAAATAACCGGCATCTCAAGAATCTTCGGCCCAGACGGAGGGGCAAAGAAGGAACCTGCGGGTGCCAGAAATTGAGCGTGCAACCATGGCTTTCGAAGCCCGGCAATTCATTCCCCTCACCAAAGCCTACCTGTGCCAGGACTGCGATGCTGTTGGCGACAACTCGATGCGGTGTCCCGCGTGCGCCTCGGAAGTCTTGATGGGGCTGGCTGGCGTACTTGACCGCAAAGAAAAGGCCGAAGCGTCGAATCTGCTTCTGTTTTCCACGCTGGCTGCCTAAGCCTTTCAGATTCCGATGAAATGAGGCTCGGGCCGCTGCCGCGCTATTTCCAGCAGAATGAATTGCGCCCTATAATGAAGGATGGCTGTCTGCGTCCTGAACCTTGCTGAAGGGATACAGACGCGTCAGTCGACTTTTTGCCCGGTGCTTCCCTTTGAATGACGCCATCATCATCCGCGGCGCGCGGACTCACAACCTGAAGAACATCTCCTGCGAGATTCCCCACGGGAAGCTGACGGTGATCAGTGGTGTCTCCGGCTCGGGCAAGTCTTCGCTGGCCTTTGATACGATCTACGCCGAGGGGCAGCGGCGCTATGTCGAGTCGCTTTCCGCCTACGCCCGGCAGTTTTTGGAGCGCATTGAGAAGCCGGACGTGGACGAGATCGACGGCTTGGCGCCGGCCATCGCCATCAAGCAGAAGAACTCGACGCGCAACCCCCGCTCCACCGTCGCCACGGCCACTGAGGTTTACGACTACCTGCGCCTGCTTTACGCACGTTGCGGCACGGTCCACTGCGTCTACTGCGATGGCCTGGTCCAGCGTGACTCCATCGACGAAGTTGCCGCGGCCACGCTGGCGCTGGGGGAGGGAACACGGCTCAATGTGCTTTTCCCGGTGCGTCACGCGGAGCACGCGCCGCTTCTGGGAACCAAGCCGGTCCGTCACATTTTAACGCCCGCAAGCAAACCACCAGGCAAATCCGCCGCCAAGGCTTCGGCCAAGACAGCGGTTGAGTCGCCGCTGACTGAAGCCCTGAAAGCGCGGCTGGTTGAGTTGCGCGCCTCCGGCTTCAACCGCCTCTATCAGCGGGGCCGCATCTTCGAGTTCTCCACCCCCGAGTCGCTCCTCGACCTTGACTTCACGCTTCCAGTCTTCATTCTTCTGGATCGAATTGTCGTTAGCGCCGACAACCGCGCCCGCATCGTCGATGCCGCTGAAATCGCCTACCGCGAGTCCGGCGAAGTCATCTTCGAGGAGCTCCCGCGCGACGAGGCTGCCCCGCGCCCGCGCCATCGCTTCTCTGGAGCCTTTGAGTGCAGAAGCTGTCATCGTCCCGGCAGCGAGCCGGAGCCGCGCCTCTTCAGCTTCAACAATCCCTTCGGCGCCTGTCCCCGCTGCCAGGGCTTCGGCAATACGGTGGATTTCGACCTGAATCTGGTCATCCCCGACAAGGGCCTCAGTCTCAACGAAGGCGCCATCGACCCGTGGAATCGCCCCAAGTGCCGCCCTTGGTTCACCGAGTTGCGCAAGCAGGCCGCCGAGTTGGGCGTTCCGATGGACCTGCCCTGGCGCGAGTTGCCCGAAGAGGCGCGTGAAACGGTTCTGCGCGGCAAAGGCGGTTTTTCCGGCGTATACGGCTTCTTTGCGCAGATGGAGCGCAAGAAGTACAAGCTCCACGTGCGCGTCATGCTCAGCAAGTATCGCGGTTACGCCGAGTGCCCCGACTGCCGCGGTCAGCGCCTGCGCGCTGAGGCCCGCAGCGTGCGCATCAATGGCTTGAATATTTGCCAGGCCACCGCGCTCACCATCGCCGAGGCCAAGGCCTTCTTCGGTGCGCTACGGCTCTCGCCCATGCAGGAGGAGATTGCCGGTCCCATCCTTGAAGAAGTTCGCCAGCGGCTGAGTTTTCTTGATGCGGTCGGTCTGGAATACCTCACCCTCGACCGCCTTGCCTCCACGCTTTCCGGCGGCGAGGCGCAACGCATTCAATTGGCTACCTCGCTGGGCTCGCAGTTGGTAGGCACGCTCTATGTGCTCGACGAGCCGACCATCGGCCTGCACTCCCGCGATACGGTGCGGCTGATTCGGATTCTGGAAAAGCTGCGCGATTTGGGCAATACTATCGTCGTTGTTGAGCATGACTCCGACGTGCTGCGCGCGGCCGATTATCTGCTCGACCTGGGCCCCGGCGCGGGCGAGTTCGGCGGCAAGCTGCTGGCCGAGGGCGTAGTGGCGGAGATTGAGGCCAATCCCAACTCGCTCACCGGCCGCTATCTCTCCGGCCAACTCTCCATCCCCATTCCCACGCGCCGCCGCGTTCCGGGCCGTGAGCGCCTGGTCTTGCACGGAGCCACGGCCAACAACCTGCATGGCCTCGATGTTGAAATTCCGCTGGGAATGCTGGTGGCCATCACCGGCGTCTCTGGCTCGGGCAAGTCCACGCTGGTGCATCAGGTGCTCTATCGCGCGGTGGCGCGGGCGCTTGGCCAGGGCGATGGCGGCGACCCCTCCAGCGTCTTCAAATCCCTCACCGGCGTCGAGCGGCTCAACGACGTGGTGCTGGTGGATCAGACCCCCATCGGCCGCACGCCGCGCTCCAACCCCATCACCTACATCAAAGGCTTCGACCTGGTCCGCGAGCTTTTTGCAGCGCAGCCCGAGGCCAAGCGGCTCTCGCTCACCCCCGGTCATTTTTCCTTCAACGTGCCCGGCGGCCGCTGCAATACCTGCGACGGCGACGGCACTGTCACCGTCGAAATGCAGTTCCTGGCCGATGTCGAGTTGCCCTGCGAGGACTGCAACGGCACGCGCTATCAGGCCAAGGTTCTCGGCGTCGAGTACAAGGGCAAGAACATCCATCAGGTTTTGCAGATGACCGTCAAGGAAGCGCTGCGCTTCTTTTCAGGACAGACGCGCTTGCTGGAAAAGCTCGCCGTGCTTGACGAAATTGGCCTCGGTTACCTGCGCCTCGGTCAGTCGGCTACGACGCTTTCCGGCGGCGAAGCGCAGCGCGTCAAGCTGGCCGCCCACCTCTCTCAGGTCCGCGCCGCCAACGCCAAACCCTCCGAGGCCAGCCGCATCCTCTACATCCTCGACGAGCCCACAACGGGCTTGCACTTCGACGATGTCTCCAAGCTGCTGACGGCCTTCCGCAAGCTCATCGATGGCGGCGGCTCGCTGATCGTCATCGAGCACAATCTGGACGTGATCAAATCCGCTGATTGGGTCATCGACCTCGGCCCCGAGGGCGGCGAGGCCGGCGGCCACATCGTGGCGGAAGGCCCCCCCGAAGAGATCGCGGCCAATCTGCTCTCCTACACCGGAAAGTGGCTAGCCAAAGTGCTGTGAATGTCGGGCAGTCGAGGATTCCACCGAGGCCGAGCCTGCATCAGAATCCTCATCGCGGATGAGGCGCAGTGGGAAGCCGGCAACAGAAGTTCAATTGATATGATGGGATTGCTATGAGCAAATGTTCCATGAAGAGCGGACTGATGGGCCGTGCGGTGACCGGAAAACCGGTCACGCAATGCCAGGACCTGAACGAAGTATTTTCCGCCTCTCTGCCGGCTTTTGGCGGCGCATACCTACGGCGGGTCTATGAAGTTCTGAGGCAGGTGATCGAGAAGCGGATTCCGCTGGTCGTCACTTGCGCCGGGCCGATCACGGTTTCCGATCAGCACCGCGCGTGGCTCATTCCGCTCCTCCGGGCGGCGAACACTGCGTACATCACGGTCACTGATGCGATCTGCTACCA
>Ga0255355_1001570_pt1 | contig 10400 bp, 8 predicted proteins | sample HBST75metaG_FD_189943 | JGI IMG/M metagenome (GOLD analysis project Ga0255355, IMG submission 189943) | Peat soil microbial communities from Stordalen Mire, Sweden - H.B.S.T75 | ecosystem: Environmental > Terrestrial > Soil > Wetlands > Peat | place: Sweden: Norrbotten County, Stordalen Mire...
GTTCTCAGCCTAACTCTGTTCGAGAAAACTCCTATTTTACAGGTACCTCAGGAGATGGACATCGATAACGACTTAGGCGATTTTGGCAACCAATTGAATCTGTTCGACTTGTAGCCGGACACTACTGGTTTGCCATAATCTCCAGTTACTCTTCTCCGGTTGGCCTCGACCGCCTGCTGCCCGCTCTGCCTGCCATCCCAGTTTCGCTTGCCCGCCTGCTTCCTCTCGGGAATGCAGGTGATAACTTCGAGTTCCTTCACCTGCTCAAGAACCGCCCCACTGCGATAGCCCTTGTCGGCCACCAACTCTTCAATTCCGCCTACGTTGACTTTTGGTTCCTCTTCAGGATGTAACCCCACCTCGTGCCCAACTAACTCGGCCACCGCCAAGCCAGCCTCGGCCAGGGTTTGATGCACGGTCGTAGTGTCGCCCAGGTCAGCGGCCTGCAAGGTAACGGCAACCACCGCGCCCGATTCCATGTCCACCGCATGTTCGGCTTTGTGAGCAAGGTGGGTGCTGCCGCCCTTCATCTTCGCGATCAGCGCATCCCCGTCGGTGGGACTCATCCACTCCTTGTTCGAGGTGCGTTTCTCGCGCTTGCGGTCCAGCCGCGCCAGATCTTCGCGCGTCGGCGTCTCAATGCCCGACGCCTTGGCCAGTCCAGTTAGAAACTCGTTGTAACTCTCGCCGGTGTCGCGCCGCACAATGGATTTCATCGCGGCGTGGGCCTCCAGCGTGGTGGCGTCGATGCCGATCCGCTTGCCCTGTAACAATTCGCGATCAGCCAGCAGACCCATCACCCCGGCGAATACTTGTTCGTGTGTTTCCAGGTCGATCAGCCTGCGGGTCCGCGACAGGGTCGAGTGGTCTAGAGTTGCTTCAGTCAAGGCAATGCCGAGAAACCGCCGAAGCCCCAGAGAGTCGGCTACGCGCCAGGCGATGCCGCGTTCTGCCTCGATGCCTTCAAAATATCCAATCAATAGCGAGCGAGAGTAGATGCCGGGCAGGAGCGATGGACGCCCGTACTTATCGGCATAAAACTTGGCGCTCAATCCTTCGACGAAGGAATCGAAGCGTTCTGCCTCCAGCAATTCACTCAGCTTCTCGTAAAACGGATGCCCTGGCACCGACGCCAATTCCGTGTGCGCAATCCATAAAGGTTCCTGCTTTTGCTGGTCTTCCCGCCTGCCCATCGCCATACTCGTTAGACGTTTTGAATCCATACTTGTATCGCATCAAACACCGACTTTAACCACGAACGGTAAGGGCTGTTGGCAATAACCGACATTGTTGTATCGGAAATTCGATGAACACTGGTGAGTTGGCAGTACTAATCGGTTCCTTGGGGAGCCTCTTGGCGATTTCTCAGAGAATGTTGGCGCCGGGCGCCGCATTCGTAAAGCAAGCCGGAGAGGCGGGCGACCAATCCCTTGCGGTCCGGGCAGTCTATGAGCAGAACAGCGGAATCTTTCATGCTCTGAGCCTCTTTTAAAATTCCCAAGCGCCGAGGGCCATTCTGGCGGGAGTGGAATTCTGATCCGGCGGCGTTGCCTGGCGATGCAAAGCCACGCTATTGAGGCGACATGGGGAGGCGACAGGCACGAAGATTCCATTTTTCGGGCACGCCGCGACCCTGCCTGGCCGGTATCTGTCTCCGATTTTGATTGAATAAGGACGGACAGCCTACGTGATAAGTCGCAGGATTTGATCGGCGGCCAGCGCGACGATACCGAACATAAGATGGCACATCACCTTGGCGTTGCCCCTCACGCGTACCATCCGCCCTCCAAACTCGTCTTTCAAGCGCGCGTTTACCCGCTCCACTGTTGCGCGTTCCCGATAGCGCACCTGCTCGGCGAAGCTGTAGTTCAGCAGCTTGCGCCGCTTCTCCTCCGCTTGTAACTCCGCTTTCTGCGCTTGATCGCGGCGCGGATGGACATCAATGATCGGTATGTGCCCCAAGCCGCGGCGGTGCTCGTGGATCGCTTGGGCATCGTAGGCCGAATCCATCAGGTCGTAGAGATTGGTCACGCGTTGGGCACTTAATCGCGCTCGGGGAATCGCCGTCTGACTATCATGCAGGGACGCCGAAGTAAGAATGCAACTTATCGGTATCTGCCCGTCGGCCACATCCAGATGGAGTTTGTAACCCACCCAGGTTTCCTGAGCCCTTTGCTGTTTTTCTTGCTGCCCACGTTGCAGGCCCGCGGCAGATCGTCCAGCATTTGCTCCAGTGTCGGCAAACGTGCGAGAAAACTGCGATTCATGGGGTATCTCGCGCCGACTCTCCCAACCGCAAATGCGCCGCAATGAAACATCGGCCGGCAGACGATCCAGCAACTGCCGCGTGGTGCGCATGTTGAACACCGCTTTGGCCACAAAGGCCCGCGCTATGGACCGCCGATCCGCCGCCGGTCGGCCCACGCCGCCCGGACAGGAGGCAACCATCGCCTCAATCTGAATCATGCTCAACACCGCCACCAGTTGCTGGTGCTTGTCGGTCAACGGCCCCAATTGCTCCTGGAGAGCCGGGAACAAGGAACCTTGCATCACCCGCAGGAATTGCTGCAGTTGGCCGGAGAGGGTAAGCTGCATAGGGAGGGAAATCCTTCCAGTTGGAATTGGTCTTGGTAACTCCTATTCCAAAATTGGAACTTCCCTCCGCTTAAAAACAACCCCTCCGCTTTGATTTTGCAAGTACCTCATGTTACAAAACAGCGCTTTTCAGCAGCATGTGAAGCCGTCGGCTCGCTCAGGAATAGGCCACCTACAGCTGTAGGATTGCCTGGCAGCGGAGACACTCGCTGTCTTGAAAGGGCATTCCCCACACAGAGAAATCTTGCTGTAGCCTGTCAGGCCCGGTTGGTGCGCCGGTTGGAGTGGGCGCTCGGCAGAAGCCGCGACAACCACCCGGGCCGGGAGGGCTGGGCTGGAGTGGAAGCGACCTGGGCCGCGTTGGGCGCGGCCGAACGCAATTGCGCCAGTGCTTCTTTCACCTGCGCGCGCAGGGACTCAGCCTCAAAAGTGCAGGATCGCAGGTATGCCGAGACGGTGAGTCCGGCCTCGGCGGCGCGTTGGCGCAGTTGTGCGCATTCGGCCTGGCTGAGGCGGATGGTGATGCTGGCGCGCTTCAGGTTCCGATCGGAGGGCTCGGCCAAGCCGTTGACGGTCGCGGGGCTTTCATCGTCCGCACTCGAAAGAGGCGCTGCTTGTGGGGTTGCCGATCGAGCGGCAGTATCCGCATTGGCCGGAAGCGTCTCGTGAGGATGGATTGGCCCCGGACTGATGGGCTGCGTGAGCGACCGGTCATTGGATTGGGCGTTGGCGGGACGGGCGGCGGGAAAATCGGCAGCCGGGGGATCGGCAGAACGGTAGCGGGCATGGGCGCGCAAAGCACACTCATAGCTGAGGGTTGCCACATCCTCGGCAAGATCGTCGTCGTTCCAGGCGGGCGCGGATTTCCACCCCTGCGAAGAAGTGGGCGCTCCCTGGGTATTGCCGGGAGCCTCAGGTTTCTTTGCAGGTGCGGCAAGCGCGGCCATCAGACCCGCAAAGCTGGGGGAGGATCCGGGTTCGGCTGGCTGCTGCATAGGTTGGAGCATAATCGAGGCTGAGCCGCGCGCGTGAGAAATCTCACATGTAGCAGATGGGCGGGTTCCGGATCAGGAGCGGCCATTTGCTAGTCCCAAAATGAAACAAACCGCCTTGGCTCGCGACAGCCTGCGTGGCCTGCGGCTGTCTGGATAATGCCGGGCATGCGAGTGCGGCGTCTTCGAAGTTCGCTGCATTTGTCGAGCGCCGGAACCGCAGATCCTTCGACTCGCTACGCTCGCTCAAGATGACAGATTTAGTGTGATGGATTAACGACTCGCCACAGCAGGCACTCATGCTCAAGCGGCCCCGGATACTTCAGGATCGGGCAGTACGCGTCCGGGGAGCCGCAGCAGCCGAGTGACGGCCTCGGCGGTCATGGGGCGTGCGAAAAGAAAGCCCTGGCCGAAGCGGCAGCCCATCTGCCGCAGCAGGTCATACTGCTCGCGAGTCTCGATGCCTTCGGCCACCACGTCCATTCCCAGTACCCTGGCCAGTTCGATGATGGTGCGGACGATCTGGAGCGGTTGATCGCCCTCGGTCATGCGGCCCACGAACGAGCGGTCGATCTTGAGGACGTCAAAGGGGAACGAATGCAGGTAGCTGAGTGAGCTGTAGCCGGTGCCAAAGTCGTCCATTAGGAGTGAGACGCCCAGCTTGCGAAGGCTGCTGAGCACCCCCAGGGCGGTGCCCATGTTGGGAATCAGGCTGGACTCGGTCATCTCGAGGCCGAGTTGGCGGCTGGAGATGCCCGATTGCATCAGCAGCGACTCGACGTGATCGGCCAGCCCTTCGCGGTTGAACTGGCGGGCTGAGAGGTTGACGCAGACCCGAAGCGAGCCGTGACGGGGATCCTCGCCGCTCCATGCCTGGATTTGGCAGCAGGCCTCGGCCAATCCCCAGTCTCCGATGGGCAGGATCAAGCCGCACTCCTCGGCCATGGGGATGAAGTCCATGGGCGGGATAAGCCCGCGCTCAGGATGCGCCCAGCGGATCAGCGCCTCGAGGCCGACGATTTTGCGGGTGGAGAGATCGATTTCAGGCTGGTAGTAGAGCACAAACTGGCGCTCGTCCAGGGCGCGGCGCAGATCCGGGATGCGCGGCCAGGCTTGTCCGGATACGGCAGCGACGGCTGTTGCGCGAGGTCGCCGCGCTCCCTGCGCGGCGAAGCTCTTGCGCAACTTGTGGAGTTCGAGTTGGTTGGCCACCATGTCGGCCAGATTCTCAAACATTTCAATCTCATCCGGCGCCAACGCGGCTCGGGGGTGGCGGCAGAAGATGGTCAACACTCCCAGAATCTTGCCGCTGCGCGAGCGCACCGGAACGCCGGCAAAAAACGCCACGGCGAAACGCCGGATGAGCAGCCGGTGGCCCTGAAACCGGGGGTGTTGGGAGAGATCCGGGATGACCAGCGGACCATCCTCGTCGAGCACCATCTCAAAGATGGAGTTGTTGCGCGGCAGTTCGCGAACATCTTCGCCCCAGTGCGACTTGATCCAGATGCGAGTCTCATCCACAAAGCCGAGGAGGGCCACTTCGGCCTGGAAGTACTCGGCAGAGAGCCGGGTAATTGCGTCGTAGCTGGGTTCCGGCGCGGTGTCGAGAATTCCGCTCGAATTGAGGGCGGCCAGGCGGGCAGCCTCCTGTTTGTGATCGATACTGTTGGCTTCCAACTCTGCTTGTAGCATTCTCACTCCGGCACACTACCCCAGCGGAATTTCCGGCGGCAAGTTCCCGGCCGGGCGGAGAGCACCCCATGCGCTCTCTGCCCGAACAACCTGTCGAGAGCGGCTTCACTGGCCCCGCTGCTCTGGATCTGAGCGGGCGTAGCCAGTGAAACCGCCTATAAGGCGAGCTGTTGAGGTTCCGCATCTCCCTTATCGGAAAGGATTACCAAGGGCATGAGGTTACGGCAGAGCTGTGTCCTTGAGTACCTGCCTGACGGGCAGGGGGACTACTTTGGTGCGGTTGGCTGTCCCGTTTCGGTCCACAGGAAGGTGAGCTGGTCGGCATCGTCTTGAACTTGCTGGTCAACGCCAACCCCGGCGGAGTGGCCTCCGGCAAGGCTATAGTGGAGCAGAATCGGTCGCCCGCTGGTGGAGGCCGACTGCAACAGCGGGGTCATTTTGCGCGCATGGAGCGGGTCAACGCGGGTATCGCTGTCGCCGGTGAAGAACATCACCGCCGGGTAGGCCGTGCCGGCTTTCACATTTTGATAGGGCGAGTACTTGAGCAGGTAGGGAAACTGCTTGTCATTCTCCGCGGAGCCATATTCCGTGGTCCAGAAAGAACCCACGAGGAACTTCTGGAAGCGAAGCATGTCAAGCAGAGGGTAACCGCAGAGCACGGCTGAGAAGAGATCCGGTCGCTGGGTGATGGCCGCGCCCATCAGCAGGCCTCCGTTGGATCGGCCCGTAATGGCGAAGTGTTCCGGCGCGGTGTACTTGTTGGCGATCAGGTACTCGGCTGCCGCAAACCAGTCGTCAAAGACGTTCTGCTTCTTTTCAAACATTCCCTGCTCGTGCCAGCTTTCGCCGTACTCGCCGCCGCCGCGCAGGTTGGGCAGCGCAAACCAGCCGCCCTGTTCGAGCCACCAGGCATAAGCCGGGTTCCAGGAGGGGAGAATACTCAGGTCGAAACCGCCATATCCGGTCATCAGCAGGCGTTCGGTTCCGTCCCGCTTCAGGCCCTTTTTGCCGGCGATGAACATGGGAACCGCAGTCCCATCCTTGGACTTGAAGAACACCTGCTTCAGTTCATACTGGCTGGAATCGAAGGGAATCTTGGGCTGGAAAAAGACCTCGCGCTTGCCGGTTGCCGTATCCAGCCGGTAGATTGCCGGCGGCGCAATGAACGACGAAAATGAAAAGTAGCCGTAGCGATCAGTTGTCCGGCCGTAGACTCCTGAAGCCGCGCCGATGCCGTCGAATTCGATCTTGCCTGCGGGTTTTCCATCGAGGGTGTAGGCCGCGGTCTCAGTCTTTACGTCCTTCAACCGGCTCACGTAGATTTTTCCGCCGACGATGGACCAGCCATCGATCGCATCGGGCCCCTCGGGCACCACGGTCTTCCACACGTCGGGCATGATGCCGGGATCGGCCTTGAGAATGCGTCCCTTGGGAGACTTGTAGTCGGTCTTCACATACCATGCGCCCTTGGCGTAAATCGCGGAGAAGCGCGAATCCAGGCCCCAAACCAGCACTTCAAAGGGCGATCCAGGCTTGGTCAGGTCGCGAAAGACGATATCTTCGCGCTTGGCCGGCACGCCGCGTTCGATATCGATCACCAGGTAGTGGCCATCGTCGGTCACCACGCCTGAAAAAAGGTCATTGCCGGTCAGCAGCTCACCGCGAAACTCGTGCCCAAAGATCAGCGTGTCCCTGGAGACGCGCGTCCCCAGCATGTGCTGGTAGAGCAGCGTTCCCTGCTTGCTGTTGCGCGCGTAGTAGAAGCTGGCTCCGTCCGGCGCAAAATCGACGCCCATGTAACGCGCCGGCGACAACTCATCCTCAAGCGTCTTGCCGGTCTTCACATTGATAACGTGGATGCCGGCCTCGTCCGCTCCGCCCATCTGCACCGCATAGGCCAGCAGTGCGCCATCGCGGGAAACATCCTCAATGTGGACCGAGGTGTTCGGATCCCTGCTCAGCGTGGCTGGGTCGATCAGGCGCTCGTCCTTGCTTGTTCCACCGGGTTCGGCCGAGCCGCGGCGCACGTAGATTGAGAATTGCTGTTCGCCGGCCAGCCGCTTCAAAAAAAAGTAGGAGTTTGCGCGCTCGCGGGGCATGCCTATGGCCGAGACATTCTCCAGCGCGTCCAGATCGTCCACCACATCTGGCCGGATGCGGGTCTGCTTGAGGTAGCGCGCCGTGTAGGCATTCTGCGCCTCGATAAAGGCCCGCGTTTCAGGAGTTTTGGCGTCTTCAAGCCATCGATAGCTGTCTGGAATCTTTGTTCCGAAGTAGTCGTCGGCCACGGGAACCGCCTCGACGGCAGGCGGCGGTGGCAGCGTAATGCCCTCGCGCCCATGAATGGCCTGGGCAACGGCGACCGCGCTGAGGGCTGCCCACAGCGCCACTCCCAATTCAAAGATTCGCAATTGCATGCAATGCACCCTCTTGCGGACAGGATACGCGAAAAGATGGGGGTACCAATACCTGCGGTTCTTTCTTGTCTTTTACGGTCTTTGGCCTTGACCCCGTTAAAATCGAGTTGAGTGGCAGATACGCCCCCAACTCAATCTCTTCTGCCGGCGCGCTCCCGATGGGCACGCGGCCTGGAAATCCTGCGCCCCTCTCACACCCACACCACCTTCACCGCCTCCATCCTGCTGGCCGCCTCTTCCCTGCTTTCCGGACTCCTCGGGCTGGCCAGGGGCAAGTTCATAGCCTGGCTCTTCGGCGCCGGGGCGCAGACCGACGCCTATATGGCCGCCTTCCGCCTGCCCGACCTGATGAACAACTTCCTGGTCGGCGGGGCAGTTTCCATCACCTTTGTCACGATTCTGAACCGCTACCGAGCGCGCGGCGAGGAGAGCGAAGGCGAGCGCCTGCTTTTCATCGTGCTCAATTTCATGGTGTTGGTCCTCTGTGCCGCCACCATTGCGCTGATGTTTCTGGCAGCGCCCTTTATCCATTCGACCAACCCCGGCTTCACCCCCGAGCAGGTGGCGCTGAGTGCGCACATGACGCGCATTCTGCTGCCGGCGCAGATCTTTCTCTTTGCCGGCAGCGTACTGGGCGCCACCCTGCTGGTGCGCAAGCAGTTCCTCTACCAGGCGGCCACACCGATTTTTTACAACCTCTTCATCATTGGCTGCGGCGTCTTGCTGCACCGCCGCCTGGGCATTACCTCATTGGCCGTCGGCGCAACCCTGGGCTTCCTGTTCGGCTCACTGGCCATCAACGCCTGGGGCGTCCACCGCGCCGGGGTACGTTTCCGCCTGGAAGTCGATCTCCACCATCCGGGCCTCCGCATGTGGATGCAGATGACCCTGCCGCTCATGCTCGGCTTCGGCCTGCCCTTCCTCGATCAATACTTCTCCAGCTATTACGCCTCGCAAGTCGCTGGAGACATCACCCGTCTGGCCAACGCCAAACAACTGTTCTCCGCGCCCATGTCCATGCTGGCGCAGGCCGCTGGCGTGGCTTCCATGCCCTTCTTTGCCCAACTCTGGGCGCAGCATAAGCGCTATGAATTCGCGTTGGGCATTGCCGACTCCGTTTCCCGCATCGTCGCTCTGGGCATGCTGGCCGCCTCCGCCATGATGGCCCTGGCACAGCCCATCGCGGGCCTGATTTTCGGCGGCGGGCGCTTTACCCCCAGCGACGTCACCCATACCGCGCTCTTCTTTGCGCTCTATACCTTCTCGCTCTGTTTCTGGTCGGCCCAATCCATCTACGCGCGCGCTTTTTACGCCGCTGGCATCACCTGGCTGCCCATGTTGGCCAGCACGATCATTGTGCTCATCGCCCTGCCGCTTTATGGCCTGGGCTACGGCTGGGGTGGCGCTGCCGGTCTGGCCCTGGCCTCAGACGCGGGCATCGCCCTGCAGGCTACGGTGCTGGCGGTGCTGCTGCACCAGCGCCGCATGGTCTCGCTGGCCAGCTTGGACTATGCCGAGATGGGCCGCTGCCTGCTGGCGGCGCTGGCCGGCGGCGCGGGGGTCTGGGTATTCTTCACCTTGCTGCCCGGCCGGCTTGCCCCACTGCTGGGCATGCACGTGCCCACTCAAAGCCGCTGGTTCGATCTGGCCGTGCTGGTGGCCGGAAGCGCGGTTTGGGTGGTTATTGCAAAGTGGGTGCTGGAAAGAACCGGATCGGCTCTGCCCGAAGTTGCGATGAAGCAGCTCGGACTGCGCTGACGAAACCAGGCCGGCCCCAAAACACAAGCGTCCCTGGAGATGCAGGGACGTTTGCGTTGGATTTCTGTGCCTGAAGACGTCGCCCTGCTACTGTAAAACCGCTTTGGGCGCCTAGAGCATTTTGGCTTTTGCTGTAGACTTCCGTGCCCCATCCTTTCCGCTTTTTTCTGCGGAAAGGGTGGGATACCAAACACGATTTCGGGCTACACCATTCCAAAAAAGCTCTAGTGGTTTGCCGGGATCACAACGCCGTGAGCTGCCGGCCTGGTTTCAGATTTGCGAATATCGATGCCGCCCTTGAAGAAGGCGCCGTCCTCGATGCTGATGCGGGCTGCCGCCACGTCGCCGGTGAGACCGCCCTCGGAGCGAATATCTACGCGGTCAGCAGCGGAGACATTGCCGCGAACTTTGCCCAATAACACGACTTCGCGGGCCGTGACGCTGGCATTCACCTTGCCATTGCGGCCCACGGTCACGCGGTTGCCGGGCAGGTTGATGCTGCCTTCGACTTTTCCCTCGACAAGCAGCGACTCCGAGCCGGAGATTTCTCCGGTGATGACCAGGCTCTTGCCGATGGTGGACTGCTCACTGCCGGCAACTGCGGGGCGGAGGGCGGAATCAGGCGCGGAAGCGCCTGAGAAGGAGCGGGTTGGCTCCGGGGTTGGGCTGAGAGAGGGCGATCCAGTCTCGCTGGATTTCCACATAGCGCTCACGGGCTGTACTTCCTTTCATGGGAATAGCGAACCGCTACGGCAAAGGTATCGCCGAGCGATCAAATGCATTCAGCGGCCGAGCTACTCCTGGGCCGGCTTGGGCGGTTCGGGCGTTGCAGCGGCTCCCGGAGCGGGTGGCCTGGCTTCAGTCTTGCGAAGTTCGATGCCGCCCTTGAAGAAGGCCCCGTCTTCGATGCTGATGCGAGTGGCGGTTACGTCGCCGGTAAGCGCGC
>Ga0255355_1001582_pt1 | contig 10348 bp, 12 predicted proteins | sample HBST75metaG_FD_189943 | JGI IMG/M metagenome (GOLD analysis project Ga0255355, IMG submission 189943) | Peat soil microbial communities from Stordalen Mire, Sweden - H.B.S.T75 | ecosystem: Environmental > Terrestrial > Soil > Wetlands > Peat | place: Sweden: Norrbotten County, Stordalen Mire...
GTTGCTATCGACCAAATACAGCACATCAGCCATTTAGAGACGACCCTCGTAAAAGCTCTCCCGTGTCAAAGCCGATGTATCCACGTGCGGCAATTTGTCGGAGCCTAGGGCAATTTCACGCAACATGGCGTGCAGTTCGTCCACCGTCAGTTTCCCAGATCCTGCCGGAGGCGCGGCCAATACCTCGTGAAGAAGGGTTCCCGCATATTTTTCAAGGGCAATACCGCGCACCAGCGCAGCGGCAGCAAGCAAGGCCTCAGTCTCGGGGTTGAGTTCAACCTGAATTGTCATAATAGCCCTCTCTGGCTTCATTATCCGACGATTACGATGCAAAGTCGATGTTAATCGCTAACGTCTTGCAAAAGAAAGACATCCCCCGATAGTTGGATGATAAGCCGAGGCTGGAGGCCGGTGTCAAGGCTCTTGACCGCGCAGCGGCGCGCAAAGCGCGGCCTTGACACTGGCCGGGCCTCGGCTACGCTCTCTCGGTATCGGGGGATGTCTTTCTCTTCCCTGACGTTACATGCCCAGTCCAATTCCCATGGAGATTTCTTCAACGGGAACGGATTGTGGAGCGATCTTGGGGGCCAGAGCTTCTGGCGCAATGGCTAGCGCGTGGGACACATCCCGGCTGAGAGCCTTGCCGAGTTCGGACGCGTTGTTGGTGAAAATCTGTGCATCGTTCGCGCCGCGTGAGATAGAGACATAGGCCATGCGGCTGTTGAGCAGGTCTTTCGCGCCCAGTTCCGTGTCTACGTGAACCAGCACGCGGTCGGCGGTCTGTCCCTGGCTGGAATGGCTGGTCACGGCATAGCCGTAATCAAGATGCGTCTGCCTGCTCGTGTCGAGTTCGACCGTGCGTCCGCCGTCTATCCTGAGCCGCAATAGCCCATTACCGTCGATGCTCTCTATGGTGCCCAGTTCGCGGTTTGCTACCTTGAGGTTGTTCGCGGGCGCGGTGAACTGAACGCGGTCGCCCTCGGAAAAGCCGCGCATCTCTTGGCGGAACACGGAAACGCCCTGCTGCCTGCGTGGATCGTAGGTGCGCTCGGCTCCGTCCGGTAGTTGGACCATCAGCCGGTTGGCTGCTGCATCGATGCTCTTCACCTGGGCATACGCGCCCTTACCGATGCCGGTTTCTTTGGATGCGCGCGAATAACGCAGCACATCGCCCACTTCGTAACGTTCGGCCCAAGTGCGGTCAGCCCCGGTAAGTTCCTGGCGCGGCACAAGCGTTCGTATCTGGTGCTCTGTGTTGCTCACGACGCCCCTGCCCTGCAATTCTGTATGAATACGCTCGTTGATCTCCATACGAGAACGGTTGTCGGGCGAAATCACCAATGTGCTCTCCGGCGATTTCGCATACTCCTTGGCAATGGCCGTGATACGTTCATCGTGACCATGGATTTCATGGATTCGGTCCTGCCAATCGAGATTCTGGATGGCCTCGCGGACTTCACCGCGCGCGAGTTGCTCAACGACTTGTTTCAACTCTGGATCTTTCTGGTGCACAATTTCTTCGAGCCGAACAGTTTTCATCCCCGCGTCCTGAAGCTGGGCAAAAGGCCGTCCGGCCTCCACGGCTTCGTGCTGCCTGTGGTCGCCTACCAGCAAGATACGGTCATGCGGATGAAGCCGTTCGATAAAGTCGTGCACCTGACGGGTCGACGCCAGTGAGGATTCATCCAGCACATAGAGGCGCTTCTCGCCGGTGTCCGGCTGCGCGCCGCGCGCAAGATGTTTCTGGAGTGTGGACGTTTCCATCCCGGCCTCAGCAAGTTTCTGAGCAGCACGAGAAGTGGGAGCGAAGCCTTCGACGCGGTATCCCTCAGCTTTAGCCGCTTCTCGAATCACCGCAAGCGTGGTCGTCTTGCCCGCTCCGGCAACTCCATCAAGTCCTACGATCTTTTCGCGCGAAACCATGAGGTCGTTTACAGCCTGGCGCTGTGAATGATTCAGCTCCGGGTGCCGGTCTTCGACCTCGATTCGGATTCGTGGCGAAACCAGCATTGGGTCGCCGTAGTCTCGACGATTTCCAGCTTGCACCCGCGCGATGGTCTCACGCTCCATCTCAATCATTGAAGCAGTCGTGAGCCGCTGACTGCCATCGTTACGAGCAACTGCTTGAAATTCTCCTGACTCGACTCGTCGCTCGAGCTCCTTGCGAATATCGGCATGGGTGGTTTCGCCCATGCCGCGCGCCAGAGCCGATTCGAGAATTGCGCGCCGATCCTGTACGGCGGACCTCTCGAAAACATGATCTCGCGCCCAAGTCACGGCTTGTTGCGCCTTTGACTGTGGATTGCGGATCAGCGTTTGCTCGTGCTGCCGTGCCTGTGCAACAACCTTGTCCGCTTGATTGCCGAACTGCGTGGCAAGTTCGCGGTGACGGCGCAAAACTTCTTCCTGCGATAGCAGTTCCTTGTGATCGCGCGTGTGGTGCGCCGCAATCTGTGCCGCTGCCGCGCCGTCGATGCCTTGCTCACGGAGATGTTCTTTGATCTGCTCCCGGCGTGGGCTGGACGCTTCCAGATATTCTTGAGTGTAGCCTTTGATCTCAGGTTGCCCATGCTTGCCGCGCTCGACCTCATAGCCCAGCTTTTCAAGCCGCAAAGCCAACTCGGAGCGGTAAACGGCAGTCGCGTACCGCTGCGAAGTAAAGAGTTCATGTGGTTGCAAGGCGCGTGTCTGGCCGTTGTCGCGCTCGGTCACATTGAAGATGACGGCATGAGTGTGCAACTGTGGCGCAGCATACCCATCGACGGGCCGCGCCGTGTCGTGCTCAAAGGTTGCGGCTGTGAATTTTCCGGTTGTCTCCGGGGCATGAACATTGCCGATGCGAGCCTGCGTGTATTGTTCCAATTCTCCAAGCGCAACACGCACACTCTCGCGATGTGCTTCCCGCACGCGGTCATCACCACCCACAAGCGCGGTAATCGAAACCGACTTCGGCGCGGAAAAGGTCGCATCCCATCCGGCGCGATGCTCAACGCTGGTGACCTCCTTGCCGCCTTTACCTTCGTAGGTCCGTGAAACCTGATGCTGGACAAGCTGCTCCTCGGTGAGCGGATGCTGGCCTTCGGTCAACCGCGCGAAATGTTCATCGCCAACTGCTCCCTGCAATCCCCATTGCTGGGCGAGTTGGCCACGCCATTCGCTGAATCCCTGCTGGTCGCGGCTCCAGTAGTTCTGTTTTTCCGATGCGAACTCGCGCTCATGGTAATTGCGCGCCTGACTCGCGGAGAGAGGTTTCGAGATGGTAAGCATGGGACACGCTCCTTATCCATCGGCAATGCATTCGTTCATTCAATCTCGTCTTTCTTGCTCCATGTGAAAGCAGATTTCTGTGCTTTATTCGTAGCCCCAAAGGGCGAAAACGTCGGTTGTACAGGCTTCGCTGGCGACATAATCGGCGGTGAGACTGGCCTATCTTCGGCAGGAATTTTCTGCGTTCTATGCGCTACCAATGCCAGCAAGAGGGAATAAAGTTTCTCGGCTGTGGTCGTCCACTTCCAGAGCATGAGCAGCATCGGCTCGAACCATGAGGTTTGCTCCAGTTGCCAGCGCATATAACGCCATTTGCTCTCCAGCCATGCAATACCCAACAAAGCAAAACAAAAGCTCACAAGGCCACACAGCAAGGGAGTGGCGAAGACAAGCCACGCATTGTTTCCATCGAAGAATTGATCTTGGAGAAATGGCCTGAGCGTAGCCACTGAATATTGTTCTTTCGGCCCAAGCTCCAGAGCCATCCATCCCGCCTGCCGTGCGGTTGCTGACAACAGTAGTGAATGCTGGTTTGCCGCTCTGGAAACGACTTCGTCTTCCAGCGCAATTTCAGGCTTTTTGCCTGGAGCGGTCTTGTAAAGCCATCGAATTACGACCTGCGAAGATGGGGCAGTACTGGGCCGGGAACACCATAGATATGGCCACAGGTAATGCCGCTGGGCTGGCGTCCACACATGCGCGCTCCACAGCATGAAGGTTCCGCCGACGCAAAGCACCGCCAGGGTGGTATACCACCAAACGAACTTTGGAATCCTGAATCGCCGGATCATCGCTCACAACCTTTCGCTTCGTTCTGAGCGAGAAAATCCGCAATCAATTTGCGCGCCTGTGCCGCCTTTCGGGCGTCCGCCTGATCGCGGATTTTGAGGATGGAATCCGGCAGCAGCGCCTTGCCTTCCGCTGTCGCCAGCGCTCCCGCATGGAAGAGGCTCAGCAGCGTGTAACGCATGGCCCACAACTCGGCAAGAACCAGCTCGGTCGGATCGGCGGGCTTCTGCCGAGCCGTGCGCAGCGTTGTTTCGCGCAGCCATTCCGAGAGAGCCTGACCGGCATTTCCGGCGGCGGATTCAATCTCGCTAAGCTCTTCGGGAGTAAACCGTGTGGCCGCTGTTTTCGTGCGGTAACCGGGTTTCGCGGAATCGGAAGACCGGTTGCTGTTTCGATCCAGCACTGTCGAATGAGAAGCGTTCATCGGAACTGACCTCCTCGGGCAATTTGTACCCGTTCAGTCGAACTCTTCTATCTTCAACGTGTTTACGCCAAAGCGCTGTTGAGCACTCTTACTGTTTACCGACGTAAACACGCGTATACCGCTGTACAACGAAAAATCAAAACTCCGTGATCTGAAAGACGTTTACTTGTGTAAACGTCCGGGCGCTTTTCGGTTCCATGCAGTTCCCGAGTTGGGGGTGTCGTGTCCACCGTTCATCCGCTGCGTAAGCAGCGCAGCGCCTACAGTTCGCCATACTCCATCGCTAGCTCATTCCACACGCGCTGCAACTCGGGCATCTCCCAAGCGCGGCGAAAGCACTCCTTCACTGCCGCCCATTCCGCATCGCTGAAGCCGAAGGTTGTACGCCCCTCGCAGCGAATCCAAATGCGCGGTTCCGGCTCGCTCGAAGCTGACGTATAGCCGAAGAAAGAGTGCCCGTTCCAGAAGGAATTCGGCATCGCGCTGTTCCACAGTTCGAGTAGAGATCGGAACTCGGAAATCATCGGATAAGCCGCCATCTCGTGCATAGCTTTTCGATCTGCCGGAAAGTTCAAAAGCACGGAAAGATCGGTGACGTTTCCTGCGGCGAAAGAGAGCACAAATCCACCCTCGAAAACTGACGAAATCGGCGACGTAGAGCGTCGCGCAAGAAGACTGTTGGCGGCGGAATCTCGAATGGGAACGTGGTAAGTAATGTAATGGCCTCTGGCAGCAGTCTTCCATAGCGCAATCCAGTAAGGCTTCAGCACACGATTGAGCGTCTCGATATTGCTGAAATGTTCTTCCTCCAGCAGGTTGTACAGGTTCCTCGCCGCGAACTGCGGCCACACACTGGGACGTGGCGTTTCCTGAGCCCGAATCAGCCGCTCAACCGCTGTGGGTAAGTCAATCTCTTCGGACAGCGTAACCTCCTGCCCGTTCTTGTTCAAGAGGGGAAGATTGCCGAGGTATTGCGCGTCGCGGCTGGCCTTCTTTGAGCGCCGTATCTTGTAGGCTGCGAGAAAGGCTTCAAGAATGCCCTTCATGGTCTCTTGTGAGACGGGCATTCCCTGCATACCTTCGAGATATGTCTCCGCGCCCTGACGGATGAAATAGGCAAGGACAATCCACTCGGCTTGAGAGAGCGATAGCCCGGCTTCGATCTTCTTCCGTGCCTGCACCAAAGACTTCGTTGCCTCTGCCAGCAAGTCGGCCACTTCCAGCCTGTCTTCTCGCGCTGATTCGAGCAGTTGTTTGGCAACCTCTGAAGTCGAAACATTCTCGCCATTCTTATGCGCGAGCAAATCCTTCAAGCTGTCGAGCCGGGCGCGCAATGCCTCGGAGATGCGCACGGAAATTACCGGCTGTTGCGATGCGGCTGCCTTCTCGGCCATCCTTCTCCTCCTGAACGTCACAGTAAATTTGTAACGATACATGTTGACTTTAGGTCTACATTGCGCTATTGTCAAGATGCAAGATTAGTGAGGTGCCTATGCGTCTTGTTCCCCCTCCGCAGCACCGCCTTCTGCGAACTAGGCAGGCCGCAGAATATTTGTGCATGAGCGAATGGAAGCTCCGGCGTCTGATTCAAGACGGGCTCTTGCCCTATTTACACGGCGGCGAAGGCGCGCCATTTCTGCTCGACATCAGAGACCTTGATGAGTACATTGAGCAAAATAAGCAGCGTGACACGCTTGACAGCCTAGATTTGCGCCCGCTGTCCTTTCCCCCATTAACGCGTCCATCGACTCTGAAGGGAGGCACCGACTATGCCACGTCCACGCGGAACCGGAAGCCTGTATCAGCGGAACGGCAGCGAGGTCTGGTGGATCAAGTACCACCGCAACGGAAAACCATATCGTGAATCCACGCAAACGACCGATAAGCGCCGTGCAACCCGCATTCTAGCTCAACGGCTTGCCGAAATCAGCACGGGAACATTTGTCGGCCCCCGCTCTGAACGAATCACGGTTGCTGAACTGGCCGAAGACTTCCTGCGGGATTATCGAATCAATGGGCGCAAATCCATCGACGACGTGGACGCGCGCTGGCGGCTCCACATTGGCCCCTTCTTTGAGCAACTACGCGCCACTCAGGTCACAGGTGAACTTGTCGCAAAATACGTCGATATGCGGCAGTCTGAGAGTGCACAGAATGCCACTATCAACCGCGAAATTGCGGCACTCAAGCGTATGTTCAGACTCGGCATGTACACCACTCCACCCAAGGTCCAGAGGCTTCCCAAGTTCCCAAAGCTAATGGAGGACAACGTACGCAAGGGATTCCTCGAAGACTTCCAATACTTGAAACTCCTCGAAACGAATCCTGAACTTTGGTTCCGTGCTTTAGTGGAGATGGGCCGCACCTATGGCTGGCGCATCAGCGAGCTGCTCGGGTTGCGCGTCGGCCAAATCGATCTCGAGGCGCGCACCATTCGCCTTGAGCCCGGTACAACAAAGAACCGCGATGGCCGCGAAGTCACCATGACGGGGCCGGTCCATGCTTTGCTGTCAGAATGTGCCGCCGACAAGGGACCGGAAGACGCAGTGTTCACTTGGCCGAACGGTAGGCCCGTGAGAGATTTCAGGGACGCATGGGCAAAGGCTACACAAGCTGCTGGTGTTCCTGGCCTGCTGTTTCATGATTTGCGTCGTACCGCCGCTCGCAACCTGCGCCGCGCCGGGATCGCCGAAGGCGTCATTATGAAAATTGGCGGTTGGCGCACACGTAGTGTATTTGAGCGCTACGCTATCGTTTCGCAAACCGATATTGCAGATGCATTGAAAAAATTAGAGGCGAGCTAAACGGCAACAGCCACTTTCTTGGTGACAGGACGAGCACTCGATACCGCACGGGTTTTCATGCGGCGCACCTTCGTTTCCATGGGGCGTACTGCAATACTCGTCTGAAGGTGCAGCCTGTCCGCATATCGCAGCAACTTCTCGATACTCACCTGCGAGATTCGTCCCTTCAGAAGATTACTCACAGATGGCTGATACTCATCAAGCATGTCCACCAACTGCGCCTGCGTGTAACCGTTCGTCCGGATATGCTCAAGAATGGCGGAAAGAATCTCCGCCTTGATCTTCAGCGCACTTGCCTCGGACGCCGAGAATCCTAACGCATCGAAGATGTTTCCCTTCACGATATGAGTCGGCTTATTTTCCGCTGCGTTTTTCATCTGTCTTTTGCTCCTGAATTCGCTGCTTGACTGTCTTCAACCGCTGACGCGCCACCTCAATGTCTCGCCGGTCGGTCTTCCGGCTGTCCTTCTCGAAGCAGTGCAGAACGTGAATGGCATTCCCCACCTTGGACAGGTAAATGGCGCGATACCACGTTCGTTCATCTGCCTCTTTCAGTTCGTATACGCCAGCGCCGATAGAACTCATACTGCGAGTCTGCGATGTTGGCTCCCTGCCGATCTGAAGCTGCCGAAGAGAGAACCCAAGCGCCCGTTTAACCTCATCCGGAAAGCTCGCCAGCACTTCCAGCGAGTTTCCTTCGAAGTGAATTTCAGCGGTTTGCCGGGATTCCTCTCTGGGTGCCATCACACTGATGGTAGCGCAATGGACGCGATTATACAATATTTAATATAGTTGTTTTGGACTCATGAAATGATAAAGAGTGCGGGGCGGCTAATCAGCGCGATTCAAAATAGAGCGTCCGATCTCATCCCATAGTTTTAATGCCCGCATCTCAAACACTCTATTTTGAGATTCTGGAAGCTTAACAATTCCGTCTGTCGTGCAGTGAACGATTTCCAATCCGTGGATAGTCTGCGGTAACAACTTTCCTGCTGATACCACTACCTGAGCAGCTAAATAGGAAAGCTGAGAAATTGGTAGGGATGCGTCGTAATAAGCGACAGTTAAAAAGGTGGCGGGATTTACACCGTCGCCAGCGTGGATATGCGTAAATTGCCGATTGCACCAACGCTCTCCATTCCGGGTACTCTGGAAAAAATAGAGTCGAGGTACTGTGCCTGCGACGATCACAATACATTCAGCCTCGGTCCACGAGCGGCTGGACAAGACCCTGCTGCAAATCGCCTCGATGCGAGATTCTAAATTCTCTTCATCTGGATTGAGTTCGGCGAGAAGTGCATCTGCCATACCGCGTGCTGCCCACATCTCTCGGCAATACGCGACGGCAAGTCTCCCTGACGGAGCTATTTTAATTTTGGAGGCGTCTGATACCTGCCAAGCGCCACCCGAAGTCAGGCAGTTAACAAACCATCTCGTGTCGCTGGCTAGCACAATGCCATCCGATCCAACCATTCCAACCTGCAATGTCATCGGGTTTTGTCCTCTAAAGCTATCAGTCTTTGAACCGCGTACCATCTCGCTTCCATCGCGGCGTAACCCTCAATGTTGTACACGCGCGTAAAACGGAATGCGAGAGCGAGCATTGTAGGCAGCTACTTCGGGCTTGTAACAAATCCAGCTCCAACCCATCCGATTGCGCGAACCGCGCCCCAGGGAATGAAGAATCCGAGCAAAGGGAGAATTGCAATCATGATACACGACCACGCACCGGGAGCTGGCGTCGGGTACAAGGTTTGGCCATCTTGGGTTTCGAGAGATTCAACCTTATGATCGCTCGTCCAGCGGATAGTCTTAATGCCATCCCTATCAATCTCGCCTACATCAGATGATGTTGTCTGGCCGGAGATTGGATTTCCATTGTCGTCAAGGTAAGTTTTCGACGGCGCGTCAATCGGGTTCCCGTTATCATCAGGATATTGTGGCGGTTTGACCGGCGCAGCAGTCTTTGCCTTCTTTGCAGGAAGTTTTACCTCATATTGCGCCCATTCATCATATGGTTCATATGGTGCGCTCGGATTAAATTTCGGTGTGCCGTTGAATCCAAGCGCTTTGGCGAGTTGCGATTTATGCTCCGAGGTCATTTGGGCTAGGGCCCTATCCCGCTGCTCCGGAGCAAGTGTGATCCAGTTCTTAGCCTCCTGCACAAGGCCAGAATTTGCCAACTGCTCAAACTGCCGATGATCCGCTCTTTGGCGCATTAGGGATTGCAGTTGTGAATATGAAACCACTCCACCTAGAATCGCCCCCACTGCTCCCAGGAGCAGCGCCAGCCGTCGCGTTCCTTCTTTGAGATTCACTGTAACCTCACGATGTGGCTTGTTACTTAGGAACTTGGTATCCCTGATTCTTCGCGTCTTGCAATGCTTCCTGATAGGTGACACCAAATTTGTCTGCAATGGCATGAATCTATGATTCTGTAAGCAGACGAATGGCTTTCTCTTCCTTGGAAAACAATCCCAAGGGGTCGTACTGGTCAGCGCTCCAAGGGTCCATATTTTGAGTCTTCGGGTTGTAGCTCTGCGCTTTTGAACCCTTGATCCACTTTGAACCATTGAATGTGTAGGTAAAGCCGAGATAAGCTGTCGTTGCGCCCGTCAGAGATGCAACCGTTGTACTTGCTGCTTCCGAGCAGAGCGGCAATCCACCGGGGAGCGTTTTGGCGTCAGGCCAAGAGTAAGTCTTGCACAGTCGTCCGCTCCGAGTGTCCAGGGCAACAGATGCCGCCGGGAACGGGGTTGACTGAAACGGAAAGACAAACCGCTGTGCGCCGTCATCAGTGGGCTGATTCGAATGTTCCTCGTGCTTCGGTGTGGCTGTAGCTTCGGAGGGTTGTTTCACGTTGCATCCGACCGTAACGATTGCGCCAAGAATTGAGAAAGCTGCGACTTGAAATAGGACTCTCATGAAGTCTTCTCCCTAGGGCGTGTTCACACTAAAATTGTTATAATTGGAGTTAATGGAGATCACGGCTGAGCAGTACAAAAAGATCAAAGGAAGCCTACCGATTCAGCGAGGGAATGTAAAACTGCAGAACCTCCAAGTG
>Ga0255355_1001585_pt1 | contig 10340 bp, 8 predicted proteins | sample HBST75metaG_FD_189943 | JGI IMG/M metagenome (GOLD analysis project Ga0255355, IMG submission 189943) | Peat soil microbial communities from Stordalen Mire, Sweden - H.B.S.T75 | ecosystem: Environmental > Terrestrial > Soil > Wetlands > Peat | place: Sweden: Norrbotten County, Stordalen Mire...
CTACTCCCTGCACCCAGACCCCGCCGTCCCCGCCCAGCGCGTGGCTTTTGGAACGTCGGGGCACCGCGGCTCGGCCTTCGCCGCCTCCTTCAACGAAGACCACATCGCCGCCATCGCGCAGGCCATCGCAGACTACCGCCGCGCCAATAAAATCTCCGGCCCGCTCTTCCTCGCCAAGGACACGCATGCCCTCTCCGAGCCGGCCTTTGCCACCGCGCTGGAGGTCCTCGCCGCCAATGGGATCGAAGTCTTCGTAGATGACCAACTCGCCTACACACCCACCCCCACGCTCTCCCACGCCATCCTCACCTACAACGCGAAATTGAGTGGTGGCAAATCTGCCTCTCAAAAATCTTTTGCGAGCGGAGCGAGCGACTGCTCCATGCAATGGTGGGCGGACGGCATCGTGATTACCCCCTCGCACAACCCGCCCGAAGACGGCGGCTTCAAGTACAACCCGCCCAACGGCGGCCCGGCAGACACCTCCGTCACCAAATGGATTCAGGATCGCGCCAATGAGTTAATCTCTGCGAAGCTTGCCGACATCAAGCGCATCCCCTACACCCGCGCGCTCGCCGCCTCCACCACCCATCGCCACGACTACATCGCCGCCTACGTCAACGACCTGGCCAACGTCATCGACTTCGCCCCGCTGGCCGGTACGACGCTGAAGCTGGCGGTCGATCCGCTGGGCGGCGCGGGCGTCCACTACTGGCCGCGCATCGCAGAGAAGTACAAGCTACCCTTCCAGGTGCTCAACCCCTACGTCGATCCCACCTTCCGCTTCATGACCCTCGACTGGGACGGTCGCATCCGCATGGACTGCTCGTCTCCATTTGCGATGGCCAGCATGATCGCGAATAAAGATAGATTCGACGTGGCCTGGGCCTGCGATACCGACCACGACCGCCACGGCATCGTCACCCGCACCTCCGGCCTGCTCAACCCCAACCACTACCTCGCCGTCGCCATCCAGTACCTCTTCACGCACCGGGCTGGTTGGAAAGATACCGTCGGGATTGGAAAAACCCTGGTCTCCTCCTCCATCATCGACCGCGTAGCCAAGGGCCTCAACCGCCCCATGCTCGAAGTCCCCGTAGGCTTCAAGTGGTTTGTAGACGGCCTCATCGACGGCTCGCTTGGTTTTACTGGAGAAGAGAGCGCCGGAGCCAGTTTCCTGCGCCGCGACGGGGCTGTTTGGACAACAGATAAAGACGGCTTAATCATGGGCCTGCTCTCCGCCGAGATGACCGCCGTCACCGGCAAAGACCCCGGCCAACTCTACAACGACCTCACCGTGAAATATGGCAACCCGATCTACCAACGCATCGACGCCGCCGCCACGCCGCAACAAAAAGCCAAGCTCGCCAAACTCAGCGCCAAACAAGTTACAGCCACCACTCTCGCCGGCGAGCCCATCACGTCGATCCTCACCGAAGCCCCCGGCAACCACGCGGCCATCGGCGGCCTGAAGGTGACGACGGAAAACGGCTGGTTCGCCGCCCGCCCCAGCGGCACAGAGAACGTCTACAAGATCTACGCCGAATCCTTCCTCGGCCAACCCCACCTCACCCAAATCCAATCCGAAGCCAAAGCCCTCGTCGCCGCCGCCATCGCGTAATCTGACTGAATGTTGACTACCCAACCCCTCGAAACGGTCTCATCGAAAACGGCTTGACAAGGTGTAATCGGTCGATTACAGTCGATCTATGTTCTCGATCTGACCGCTACCCGAGTTCACCGCATGGATCGACGATCTAAAGGACGAGACGGTTCGCGGCGTGATCGTGGCCAGGATCAAACGATTGGAACGCGGATTATTGGGAGACGTCGCACCGGTTGGCGATGGCGTTTCGGAGCTGCGAATCCACTTTGGCGCGGGCTGGCGTCTGTACTTCACGGAGCGCGGTACACAGTTGATTGTGCTGCTTGTGGGCGGCTCGAAGCGCACACAGAACAGAGACATCAAGCGCGCCAGGGCACTGGCCGCACGGCTCGATTGAGCGGAGGAAAAATCATGAGCAAACGCATCAAGGTGGCCGATCTACCCGAGTTCGACGCAGCACGTTATCTGGACAGCGAGACCTCCATCGCTGCCTACTTGACCGACATTCTGGAGGCCAACGATGCCGCTCTGTTGGCGGCGGCCCTCGGCGACATCGCCCGCGCGCGCGGCATGACGGAGATTGCAAAATCCGCTGGAATCACTCGCGAGGCCCTGTACAAAGCCCTGCGCCCGGATAGCGCTCCACGATTCGACACCGTGAACCGCGTCTGTGCGGCGCTCGGCGTGCGTCTGGTAGCGCAAGCGCTTCATCCCTCCCCGGATGCGGTTGGGGCCTGAAGTGCAATGAAGTTCTCTTGCCTGAGAAGATCGCCCAGACGGCTGTCCCATCCATCGCGTTTTTGTCTCACACGATGAATGGGCATCGTGTTCAGCACGAGCCGTCTTCCACAAAGAATCATGCGGAGTGAACAAGCCGAGATCGCCTGCCCGCTCACTCCGCCGCAACCTATCGGACAACTTTGAGTTTCTACTGTATGACTAGGAACTTGTCCCACGGAGCGTTGCACACCGGGCAGCGTTCGTGTTCGTTGGGCGTCTCCGAGGTATAGCCGCAGACCGGGCAGACGAAGAAGTCGCGCGGCTTGTTGGTCCAGGCGTCCTTCGCGCCGGACTCGACCTGCGCAATCGTCTCGGCGTACAGGCGCGCGTGAGTCTTTTCCGCCTCAAGCGCGCCGTGGAAGGTGCGAATGGCCGCGGTATTTTTGTGCGCCGTAGCTTCCGCCAGAAACTCCGGGTACATCGTGGCGATCTCGTACTGCTCGCCAGCCAGCGCCGTCTTCAGGTTTTCCAGTGTGCTGCCGACCTCGAGTTCGTGGAGCTTGATGGCGACCTTGCCGCCGAGCTGCACGATCACCCGCGCGTGGTTGGTGGCGTGGATCTGCTCCGCTCGCGCGGCGGCGCGGAACAGGCTGGCCGCTCCGCGAAAGCCATCCGCATCGGCCTTAATGGCGAAGGCGTTGTACTTGGCGTTCGCGTTCGACTCGCCCTCAAGAGCGCTCAGCAAGTTCTTAACCGTAACTGCATTTTCCGCTGCGATTCCTGCCATGTCCGGCCCTCCAATGAGCCGACTTGAGGTTACGAGCGCTGGCAGGCAATTGCTGTGACGCAGGTTACAGGTGAGGCCCGGAGCATGGAGAGTCCCAAATCGAATACGCCGTACTCACCGCCTGCGCCAGCTCCACTCCATCCCGCCCATCACGGTCCGCCCCTGCATCGGGACGCCGACGATCTCCGCGTATCCCGTCCCGCTCAGGTTCAGCAGTCGCAGATAAGGCCGGATGCTGCCCGTATTCCGCGCCAACCCCGCGTCCCACAGCGGATAGGCCGTCTGCCCGGTCTTCTGCACCACCTCGACCTGCGTGTGCGCGGAGACCTGTTTCCCCCAGGCCCCCGGCAGCTCCCCCGTCCATCCGAAGACCGCATTCTCGGCTGCGTAGTTGAAGGCGTACTCCGAGAGATAGTCCGCCGGAAGGTTGCCCGAGTGCGCCGCCGTATAGCTCACCTCGATCCACTGGGTCGCGCCGAGCAGCACCCGCGCGCTTGCCTCCGCCCCGCTGAGCTCCAGCGTCGGAACGTTGACCGCCTGCCACTGCTCGCCAGCGGTCAGCGGCTGCCGCTTCGAGTAGTCGATGGCATTCGTCTCCTGCAACCGGAATCCCGCCGCTGTCAGCGTCAGCCGCCCGTTCGCGGGCTTCCAGTCCAGTCCGCCCTCGTAGCTCCAGCTCGACTCCGGCTTCAGCGCCGCATTGCCCTCGGTGGCCGGGTCGGAGTAGTAGAGATCGGTATACGTCGGCAGCCGAAATCCGTGCCCCGCCGAGCCACGCAGGCGCAGGGTTTTGCTCAACGTAAACGCCGCCGCCGCGCTCGGTGAAAACACCGAATCGCCGCCCGACAAAATTTCCTCCCGCGCGCCCACCGACAGCGAAGCCCGCCTCACCGCGCGCAAACTCAGGTTGACGTACCCCGCTCCCTGGTTGCGCGCATGAACGCCCAGGCTGTTGCTGTGGATCGAGTCACCAGACTCCTCCAGCCCGTATGCCAGCGTTGTATTCCGCCCCAGCTCATCGGCCCGCCGCAGCGCGCCCTCATAGCTGGTCGTTACATGGTTGTTCTCGTAGACAGACGGCAGCCCCGCAATCAGCACAAACATATCGCTGTGCCGCCGGTATCCAAAGCTCGCCGCCGTCCGCTTGCCCAACTGCTGCTGAATGCTGGCCAGCCATCCCTTGGTCCGTTCCCACGCGTTGTATGGCCCATAAAAATCCTTCGCCCCGTAGGGTCTATCGCTCACCGCCAGCAGAACGTCGGTCGTCCCAGGCCTCGTCTTCAGCCAGCTTTCGCTGGCCAGCGCGTTGCTGCTGTAGTTGCGGTCCGCGATAAACCCATCCGAAGTATCGCGCGCGCCCGTCAACGTCTCCGCAAACGGCCCCGCCGAGTAGTCCGCCCGCAGATGCTCTTCCAGCGATCCATAGTTTCCCGCGCCAGACCTCGCCACCACGCTCAAACCCGCTCCCGGCGCGCTCGTCAGCAGGTTCACCGCGCCGCCGATCGCGTCCGACCCATAAAACGTCGATCCCGACCCATGCAGCACGTCTACCCGCGCGACCGCATCCAGCGGCAGCGCAATGTCCAGGTTAAGATGGCCCGTCTCGGGATCGTCCACGCGCAGTCCGTTGACCAGCACCAGCGACTGCTCGAACGTAGTCCCGCGAATCGCAAGGTCCGCCTGCACGCCCTCGCCCGCCCTCGCCTGCAGGTTCAGCGACGCATCCGTCCGCAACACATCGACCACGCTGTCCGTCTCAACCACCGCCTGCTGCGGCAGAATCACCGACACCGAGCGGTCACTCTCCTCCATCGGCAGCGGCTCCGACGCCGTCGTCACCTGCACGCTCTGGGCAACGCGGATCGGCGCTTGTGACTGGGCAATGCTGGGCGCTACAGCCGCTCCCGCATTCGAAGAACTCTGCTGGCAGACGCCGCACCGTACGCAAAGCAGGCAGAGAGAGAGGTACGCAAGACCTGTTTTCATAAGCCGATCATCGACCAATCCGCAGCGCCGCACAACGATACTTTTGTCTTGTCATAAATAATTGATTGAGTAAACTACATCTGGCAAACCATGCGCATAGAAGCCTTCCTTCGAGAGAGTCCCATGTTCACGGTGAAGCGTGCGGCACGCCACTTCGACCGAGTTGCGGCGGAAGCCTTCTCCGTAGACGGCCTCGGCTTCATGGAGGGCCTGCTGCTGGCGGCGATCTTCTTCGAAGCGCCGAGCCCCATCAAGCCCTCTCTTCTCGCTGATACCTTCGCCACCACGCGCGGCAACGTCAGCCACGCCATCTCCTCGCTGGAGGCCAAGGGCCTGGTGCAGCGCAGAATCGATCCCGCCGACGCCCGCGGATACCTCCTCGCCCTCAAACCCGCCGGCAAAAAGTCAGCGCTGCGCGTCATTGCCGCCTTCGACAAGATGCAGCAGAGCTTCGAGCAAAAAGTTGGCAAAGCCGCGCTGAAGAATTCACTCGATGCAATCCGCGCGCTGGAATCCTGCCATCGGCCATAGAACCTCGACCAATCGGAATCCAAGTAGAATGGGCGTGTGAGCCCATCGTCCGCATCCCTCTCCGCAATCCGCCGCAAGGTCGAAGCGCGCGAGCGCATCTCGCCCGCCGACGCCCTCCTGCTGTGGCGCGAGGCCACGGACGAAGAGATGCGCTCGCTGGCCTCGCTGGTGCGCGCGCGATTCCACGCGCCGAACTCATGTACTTATCTCCTGATGCGCATCATCAACACCACCAACGTATGCGTCGCCCAGTGCGACTACTGCGCCTTCTACACGCTCCCCGGCCAGCCCGGCGGCTACGTCCTCACCGAGGCGCAGATCTTCGCCAAGATCGACGAACTCCTCGCCCTCGGCGGCGACCTCATCGGCTTCAACGGAGGCTTCAACCCGCAGCTCTCCATCGACCACTACTGCAATCTGGTCCGCGCCATCCGCGCCCGCTTCGGCAACCGCATCGAGCTATACGCCTTCACCATCGCCGAGTTCCTCTATCTCGCCGACCACGCCTCGCTCTCCTACGCCGTCACCGCCGAGCGTCTGAAGCAGGCCGGAGTCCGCTGGATCACCGGAGGAGGCTCGGAGATCCTCACCGAAGACTTCCGCCGCCGACACAGCAAGTTCAAGTACACCGTCGAGCAGTTCTTCCAGGCCCAGGCCGCCATCGTCGCCGCCGGCCTGCGCACCACCGCCACCATGGTCATCGGCTTCGATGAATCCATCGACGAGCGCATCGAGCACCTCGACCGCACCCGCCGCTTTCAGGACGAGACCGGCGCGCAGGAGAGCTTTCTCTGCTGGAACTTCAAGCCCTGGTCCACCCCGCTCGGCGCCGCGCTCCACAACATCGAGATCACCCCGGCCGAGTACCTCCGCCACCTCGCCCTCAGCCGCATTTACCTGGACAACATCCCACGCATCCGCACCTCCGTCCTCACCCAGAACGAGCGCGCCCTCGAAGGCCTCCTCTACGGCGCAGACGACTTCGACATCCCCATCGAAGACGAAGTCACGCAGAAGGCCGGAGCCACCATCAGCCTCAACTTCGACCGCATCCTGGACGTGGCGCGCAGTCTCGGCTTCGAGCCAGCCTATCGCCATGTGGCGCTGGATCGCTCGGCAAGCGTTCTTTAGCGCGGTCCACCTTTATTTGCTGGGCAGGTCGTAGATCACCTCGCCCGGACGCGTGTAGCCCAGTTCTTCGCGCGCCTGATGTTCGATCGCATTGGGATCGCTCGCCAGCCGGTTCACATGCCCTGTCAACAGGTCGTTCTCGCGTTGCAGATCCTGCATCTGCAGGTTGAGCCGATGCGTATCCTGCCGCTTCTGCTCATACACCGTCAACCCATTCGCCCCGAAGACGACGTGATACGCCATCCCCAGAGCAAGCGCCGCGGCAGCCACGGTCGCCAGCTTGCGCCCCTCCATCGAGAGCCGCCCGTAGAGCGCGCGCAAAGACGCAAAACGTCGTTGCCTCGCCGAAATCGGTGGGTTCACTTCCATCCTTCCAGTTGATGAGGCCGCAGCCATCCGAGTCAAGACCAAACTCACTAACCGGACCGGCAGGAATCAAGTTTGTACATGGGTGCCGTTCCTGAAACTCCCGGATTAATGAATCGAGGTCCATGGTTCGAGCAGAGGTATATGGAGCCCAGATAGTTCCGGAGATCTCAACATTGGCGCTCATGGGTGAGGGAATTGGTGAGTGTCAGACAAATCTCATGCACACAGATATCATGCAAAGCGAGCCAAATGACGGCGGAATCCACTTCTGCTTTCGCAGAGAACGGCGCACAATCCCACGCAGCTTGGTATTCTTGATGCGTCGGATGATTTCGTCGCACATGGGACCTCTTCAGCCTTGCTGTTCTCGGCTTACACGTCCATCTCACTCTCCCCATCCACTGAACCACTCTGACAAGGAACGGCCAAACCATGACAGACACAAGCGCAGCCATCCAGGAAATCAAGATCGCCCACAGCCCTGACTCCGACGATGCCTTCATGTTCTACGGCCTCGCCACCAACAAGGTGCGCGTTCCCGGCTTCAAGTTCACCCACGCCCTGACCGACATTGAGACGCTCAACCAGCGCGCCATCCACGATCCCTTCTACGATGTCACGGCCATCAGCTTCCATGCCTATCCCTACATGCAGGAGACCTATACCCTGATGGCCTGCGGCGGTTCGGTCGGCGAGGGATACGGCCCCATGGTCGTCTCCCCGCGCAAGCTCTCGCACGACGACCTGAAGAAGACGCGCATCGCCGTCCCCGGAACGCTCACCACCGCCTTCCTCGCGCTCAAGCTCTTCTGCCCCGAGATCGAAACCGTCACCCTCCCCTTCGACAAGATCATCCCCGCCGTCGTCGCGGGCGAGTTCGAAGCCGGCCTCATCATCCACGAGGGCCAGCTCACATACGGCAACGACGGCCTGGTCAAGGCCCTCGACCTCGGCATCTGGTGGCGCGAGCAGACCGGCCTTCCGCTGCCTCTGGGCGGCAATGCCATACGCCGGGCATTAGGCAAAGACGCAATGCGGATCACCACCAACGCCCTGCGCGACAGCATCCAGCACGCCCTCGACCACCGCGACGAGGCGCTCTCCTACGCCATGCAGTTTGCCCGCGACCTCGACCCCGTCCTCGCCGACAAGTTCGTCGGAATGTACGTCAACCAGCGCACGCTGAACTACGGCGAAGACGGACGCGAGGCCATTCGCAAGTTGCTCGAGATGGGCTTCGACCGCGGCATCATTCCCGTGAAGGCCAAAGTCGATTTCGTCGACTGATATTTATTTATCCTTGCTATAGAGAGAAGAATAATTGTCATTCCGGCCCTGAGCTTGCCGAAGGCGATGAATCCCCGTATTTCGTCTGAGGAGCAACTTTCTGAAACTCCTCCAGCCCGCGCAACACGGAGCCATTTCCACCCCTCGCATGTGCTATTCTTTTCAAGGTGGTTGCGCTGGAACGGCCTCGGACTCCAGGCTGGCCGAGCCTGATCGCCCCTCCCCCAAGAGGCCGCAACAAATGCACGGTTGCAACGAGCATAAAGGTTGCAACAGTTCGGACGCGTAGCTCAATTGGCAGAGCATTCGACTCTTAATCGACAGGTTGTGGGTTCAATTCCCACCGCGTCCACCATCTTCCCTCTCATTCTAAACAGCTAAACCGTAGAATCCCTCCCATGCGGAAATCCGCCCTGCCGGACCATCGCTCGATTGATGGACCTCTCAACCAGAACTCGCAGCACTGTGGCGCTCATAGTCGAGACGACTATAACGTGCCGCGTGCAGGAATGGCGAATCGGATGGAGGGCAAGATGCCGGTAGGCTGAAGGACCACGGCAAACCGGTAGATGGCCCCTCCAACTAAGGAAGGTAGTAGAAGGGATTCGGCAGCTTAACCGAAAGCTCGGCTTGGGGATTTCCGTTCAGGTCGCTCATCTGGTCGCCCACATTGAGAATGATGCGATAGCCAGCCGCCACGATCTTTGCCCGCTCCCCGGACTTGTACGCAGCAGTTTTTTCAGTTGGAGGATGCGGCCCGCGAAGAGCGAGCCCGGCCCAATCATGATAGCCAATCGCCCTTAGATTTCCGGCCGTCGCGGCTTCTTGCGATTTGGGCCGTCCGGTTATGAAGAAGACGGAGACTCCGTGTTTCACCGCCTCTTTATAGAGGCGCAGAGTTCCCTCGATCGCCGGGGCCTGTTTCTTGTCCACCCAGTTATTCCAGTCCTTCTCGATGTAGCCAAAGTCCTCCTGGGTCTCCTCGTCCCAATTGGAGAGTGAAGTTTCATCGATGTCGAGGACGAGCGCCAGCTTTTCCCCTTGCTTCGCTTTCGCCGCCCTCCGCTGCAGGTAAGCGATTGCCAGATTGCTCTGGCGGTTCAGGTCCGAAACGTAACATCCGTGGGCAGGCTGGCAGTCGTGGTACGCGATCAGACGCGTCTTGAGCTGCCCAAGATTGGGGGTTGGCTCATGAGGAAGAAGCAGGCCAGGGCGCGGCGCAGGCTGTGCGGTCAGAGACGCCGAAAGCAGAACAACCGCGATGAGTGTCAATAGCCGCCGGCACCGTTGCATATGGTCCCCCATGCAGAAGATGGCCAAAGTCTACAACAACAGAGGTTGGACCGCATCGACAGCGCCGGAGAAGCCCAGGGCAATCGCATGAACAGCAAATTATTTACTGGAGGCCCCCCTGGGGCAAATAGCGTAAAGTATTCAAAAAATGAAAGTTAAGCACGCGCTAAGCGCGTGAGACGTATTTAAGGCGAAGATCCGGCTGGTTGCGGTTGCGCCGGTCATGAGGCTTCTCCTCGGGGTTGCTGGTTGACGGGGGGTATACCCCCCCTAAAAGTCATAAGATATTCAAAATACGATAGTTAGATCTAGACTCGATCTGGATCAAGTCTGCATGATATTCATTCCAGACGGTTTAGATCTTTCGATCTCTGGAATCAATAAGTTGAAGACAGAGAACAGGGAACATGGAACAGTTAAATGCGAAGACCCGGCGGTTAGCCGGGCCTGTTGGTTTTGCTTACTGATTTAATTATACGTCGCGGAGGGAAACTACCATGCCAACTTTTAAAAAGAATTATGTTGTTTGTTTTGTGTTTGTTAGCTGGAATTTGAAGGTTCGAGGGGCTTGACAGGAAAAACAGGGGTCAGGGGTCAGTGGTAAGGGGTAAGAAAGGGACGGGAAGCGGT
>Ga0255355_1001599_pt1 | contig 10280 bp, 12 predicted proteins | sample HBST75metaG_FD_189943 | JGI IMG/M metagenome (GOLD analysis project Ga0255355, IMG submission 189943) | Peat soil microbial communities from Stordalen Mire, Sweden - H.B.S.T75 | ecosystem: Environmental > Terrestrial > Soil > Wetlands > Peat | place: Sweden: Norrbotten County, Stordalen Mire...
GTGTAAGACCGCCTTTTGCGGCAATTTCCCCTGCAATCTGCAAGAGCGTTGCCGGATAGGTAAGGTCTGACACATGAAGCACTTCGAGCTCTATCATTCCATCGAAACATGTTAATGTAATCGAGGCATCCTGCTTATCGACAGTATCCACAAAAAATACTCCGAGCGGGCAATATTCATATGAACCGTTCGCAAGCTGCACACCTATTGACGGCTTCACGATAGCATTCTGGTATGTGATACCCGAAAGACTACCATCCAAATTATTAAGTTCGACATCAAACTCAGTGGAAACAACCGAACCTATTTCAAAATTTTCGCCAGAAACTGTGGCGGACGTACGCTTAAAGGAAAGAACTGTTGTGTCATCATAAGTCAAGTCGGCATACCCGGTACGGCTGATAATCACTTGAGATTTGCATTCACGTCCCGGGCTATGTATCGCAGTTACAAATTCGGCAGAGACCGGCTGCATCAAATCACCTTACTTTTCAATTAAATCCATAGCTACACCCTGCCAACCGGGCACTCCATTTTGCACCCAATAAACAGGAGCTGTGCGGTCACCGACATACATCGTTTTTGTCAGTGTCGTGCCCTCTTTTGGGTCTGGGTATGTAACGCTAAAATAGATGGGGTCGACTGCGTTAAGCAGTTGTGAACACTGCACGTTTGTCAGCCAGCTCCATGAACAGGACAGACTGACTTTTTGCGCTATTTTATCCTTGAGCAGGTCGCCTGCTGCATTGCGCCCTGAATTACCACTTGAAATATCCGATATCGTCATTTCAAGTTTTGAAGGATCAGGTATGGGGCTACCGTTAATGCTGAGTATCGACATGTGAGTCATCTCCTTTTATCGGATATCAAATGCCGCCGGGGCATCGGCAAGGTTTAAAATATTGACTGTTGCATTAAGAGCCACAGTCTCCTTAATTACTTTATCATCCACTTTAATCTGGATAAGATAATTGCCCTTGTCGGTTGTCGGGTTTATGGCTTCAAATGCCTTGATATCCTTTTTCTTTTCGGTGTTTTCCATTACTTATTTCCTCTCTTAACCCTTGACGGGTGTTGTTGTTAGCCACAGGCTCGCCATACATGTCAAGACCTGCCTGTATTGCAGTCATTAATGACAACTGTTATTTTTTTGCTCAATTTTATACAGTTATGAGTGTCTTTCCAGCCGCTCGTTGCTGCTTATTGATACCATTAATCACTGTGTTGATAAGTGTGCTCTCGCCGACCTTGACATTAAGTTGCAGGTTTGTATCCCCGCCGCTGGAAGATGATATTCGAGAACTAATGCTGTTTGCCAACTTATCAATCCAGCCCGTGTTATTTTCAAGTGGCATGACAGCTTCTTTGCCTGATTCTCCGATAATCGCCATAGTGGCGCTGTCAACTATACCGCCAGCAGCGAGTTTGGGAATTTTGGGGATTGCTACGCCTTTTAAAGCGCCTCCAATGCCTGGAATGTTAGAAGCAAGCTTTATAACATTGTTTATGTTACCGATAAGACCGTTAATCAAATCAATCATGATATTAATAGGAGTTTTTACAACATTGACTATTTGGCTGAATACTCCGCCGACGATATCCTGCAATCCTTTAAAAGCTTTTTTCCAGTTGCCTGTGAAGACGCCAGTGAAAAACTCTGTGATGCCACTGAAAATCTTTTCAAAGTTTGTGATTGAACCCGAAATAAAGGACTTAATATCTCCGAAAACAGAAGTGACAGTTTTTTTAATATTGCCAAATGAGCCTGAGAAAAGACCTTCAATACCTTTCCAAGCTGCAGAAATGCCAGCGGTTAGGTCTTTCCACAAAGTAGCAAAAAAGGTTTTTATAGCGTTCCATCCGGTGATAAGTGCATTTCTGAATGCTTCATTTTTGTTCCATAGAATAACGATAACAGCAACAAGCGCTACTATTGCGATAATAATAATGCCGATAGGGTTGAGGCTTTCCGCCAAATTTAGTGCGTATTGTGCTATTGTTTCCCCAATAACTGACGCTTTTTCCGCAGCATACATAGCAATAGTTTGGACTTCTTCAGCTATTGAAGCAGCTTTTTCTGCGGCATACATACCAATGATTTGAGCTGTTTCAGCCACCGAAGCTGCTTTTTCTAAAGCATACATACCAATGATTTGAGCTGTTTCAGCCACCGAAGCTGCTTTTTCTGCAGCATACATCCCAATAATTTGAACGTTTTCTGCAATATCCGCTGCCATAATCCCGATATCAGATTTTTTGAGAGCATCATTGAAGCCTAATGCTAATGTATTGGCAACTAATGCAGTTGTTGATTGAACGATACCCACAGCGGTTTTTGCAAAATCGGTAATGCTCAGAACCGTTTGTATCTTTTCCATAACTCCTTGAAATTTCTCAAACGCCTCAGGGTTAATTTTGATTTTTTCGAAATTGCTATTAATGCTTTTAACTAGATCACTTGATTGTTTATTTAATTTTTCAAATTGCTCTGAAAAAGAGCCTATTTCCGGAACTATTTTTACTGCTATTGGCGCCATTTCAGCCATATATTCACCTTCCTTGTAGAATTTTAAATGCCAACAATCTATAAAAATTAAGCATAACGCAATAAAATGTTTGTATTTTATTCTTGATTATTTCCATAACATAGATTAAAATAAATTTAGAATCTTAATTTAACCAAAGAATAATTAGGGAGGTTATTATCATGCCAGAGGCAAAAACATATTTGCAGGATGAGCTTGACCGAAAGGAACCACAAAAGATTATATCCCATATGGTTCGCACTAATATCGGCAAGGACGAACAGATTTTGGCTGTGCTAGGAAGTGTCTCATTCGCCGGAATTAATAGTACTCTCTTATCAACTGAAGATCGGCTGGTTTACTTAAACAGTTCTTCCATGGTTGCTAAAACAACTATGATTCTTTATTCAGATTTTTCCGATGTTACGCTAAAGGAAGATGGCAAGAATGAATACATATATTTGTTGACCAATAACGGGGAAAACTTGAAAATTGACATCAAGGCATCTTTAGAAGAGACCCAAAAAATGTTTAATTTTATTATTGGCTATAAGGTGACAGGAATTGAATTAATTAACGAAAAGTTACTGAACGATAAGGATTTCGCATGGAAAATTGAAGCTATTCGAAATCAAAAAAATTTGAAAATTGCTGAAATAGAACAACGGTCAATTCAAAACAGAGCTAAAATTCATGAAAACCACAAGGAAAATAAAACTGAGGTTCATGAAAAATATCAAGAATCCATAGCCGATATTCATGAAAAATATCAAGAGATTTCTAAAGAAAATCAAGAAGCCATAGGCGATATTCATGAAAAATATCAAAAAGTGCATCAAAGAAACCATGATAAGATTAATCAAGTAGCAAGTGCTAGGTCACATTACCAACACAGTCTAAATTACTGCGGCGGAATTGCTGACGGGAACGTTTCCAACCCTACCAAATTCACGGTGAACAGTATTGACCAAATTGTAGAAATTGAGCCACTTAATTCTTCTAAATTCAACATCCCTTTTTCGGATATAAAAGGCGCTTATGTCACGACAGATGTGGAAATTCCTCCAGCTGATATGAAAAGCGAGTATACTTTCTACTTGCATATCAAATATCTACATAATGGGCAGGACAGTGAATTGGTTTTTTCCCACAGACAGAAGCAGAATTGCACTGTAGACCCAATTGAGCAGTTAAACTATGCAATGCAGCATATTGGAGAGAAAATAGAGTGGAAAGATAATAGAGATGCAAAATATGACCAGAGAGAGCAACAGCTTTTGCAAGAAAGAGAAGTTCTTTTATCACAAAGATCATCTCAAATCAATCATATGCATGACCTGTTAAATCCCAACGCTGGCACTATTATCAACACCCAGACTCAAAATGCTATTGAGCCGCCAGTCACTACAGCTATTTCACCATCTTCTTCAAATACCGCTGATGAACTGCGAAAATTTAAGTCACTACTTGACGATGGCATCATCACACAAGATGAATTTGATGCTAAAAAGAAGCAGTTGCTAAACCTATAACCATACATAATCGCCGCTGCTTTATGATTCAGGCAGCGGATTTTTCGCATTCTTATCCCGTTTTTGTTCAAGATTCTTTTCTACAGTTGCAGCGAAGCCTGCCATTTTCATTTTTGCTAGTTGCCATGGCTCGATAGTTTTTTCTTCCTCAAGCCCAAATGGCTTATCAGGGTAGTCGACATGGGAGTCAAGCGTGCTTGCCACTGCTATCCTGACATATGCGCCGGTCAGCCATGCATGTACGTTTGCCTCATCAACTTTCAGCTTTAACTGCCTCTCATAGCCTTTGATATGAACATTGAGCTCAGCCGGAGTCATATGCCAAAATGCAGATGCGGCAACTCCATAGGTTACCGCATCTTCCCAGATATGACTGAAGATATCTCTTAGGCTTGCGCCGCTGTTGTCTGATTGCTCTTCATCAGAGCTTCCCCGAAAAAACCTGATTGCGTCGCGATCTCTATCAACTCGCCGCCCAGATCCATGTATGATTTATTGCTTGCCTTACACCATGTCTCCACCAACTTGCCTGCTTGTGTAAGCGAAATGCTGTGATTCAGCTCAAGAAGCCCTGCCCATAAAAATGCACGGACGGTCGAGAAAGACATTGTCTCAAATGTTGTAATGCTTTTTGAGGTTTTTTCCTCCATCTCGCACATTGAATTAAATGTGTATTCGATGTTGTAATCCTTATCGCCTATTGTGATAGTCTTCATTGTCATATCCCCCTAAGAATTAATTTGATGCAACGGCAGCGTTTAGAACGATAGGTACTGTTGCCGTCACGCCAAGGTCGAACTCAAGAACTGCGTTGACTTTGCCAGCTTTAACATAAATGCTGCACTGGCCAGACCATGAATAGAATGTTCCATCTGGGAACATAAGTTCGAAATCTACAGGGTCTGTTTCAGCTGCAAGACCTGTGCAGATTGAATAGGCTGATGCAGCATCAGTGGTATTTTCATAATTGAAGGTGAACTCAAGCTCCGGTGTGTCATTCATCCCTCTGATATAAGTCTTGGCTGAGCTATTGAGTGTAGTTGTCTCGATACGGTCCGCTTTCGCGCCCATATCTGTAAAGTCTTTCATTCCCACCAACTCGGTGAAAGTGTTATCCGCTTTCTTTTTTGCCAAAAGTTTAGTTCCATTTGTTGCTATAGCCATTTATTTTTCCTCCTTAAAATATTGATAAATTATGCCCGTATCGGGCTGAACAATGCCTTTAAAAAGCATACATTTGTGATAAACGCCATTTTGGGAATCATAAGTTTCCCTAATATAGCTGCGCCTCAATCCTGTAGTATAAATTGCATCATTTACCTTTTGGGAAAGGCTTGAAAGATTGTCTCCACTTGATTCATATATATCAATTTGGATAACAATCTTACTTAGATATTCTTTGTTACCTTGGCGCTCGTGCTCACTGTTGTTATATTCACAGTAGGTAATCACCGGTAGATTATTCAATTGCTGCGGGTAAATATAATAGACCGTAACCCCGCTTATGCCGGTGAGCAACTCATTAATTTGGGGCTTAATATCATACATTTTGAACACCACCATTTAAATAAATAATTGAGATTCTAAGCCTTCAATAAAGACGTTGCACGCAAATAACAATTTGACTTTTATAGAGACGTATAACCAACTCGTTTTTTACGTTTGGTAGGATAGTCCTCTTTATTTATATAACCACTATGAAGAGCTTCCTGATTTAAACAACTTAAAAAACTAGGTATAAGGGTTCATATTCTTAATACCCTGACTTTTACAACCCATTCAAACTCACCTCCTAACTTTGCTGGTTAACCATGGATGGCGATGACGAAAACATTACCGTAGCATAATCATATGTCAGTGTTACGATAGTGTGTTTCACTGTATTGGGATATATGCTCAAATTAATATCTTGCCGTTCCATTTTTATTAATATATCAATCAAATGCTTTTTTGTATGCTTTAATACAAAAAATTAATTGTATTAGCAAGAACAGAGGCTTATAGCAGTTTTACTTTTATAAAGAATATATTTGAAAGTTTTTCACTGCCTCTATAGCAAGAAAATCCAATTTATTCTGTTTTGTAAAGCTCTTATAATATGTTTTTCACGGAATGTGCTGAAATGTGCTAACATTTTCGAGGCTCTTTTGCTGACATTTCTACATGACTAACATAGAAAAAGGCCATTACAGCGCAAATTTAGTTAAATTGCACTGCGATGGCCTTTAAATATTTACACCGAACTTTAGATCTTTACTTATATTGTTACTATAGAAGATTTATTTGGTGTAGAGAATATTCGCGAAGTTTATCCCCGCCTTCGGCGGGGATAAACAAAATCAATTCTTAATATTTTGCGAACTTGCTATAAATCGAAATGAGCAAATTCATTACCTATGCTCAATCTCACTTGTTTAAGGGTATAGTTCGTATTTATTTTGATCTTATACGGTATTCTGGCATCACGTTGATCTAACTCAAGCCCAAATAAATCAAATACAGTTATTTTTTATGCTGTAGGTATAGATGTCGATCCTTCGTTCGAAACTGCAGCATCGCTGTGCTGCTTTCCAGCTACATCAATCGTGTAGTTATCCTTATAAATCAATTGCGACACCGGTACAAGCCTGTAGCCTTGCTTTTGCAGGCTCTCAATAATACCTGGCAGTGCTTCCGGCGTATGCAGTGCCGCATTATGGAACAGGATAATGGAGCCGGGTTTTACACTGGAAAGTACCCGCTGCGAAATTTGGGGTGCGGAGATGCCCTTCCAATCCAAACTGTCAACATCCCACTGTATACAATTGTGGTTTGATTCAGCGACCGTCTCGACAACAGCATTATTGTAATCGCCAAATGGAGCGCGGAAGAGCGTCGGGCGCTTTCCGGTAATCTTTTCTATTTTGCTGTCGCATGTAGTAATTTCTTTGAGCATAGCGTCACGCGATAACGTCGGCATATGCGGATGGGTGGTTGAATGATTCATAACCTCGTTGCCGGCATCAGACAGTGCTTTAACCGACTCCGGATATTTGTCTACCCATTGTGCGACAACAAAAAATGTAGCATGCACATGGTAACGGTTAAGAATGTCAATAAGCGTCTGAGTGTCTTCATTCCCCCACGGTAATGTAATAATAAAGAAAGAGCATTGACTCTCGCTAATACTCTTTACACTATTTTACAACGGATGAAAACTAAAATCAATAATTATGCTTTTATCTTCAAAAATAGTGACGGTTTTTACAAGTGACACAAGCAGCTCTCTTGAAAGCTGAACAGCATCTTTATACTTTAAAATCAACTCGGTTGAGCGCTTTATTTCCTCTTTGTCATTGTTCCTGTTGAGTTGACTTTTCAATTCAGATGTCGAATTTTCAATTTTCAATATCTGATTATCATAGTCCTTTTTGAAAAGGAAGTATTCGTCTTCAGTAAGCACTCCTTTTTTAAAATCCTCGTATAACCCGCGTTTTAAAACTAAAATGTTCTCCATCTTTTTTTTGAGACTGGATAGTTTACCCTCCGCTGACTTTGATTCTGTATCCTTTTTTTTCTGCTCTGTTATATCGGAATTTATCTTCTCAAAATCAACATACTTATCAATCTGAGCCTTGAGCTCTGCAAAGACCATATCTGTTAAGATATCTGCACGTATTGAATGACTCGAACAATACTTTTTTCCATACATCATATATGTGCCACATATATAATAAATATTGTTTCCATTTATACGCTTTTTCAGTGCTCTGCCGCAATCACCACATTTAATTATGCCCGCAAATAAATGAATATCCCCTGTAAACTGGCTTTTCTTAATATCAGACTTTAACAACCTCTGAGCAATCTCCCAAGTCTGCACGTCGATAACAGGTTCATGTGTACCGGGCACAATGATCCAGTCTTGCTTATCAACCGACATATTCTTTTTTTGTTTAAAGCTTTTGACAGTTTGTGTATGCTGAACCATATTGCCGATATACATTTCATTTTTTAAAATCCGGTGTACGGTTGTATGTGTCCAATAATAAGTTTTCTCCAGTCTGTTAGCGTTTATATATTTCTGCCCCTTTTGCTTCTTATACTCTGAGGGGCAGGCAACTTGCATATCATTAAGCCGCACTGCAATTGAAAGTTTCGGCATGCCTGAAATAAACCACTTGAACATTTTGTTAACTACTTCAGCAGCTTCTTCATCTATAATAAGATGATTCTTATTCTCAGCATCTTTTTGATAACCATAACAGGCAAAAGCCCCTATAAACTCGCCACGCTTACGTTTTGTATCCAAAGCACTCCGCACTTTTCGACTTATATCTCGAGCATATTGTTCGTTAATAATATTCATAAAAGGTACTATTATGCTGTCGTTTCTATCCTGATTAAGAGAAGTATCTATATGCTCATTTACTGCAATAAATCTTACGCCATACTTAGGAAAGATATTCTCTTGATAGTCCCCAACGCCAATATAATCACGTCCGAACCGTGATAAATCCTTTACGATAATGCAGTTTACTAACCTGTTTTTCATATCTTCGACCATACGCTTAAAATCTGGTCTGTTAAAATTTGTTCCAGTATAACCATCGTCAATATAAATATCAAACAGCTTAAGCTGACAATCACTGCTAATAAAGGATAGTAACATGTCCCTTTGGTTCCCGATGCTATCGCTTTCCTCTTTGTCACCATCTTCTCTTGACAAGCGAATATAAAGGGCAGTATTCCAATACTGCCCTTTTTCAATCATATTAACATCATTATCATTTCTAACGGTTCTCGACATCTTTTACCTCACGCTTACTTTCGATATCGTGCATAATAACAGATTTCATTAGCTCATTAATATTACCGGTTCCATATGAAACGAAAACTTTCGAATTTGTAAGGCTCGGATATAATTGTTTTTCTTCTTTTACAACCAAACCCATAGAGATGTCCTCCCGTATATTATTTGTCACTATATAAATGATATTTAAATAATCTTGAATTTATGTTATACTAAAATGCAGATAAAATTTCACACCATGCACCACGATACCCATTTGCAGTGAAGAATCGTGGCGGCAGGTCTGAAATTTTCAGAATATAGTCAATACTGCTCTTTGATTTTCTGCCGGTATGAAAGGTCGCCTGTGGTTACAGGCACATAGAATACGGTTAACCATTAACCGATATCTCCCCCCATGTGACGGGCCGGTCCTCGCCATCTCTGACAAGCCAACCGGAAGTATCATTATCCCTTATGTACAGGTTATCGCCTCTGCCGAACCAACGGCAGAATGTTTCTCTCGCTATATCCCTTACGGTCTTCTTGCGGCTTCCCCCTCAACGGGGCTGCACATGGAAAGCACCAAACATACCGTTTGAAGTTTTCAAAGAGCGGTGGGAACTATGACCTCATACGGACATTACTCCCGTATATGTAATATTAAGGTATTGGTAAAGCTAAATTGTAATGGTAAAATAGTATTAAATATTTCCAATTCATATTATATGACAACCATATGCTATTGCCAACAATAATTTACAACTTTATGCTATAAAGAGGTGAACCTTATGTCACTTGAACAATTAAGAACACTTAGAGAGAAGAGCACTTTTTCACAAAAAAAATTAGCTGACGAGCTGGGTGTAAGTCGAAATCTTGTTCATAAGTGGGAAACAGGTTCATCATCTCCTGATCCAGACACTCTTAAAAAAATTGCCTGCTTGTTTAATGTGTCCGTTGATTATCTCATAGGAAATACAAATGTTAGTAAAATAGTTAAAAGTCAACTGCCTGCCGAAATGCAAGGTATTATCACTGAGTCAGAAGGTATTAGTCCTGAAGGTCTTGGAGAAATTCGCAAGTACGCGCAACTTGTAAAGATTAAAGAACAAGTTGACAGAAACAGCGAAGCCGAAGCTTCATTAGGGCACGCCAAAAGCGGATAATTGAAGAAAAAAAACTCATCGTCACATTGACGATGGGGCTTGAACGTAAGTGCCAAGAAATCGCATGATTTTATATTTTCGTATATGATATTGCTAATTTTTTGACAAAATTGGGATTGATCTCTTACATTTCAGCATGCTCAATCAAATATCTGTCAAAATCATCCCAAAGTTTATCCACTAAATCGTCCATTTCGTTAAAGAAATAGTCTCCCACTTCAGTGTGTGAATGGTAAAATAAACTGTACAGTTTATTTTACCATTCACACATAGCAACTCAACA
>Ga0255355_1001601_pt1 | contig 10273 bp, 7 predicted proteins | sample HBST75metaG_FD_189943 | JGI IMG/M metagenome (GOLD analysis project Ga0255355, IMG submission 189943) | Peat soil microbial communities from Stordalen Mire, Sweden - H.B.S.T75 | ecosystem: Environmental > Terrestrial > Soil > Wetlands > Peat | place: Sweden: Norrbotten County, Stordalen Mire...
GGTAGGGAGAGGGTGAGGATGGGGCCATCCGACGCGAGGCGGGATGAGCTCTCGATCTCAGTGAGGTCGGCCAGCGTGGGCAGAGAGAGCCCGGTTTCGCGCGTGACGAATGCATATTCCTCGGCGGATGGACTTTCCAGGTCGAACCACACGGCACGGGCAGCGTCAGCCCGGGTGAGCGGGGCCAGCTGGCCGTGTTCGCAGGCAAAGGCTTTCAGCATTCAGCTCCCCTAGATATTCTAGCCGCAATGAAGGAATACCAGGGCGGGGAGGTTTGACAAGGCGCACAAATGGGGCGCCATGCGGAACAAGCATGTTGCTGGGGTATGAAATAATGTATAGTGAAGTCAAATAGACTTGGCCGTATCGCTATTCAGTTCATTTATGCAGCATTGGTGGCGCGCCGAATGACATACAGACCCAGAATTTCGGATGTATCGGCTGAATCTCAGGGTTACCTGGATAAAGCTGTGTCGGCGACATGGCAGCGGAGGCTCTGGGCAAAGCTGTTCGGCGGCAGGGCGCTGCCCTACGGGCCAGCATTAGCGGTACTGGTGGCAGTGTCGCTGCTGTTATGGGCTGGGCTGATCTACATGGTATATTGGCTGCTGCACTGAAGCGTGGCGGAGCTTGCCCTGCGCCAACCAGCGGCGGCTGGGCAGGTCGCGTGTGTGTAAGCAGTGGAGCAAAACCGCCCGGGTGAGGGCGTGGTGGGGCTTGGCTAGGTTGGAGCGATCAACCGCCGGTGGATAATGGATAACGTCAACTGGATAGGAATAGTGCTGAAATAGCACTAGCGCTGCCCGAAGAAGGCCGGCCACGCCCTGGCGGCCTTGAATATAATACCATCATTCCGGACGAATGGCGCGGCTAAGAGGGCAATCAGAGGTATTCTCCGGCGACGCATATAGCGTGCCGGCATAACGCCGAGGGGGACGGGAAGAGTGCCCGGGCCCGGCCAACGCAAAAATCATTCCATCACAAAATCGTTACGAAGGCATTTGTCCTGGGCGGCGGGTAGTGATAAAGCCGCCTTAGCGGACAAAAATCAACCGTAAGGCGGCGTCTTGCTGTATAACGTTCAACCAGAAGTATTAACGCAGATGCAAGCTGGCGATGCGCGAGCCTGCCCCATCACAGACCAACAAGCATGACATGGTGTTTGGTTCCGGCACTGATAGGCTAAAAGAACCTTTTGTATGACTTATTATAGTTTTGTTTCTTTGTGTCTGTACCGCTATAATTTTAAATTATAAATTGCAGATCATTGATTTTAATACGGTTTAAGTATGATTTTAGTGCTCTCTGTGGTGCGGCCGCCCCATCCGACTGGATAACAGATGAATGTTTGTTAAAGGTTTTTTTGTCAGAAATGAACGGCAATTTAGTTAGTGATTTGTGTTTTATTGCGTAAAGTAATTTCTAGTAGTGTACTAAATGAAATAGTCATTTCTTTTATTACCGGAATATTAAGATCAAGGAAATTACTTGACTGTCTTAAGATGGTATAGCGATATCTCGAATTGATAACGTCACGATATCGTTTTGGAATTAGTCTCTTCTACCCGGGGTATGGCTTGGTATTTATGTTGAGCCAGGAATGGCTTTGGTTATGTTCGTCCTTTCAGAAAAGAGAGAGCTGTTGTGAGTAAAGATTATATAGCTCGTTCACTTTTTTTGGACTCGCCAGCCGACCTAGTCGCGGGCAGCCAAAGCCAGCTATGGGGAGGGTGGTTTCCTCTTTCCCCACGGGTTTTTGTCTATGTGTCATTTGTGCTGGATTTTATCCTGCTATATGGACTTAGTGCAGCGCTCAACCGGAATATATTCGTATCCGTATCGATTTTTCATGATGCGCCGCTCTTGCAACTTGTAATGGCTCTTTTTCTATTGATGCTATTTAATGTTGCGTATTTGCATCGGGTGGAGGTTCTCGGAAATTTTGATAAATTTCTTGAAAAATTTCGTAAAGCCTGGAGCTTTGCTCTGCTTGTGGTGGTTGCCGTTGACGTAGTGTTGTTTATGAAGGCACCGCCGGAAACCCATCGTAGTATCATTTTTTATGGTGCTTGGATTGTGGTTTGGTTCGTCTCCGGATGGCTGATGTTTGTCGCCACACGCTTTATGCTGGCACGTAGTTTTAAATATTGCGTCGAACAGGAACTGATTTCCCATAATGTCGTCATTGTTGGCGCAACGGAGTTGGCGGGCAAGTTAATTGAGCGCGCCAGGAGTGATGGGCTGGGCGTCAGGGTAAGAGCTATATTTGAAGACGAACCGGATAGGTACACGCCACGGATGATTGCCGATGTGCCAGTGAAGGGAAATATTGCCGATTTATTGCTCTACAATAAGGCCAATGACATCGACACAGTCGTGATTGCTCTACCTTTATATAACAATGAAGCGATACAAAGCTTGGTACAGAAATTGACGGTTCAGCCTTTGAGGGTGGCAATGCTTCCAGGGGCCATGGCCCTGGAGATGTCGCGAGGGTGGTGCTCTCCGGCAGGAGAACTACCGGGCATACATCTTTTATCAATCCGGGATTTGCCGATTGAGCGATCAGGGCTGGTTATCAAGGGTTGTTTTGACAAAATAGTGGCATGCTTTGCGATCCTGTTGTTCGGACCACTGATGCTCATCTGCGTTGCGGGCATAAAGATGACAAGCCCCGGACCAGTCTTGTTTCTGCAGAAGCGGATTGGATACAGAAGCCGTGAATTCTACGTCTTCAAGTTTAGATCCATGCATGTCGCAGCATGCAATACCGGGAAGCTAACAGAACGAAACGATCCGAGAATATTCGCCTTCGGGCAGGTTATGCGCAAGTTGAGCCTTGATGAGCTGCCGCAGCTATTTAATGTTCTGAAGGGTGATATGTCGCTGGTTGGACCGCGGCCGCATATGCCGGAAGCGCTGGCTGCGGGGCAACTATACTTCGACGCTGTTCCTGATTACGCCGCACGGCATCGGGTTAAGCCGGGAATTACGGGATGGGCGCAGGTCAATGGCTGGAGAGGTCCGACAGATACTCTCCATCAACTTGAAAATCGTGTCATGCATGACCTTTATTATATCGATAATTGGTCATTTACACTTGACGTCAAGATACTTGTAAAAACAATCTTTGTTGGATTCTTCGGAAAAAATGCTTATTAGCCAGACCGATATTTCACCGGACGATTTGGGGCGGGCAGGCGCTTCCGTATCAATGCAGTTTCGGGTTTGCGTCATTGTTGCTTCGATATGCAGGGGCGAGGAAATTGGCCAGTTGCTGGAGCGTCTTGAACAGCAAACCTTGAAGGCATCTCTGGTGGTTTTGTCCGTGGAGCGTTCCAGCGACCTTCCCGAGCGGGTACCCACAGGTGTTCAGATTATCATGGGGCGCAGAGGGCTTACAATTCAACGGAATCGTGGCCTTGACCGAGCGATTGGGAGTTCAGATGTCATAGTGTTCTTTGATGATGATTTTGTTCCCGCCCAGGATGCAATTGAAAACATAGCAATGCTGTTTGAACAAAATGGCGATATTATTGCTGCGACGGGAACAGTTCTGCGGGATGGTGTAAAGCACGGTGGCTTACCTTATGAGGACGCACTTGATGTGCTGGAGCGCAACAAAACTGGCGCTGATGGAAGGGTTATCAACACCCCAACGGATTCCTTATATGGTTGTAATATGGCACTTCGTACAGCGGCGCTTGGTGATGTTAGGTTCGATGAAAATTTGCCGCTTTATGCTTGGCAAGAGGATGTCGATTTTACCGGCCAACTTATGAGCAAAGGACGGATTGTAAAGACATCCGCCTTTGTCGGCGTACATCGGGGGGTGAATAAGGGGCGCACACCGGGACTGGCTCTTGGGTTTTCTCAGATCGTCAACCCTATCTACTTGGTTCGCAAGGGCACGATGCGCCGCGGCAAGGCTCTCAAGCTAATGACTATGAACTTCATTGCTAATCACGTCAAAATAATTTGTGCTGAGCCTTTTATCGATAGGCTAGGACGCAGCAAGGGGAACTGGCTCGGCCTATGGCATATTATGCGGGGAAATTGTGATCCTGCGGCCATTCCAAGGGGCCGCTAATCACGCGATCTCATTGTATATTTGATCCATATCCTGGCAGACACGCGAAATAGTGAACCGAGAAACGTTCTGCTTGGCAAGGTCTGAATATTTTTTTAGGCTCGAAGCGTCACCAAGCAATCCCTCAATGGCTTCTGCAATCATTTCCGGATGGCGTGGTTCAACGAGAATGCCGGCTTTGCCATAATCAAGCATTTCCGGTATGCCATCCACATTTGTGGCGATGATGGCACAGCCGGCATTCCTGGCTTCGGCGATAACCAGTGGACCTGGATCTGCATGCGAAGCTAATACGAATATGTCAGCGGCAAATAAGTATTCTCGTGGATCGTTGCGATATCCAAGAAAGTGAACATTATCTTCGATACCAAGTGATTTGGATAGGTGTTGATATTCAGCCTGCATAGGCCCCTCACCGAGGATATATAAATTCACTTTCGGAAATTTGATTTTTACAATCTCGAAGGCATACAAAAGGTCAGAAACGCCTTTTCGTGGATGCAAGCCACATACTGTAACGATGGCCGGATGCCCGATATTGGCAGGTAAAAAGTTGTTGGCAAGTCGAGGTGAGCCGACTGATCCATTCAGTACAATTCTTACCCTCTTCTTGCTGAAACCTCGGCGCAGCATGGCTTCATAACCTGCTTTGCTAACGGCGACGACGCGGGTTGCAAAGCCCATAAGCCAGACGGATCGATCAAATTCATTGTGAACTGTAGTAACGACTTTATAGCCAAATAGCCGGTAGGGTTGGATGAGGACGCTTTGAGCCGCCATGTGGGCGTGGATAACATCTGGCTTAAATTGCTGGATTGCGGACCAAAGTTGATACTGAGCCATAAAAAATTTAAATATTTCTCTGTGCGGTTCTTCCACGGTAAAAACTTTTATTCCGTAACTTTCCAGCAATGGAATGTAATCCCCTTTTGAGCAGGCATAGCCGACAACATGCCCATTTCTTGCCTGTGTGCAGGCGATATCAATGGATACGTTTACGTGACCATTGGCTTTTCCACAGTGGTTTACAAGGTGTAAGATACGCATCCGAATGATCCTATTGAATTTTAAACAAGTCGATATTGAACCGAATTTATATTAAATTGCTGGCTCTATGACAGTATTTTATATTAAACAGTAGTCAAAGTTTTGCCATACCATTTCTTCCTAAATGGTGTTTATGAACTAATACATGCGGGTGAGGTTTAGTTATGAATTGTAGTTCTGGAATATTTTCTGTGACAAGTAGTCCCGCGGTAGCGCGAGAGGAAGGTATTTTTAAACCTCATCTTCCTGAAATATCTGATGATGTCATTGATGGTATTGTAAATAATATTGAAAAAAATGGTTTTGCCGTCATCCAAAATTATATCAGAGATGATGATATCATAAGGTTACAAAGTTTTGTAGAAAATCTTGTGTCAGCTGCTGGCGGCGAATATGTGGCGCTCACCGGCGCAGGGGAGATTGCAAATACACCATTTGAAGAGATTGGGAAATCTGAGGAATTTATTAGACTTATTCATCGCGTATATGAAAAAGGCTATAATACTACATCTCCAGATCAATCTCTGTATCAGGTTTTGCGTTGCCTTAAAGGGAAATCAGGCCTAAGGCATGCATATTTTTTCCACTATGATTCCTATGTTGTAACAGCGCTGCTTCCAATTGTTATTCCGACTAGAGGAAAAAGTGGGGATCTAATTATGATTCCAAATTTGCGACGAATTAGGTTGTCATACCTATTGAATCTTATAGATAAAGTTTTTATTGACAATAAAGTTTCGCAGCTCATATTTAAATATATAGCATTAAAGAATATTTCACTTTTTAAAAAAGTAAGGATTGTTCCTGGAAGTTTGTATTTTTTTTGGGGGTATAGAACTCTTCATGCTAATGAAGCGTGTGATGTGGACAAAATTAGAGCGACCGCTTTATTTCACTTCGTGGATCCTCATATAAAAAGTAATTTACGGAAATTTACAGGGAGGACGAAATTTAGAGCAACAATTAAGGAAGGCAAATTTCCATGAGACCAGAAGTATTCTGGTGCTGGAATTGTTGTGCTGGAAATGGTGCTTTTGATGATTTTATTGTATAATTGTTACGCTTGTAAGTGTATGATGGCAAGTATGGAGATATTTTGTGCAATCTTTTAGTGCATCGTCATTGTCTCTTGCAAATGATTTAGCCTATGACGTCTGCATTATAGGTTCTGGTCCGGCTGGAGCAACAATTGCTCAGGAGCTTTCTGGCGGGCCTTTAAGAGTTGCCATTCTGGAAAGCGGAAGCTTTGAGAGAAGAGATAGTGCGGATGAACTAAATGCCGTGGAGAGCGTAGGATGGCCTCGCATTGGCGATCAGTGGCTAGTTAGAAATAGAATAGTTGGTGGAACATCACATACATGGTCGGGGAGATGCGTTGCATTTGATGATATCGACTTTGAGCAACGTGACTGGATACCTAATTCTGGCTGGCCGATTACAGCTAAAGAAATTAAGCCTTATCTTGAGCGCGCTTCTTTTTATCTGGGATTAAACTCAGAAATCTTGTCTCAAAACAAAGAATTTTGGACGACGACGAAGCATAAAAAACCATCTTATGAGTTCGATGAAAAAAAAATAAGACCTTATTTTTGGCAATTTAGTAGAGATAAGATAAAGTCATCAGATCACATGCGTTTTGGGCTTCATCTAAAGTCAAGCTTAGCCGAAAATGTGACCCTTATAACAGATGCAACTGTTTGCCGAATAAATTTAAAATCAAGTGGTGATGAAGTCGAGATGGTGGAAGTGGCCTCACCAGACGGACAGCGCTGCCTAATTAAAGCAAATTTTGTAATTGCTTGTACTGGAGGAGTGGAAAATGCGCGTATATTGCTATGGTCAGATGGAGTTTTCCGGGATGGTATTGGCAACCAGTTTGGAGTGGTTGGGCGATATTTAATGGATCACTTACGAGGTCCGATTGCAAAGTTTCCAATTCCAGGAACAGAGTCGTTACGCCGAGGGTTTGGTCATTATAGAATTAAAACCGGACATGTGTTTTCTTATGGAATGCATTTGAGTCCGAATGTGCAGCAGGCCGAAAAATTGGTAAATTGCGCCGCATGGCTTGAGGGAAGGATCGCTGATGATGATCCATACAACGCCTTAAAAAGATGGATTAAAGTTAATCCAAAATTGCCAGAGGATGCATCCTTTATTCTTAAGAATTTAGGATTTCTTGGGCGTGGAATAAAGGATCGAGTTTTTGACAGGAAAGGGCTAATCAGAAAGATTGATTGCCTTAATCTTGTTGGTATGTGCGAGCAAATTCCAGACCCGGAAAGTCGATTGGTATTGTCTGATGTAAGAGATCGTTTTGGCGTGCCTATTCCAAGAATAGACTGGCGCATTCATAAGCAAGAAGAGCAAACTATGAAGCGTATGGGTGAGTTGGTTGCCTTAGAGTTTTCTCGTATAGGCTTGCAAGCACCTGAATTAGATACGTGGATCGTGAAAAACGAACATATTCCACAAAATTTTCGTGATGTGGCTCATCCAATTGGTACCACGAGAATGGGGTCAAATCCCAAGAATAGCGTTGTTAATAGAGAATGCCAAGTTCATGATGTGAAGGGGTTGTATATTGCGGGCAGCTCCGTATTTCCAACTTCAAGTCATGCTAATCCAACCTATATGATTGTAGCCCTTGCGATCAAAATTTCGGATGCAATAAAAAGTCAAAGTATAAAAATAAACATATGATTAGTATTTAAACGCATGATTCATATGTATTAAAATTGGCAGTCAAGATGATATTAAAATGATAATGTGTTGCATATTGTTAAAAAAATCTTTGTGCGATAAATTCGATATATGGAATAAGATAATTTATATGAGTGAAGGGAACGTATTGTCGTGGAGAAAAACCTGTTGTGAGTATTAACAGAAAGAATCTTGTTATTGTTCGCGCAGGAGACAGTTCTCTTCATCCAGAATGGCTAACTGGAGAGGGAATACGAAATTGGGATATTCTTATAAACTATTATGGAAATGATCCTGTTTTATACAAAGCTTCAGATGTTGAACGGATTGATAGCAAGGGCCAAAAATGGCCTGCTCTATACCATTTACTTTCTAACAATCCAAGATTTCTAAATGATTATAGCTACATCTGGCTTCCTGATGATGATCTATTAACTAGCAAGAAAGAAATAAATAGGCTTTTTGAAATGGTTGATAAATTCAATCTTCAAGTTGCACAGCCCGCACTAACGTGGGCTAGTTATTTTGGTCATTTGACAACTCTACATAATAACAATTTTAAACTTCGATATACAAATTATGTCGAGGTCATGGCGCCTTGTTTTTCGGTTGGCTTACTTCGAAAAGCTCTCCCTCTTTTTAATTCTAATCTGAGTGGATGGGGGCTTGATTTCGTATGGTCAAAGCTTGTTGATTATCCTCAGACTGAAATTGCAATTATTGATGAAGTGACAGTGAGGCATACGAGGCCTGTTGGGGGGCCAAGCTATAATCTTCTTCGTGAACGTGGAGTTTCTCCATGGGATGAATTGCGCGAGTTCTGTAGGCTTAATGGAATTGATGAGGAGCCAATTATTATGACCTATAGCGCATTGCTTCATGATAACTCAGCTATAAGTGCGGTGGAGCAACCGCGCCGGTTTATTATGGCTACGATAGCTGGCTATATTCCTGCGATACGGCATTCTCCGGAGCCGCGCCGAATGATACGTCGGCTGGCTGGAATGGCCTGGAAGGCGATGTGGGATGTACCAGATCGCGTCGCGGAGAAATCGATGACGGGGAAAGTGATGGTCAAAGAGTAGTATGGAAAGTGTCAATTCACCTTGGGATTAAGGGGATTGATAAGTAAAATTTTCTCGGCACACTGCACGAGGAGTTTTGCATGAAAACGTCGAAATATAGTGAGTCCCAGTTCCTTGCTATTTTACGCTAGGCTGACAATCCCCCGTTTTTAACGGAGCTAATGGTAGAATTCACCCGGAGAGTTTCAGTTTCTGAGCGGGTGTGATCTCGCCTATAGCCACATTGGGTTGTTCATTGATGTAGGTCCAGCCTGAGCGCGAACAAAAAGGGGAGCACGTCACTAAACGTGCTTATCTCAAATCAAAAATACAACTGTAGTGCTAAACCGAAAATAAATTATTATTTTATTCGACGATTGTAATTGTGATATCGTATAAAATATATCACTATATATAGTCCATTCCAAATCTGAGGTTTTGTATAATGCCGTCTTGCTGCATCTGCTATACGACGGATCAAACTTATCTTCTGCCAACTCTAGTAAGTGCGATACAAGCACGCCGCCATGCTGATAGAGCCAAGGCTGATATTGCCATATTTAGCTTTGGTGCAAGTGGGCGAACAGATGATTTATTTTGTCATGCAGCTCAACAAGAGGGGATAAATTTTTATTCAACTTCGCCGAAGGTCATCGAAGGGGCGAATGTCATGCTGGCTCGCCTCTTTCTCTCACGCATTGTTCCTACTAACTACGACAATTTTTTATATATAGATGGAGATACTCAAATTACGAATTCTCTTGATCCTTTAATTGACTATGATGTGCCTAACGGCAGATTTCTGGCTGCAAGCGATCCTATGACTTTTGCCATTCCCGGTCCAGAAAAGCACGGCCGAGAACTCGCCGCTTATTTTTCTTCACTCGGAATTTCATCCAGTCAACAAACCAACTATTTCAATACAGGTGTTCTTCGTATAAATCGAAACGGCTGGGATGACATCGGACTTTTAGCTTGGAAGCTCTTCAATATTCACCGTGGCCTTTCACGCTTTCCAGATCAGGATGCTCTAAATCTCGCTGGAATTGATTGCAGAATCCCCATGTCTCTCGCGTGGAACTTTCCAATATTTATGGCAAATGCACGCGTTAAAAATCAAATCAAGCCACGCATTTATCATTTTATGGGAAGTCCAAAACCATGGCATGGCGCCTTTCTTCCATGGAATGAAAGCGTTCACCAACCCTATCTTGATATTGTTCAAAAGTACCCTGATCTTGAACCTTACCTTCCTCTTATGCCATCTCCAAAAATAGCAAGATATTTTTTCCAACAACAATATAAAAGGATTCTCGAAACCGTTACCTGGGGACTAAGCGATCGACGGGCGCGAATACTTCAATATGAA
>Ga0255355_1001605_pt1 | contig 10240 bp, 11 predicted proteins | sample HBST75metaG_FD_189943 | JGI IMG/M metagenome (GOLD analysis project Ga0255355, IMG submission 189943) | Peat soil microbial communities from Stordalen Mire, Sweden - H.B.S.T75 | ecosystem: Environmental > Terrestrial > Soil > Wetlands > Peat | place: Sweden: Norrbotten County, Stordalen Mire...
GGAAGCACACAGAGAGCATGTTGCGGCGCTATCTGTATGCTTCCATGCAGGTGGGCCGGGCACCATCCATCCTGGGCGATCCGGTGGCGCGGGGATGGGCTTCGAGCCGGCCGGTTCGCACATTTGAGGATGCAGTGATTTTTGTTCTCGACGTGGAAAGCTGTCTGGACCATCTGAATTCATTGGATCGCCAGATGCTGAGCCGGATTGTGCTCCAGGAATACACACAAGCAGAAACAGCCAGTCTGCTGGGAATGAGCCAACGCACCATTTCATACAAATTTCCACAGGCATTGGACCGTTTGACACAGAAGCTGCTGGCAGCCGGCCTGCTGGTATTACCGCACTAATACGTGTATTAGAAAGAGGGCAGTCGCCGGAGGGCGCACAGTCAGTGCGCCCTCCGGCGACTGGTCATCATTACGGAAGCTTGTGCAGCCATTGACGGAAGAGGCGCACCACGATGATGGCCTTGCAGGTAAAAAAGCAGTAGGCAACGCAGTATTTTCTGCTATGGTGGACGCATATCCACCGATCCGCACCGGAAAGCGCGTCAGTTCCGGCGCATGGCAATTGAAAAACTGCTGTACCGAGGAAGCAGGAACGCAGCCGCTTCCCGATAGTTACATTGCTTGAATGCTTTGGTTTTTGTTTTCGGCCCCGGAATTCTGCTTTGCACAGCTACAGACCTCAAGAAGGTGAATCTGTGACGAAGCAACTGAGTACCTCGCTCGAATACTCGCCTCTGGTTGCCACATTCGACCTGCTGACACTTCATTCCTGTTCATGGCTGGCGATCAACGCCGTGGAAGAATCCTCGCGCGGCTTCAACCTGCGCGTCTATGCACACCTTTTTCCTCTGCTTTCAATCCTGGCGGTGGTGAGCTTTTCTGTGTGCGGGCTTTACAGAAGCTGGTCGCGACGCCCGCTGGCAGGCATGGTTTCATCACTGCTTCTGGCGGAGTGCCTGTATATCACCGCGTGGATGTCAATGTGCGGCTGGGAGCCGCGATGGACGATTTCGCGAAGCGTGATTGCGGTTTCCGCCGTACTGCAGTTTGTTGCCGTGGCGGCAGTGCGAACCGTAATCCGAAGGCTGGTCAGAAACGAAGAGAAGCTGGAAAACGGAGTGATTGTTTCCAGCAATGTTACAAGCGCAAAGACCTTCAGAAAAAAGCTGCAAAGCGCTTCCCCGGCGTGGTTGACCTCCAGCGATTGCCTGACAAACGACGAATTTCTGGAGTTATCCGACGAGGAAATTCAGTGGGGCACGGTGGTGGTGACCGCGGACGTGAAAGACAAGACTCCGATCATCCAGAGAGCGTCCCAGTTGCGGAAGAGCGTGTTCATACTTCCGGGAAGCCTCGAGTTGCGGATGGCGGGGGCGCAGCCGGAGAAGGTGGACGACGTTCTGATGCTGCGCATGAGCCAGCCCTATTTGAAGCCCGCGCAAAGGTCCATCAAGCGGTTGCTGGATGTGGTGGGATCGCTGTGTCTGCTGGCCCTTACAGCGCCGGTGATGATTGTCTCCGCAATTCTGGTCCGGCGTTCCTCTCCGGGGCCGGCGCTGTTCAGACAGATACGCGTAGGGCCTGACGGAAAGGAATACACGCTCTACAAATTCCGCACCATGATCGCCAATGCGGAGCAGAAGACGGGACCCGTCCTGGCAACTCCAAATGACCCGAGAGTTACCGGAATCGGCCGCTTTCTGCGCGCGACACACATCGATGAACTGCCGCAACTGATCAATGTGATCATGGGAGACATGAGCCTGGTCGGTCCCCGGCCGGAGCGGCCGTATTTTGTCGGGATTTTCAGGGAGCAACTTCAGGGGTATGAATTCAGACAGGCAGTAAAACCGGGCATCACCGGGCTGGCGCAGATCCACGGGCGCTACTCAAGTTCGGCGGAGCGGAAGCTGCGCTTCGACCTGATGTACATCTACAATTACTCGCTGGCGCTGGACGTTCAGATTCTTGCCAGAACTGCTTTGACGGTGCTTCTGCCGAGTCATGCGGAGGGGTTCAAAGAAGGCGCTGTTTCGACGGTGTGGAACGGCGGGAATTAGGGCGATGCAAACGATGCAGCGGGTTCGCAGACCATGTCCCGCGCTGGGAATGTACCATAACTCGGAAGTTCCCCCCGTTGACGGCGTTTCGTTTTGCCTGTATTCATGGGGGAGCAACAGTTTTGCCATGAAGGTCTTATGCTGATTCGTTCCAGAGCACCGTTGCGGCTTGGATTAGCCGGAGGCGGTACGGACGTTTCCCCGTACTGCGACGAATTCGGCGGCGCGATTCTGAACGCCACCATCGACTATTACGCTTATGCCGCGCTGGAGCCCCTGGAAACAGTGATGGTGGAGTTTGTCTCCGCGGATCTGCATGAGAGCGCCTCCTATCCGGCGGCGGCGGTGCTGGAGAACGACGGTACGCTCGATCTGTTCAAGGCCGTGTACAACCACGTGGTCCGGTGCTTCAACAATGGCAAGGCACTGAGCCTGCGTATGAGCACGCGCGTGGATGTACCAGCGGGTTCCGGGCTGGGCTCGTCTTCCACGCTGGTGGTCGCGATGCTGGCGGCATATGTGGAGTGGCTGAATGTACCGCTGGGCGATTACGAGCTGGCGCATACGGCCTTTGTGATTGAGCGCGAGGAGGCGGGGCTGGAAGGCGGCAAGCAGGATCAATATGCGGCGGCGTTCGGCGGCTTCAACTTCATGGAGTTTGGCAAGAACAGCCGGGTGCTGGTGAATCCTCTGCGCATAAAGGATTGGGTGGTTTCTGAACTGGAAGCCTCGCTGCTGCTGTATTTCACGGGAAAATCGCGCACGTCGGCGGATATTATTCAGGAGCAGTCCCGCAATGTACGGGACAAGAACGAGTTGGCCGTGGACGCAATGCACTCCATCAAGGAAGAGGCGTTCCGCATGAAGGAGTGCCTGCTGCGCGGCGATTTCAAGCTTCTGTACGAGGTTCTGCGCAGCAGTTGGGAATCAAAAAAGAGAATGGCCAGCAGAATTACGAACGAGCACATCGAACACCTGTACGCCAGTGCGCTGGATGCGGGCGCGCACTGCGCCAAGATATCGGGAGCAGGTGGCGGCGGGTTTATGATGTTCCTGACCGACCCAATACAAAAAGACGAAGTAGCTGAGGCTTTGCGCGCCAATCACGATGGCGGCACTGCCTACGGGTGCCATTTTACTGGATCAGGAGTGAAGGCGTGGAGAGTTCCATAACTGAACTTGTGCGAGAGCAATTGGCAAACGGAATCGCCGTTGTGCAGGCCATTACCGAAGACGCGGCCGCGCATGTCACTTTGGCGACGGCGGCGGAAGCGACCGCAGCCGCGATGAAGGCCGGACACAAGCTGATGGTGGCAGGCAACGGCGGAAGCGCGGCGGAAGCGCAGCACATGGTGGCGGAGTTTGTCAGCCGCCTTTGCAAGGATCGCCCCGCGATGCGCGCGGTGGCGCTGACAACCGATACCTCGATTCTGACGGCAATCGGAAACGACTACAGCTACGATCAGGTTTTTGAGCGGCAGATTGAGGCGCTGGGGCAGCCGGGCGATGTGTTCTTCGGCATCTCGACCTCTGGCAATTCCCCCAACGTGGTGCGAGCCTTGGAACTGAGCAGGAAGATGGGCATCACAACCGTCGGATTGACCGGTAAAGCGGGCGGCAAGATGAAGCCGCTGTGCGACTACTGCATTTCAATTCCCTCCAATGTAACGATGTACATCCAGCAGGCGCACCTGGCCCTGGAACATATTTACTGCATGATCGCCGAGCAGATTTACTTTGGCCCGGAGTTCGCCGCAACTTCTGTGCCCAAGGAGTAACCAGCATGGAAACGATTGTTCTGGCCGGGGGACTGGGAATGCGGCTGGCGGCAAGGCTGAACGGCATCCCGAAAGCGATGGCGCCGGTGGCCGGGCGGCCGTTTCTTGAAATACTGCTGAACCAACTGAAGCAGAGCGGGTGCAGGCGCGTTCTGTTGTCGGTGGGGCATCTTCATGAGGTGATCCAGGAGCATTTTGGCGCGTCTTTCCAGGGGATGCGGCTCGACTATGTCGTCGAGAACACGCCGTTGGGCACGGGAGGCGCAATCCGTGCGGCGCTTGCCGAGGCCAAGGAAAAGTCCGTTCTGGTACTGAACGGCGACACCTATTTGCAGGCTGGTTATGCGGCCATGATGGAGTTTCATGCCGCCGAAGGCGCGGCGCTGACCATGGCGGTTACATGGCAGGCAGATATTGCGCGTTATGGCGGCGTGCTGATTGATGGCCGACGCATTACGGGCTTCGAGGAAAAGGGCCGGTCCGGTCCAGGGTGGATCAACGCGGGCGCGTACGTTCTGGATAAGGACATGCAATGGCCGCTGGCGCTGGTGGGGAAATTTTCTTTCGAAAAGAATTTTCTGATGCCGGAGATTGGGCGTCTGGCTGCCGCGGCCTATGTGGTGGATGGATTCTTTCTGGACATCGGCGTGCCCGAGGATTTGGACCGCGCGCAGAGTGAGCTGGCGGGATTCTGACGGTTGCCCAGTTTCCTGCCCATTCGTTGCATTCAGAATAGGAAAATTCCTGGATAAGATTTGTGGGTTCCCACCCTTTCGACAGGAAAAAGTCGAAAGGATGGGGCACGGAAGATTTGTGCAAGAGCAAGGACAAAAAGCCCCTGCTCCCCTCCGCTATTGAAAGACAAAAGAGCCGCAGCCTCTTCCATGGCTGCGGCTCTCTTTGTTCGGCCAGACTTCAGCCGGAACTACATGTCGCCTGAATTACATGTCCCTGTATTACATGTCTTTGACGCCTTCGACGAAGGCCTTGAGCTTGCGTGAGCGCGAAGGATGACGGAGCTTGCGCAGGGCCTTGGCTTCGATTTGGCGGATGCGTTCGCGGGTAACCTGGAAGCTCTGACCAACTTCTTCCAGCGTGTGTTCGGAGCCGTCTTCAAGGCCGAAGCGCATCTTGATGACCCGCTCTTCGCGCGGGGTAAGGGTGCGGAGGACCTGCGAGGTGTACTCCTTCAGGTTGACGCTGATAACCGCTTCAGAAGGAGAGACAGCCTGACGGTCTTCGATGAAGTCGCCGAGGTGGGAGTCTTCCTCTTCGCCGATGGGCGTTTCGAGGGAGATGGGTTCCTGCGCAATCTTGAGCACCTTGCGGACCTTGGCAACGGGAATGTCCATGCGGCGGGCAATCTCTTCGCTTGAAGGCTCGCGGCCCAGTTCCTGCACCAACTGGCGGCTGGTGCGGATCAGCTTGTTGATGGTCTCGATCATGTGCACCGGGATACGGATGGTGCGGGCCTGATCCGCGATGGCACGGGTGATGGCCTGACGAATCCACCAGGTGGCGTAGGTGGAGAACTTGTAGCCGCGGCGGTACTCGAACTTATCGACGGCCTTCATCAGGCCGATGTTGCCTTCCTGAATGAGGTCGAGGAACTGGAGGCCGCGGTTGGTGTACTTTTTGGCGATGGAAACGACGAGGCGAAGGTTGGCCTCAATCAGCTCGCGCTTGGCCTGATCGGCGTCCATGTCGCCTTGGATCATTTCGCGTTGTGTGCGCTTGAGCTCAGCGATGGAGACGCCCGCATCGCCCTCGGTTTTTTCGAGGTCGGTTTTGCAGTTCTTTTGCTGGCGGCGGTATTCCTTTTTCAGATCCTCGCTTTTGGAGGCTTCGAACTTTTGGTCGAGCGAGCGAATCTGCCGCTCGAGGGTGCGCATGGTGTCCACGGTCTTGTTGACCTTGTCCAGAAGGCGCTTGCGCTCCATGGCGGTGTACTTGAACTCGCGGACAATGCGGGAGATAAGGATCTTTTCGCGGGCGATGAGCCAGCGGGTGCGGCGGGCTTCGCGGACTTTCGCCTTGGTGGCGGGTGTTGCCGCGACCTGCTTTTCCTCGAGCTGAAGAATTTTCTTCTGGTGCTTCGCCATCGCGTCAATGCGGGTGACGGTGGCCTTGACGCGAGCCTGCACCACCTCTTCGGTGAGCTCCTCCTCGTCGAAGACTACGATTTCTTTTACGTTGCGCACGCCGCGCTTGAGGTCTTCGCCCAGTGCGGCAATTTCGCGGATCACGATAGGCGAGCGGGAAAGAGCTTTGAGTACGCGCAACTGGCCGCGCTCAATGCGCTTGGCGATTTCGACTTCGCCCTCGCGCGTGAGCAGCGGAACGGTGCCCATCTCACGCAGATACATGCGAACGGGGTCGTTGGTCTTTTCCATGGTGCCGGGGGTCAGGTCGAGTTCGACCTCTTCGCCCTCTTCCGGCTCGAATCCCTTGTCGCCGTGGTGCTTGGAGTCGCCCAGCAGATCGATTCCCTGGGTGCCGATGGTGGTGATCAGGTCGTCCAGATCGTCGGCCGAGGTGACATCTTCCGGCAGCATGTCGTCCACTTCGCCGTAGGTGAGATAACCTTTTTCCTTGCCTACTTCGATCAAGCTGTCAACATCGTGTTCAAACTTTTCGTCAGTCGCCAAAATATTCCTACTCTCTGCGGCATGATCAGGAATCCTCGATCGTGCCCGAATTCATACTGGGCCGCAGTGCCATCGGGATGCATGATCCCGTGTGTTGCGGCCGCGCAAAACAAATTCAGCACCGTTTTGCGCACCGATGCGAGTCGAGCCTAGAATGAGTGAAAAAGATTTCCCCTTGGGGAATCTCCGCACGCATACGGACACAAACCTGCGGTCACCCGCAAAAAAAGAAGCGGTTTCATATAATTGCTCGGAAAAGGATGACAAGCGCTTCAGGTTCTGCCTGGTCGCCCGCGAGCCGAAGCTCATGTATGGGGCAAAGGGGCGCGCATCCTCACAGAGATCAACAGATTACCACGTTTTACCCAGGTCCAACCAGAGCAGAATCCGGGCCGAGTCGAGGCGCAAGGCGCCTTGGCCGGTGAAAATTGCACCCGGCACCCTCTCGACTTCTATATGGTTAGACGCAAAAAAGGCGGAATTCGACGCATGAATGTCCATGCTGTGTGGCAAGTATTTGACTTGGACTTGCCGTACAGCGCCCGGCAGATGCAGGCAAACCTCAGGGTAGATGACATCAAAGAGCCGGAGACTCCTCAAGAAGCGCTCTAAGATTCCGCTTCCCGTGGAGCACCGCAATGACCTGCAATGGCTTGGTATCGGGACGGTAAATCACAATGAAGTTGGGAAATCGAGTAATCGTCCAGAAGCGAACCGGCAGAAGAGTGATTTCGCTTCGTTTGGAACCAAGCAGAGGATGCACGGCCAAGCTGCGACACGCCGAGAAGATAGCTGATTCCACGCGGTTTGCCGCGTTCACATTCTCTCTTGCTATGTAATCCCAGATGCCGTCAATGTCATCAAGCGCCCGCGGGGTGAGTTGGAAGGAAGTCGGCATTTCTCAGGCAATTCGCCGTTTTGCCCGGCGGTCATGAAGGCTCTGGAGCGCCCGATCCGCATCCAAAAGCTCTCCCCGTTCCGCCTGGGCAAAGCCCTCCTCGATCTGGGCGGCAATGGATGCACGGTCGGCCAGCATCCAATCCTCGTTCCGGAACTGCTCATGAATGATGGCAAAGGCCTGATCGAGCACTTCTTCCGGGCTCATACCTGACTGAGCGGCACGATCAAGCACTTCTTGTTGCTCGGGTTTGATTTCGAGGATCATACGCACTCCAGTCTCGGATAGACAGGATTATATCGGAGACGTTCTTCCTTTGCTTAGCGCACTCCGGTCGCGATTCAGCATCAGCCTTTGCTGTGCGAGCCGAACCTCTTCGGCCTTATCTCCTCGGTTGTGTGCTTCCTTCATTAAAGCCTCGACATCTAGATACTGCTTGTCAAACCATTTGTATTGCATTTCATCGAGTGTCCCCTGAACCTCAGTCTCAGAAGGCGGCTTCGTTTCATGTAAAAGGGCTTCCGCCAGCAATCCTCGCTGCACAGAGTCTTCCACCACGTCCATGGGGTCGCTAGCTTGACGCCCTGCCAGCGCTTGCATTGCAGGAAACGTTCCAAGATGTTCAAACCAGGCAGGTTGACTGCCGATCGCCTGGGCAGCCAACCGCCGCGCCTGCTCATTTTCTGGATCTATAACTGCTAGCGCCCGTAGCAGCACCTTTTCTACCCCGGTGAGCGATGTAGTTTGCACCTCGATGTGATCCCGCCGCCGCAGCGCGGCTTTGCGCAGTTCATCGCGCAACAAAGATTCGCTGATCTTGAGTCCGTCAGCCACGTTTGCTGCAAACTGCTCCCGTGCGATTGGATCCGGCATACGGCGGATGTGAGGCAGAAGGAAGTTCATGGCCTTCACCTTCTGCTCCGCGCTGGCTCCGGGAAACGCGGCCCGGGCACGCTCAATCAGGTAGTCGGATTGGCGGCGCGCGCCGCGAATGGCCGCTGTGTACGCCTGCACGCCCCGTTCGCGGATGAAACGATCCGGGTCAAGGCCGCCGTCGAGAGTAACGATCTTGATGGTGAAGCCCTCTTCGGTGAGCAGGGCGATGGACTTTTCGGCGGCGTTGGAGCCAGCGGCGTCGGGATCGAAGTTGACGACGACGTTGGAAGTATGGCGGCGCAGAATGGCGACCTGCTGCTCGGTGAAGGCCGTTCCGCTGGTGGCGATGACGTTCTGAATGCCGCGCAGAAAGACCGAGATGCAGTCCATCTGGCCCTCGACCAGAAGAGCGAATTCAACCTGACGAATGGCGGATTTCGCCTTGTCGAGATTGAAGAGCACCTGGCCCTTGGAGTAGAGCGGCGTTTCGGGCGAGTTGATGTACTTGGGACCGGCCTTGTCGCCGGTTTCCAGAGTTCGCGCGGTGAAGGCGATGACGCGGCCACCCTCGTTGGCGATGGGAAACATGACGCGTTTGCGGAAGCGGTCGTAAATCGATCCCTTGGTGCCGTCGCCCTGCTCCTTGGAGCTGAACAGGCCGCTGGAGCGCAGGGTTTCATCATCGGCCATGCCGCGCAGACGGTCGCGAAGGGAGTTGAAGCTGTCGGGCGAGTAGCCGACACGGAAAGTCTTGATGCCTTCTGGAGAGAGGCCGCGGCCAGCCAGATACTCGCGCGCCACGGCGCCTTCGGGCCCAAGCAACTGCTCCTGAAACCATGCGGTTGCGACCTCATGCAGCTCGAAAAGCTTGCCCCGGAGACGCGCTTCGGCCGCCTGCTCGGGCGAGGAAAACTCCTGCTTGGGCAAGGGAATTCCGCACTTGCGCGCGACGATGCGGACCGCCTCGGGAAAGCTGACCTTCTCAAGCTTCTCTACGAATTTGAAGACATCGCCCGACTCGTGGCAGCCAAAACAGTAGTAGAACTGCTTGACCGCATGAACATTGAAGGACGGCGTCTTTTCCTTGTGGAACGGGCACAAGCCAGCGTAGTTCTGCGAACCGGCCTTGCGCAGACGGATGTAGCCCTCGATCACCTTGACGATGTCGGCTTGCTGCTTGACGGTTTGTGCGAAGTCGGACACGGGAGAAACTTCAGGATAGACTGTTTGGCCGGGCCGCTTCAGCAGGAGCGGCTGGAAGCAACGGCGCGCGTGGCTTCAACGGACAGCGGACAGATTGCAGTTTACAGTTTCACAGTTTCACAGAAACTTGGGGGGGGGAGGGGGGTACTGCCTTTTCTGTATAAGCCGTTCTGAAGTAGTGGGTCGTGTGCGATTTTCAGGTGCATTTTTATGGATTCTTTTATGGGGGCGCGGTCCAACATGGTTTTTCCTCTCCATTTCCATTGTGCGACGGGAGAGGGGAATTATCTGCAAAGCGGCGAGTTGGAGAGTCAGCAAGTCAGCGGAATTTGAGCGGAGATTTCGACCCGGCCCTACGGGACGGGGACAGGAATGGAGACTCTGACCCAGGGTTTCGCTACGCTCCACCCTGGGCTATTCTCGTGTTCTCCCTCCGGGAGAATTTGCGGCACAGAAAGGGGTGAGGGGCGTGCTATCCCACCCTTTCGCCAGAAAAAAGGCGAAAGGATGGGGCACGGAGCATTTGTGGATGGATAAGAGTAGGAGATGTGCATTCGTGCTATCCCAGGTCTGAAAATCCAGACCTGGGGCACCCATGGTCGTGGGGAGTTTACAGGTGGGATATTGAGGACTGAGGGCTCCCACCCTTTCGCCAGAAAAAAGGCGAAAGGATGGGGCACGGAGCATTTGTGGATGGATAAGAGTAGGAGATGTGCATTCGTGCTATCCCAGGTCTGAAAATCCAGACCTGGGGCACCCATGGTCG
>Ga0255355_1001607_pt1 | contig 10235 bp, 8 predicted proteins | sample HBST75metaG_FD_189943 | JGI IMG/M metagenome (GOLD analysis project Ga0255355, IMG submission 189943) | Peat soil microbial communities from Stordalen Mire, Sweden - H.B.S.T75 | ecosystem: Environmental > Terrestrial > Soil > Wetlands > Peat | place: Sweden: Norrbotten County, Stordalen Mire...
TCTTCTGCTTCCTGCGAGGCGAACGCCGGATTTCAGAGCTGAGGGGAAGCCGCGTGATGCGAATGCTGATTTCGACGGCCGGCCTCCCGCGAGGCCGGGTTTGGTGAAAACCTACTGATGAGTGGCGCAAAAGCTGCGGAAAATGCGTCAAACAAAATGGAAAACTCAGAAAATGCGGATAAATGTTGCCGTTCGTCCCCCAAAAACTACAATTACAGTGCAAATTAGTAAACGCCTAACTTGCTGAGCACTATAATCTTTTCAATTACTCCCCCTGGGCAAGTGCCATGTCATGCTTTTGGAGGCCATCTCATGCCAATAGTTCCCTCGGGCTTATCCAGCCCGCAAAAGGAAGCCTCGACTGTCCGCCTGGACTCCTGGAAGGAGATCGCTGCCTATCTGAACAGGGGGGAACGGACGGCGAAACGGTGGGAGGCGGAGCGCGCGCTACCGGTTCATCGTCTGCCCGGGGGAGGTAGGGGAAGCGTCTATGCCTTTACCGCGGAGCTGGATGAATGGCTGATTTCAGCAAACGCGGACAAGCTGGATTTGGACGATGAGGCAAACGAAGCGATAGAAGACCAAAGGGAAGCGGAGGCTCGCGAGTCAGCGGTTGGCTCGCCTCAGGACGCAGTTCAACCAGCGAGAATGAGCTTGACCTCGTTCTCTGCCGCCATGAAGGCGCATGGTTGGTCCAGGCACCTTCTGGTCTTCGGGCTGCTGCTGGTTGGCCTTGCTCTTGCAGCCGATTTGCTCTTCCACCTGCGCGCTACCGGCGCACACGCATTCTCCGCCCTGCGCTGGTCGCAGGCCAAGCCAACGCCCGCGTCCTCCGACGCGGAGAAGCAACTCGCTCACGAGCTTTACCTCCGGGGCCGCTTCGAGTGGAGCGAGCGGACTCCCGAAAGCCTCAACCGGGCGCTGGACGATTTCACCCAGGCCATCGTGCACGACCCCACCGATGCGCAGAACTATGTCGGCTTGGCAGACACATATAACCTGCTGCGCGAGTACTCGTTGATGCCGCAGAGCGAGGCTTTCAGCCGTGCGATTGCGGCGTCGAAAAAGGCCGTTGAAATTGATGATTCCCTCGCCGAGGCCCACCGCTCCCTGGCCTTTGGCGAGATCTGGGGTAACGGGGATTTCGACAAAGGCCTGAAGGAGTTTGAGCGCACCATCGAAATCAATCCCCGCGACCCGATCGCGCATCTCTGGTTTGCCAATGCTTTTCAAGGACCGGGCTGGTATCCTCTCTGCCTGCGCGAGATGAATCTGGCGCAGGAGCTTGACCCCGCCTCTCCCGCCATTCTTTCCGACAAAGGCTCGCTGCTCTTCGCCCTGGGAGAACGCGAGGCCGGCCTTGAGATGGAGCACCAGGTCGCGCGCCTGGAGCCGCAGCTTCTCTCGCCCCATCGCTACCTCGCCCGCATGGCCTGGGATCTGCGCGACTATCCCAGCTACCTGCGCGAGAATGAAAAGGTAGCCGAACTGAGCCATGACAGCAGCCTGCGGGAGATGACGGCGGCCGCCCAGGCAGGCTTCCAGCGCAATGGCGAACGCGGCCTGCTCGAGAATCTCTACGCTGCCCAGGAGCGGTTCTATGCCGCGGGAAGCCTGGCAGGCATCCCGCTGGCCAAGACCGCTATGCGCATGGGCAGGAAGGACAAAGCTCTGTTATGGGTGCGCCGCGAGGATGAGCGCCACCGGCCGGATTTTATCTATCTGCGCGATGATCCAGACCTGCTGCCGCTCCTCGACGACCCCGTCTTCCGGGCGCTTCGAAGCAAAATCCACTCTCCGCGTCCCGAGGAGGCAATCGCCGCCGAACGTGCTTTGGAAATCTCAGAGAGCGGCGTGCAGGTTGCTGCCAAGCTCCCCTGAAATCAAAGACCCAGGGGTTGCGCCCAGGCCTTTTGAGCTGATAAATCAACGTGGGATGCAGAATCGCGGAGTGCTATAGTACTTCCTGAAAGCTCCGGTGAGGAATCAGGTATGTTGTTCAATCTCTTTGGAAAAAGAAAAGATCGAAGTGGAAAGGTAGGGGGCCACAACGATCCTGACGAGAGCCGCAACGATCCTGACGAAAGCTGCGACGAAGATGACCCCATCCGCAATTTTCTAATCGGGATGTGGAGTTTGGCTGCGATCGGCTGCTTGCTGATCCTCCTCTATTCATGGCACTTTCGTGAGCCCACCCAGCTACTCCGCATCTTGGGCATGGGAATGCTGCTGGCGGGAGCGGCTCTGCTGAGCGGATTCCTGCTGGGATTTATCTTCGCCATTCCGCGCCTTGGAGAGCAAAAGGCGAAAGCCGCAACCGCCCAGCCGAATGACTCCCCGACGGCTGAGTTCGTCTCGCAACCTAACCCAATCCAGTTCAACGACAACCTGGTACAGATTTCCGACTGGCTGACCAAGATCATCGTGGGCGTGGGATTGGTCGAATTGCATTCCATTCCTCGCAGGCTGGGAACACTGTCGTATTATCTGGCGCTTGGGTTGCAGCCGGTTTCAAGCGCCGGAGGTGGCTCCGGTGCGGGAACTCTCGCCGAGGGCCAGGTGACAGGACTCGCGATCCTCGTCTTTTACTTCACGCTGGGATTCTTGCTTGGCTACGTGTGGACGATGATCTATCTCAAGATGGGTCTGCAAGGTCTAATACGGACGAAGAAGGAGTTGCAGCGGTTCCAGCGAGACGTCAAAGACATCATGCCGCCTAAAGTTGCTGTCATCCTGCGGGCTGAAGCATCTCTCAACGCGAACAAGCTCGACGAGGCGATGGCCACCATTGACGAGGTGCTCAGGAACGATCCTCAAAACGGCTTTGCCTTGATGACCAAGGCCCGAATTCTCAAGCGACAGGCATTCAAGTCCCAGCCGCCCGACAAGGAGAAACTGAAAGAGGCAATTGCGCGCTCCGGCCAAGCCATCGCCCTGCTGCCGAACAAAGGCGAGCCGTTCTACAACAAAGCCTGTTATCAGGCTCTGCTCGATCTGAATGGACTGAAGAGCGAGATACTCGCAAATCTCGAATCCGCTTTTCGCCTCAATCCTGGCCTGCGGCAAGATGCGAAGGTTGATGAAGACCTGGCTCCCATCCGTCAAGACACTGAAATTAAGAGGGTTATAGAGCAGAATTAGCCGCTGGATGGTTGACAATCTGCCGCCACGAGGCTATCATCGAGACGTTAGGCAATGCAAAGGAGTGGAACCCGATGAGAGATACTAGGCCCATCACTTGGTAATGTAAGTTAAGGTCATGCACAGAACGTAGCATGGCACCCCCTTTGCGCACGAAGCGCGTAAGACGTGCGCCTTCAAGATCGGAATCGAAAAGGCAGATGCGGGTTGAATCCCGTGTCTGCCTTTCATGTTTAGCGGCAGGACAATCACACGCGCAAAAAAAGGCCCAGAGCGGTTGCCCTGGGCCTTTTGGATTTCTTTGATGCGGGTTGGAGTTACTCGGCAGCTGCGGGTTCCGCGGGCTTTGTTGTGGCCACGGTCCAGTCGGGCGCGCCGACCTTGAAGCGCGCAAAGCGCCGCACGGTGATGTTTTCGCCCAGCTTGCCCACCTTGGTCGCAATCAATTCCTTGATGCTGACGGTCTGTTCCTTGATGAAGGGCTGCTCCAACAGGCAGACTTCCTCGTAGAACTTGGCCATCTTGCCCTCGACGATCTTCTCGATCACCGGAGCCGGCTTGCCGGTGGCGGCGGCCTGGGCGCGATAGATCTCCTTCTCGCGCTCCATGTCGGCGGCGGTCACGTCCTCGCTCCGCACATAGCGCGGATCAGAGGCCGCGATGTGCATGGCGACGTCCTTGAGCAGCTCCTGGAAGTCCTCAGTGCGTGCCACGAAATCGCTCTCGCAATTGAGTTCGAGCAGCACACCGATCTTGCCGCCGGCGTGAATGTAGGTTCCCACTGCGCCCTCGTTGGTGGTGCGGGCGGCCTTTTTCTGCGCCGAGGCCATGCCCCGCTTGCGCAACACCACAAAGGCATCCTCAATGTTTCCCTTGGTCTCTTGCAACGCCTTCAAGCAGTCGCCCATGGGCGCGCCGGACTTTTCCCGAAGCTCTTTTACCAACTTGGCATCAATCTTTTCGCTCACAGTTTTGTCTCTCTTTTCTGAAAAATCATGGCCCCATCAGGAGCCTTCTGTCTTTCGATCTTGCCATGACCGGAATTTGTGGTCTCCCATCCTAGCCGCAAAAACTTGAGACGCGGCGAGGACGGGGCCCCCGGAGTTTTGTGGCCGGAAGTGTTCCGGCAAAAGAAAAGCGTGGCGCTCAACCGAGGCGGCCACGCTTTTCTCATTCTGCGCATCGCGCGCAGGAAAGATTAAAGAGCGCCCTCGGCCACCTCGGCCTCGTCCAGCGCCGCCACTGCGGCAGGCGCCTTGCGAATGCCGCCGCCCAGAGCCGCTTCGAGGTCCACTACTTCAGCCTCTGCAGGGGCTGCTTCGGCAGCGGCCTCAATGGCCACAGCAACAGGCTGCTGCTCCTCCTGGAAGGCCTTGTCGCCCACCAGGTTCACGCCCTCGGATGCCGAATCGGCGATCTTCGAGGTGAAGAGGCGAATGGCGCGCAGTGCGTCGTCGTTGCCAGGAATCACGTAGTCCACTACCGTGGGATCGCAGTTGGTGTCCACCACCGCTACCACCGGGATGCCCAGCTTGCGGGCTTCCTTCACGGCAATCGCTTCGTTGTTCGAGTCGACGATAAACAGCGCGTCCGGCAGGCGCTTCATGGCCTTGATGCCTGCCAGGTTGGCTTGCAGGTGCTTGCGCTCCCGTTCCAGCTTGATAACTTCCTTCTTGGTCAGCAGCTCATAGCGGCCGTCAGTGGCCATCTCGTCGAGTTCCTGAAGGCGCTTCACCGATTTCTGCACCGTCACCCAGTTGGTGAGCAGGCCGCCCAGCCAGCGCTGGTTGATGTAAGGCATCCCCGCGCGGTTGGCCTCTTCGGCCACGGCTTCCTGCGCCTGGCGCTTGGTGCCGACAAACAGAATCGTCTTGCCGCTGGCGCACAGCTCGGTAACGAATTTCGACGCTTCCTTGAACAGCTTGAGCGTCTTCTGCAGATCGATGATGTAGATCCCGTTACGCTCGCCAAAGATGTATTCCTTCATCTTGGGATTCCAGCGCTTGGTCTGATGCCCGAAGTGAACTCCAGCTTCGAGCAGCTCCTTCATTGTGATCGTGGCCAATGGGCCTCCTTCGTGGATTGCATCCGGGTGGTCGATGCCGGCGTCCGAATTTAACCCGCTATTGCGGGAAATGGGTAAAACCAGTGATTAGTGGCTAGTGGTCAGTGGAAAGTAACCAAAATCCGCGGCACTGTCCACTAATCACTAGTCACTGTTCACTATCTCTTGCTGAACTGGAAGCGTGCGCGAGCGCCCTTCTGCCCGTATTTCTTGCGTTCCTTCATGCGCGAGTCGCGGGTGAGCAGGCCTTCGGCCTTGAGCACCTTGCGCAGTTCGGGATTGAACTGAACCAGCGCGCGGGCAACGCCCAGCTTGACGGCGTCGGCCTGCGCGGCTACTCCGCCGCTTCTGACGGTGGTCACCACGTCAAAGCTCGCAGCCAACTCGACCAGCGCCAGGGTGCGCTTGGCGGCCGCTCGCTGCTGCTCGGTCACGAAGTACACATCGAATGCCTTGCCGTTGACTTTCCACTCGCCCGTGCCCGGACGCAGAAAGACGCGAGCGATCGCCGACTTGCGCCGGCCCGTCCCGTAATACTGAACCAAATCTGCCATTCTTTTCCTCTTAAGCTTCTAGCTGTTAGCTCTTAGCTCTTAGCTAAAAAACCAAAGCTTGAAAGTTCAAATTCCGACAAAAAGCTAAAGGCTAATAGCCAAAGCTAATAGCTGCTCTTACGCGATTTCCAGTGCCACCGGCTGCTGCGCCTCGTGAGGGTGCTTGTCGCCGCGATAGACCTTCAGCTTGGTAGCCATCTGGCGGCCCATCTTGCTTTTGGGCAACATGCCCTTGATGGCCTGCTCCAGAATCATCTCCGGCTTGCGGTTCAACAGGCGCATGAACGACTCCTCGCGCAGCCCGCCGGGGAAACCGGTGTAGCGGCGATAAAGCTTGCTCTGCGCCTTGAGGCCGGTCAGGCGGACTTTCTCCGCGTTGATCACGATTACGTGGTCGCCCACATCGATGTACGGCACATACTGGGGATTCAGCTTGCCGCTCAACACGTCGGCAGCCTTGGTCGCCAATCGGCCCAGCGTCTTGCCGCTGGCATCCACTACAAACCACTTGCGGGCAATATCCTTGCCGCTCGGAATAAAGGTGCTCATCTCTCTCCTGCCCTCTAAAACGCCAGTCTTAAACAAAACCGCACGCCTTCAACAATTGGCGAATTACAAACCCCAATACGGGGGCGAAACCCTGAAAAAACCCAGCACAAAGCGCTCTTGCCCGCGCCAAATGAGCGCACGGGCCAAATTTCCACACTGCCAAACAAATCTGTTCGGGTGAGGACTACGGGGGCTGGCCCTCAAAGGGCTCTGGCCAGGCCGGGTTCGCATCTTGCAAAGCTCGAATCCAGCAGCCGGCAACCTGTTCCAGCCGATCCCCGAGAAATTCGACCTGGGAGACCAGTCGGCACGGTCCGAATATACACACAGGGACCCCAGGCGCAACACCGCGCAAGGACTTCAGAATACCCGAATCAGGCCTCAGAGTCAACGAAATCCCATTCCTGCGGCTACATTGTCCGGTCTGGAGCCCGGTAAAACCTCGCCCAGGGCGCTCCTGTACATTGCTGTCCCTGGCCTTTGCCCGAAACAGCAGCAACTGGGAGCCGCACCTGAATGCGCGCGCGGTAGCATGATCTCTGGGGTCGAACTACTCTGAAACCTCCCTTTGAAGACCGGAGTAAGTCGATTGGCCTGGCAGGAGTGTATATGGGCGTTTTGAGCAGGATCGGGATTGCGCTGGATTCGGATCTTTTGAAGCGTTTTGACCGTTTGATTGGCCAACGGGGCTATACCAACCGCTCCGAGGCCTTTCGCGATCTGATCCGCGACCAGTTGGTGACCGAAAAGACCGCAACCCCGGAAGCTGCTGTTGTGGGCACTATTACGCTCATCTACGACCATCACGCCCACGGCGTCACTGAAAAGCTGACTGAGGCGCAGCACGCGCACCACGAACTGGTGGTCTCCACGAGCCACGCCCACCTGGACCACGAATCCTGCCTGGAAGTATTGATCGTGCATGGCAAATCAGCCCAGGTTGCCCAGTTTGCGGACCTGCTGATCGGCCTCAAAGGCGTGCAGCATGGGCGCCTGGTCATGACCGTTCCGGCGCACGCGATTGAACACCCTCACGAACACGAACACAGCCACAAGCATTGATCTTCACAATTTCGAAACAGCAAGGGAAAGAATCATGGGAGCAAGTAGCACGAATCTGAGGATCGTACTATCCATGTTGACTGTTCTGGCCGGCAGCCTTGCCGCGACGGCGCAAAGTGGCGCGGTCCGCGCCTCCGGTACAGGCCTGGACCCGCAGAGTCACCCAGTCGCCGGGAGTGACAAGGCTTATCTGTTTCGACTATCAGGAACTGTCGTTGACACGTCTGGCGCGGCGATTGCCGGGGCTACTGTGCAAGTTCAAAGCGCGAACGGCTCCGTACAAAGAACGACGCAGTCTGACGGGAACGGAGCCTTCGTTCTTTCCGGACTTGCGGCAGGGAATTATCAGCTCGTGGTATCGAATCCCGGTTTTGAAACCAAAGAAGTCTCCGCCGCCATGGGGGCTACCGGGGCACAGGTCACACTGCGCATCTCCCTGGCCGTGAGCGGCGTGAGCACCACCATCAACGTGCAGGGCCGGGAGGATGATCTTATCGGAATTGCCGAATCGGGCACGCAGGGAACGGTGGGTGCAACGGAAATCCAGGATCGTCCGATTCTTCGTTCGGGAGAAATCTTGGAGACGGTTCCCGGTCTCATCATCACGCAACACGCCGGCGGCGGCAAAGCCAACCAATATTTTCTTCGCGGCTTCAATCTCGATCACGGCACAGATTTGGCCATTTTTATCGACGACATGCCGCTGAACCTGCCTTCGCACGCGCACGGCGAGGGCTACTCGGACATGAACACGGTCATCCCTGAGTTTGTGAAGCGGGTAAATTTCGAGAAAGGCCCTTATTACGCCGATGTCGGCAATTTTGGCTCAGCCGGAGCGGCGCACGTGGAATATTTCAAAGCGCTGCCACAGAACTTCTTCAAGGTGGAAGGCGGAATGTATGACTATGGGCGGGTTGTCTTCGGCGTATCGCGAAAGCTCGGCTTGGGCAATTTGCTTTACGGCGGAGAAGAGTATTACGATGACGGCCCATGGACGCATCCGGATGCCTTTAACAAACTCAACGGCCTTCTAACTTATAGCCAGGGCGATGACGCCAGTGGTGGCAGCATCACGGTCCGCGGTTACCACGGAAAATGGCATTCGAGCGATCAAATCCCCGTGAACGCCGTGCCCCTCGTTGGTTTCTTTGGCACGCTGAACCCGACGGACGGCGGCTATTCACAGCGTTACAGCTTGCAGGGTGAGTGGCATCGCCAAAGCGCAAATTCCACATCGAAAATCACGGGCTACGCCTTTTATTACGATCTCGATTTATTTTCCGATCTCACTTACTACCTGGCGGACTACAAAAAAGGCGACCAATTCGAACAGCAGGATAGGCGCTGGGTGGCAGGGCTGGACGCTGATCACACGATCCTCAGCCAATGGCATGGCCGCAAAATGGAAAACACCTTCGGCCTGCAGCTCCGCAACGACTGGATCAACAACGGCCTTTATCGGACAGAAGATCGCGTGCGCGTGGACAAAACCGATTACTATGCAACTGGCGCCTCTTTGCCCACCTGCCCAGCCCCTACTTCGATCAGCTGCCCAATTTTGCCCGCGACCACGGAGCGGGATCGCTTTACGGACACGATAACAAGTTTTTATGCAGAGAATAAAATCCAGTGGGCGCAGAAGTTCCGCTCGGTCGCGGCCCTGCGCGGCGACTTGGAATACTTTAACGTCACGAGCCTCGCTTACTCGGCTGCGGTGAACGCGGCCAATTCCGGCACAGCCAGCAAGTTTCTGCCCAGCCCAAAATTGAATTTGATCTTTGGCCCGTGGTCCAATACTGAGTTCTATGCGCAGGGCGGATTCAGTTTTCACTCGAACGACGGGCGCGGCGCAACGCAAACGGTTCAACCCGTTTCGCCGGACAATCCTTACCCCGATACGCCCAGCTCGAAAATTCCCGCCCTGATCCCAACCAAAGGCGGGGAAGTTGGCCTGCGCACCGCGGCCGCCCCGCATCTGCAAAGCACCCTGGCGCTCTGGTATCTTCGCAGTGCTTCTGAACTGCAGCAGGATGGCGACACCGGCGGCACGGTCGCTTCAAAACAGCCAAGCAATCGCTATGGCGTCGAATGGGCGAACTACTACACGCCACGGGAACATCTGGCTTTTGATTTCGATCTTGAGGATTCCAGAGCCCAGTTCGCCGAAATAGACCCAGATGATGCGGAGTACACCAGCGTGGGCGGCCAGCTGGTGCAAGGCCCGGGCGGCAAGCTCGTACCCGAAGCGGTCAAGGTGGTGATTTCCTCGGGCGTCACATTGCACGATTACGAAGGTTTTTCGTCGAGTTTGCGCCTGCGCTACTTTGGTCCGCGCGATTTGACGTCCGACGGAATTTTCCGCTCAAATGCAACGGCGTTGCTCAATGGGGAGGCCGGTTATCAAATCAGAAAGAAATGGCGCGTTTCGGCCGAATTCTTGAATCTGCTTTTCCGCCGCGATAGCGACATTGACTACGCCTATACCTCCCAAATAACGCCAACAGCCGCGCCGGCATTCACGCGCGTTTTCCACCCGGTTGAACCGTTTCAGGTACGATTCGCGTTGGGAAGAAGCTTTTGACAAATGCCGCGAAAAGCTTCCGTGCGCTGCTTTTCCCTATGCAGAAGCTCCCTTTGGTGTGACGAGCCCAATCGTGATACATTTCAAAAATACGTGCTACTCGTCGCGCCCTGATCGATCGACAATGGCAGCGCACGACCTGAAGGAACCCGATGCCCCCCACCCTGCGAACCCTGCTCAATGACGAACCGGGCAGCACTAAAGCTAAAGTAATCGCCCTATACGCTTTTTTGCTGGCGTTCAATCTGGCGGCGTGGTGCTGGGCATTTGTGGCATTTCACCG
>Ga0255355_1001609_pt1 | contig 10221 bp, 6 predicted proteins | sample HBST75metaG_FD_189943 | JGI IMG/M metagenome (GOLD analysis project Ga0255355, IMG submission 189943) | Peat soil microbial communities from Stordalen Mire, Sweden - H.B.S.T75 | ecosystem: Environmental > Terrestrial > Soil > Wetlands > Peat | place: Sweden: Norrbotten County, Stordalen Mire...
CCTGTTGAACAATTGACAGCCGCCATTTCGGCGCCTATGGATCCAGCCTGTAAAAACTGTGAAATGGATGCCCCATCCTTTCGCTTTTTTCTAGCGAAAGGGTGGGATTCAGCAGCACTATTTGAGGGTCGGACCAATAAAGGAGTCCGTTTCGCTTCCCGCAGCCGGCTCGACCGCCTGTTTTTCCGCCGCGAGTCTTTGCGGAGAATAGGGTTCGTTCCGCGCATAATTGTGAAGTAGGGCAAAAAAGGCGGTCCCCCGCCCTCTTTGCCAGGAGAGGGTACCCCCCCCCGGGAATTCGTTTCCTTTTTGTTCTCTTTTTGCAGCTTAAGTTATTTAAATATAACGCATTATTAATTCAAAAGCGCCCACCAAAACACCTCAAAAACGTGGCTAAAAGGCCGTTTTTTGCCCGTTTTTGCCCCGAAACATACCCCAAAATTCCTCAAATCCCTTCAGCCGCACCACATGAAAGTAGTCGCTGGCCACCAGATAGAAGATCGAGGCCGCGACCCAGACGACCTGCAGCGCCTCGGGCCCGAGTTGGTCGCTGAAAGGCAGCGGCGCAGCCGACAGCACCATCGCCACCACGATCAGCGCCAGCTTCACGATGCCCATCACCAGATTGATTTCGACCAGCTTGGAGGTAAAGCTCTTTCCAAGTCTGAGACTTCGACCAAGAGCTGAAACTGCGGAGCAGTCTTCCAGCAGCATGAGCAGCGGCGCGATGGAGAGCGGCCAACTGATCAGTGCCCACGCGGTGAAGAAGCCGAGCGAGAGAAAGATCACGCCCATCGAGTAGCTCACCAGATCCGGCTCGCCGTTGGCAGGAGTGCACGCGGCGGCAACCCACTGAATCGAGCGCAGCCAGCCCCAGCAAACCGCCGCCAGCAGAACCAGCCACGCAGCCTGCAGAGCAATCGTTTCGACGGGCCGAAGCCGCACACCGGGATGAATGCGTTTGAAAACCAGGCTGCGCCCAAGCCCGGAAACCGTCACCCAAGCCAGCGCGGCCACCGGCACCAGCCAGCGCAAAACGCTCACCACGTGCGGTTGGTAGAGCACCCAGGCGTCAGAGATCTGCACCACGGCGACCCACGGGTTCTGCGGGTTGATGGCTGTCACGCCCGCCGCCTCCAGCGGGAGAGCGGCAAGAATCTTCTGCACCTCGACCCAGCAAACCACCAGAAGCGGCGCTCCAAACAGCCAGCGCCAAGCGACCTCGAGAGCCGTGAGAGAGGGCCGCGCGAAGACCCAGCCCATCTGGCCAACCAGAGACTGGGTCCCACGCATCGGCGCAGCGGCCACGGCTATTTCACCACCAGGTTCACCAGCTTCTTGGGGACCACGATGACCTTGACGACATTCTTGCCCGCGGTACGCGCTTTGACCTTCTCTTCGGCCAGGGCCGCGGCTTCAATGGCCTTTGGTGCGGCATCGACGGCGACGCGAACCACCGTCACCAGCTTGCCGTTGATCTGGACCGGGATTTCAAGTTCGTCGTCCTTGGCCAGTTCGGCGTCGCTGACCGGCCAGGGAGCGCGCAGCACGGAGCTCTTCTCGCCCAGTTCCTCCCAAAGCTCAGCCGAGAGGTAGGGCGCGAACGGGGCCAGCAGCAACACCAGGGAGCGCAGCAACTCGCGCACCACCGGCGCCGGAACCTCGCCCGCCGCCAGTTGCGCATCGGCAGCCTGCAGGTCGTTGACCAGTTCCATGATGGCCGCGACGCAGGTGTTGAAGTGCCAGCGTCCCTCGAAGTCCAGGGTGATCTTGGCAATGGTCTGGTGGAGCTTGCGGAGCAGCTTCAGCGAGACGCCGCTTTGCGTCTTGGACGGGCTTTCGCTGGCTGTCTTGGCCACCGGCGCGTACTTTGTGACCAGCCGCCAGACGCGACCGAGGAAGCGGCTGACGCCGGCAACTCCGTCCTCCTGCCAATCCAGATCGCGATCGGGTGGGGCGGCGAAGAGGGCGTACATGCGGGTGGCGTCGGCGCCGTATTTGGCGATCATGTCGTCGGGCGAAACCACGTTGCCCTTCGACTTGGACATCTTCGCGCCGTCCTTGATGACCATGCCCTGGGTGAAGAGGCGGCGGGCCGGCTCGTCGTTGACGATCAGGCCCAGGTCGCGCATCACCTTGGTCCAGAAGCGCGAGTAGATGAGGTGCAGAATCGCGTGTTCGACCCCGCCGATGTACTGGTCGATGGGGAACCAATACTGCGCCTTCGCGGGCTCATACGGGGCATTCGAGTTTTTCGCGTCGGTATAGCGGTAGAAGTACCAGCTCGAGTCGACAAACGTGTCCATAGTGTCGGTCTCGCGCCGGGCGGGACTGCCGCACTTGGGACACTTCACATTGACAAAGTCCGTCACGCGGCCCAGAGGCGACCCACCCTGCTGCGTAATTTCAATCTGCGGCGGCAGGACGACGGGCAACTGATCGTCCGGAACCGGGACCAGTCCGTCCTTGTCGCAGTGAATCATGGGAATGGGCGTGCCCCAGTAGCGCTGGCGACTAACACCCCAGTCCTTCAAGCGGAAGATCACCTTGGCTTCGCCGAAGGCGCCGCCCGCGGCAATCTCCTGGAGCTTTTTCTGGGCGTCGGCGCAGGAGAGGCCGTCGTACTCGCCGGAGTTGACCAGAACGCCGTCGTGGGAGCAGAAGGGCAAGGCTGGCTCTTCTGCTGCGGGGTCGGCGGAGGCGATGACCCGGCGGATTTCAAGCCCGTACTTGGTGGCGAACTCGAAGTCCCGCTCGTCGTGTGCAGGCACGCTCATGATGGCGCCGGTGCCGTAGTCGGCCAGGATGTAGTTGGCCACCCAGATGGGCACGCGCTGCCCGTTGTAGGGGTTGATGGCGTAGCGGCCGGTGGGCACGCCGTGCTTTTCTATGGCGCCCAGGTCGCCGGCTTCGCGCGCCTTCTTCTGCTGGTCAAGCAGTTCGTTGACCTGCGCTTTCAGCTCGGGATCGGCAGCCGCGAAGGCCGCCACCAGAGCGTGCTGCGGAGCAAGCTGCACGCTGGTGGCGCCGAAGATGGTGTCCACGCGGGTGGTGAAGACGCGAATGCACGTCTTTTCTGATCCCTGTTCCCTGTTCCCTGTTCCCTGCTCTTCCAGGAAGAAATCGACGTCCGTGCCTTCGCTGCGGCCGATCCAGTTGCGCTGCATGGTGCGCACTTTTTCCGGCCAGCCGTCGAGCTTGTCCAGGCCGTCCAGCAGTTCCTGGGCGTAGGCGGTGATGCGGAAAAACCACTGCTCCAGGTCGCGCTGATCGACGAGCGTGGTTTCATGGCGCCAGCAGCAGCCGTTGACCACCTGCTCGTTGGCCAGCACGGTGGCGCACTCCGGGCACCAGTTGACCTTGCTCTTCTTGCGGTAGACCAGGCCCTTCTCATACATGCGCAGAAAGAACCACTGGTTCCAGCGGTAGTACTCCGGCAGGCAGGTGGTCACTTCGGTAGCCCAGTCGTACCCCAGGCCAAGGCGCTGCATTTGCCGTTTCATCGCGGCGATGTTGGAGAGGGTCCACTCGCGCGGAGGGGTATTGTGCTTGAGGGCGGCATTTTCCGCGGGCAGGCCGAAGGCGTCCCAGCCCATGGGGTGCAACACGTTGTAGCCGCGCATCCACATGTGGCGCGCCAGGGCGTCGCCGATGGAGTAGTTGCGCACGTGGCCCATGTGCAACTGGCCGCTCGGATAGGGCAGCATTTCCAGCACATAGTACTTGGGTTTGCCGCAGGACGCGGGTTCGGCCGCATAGAGCGCGGGATCCGCAGCCCACTGCTCAAGCCATTTGGGTTCAATTGCCGCCGGGTCGTAACGCAGTTCGATTTCTTCCGCCATGTCTTACTTAGTGTAAACGGAGTGTTTCAGGGCACGGGTCTGGCCAGCCTACCCAACCGCCTGAAATGCTCTGGACCGGTCGATACGGTGTCGCCTCTCCTGGTATGCAGAGCTGCCCACAAATCCGTGAGGCGCGGTGTGTTCAGTCGAGACTCGGGAGTGTCGCCGAAAGCACGCGCGAGCAAGAGCGCGGTATCGGCGCAAATGGCGCGACTATCCCTGCAGAACTCGTTGACCAGTTTGTGCGGCATCACGCCCACTAACGTCACATCGGAAGATCAGCCACTGCTGGTGCCGCAAGCGCCTCAGCGACGCGACGCTCATGAAGCTGCGACTGCACTGCCGGAGTATCCATCTTTGATCCAGAGCCAGTCATGTATTCGATCTGAACATGTGCATCTCTATCCGTCAGCCACATCAGCAATTCCTTCATGCAATCTATGCATAATGTGTTACTGGATAGACGGCGACTCAGTGTAAGGACTGACAAAGCGTTGATTTCACTTTTTAGCCTATTGAATGTACCGGCGCTCTCCCCGTTCTTTGAACCTTTGTAATGCAACTGGTTTTTTCCGCACTTAAGACATCTGCAAATCATCTAATGATCTCCTTTAGCTTGGAATTAGGGCATTCAACCCCCAAAATATTTGCCCAAAATCATCATCTGGGCCGGGTTAGCTGTGCCCATATATCCCCGATGCTTTCGTTGATTAATCTCAGTTCCGCCAGATTCAAAGCCAAAAGCACGATAATGACAACCAACAGCCACTCAGTCAATGAGATACGCTTAAGCGATTCTCCGATTTTCCCCATTCTGCCCTTTCTTGGCTTTGTCTCCCCGTTGCGGAATTGGCTGGTTGTCGAGCGGTCACTGTACTTGCGGCCTTCCCTGCTGTCGCATTGTACCGCCTAACGGCACATTCTGCGCCATTTTAGTCCACCAGGCTCTTCAGCACGCTCACGTTCCGCTCCTCGTCTTCCGGCGCGTCCACGGGGGTTTCTGCCACAAAGGCGCAATGAGCGAAGCGCGGGTCGTTCAACAAGCGGCGGAAGGGCTCGAGGCCCATGGTGCCGTGGCCGATGTGCTCATGACGGTCGAGCTTGGAGCCGCGCTCGGCTTTGGCGTCGTTCATGTGCCAGACGCGGACGGCTTCCAGGCCAACCGTCGCAATGGCCTGCCGGATGGTCTCCTCATAACCCTCGGGAGAGACAAGGTCGTAGCCGGCCACCCAGGTATGACAGGTGTCGAGGCAAACGCCCATGGGCGCCGATGGCTTCAGCCGTTCGACCAGCTCGGCGACCTGCTCGAAGCTGCCGCCGAGGGAGAATTCTGCGCCGGCGGTGTTCTCGATGAGGATGTGGAAGGGCGTGTCTTGCCAGGGAAGGCCGTCGATGGCGCGGGAAATGGAGTCGGCGGCGAGTTTGAGACCCTCGTCGCGGGTGAGCCCTTTCCAGGAGCCGGGATGGAGCACCAGGTATTCGGCGCCGAGATCCAGGGCGCGCTCGATTTCGCCATGGAAGGCGACAACGCTTTTCTCGCGCACCTCATCCGTCTGGCTGCAGACGTTGACCAGGTAGCTGGTGTGAATCACCAGCGGACCGACGTCGAGCTGAGTGCGCAGCGTACGCATGCGCTCGGCCTGCGCGGAAGGCACTTTGGGGGCGCGCCACATGCGCGGACTGGAGGAGAAGATTTGGAAAGTGTTGGCGCCGATCTCATGCGCCCTCTCGACGGCATTGGATGCGCCGCCCGCCGTGCCCAGATGGATGCCGATGCGCTTCGTCATGGCAACAGTGTACTTCGCGGAGGAGCGGCGGGTAAGCCACAAGGCTCTCCTCCTTCTCTTGTCGAGGCCGCGAAAAGGAGAAAGCACGAAGCATTGGGGAGCGCAAGACGGCTAATCGTCGTCGTCCTTGGTGGTCTTCTTGCGGCGCTCGGTGAGCATCGCCGGGACGGGCTTGTCGCCCATGGCGTCTTTCCAGAGGATCACGTTGAGCTTTTGCGTGGGGGCGCGGTCCTCATGGCGGAAGTCCATTTTCATGCTTTCTTTCGCTCCCGGAGCGGTCTTGGCGTTGGCGGTGTAGATCAGGTTGTTGTCGCGGTTCACGGTATCGGCGTCGAACGCGGACTGGTCGCCGGGGCCGGTGAAGAGGGTGGAGATCAGGGAGCTGAAGGCATCGTTGTTGTTCATCGGCGGCAGGCCGAGGAGCGACTCCATGGTGCGGATGACGCTGACGGTCGAGTAGAAACGGCTGTCCACAACGGGCGCGCCTTTGGGGCCGTGCGGGGCGTATTTGCTGATCACCAGCGCCAGGCTGCGATGGGCGTCCACGTGGTCGGCGCCGTCCTGCGCATCGTCTTCAAGGACGAAGAAAGCCGTATCGTCCCAGAACGGTGAGTGGGAGATGGCCTCCACAGCGCGGCCGACGGCAAGATCGTTGTCGGCGACAGAAGATCTGGGCGTGGGTCCGCCGGGACGGGTTCCAGCGGTGTGGTCGTTCGGCAACCGCAGCAGGATGAAGTTGGGCATGGTGTCTTTGCCCTGCTTCTTGTCGGCGACCCAGCCCTTGAGGTGGCGCAGGAAAATGTCGGCTCGAATCTGGTCGGGCACGGCCAGTTGGAAGTCCGGCGCCTCCTGGGCGAAGTGGCCTACCAGTTCCGGCTTGGTGGCGATGTTGGAGGCCATCAACGGAATGGGCCAGGGCCACAGGTTCACTCCGCCGCCCCACTCGACGGGCAACTCCTCGCCGGGCGCGACAAAGGGATGGGCGCAATGAGCGCCCTGGAGCATCGGACCCATCTGGGGATTGGCGGTCTTCACCTCGTTGCAGAAGGTGGTGGCGATGAATTCGCCGAAGTGGTAATAGGTTTTGCCATGGGCGGCGAGATTGCCCCACAAATAGCCGGAGGCCGGCTCGTTGACGTCGGGAATCTTCTGCAGCAATGGGTAACCGTTGGCCACCACACCCTCGTAGTCGTAGGTTCTGTCTCCGCTGCGATAGCTCTGCTGCCAGGTCTTTTCCAGGTAGTCGGTGCCGATGGCGGCATTGGACCAGACGTGGCCGTCGCCGGAGACCTCGCCGGAGTCAAAGAAGTTGTCGAGGACGCCGAAGCGGAGGGCCAGCTTGTGCAGGTTGGGCGTGATGGTTTCGCCGTACATGGTCAGACTGGGGTCGCCGTTGCCTACCGGCTTGCCGTCCTGCTTGAGGTCGCCAAAGACCTGGTCGTAGGTGCGGTTCTCCTTGATGATGTAAATCACGTGCTTGATGCGGCCCTGCGCGGAGCCGGCAAAGGTGACCTTCTCCTCCGCAGCCTTCATGCGGTTGGAGTCAAAGACCGCCGCGGTCGACTGCGGAAGGTCCTTCTCGATTTCCGCAGCATCGAGCGTGGCCAGGGAGCCATGGAGCAGGGTGGCGATGTAGGTATAGCCGCGCAGGAAGTGCTTGCCCCGGGAAGAATCCGTTTCGCGCATGGGAGCGCCGTTGGGGCCGGTTCCCTGGCCTTTCCCGGTGGCCAGATAGAGCGTTCCGCCTGCGGGCGAGGGAAGAAAGGCCATGGAGACGGGCAGCCACTCGGTGGGAACAAAGCCGATGGGCTCGACGAAGCCTTCGCGGGAGGTCTTGGCGGTGAGCTTCGCGGTGTCAAGAACGGCGACGGCGTCGGTGGCCATATTGGCGACGTAGAGGCGCGTGCCGGTGGAGTTCACGGCCAGGGCGACCGGCTCGGCGCCGAAGTAACTTTGGCCGGGCAGACGGGTGTCAAAGTAGCCCTTGACGGAGAACTGGCCGGCTTCGACATGCACGGCAGCCACGGCATCGCGATTGGCAAGGGCAACGTAGAGAGTCCTTTGGTCGGGCGAGAACTGGAGCGCGCAAGGGTGCGTGCCGGGCTTGACGGGATCGGAGGGTTTGAGCAAGGCCAACTTGCGGCCCACTGTTCTCTTGATCAAGTCGAGCTCGACGATTTCGGAGGCGTTCCAGAGGGCGACGAAGGCACGGCGGCCATCCTTTGTGACCGCGAGGGCAATGGGATACGTCGAGGGCACGGCGTCGCTCTCGGCCAGGTCGAAGCGCTTTTCGATGGCGCCGGTGGAGGCGTCGAGGAGGAGCACGTCGTCGGAGAGATTGTCGGCGACCAGCAGCTTCTCCGAGCCGGCCGATGCGAAGACGGCGATAGCGGCTGGAAACGGGACGCCCTTGTCGCCATCCACCTCGCCGATCAGCTTGGTTTTTCGTCCCGGAGCAAGGTCCTGGAGAGGCAGAGGGATGAGCCGCTCGGGCGCGATTTTGCCGGCAATGAAGCTATAAACGGCGATGGCGTTGCCGGTATCCTTTTTCCCGTCGCCGCGAGGATTGCTGAGAGATCCGAGAGTGGCATAAAGGTGGCTGCCATCGCGGCTGAAGGCCAAGCCGGAGTAGAGAGTCTGATGGGCGCCGACCAGGGTGCGGGCATCGGGGAAGTCGGCCACCGTGCCGGTCTTGGTGTCCAGAACCGCCAGGGACTGCTCGTACTCGGACTCATAGGTTCCATAGCCGGCGTTGACCGTGACCACGTAGCGGCTGTCTGGAGATACGGCCATCGAGACGGGCAAACTGTTCAGGCGCTGCGGGTGGCCGGGAACCGGCTCCATCAACTGCTTGCTGGTAGAAAGATTCAGCGTCTGCGCTGTGAGCAATCCTGTTCCGAGAACCAGGATCGTGCAGGGAACCGTCAACCGGGCCATGGTGTTCATTCGAAAACGATAGCAAAAACGGCGCATGGTTCGCTTCACCAGGTGGTTACGATGCGGTTCACTTCCCTTCCCTTCTTTGCCCGCAAGGGCGAAGACGCCGCGCGAGCCTGCGCAGAGGGCAACCAAAAGAGCAGGTCCTCCAGTACTGGCGATTCACAGCCGATTACTATTGGCTTGATTGACAGGCAACAAGGATGGGACGCGCGGTTGGATTCATCCTAGAATCTGCCCATGGACGAACTTCTGGCACCACTCACCCGGCTCCTCTCCGATGTGATTCTGCCCAACCTGAAGGCTGTGCAAGTGAGCCAGGCCGAGCAGATCGCCGCCAACGACCGGCTGGAGAACTCGATCGAAGAACTGCGCGTGCATCTGGAGTCGCAATTTGCGCTGCTCTCGGCGCAGTTGACGGCCTGCCGCGCCGAAGTGGCCACGACCCAGGCGATGCTGCGCGCGTACCGCCAAAAGGAAGGCGTGGATGAGCCGGTTCAAAGCACGCTGGTCCACTAAGATGAGTTCGCGGTCTGCTTCGAGAGGCGAAAGCGCGGATGCCCTTTGGCTCCGCTGAAGGCGGGATTTCGGCCCGATTTTGCGCCAGAAACGTTCCAAACTGCGCTCGAAGGCTCTATTTTTCACCGTGTTTTATCCCTAAAACACCGGGTTTCTTACCGTTCTGACTGTGGAAATCTTTCGCCTGCTAGAATATAAGATTATTATTTTGAATAATTTACAAATTAAAAAGCGAACAAAAGGTAAATGCACCCCCCAGGGGGGTGGGTGCCCCTCTCTGGACCCCTCCGATTTTTGCCTCGGGAAACGGAGGATCGGGACATTTATCTTCATTCTGCACGCAGGGGAGCTAATCATCTGCAAACGCCGGCGGCGCGGCCGGCCAATTGCCGGCTTCCCGAACTCTCCTGAAGACGTAGAGTGAGCGTAGACCGGGAGGTCGGCTTTACCTATTCTTGCCGGGATAAGGGCTGGGGTGCACTGTCAGGCACAACCGCAACTCTCGCCGCGCCAGGAACGCCGGCCTTCGACGAGCAGGATGGGAACCGCTGCGAGGGCCGCTACCGTGTCCACCCAGGCGACGCGCCAGAGGGCAAAGGCAACCAGGCCGGCCAGTGTAACCGCGGCAAGATAGGCGCAGGTGGCGGATTGGGTTGCATCCGCGGCCAGGGCGCGGCTGTGAAGGACGCGCGCCTGGCGGCGCTTGAGCCAGGCCAGGACCGGCATGGCAACCAGAGCGAGCGCCGTAATCGCCATGCCCAACAGGCTGGTCTGCTTTGGGACGCGGTAGGACAGGACGGCAATCGAAACCACGGTCACTGCGAGTAGAAAAAGCAGGATTGCGGCCGAACGGTCGGCGTGTGCCTTTTTCAGTGGAAAGCGGGGCAGGAACTGCAGGAGCACCACGGCGCCAGAGAACAGTTCGATGAGGCTGTCTGCGCCAAAGGCCAGCAGGGCGACGCTGTGCGCCTGGTGCGCTGCCCAGAGAGAGGCGGCGCACTCGAGGGTCATCCAGACGAGAGTGATGCCTTGCAGCCAGGCCAGCTGGCGGGAGAGAGGCGGGGGCGCGGCGCAGGAGTTGTGACAGGGGGATTCACAGCCGGCATGAGAGGAGATGCCCATGGTTACTCCATGGT
>Ga0255355_1001617_pt1 | contig 10196 bp, 11 predicted proteins | sample HBST75metaG_FD_189943 | JGI IMG/M metagenome (GOLD analysis project Ga0255355, IMG submission 189943) | Peat soil microbial communities from Stordalen Mire, Sweden - H.B.S.T75 | ecosystem: Environmental > Terrestrial > Soil > Wetlands > Peat | place: Sweden: Norrbotten County, Stordalen Mire...
ATGCGAATCTGATCCCGACCGGCGAACTCGCTCCCGTGGCCGGAACCCCCTTCGACTTCCGCAAGCCCACCGTGGTGGGGGAGCGCATCGGCGACCACAATGAGCAGCTCGAACTCGGCGGCGGCTACGACCACAACTTCGTGGTCAACGATCAGGCCGGAACGCTGCGTCTGGCGGCCATTATGGCCGACCCCGCGAGCGGGCGGACGATGACGGTGGAAACCACGGAACCCGGCGTGCAGTTCTACACCGGCAATTTCCTGATGGGTAATTTCACCGGTCGGCACGGCATCAAGTACGGGAAGCGGACCGGCTTCTGTCTTGAGACACAGCATTATCCGGATTCGCCGAATCAACCGAGCTTCCCGAGCACTCTGCTCAAGCCCGGGGCCACATTGCAGTCCACCACGACGTTTGCCTTCGGAACGACGAAGTAAATGCAGCACAAAGATGGCCGGCCCGCTCATCGCACGTGCGACGGAGCGGGCCGGCCATCTTGGGTTCCCTTGTTCCATGGGCGTATGAGGAGCGGCCCAAACGGGCCAATCCGATCAGCAAGTCAGCTAGGTAGCTCTTTCACGGCTTTGCTGGAAATGAGTCTTCGCGTTCGTTTCAGTTCTGCTGTACAATTCACGGGTAAGCGTTTACTCGCACCCCGATCCCACTCGATGAAGCTCGGTTCGACGCATCTAAGCAATAACCGGAGATCGCACTGGCGGAAGCCCTGAGAGTTCACAGGCATAGTAGCCTTGGAGCCGCGCAGGGAAGGATGAATGCAGCAAAGAAAGGCTGAAGAGATGAAACATATCAAGAATCTGGAAATCTGGTTCGTCACGGGCAGTCAGTACCTCTACGGAGAAGAGGCCCTGGCGCAGGTCGCCGTCCACTCTCAAAAGATCGCCGCCTATTTCGATTCCCAGGAATCGATCGCGGTGCGCGTGGTCTTCAAGCCGGTGATGACCTCGCCGGACGCCATTCGCGCGCTCTGCCGCGAAGCCAACAACACCGAGAATTGCATCGGTCTGGTGCTCTGGATGCACACCTTCTCGCCGGCCAAGATGTGGATTGCCGGTCTGAAGTCGCTCACCAAACCCATCCTGCACCTGCACACCCAGTTCAACAAGGCGCTCCCCTGGGCCACCATGGACATGGACTTCATGAACCTGAATCAGGCCGCGCACGGCGACCGCGAATTCGGCTTCATCACCGCCCGTCTGGGCCTGGCCCGCAAGGTGGTTGCAGGCTACTGGGAAGACGCCGAGACGGTGGCCGAAATTGCCTCATGGTCGCGCGCCGCTGCCGGCTGGCACGAGTCGCAGAACCTGAAGGTTGCCCGCTTTGACGACAACATGCGCGAAGTGGCCGTGACCGAAGGCGACAAGGTCGAGGCCCAGTCCCAGTTCGGCTACAGCGTCAACGCCTATGGCGTGGGCGATCTGGTAGCACGCATCAACCAGTTCACTGACGCTGACGCCGACAAGCTGGTGCAGCTCTATCGCGACACCTACACGATCACCAAGAACCATGACCGGCCCGACTCGTTGCGCGTGGCGGCCAAGATCGAGCTCGGCCTGCGCGCCTTCCTCGAGGAGGGCGGCTTTGGCGCCTTCACCGACAATTTCATGGTCCTCCACGGCCTTGAGCAGTTGCCCGGAATCGCCGTCCAGCGCCTGATGGCCGACGGCTACGGCTTCGGCGGCGAGGGCGACTGGAAGACCGCCGCCATGGTCCGCATCATGAAGGTGATGGCCACGGGCCTGCCCGGCGGCACCTCGTTCATGGAGGACTACACCTACGACTTCAGCGGAACACCGAAGGAGTTGGGCGCGCACATGCTGGAGGTCTGCCCCTCGATCGCGGCCGGCAAGCCGTCGCTCGAAGTGCATCCGCTCGGCATCGGCGGCAAAGCCGACCCGGCGCGCCTGGTCTTCACTGCGCCTTCCGGACCGGCTGTCGTGGCCTCGTTGATCGACATGGGAAACCGTTTTCGCATGATCGTTAATGAGATCGACGTCATCCAGCCCGAGCAGGCGCTGCCTAAACTGCCAGTCGCCCGCGTCGTGTGGGTACCCAAGCCCAGCCTGAAGGTAGCTTCAACGGCCTGGATCTACGCCGGAGGTGCGCACCACACCAGCTTCAGCCAGGCACTTACGATGGAGCATCTGGTCGACTTTTGCGAGATCGCGGGTGTGGAACTGATTCCTATCGATGGCGATACGAAGATCAATGATTTCCGTCGCCTCCTCCGCTGGGAAGAAACGGCTTACTCCCGCCGTTAATCACAACGCCAGCTTCCGCACGGTTGTTTTTTTAGGAGCAGGTGCAGCACGAAAGCAGGAACGAGACCTCCTGATCGGTATACCGGTATCCAGAAAAACACACTTCGGATGCACAAACGACGGAGCCCGTCATAAACGTGGACCTCCATCGTAATTGGATCCCAGGTCTCAGAGTCGAGACCTGGGCTACCCGCCGCCTTGAGGCTTGCTGCGCTTTGACTGTTTACCAGTTAATTCACTGCAAGGTTTTGAAAATATGGGAGGGGGGTGGGGGGGGTGCCCACGCCGTCGTGAAAGTTCCCCCCACGACCCCAATCTCCTATTGTGCGCCGAAGGAGGTTAATTCTCTGCAACCAGATGTGTGTGGGGCAGACTCGGTAATCTGAATCCCGGCAGGAGTTGAGGCAGAGGGTCGAGCTATCCCAGGTTCCAGAAGCGGGATCTGGGGCGACCGGGCGATGAGCGAAGTTCATGCCAGCCGCCCTTTCCACGATGAGACTGTGGAAAGGATGGGGCACCCGGGAAACCTCGGATCTCAACCGGCCTTTTCCCGGTAACGCAGATATTCCGGCAACTGGTTGCCCCGCCGCATCGCTCTCCACTGCGATTCGATCTCGACTCTTCCTTCGACTCCGGTCGCGTAATGCCGGAAGCTGGACCAAGCCCAGTCTTCGGGCTTGACAACGAGACCGCGCACAACAGGATTGCGGTGCATGTAGCGCAGTTTCTCGACTCGCTTCTCTTCGTTATGCACGAGAAAGTCGTAGAAGCGAGTTTGCCAAAAAGGCCGCTCCGCGCGCCGCATCGCCACGGAGAGCTTGAGCGCATGAATCACGCCGGAAACCACGCCTTTGACCGGCTCGCCGATCAGAAGATGAACATGCTCTGGCATGACGACATAACCGGCCACCACGAAGCGGTAACGCTCGCGCACCCGCTCCAGTGCATCTTCGAAAAGATCGCACGCCTCCGCCGCGCCCAGATATTGGAACCGGTGATAGCAACTGAACGTAAGGAAGTGAAAACTCCCCGTGTGTTCGTATCGGATGAGTCCGCTCGGCATCGATGGAAAGCTTACAACGAATCACTACAGATGTCGAGAAAGAGCAGAACCGGCCTGCTGAGGTTCCTGGTCTCCCAGGTGCCCAAAGGCGAGGCACCTGGGGCACCCATCTTTAGTGGTTGTACTCACTTCTCCCGGCACCTGGGCCACCCGCCCGGTGAACATGGGTCGCACAAAACGTACATCTGATGCACAAACGGAGGAGTGCATCATAGTGCTATTCCCTCCCGTCGTAGATTCACTGCGGCTTCGGCGGATCGACATGGCCAGGCTCATGCAACAGTGTGCTCCCCGGCGAGGCCGGTTTCGACCTAGGGGATTCTATGACCACAGTGCGGTATTTTTCCGGCAGGTCTTCCCAGAAAAAGGCTACATAGCTGTACGGTTGGCGAATCGGTCCCTCACGCTTCAAGGCGAAGCGAAAGGGAACCTCGAAGTGCCAGGTCTTGCCTACGTGATTGTTTGGAACACTGAAGGAAATTTCTCCGCCTGGAGGAACCACTGTAAGTACTGGCACGCCCGGCTCTTGGCCGCCGTTATAGCCGCGAGGGACGCTATTACTACCACCCTCCGCACCCCTGACCTCGACCTCATCCTGGTTAGGCGTGACAAAAACATCTGTCAGACCCTCCTGTTCCACCTTGTAAATGATTCCTGAGCCAGTAGTGTCCCCTTTCGCCTGTGGCGGATTAGGCACAACTTCGTCCATTACGCTGGGATTCAACTTTTCCAGAGAACCTTTGAGCATCACGATTACAACTGGCAGTGCACAGTTGTTTTTGAGACGCAACCACAACCCGACCGTAGGCTCTCCCTGTAGTAATGGCTCCCGTTGGCCAACATGATCAACTTCGAGATAGACATATGGTTTTGAGGAATCCAGGAGAAAACTGCTGGCCTTAGCAGTCCCTTCTTTGTGCGGTTGTCCGCATAGGCTTCCTGTCGAGAGAAGGCCCAGCAAAAGAAATACGCCTATATTCTTCATGGCTGAAGTACTGCCCCTTTCGTGTAGGCTGGCTTTGTGTCATTGGCTCCAGTTTCCTTTTGGATTGCCTTTTGCAGGTCCGGAGTAATCATCTTGAAGCTATCGCCCTTATTCCATTTCACATTGCCGCCGAACATCATTCCCGTGTAAGTTCCATCGGGTCCAGCCAGGGATCGGAGAATTGCGTCACCAATGTTGAATTGCACATGATTGGCGTTCAATTCTGTCGTGTTGTGGGTGGGGTCCATACTAGATGAAAATCCAGATTTTACCCAATCCGATCCATCCGCGACATGAGAACCTTCGTGCGCGACAAGTCCTCCGTCGAAGGTTCCTCCTACTGCACCGGGATTGAATGTTACATTGATGTTCTGTCCGCTTGGATTGTCAGCACTCTTTTCCCCGTTCGCGACCCCACTGACTTCCGTTACGCCGCCGTCGACTTTGCTGTCAAACCGCACATTGACGCCGTTGTCAACGCCCATGTCTCCGTATGAGTTAACCGCTCGCAGTGCATTAGTTTTGTCATCGCCCGAAAGACTGTTAGCCGCGTCTCGTGCCGAAGACAAACTTGCCGCAAACTTCTTATCATTTTCAGAACTGCAATCCGTGCTGTCCTCGCAGACATACAAACCAGTTGGATCAGTAACCCTCAGTGGATTGTTCAAACCGTAGCTGTACATATTCCACGTCTGAGGATTCACGGGATTTGCGCCAATGTTGCTGGGATCGGGACTCATCATGCGGCCCATGCTGCTGCTGTAGTACCGCGCATCGAAGTAGTCGTTACCTGATTCGGCATCTCGTTCTTTGCCGGTGAAACGGGATCGCGAAAAACACACGGTGGTTGCACAAACGGCGGGGTGCGTCGTAGGCGTGGACCCTTGCATCGTAAGCGTAAACCCGGGCCTCAAAGGCGAACCCTCCGAGAGTTTCTAAAAGACCTTCATCCGAATGACGAGATACTTCTTGGGGTCTTCACGCATGTTCTTGACTAATTGCTGGGTCTGGTCGAGGGTCTGGTCGGCGTGATCGTAGAGAGAGCGGTTTTGGACCAACTGTCCGAGCGATCCCTTGCCCTCATCCACACTGGTCAGGATCGAGTCCAGGCGGGTAACCGTGTCGTCCAGCTTCTGGGCGAAGGCGGGATCTTTGGCGAGCTTGCCCAGGCTGCCCTTGCCGGCGTTGATCTGGGAGACCAATTGATTGGTATTGGCGACGGCGGCGTTCAGGTTGTTATAGAGCGAGTCGTCGTGGAGCAGCTTGCCGGCGGTGCCCTTGCCCTCGTCGAGGGCGGTGGTGATTTTGTCAAGCCGGTCAACGGCGGAGTTGGCGCGCGTGTAGAGCGTGTCGTCGCTGACCAGCTTGCCCAGCGATCCCTTGCCCGCGGCCACGCTGCCGGTGATGGTTTCAAGATTGTTGGCGATGCGCGTGACCCGGTTGTAGAGGGCCGGATCGTTGATGAATTCGCCCATCGATCCCTTTTTGGAGTTGAGCGCATCCACAAGGAGCTCGATCTTGCGCATGAGCACGGTGACCTGCTCGATGGAGTCTTCGCTAGTGCGGATGACGGTCTGGATGCTGGGCGATTCGTAGGCCCTGAGCTCGGCATTGTTGGCCGGAGGAGGACCGCTGGCATGGGCGGAGTCGATATCGACGAAGCTGTCGCCCAGGACGCCGGCCTGGGCGATGGAAGTGGTGGAAGTGGCGTGCAGCGCGGGCACCCATTCGTGGCCCACCTGCATGGTAACCTCGACTGGAGTGGGGTTGCGGTCGGGAACCACGCGGACATGAATCACATTGCCAATGGTGACGCCTTCAAGGGTGACCGGCGCGCCATCCTTGAGGCCGGCGGCATTCTGGAAGTAGGAGCGGAGCAGGAGCTTGCGGGCAAACAGTCCTCCCGTAGACCCCGACATGAGAAAAATGAGCGCAATCAGGACGGCCGTGGCCGCCAGAACCAGCGCTCCCACTCTCAATTGCGACCACTGAATCTCTTTGCGGCTTGGCACAGTGCTCCCTTGGCTGAAACGATCCCGGTCAACGCCTTGAGAATAGCAGAAAGGGCGTGGGTTACCGTCCGTCCTCGATGACCACGCTGGCCATGGCAAGGTCATCGGTATGGGTGATGGAAAGGGCGGCGCGGGCTACCCCGAGGCGGGCAGCTATTTGAGCGGCGCGCCCGTGAAACTGGATGGTGGGCCTTCCGCTGGGTTCGCGGACGACCTCGATCTCAAGCCAACTGACGCCATGGCTGATGCCCGTCCCCAGCGCCTTGGCGGCTGCCTCTTTGGCGGCAAAGCGCGCGGCAAAGCTTTCGGCAGAGTTGCGCTTGCGCAGGCAATAGGCCTGCTCCGCGGCGGTGTAGACGTGATTGAGAAAGCGCTCGCCATAGCGATTCACGGAGTTCTGGATGCGCCCGATCTCTACCAGATCGATTCCTGAGCCGATAATCATGCTGTCTATCAAGCTACATCATTTTGTATTTTTTGCGTTTGAGGAGATTCGGCTCGCGAGTTTCGAGCGGCAAGGGGCGGTTTTGCTCTGAAGCCATTCCGTGGTTGCTGCACATTCGCAACATGCAGGCCTTTAGCCTGCTTCATTCTAAAAACGGCACCTCTCAAGCCTGAATGCGAGCACCCTCTCCAAACCAGTTTCTTTTCAGCCACAGCGACACCTGCACCAGCATAATCAGGGCCGGAACTTCGACCAGCGGGCCGATCACCGCGGCAAAGGCCGCTCCGGAGTTTAGCCCGAAGACGGCGACCGCGACCGCGATGGCCAGTTCGAAGTTATTGCTCGCGGCCGTGAAAGAGAGCGTAGCCGTCTTCGAGTAATCGGCGCCCACCTTGCGCCCCATCCAGAAACTCACAAAGAACATCACCACAAAATAGATCAACAGCGGCACGGCAATGCGCAGCACGTCCAACGGAAGCTGGACGATCAGATTGCCCTTGAGGCTGAACATCACCACGATGGTAAAGAGCAAGGCGGCCAGCGTAAGCGGGCTGATGGTGGGCACAAAGCGCGTCTGGTACCACGCCCGGCTCTTGACCCTCACCAGCACAAACCGCGTCAGCATCCCAGCCAGAAACGGAATCCCAAGGTAAATGAATACGCTTTCCGCAATCTGGCTCATGCGGATATCGACGACCACGCTCTTGAGGCCAACCAGCGGCGGCAGCACAGCCAAAAAGAACCATGCGTAGACGCTGTAAAACAGCACCTGGAAGACGCTATTGAAGGCTACCAGCCCGGCGGCGTAATCGGTGTCTCCGTGCGCCAGTTCATTCCACACAATCACCATCGCTATGCAGCGGGCCAGGCCGATGAGGATCAGCCCGGTTCTGTACTCCGGGTATCCGCGCAGAAAGATCACGGCTAGCGCAAACATCAGCACCGGTCCGATCACCCAGTTCTGCACCAGCGAGAGCCCCAGGACCTTTCGGTTGCGGAAGACCTCGCCCAGCCGCTCATACTGCACTTTGGCCAGCGGCGGATACATCATCAGAATCAGACCCACGGCAATGGGGATGTTGGTCGTGCCCACCTGGAATCGCTGCAACAGCGCGGGAAAGGCCGGAACAAAGCGCCCAAGGACGACACCCGTCGCCATGGCCAGAAATATCCATAGCGTCAGAAAGCGATCAATGAACGATAGCCGCGAAGGCTGCGCCACCGGGCCTGCCTCACAACAGGCGGATTGGAGAACAGTCACAGAGGCTCCTTCCCGATGGCGCGCATCCGGTTCTCGATTGCCAGCCGGTCCAGGGTCTCCAGCGGCAGGCTTAGGAAAAGTTGCACCCGGTTTCGGATTTGCCGCAGAGTGCTGGCGAAAGCCGCGCGCTTTACCTCGTCGCAGCCTTCCATGGCGGCCGGATCGGGAAATCCCCAATGCGCCGTCACAGGCTGTCCCGGCCACAGCGGGCACATCTCGCCGGCTGCCTTGTCGCAGACCGTCACGATGAAGTCCATCCGCGGCGAATCGGGCTTGGCGAACTCGTCCCAGCTTTTGCTGCGCAGGTTCTCTGCCGGGTAGCCCAGCGGCAGCACCTCTTCGATTGCATAGGGGTTGACGCGCCCGGTGGGATGGCTGCCCGCGCTGTAAGCCTTGAAGTGGCCCGCGCCCAGCGTGTTGAAGAGCGCCTCGCCCATGATGCTGCGCGCCGAGTTGCCGGTGCATAGAACGAGGATGTTGTAGGGCTTCCGCATGATCTTCTCCAATCCGAACCCGATTTAGAGCATTTTGGCTTTTGCTGTAGACTTCCGTGCCCCATCCTTTCCGCTTTTTTCTGCGGAAAGGGTGGGATACCAAACACAATTTTGGTCTACACCATTTCCAAAAATGCTCTAGTTGCAGCAGCCCGTCGCTCAGCATCCGCCACCGGGCTTGGTGGCCCGGATAAACGCGCTCATGAACTTGCCATCGATCTGTGAGGCAAACGCATCCACATCGATCCCTGCCTCCACCAGAAAGCTTCGTGAATCTTCAACCGTATACACGCGCGTCGGTTCAACGGAGATGCCGGTAAACCCAGCCTGGGCCAGCTTGGCCATGTAATCCTTCTCCTCCAGAGCACCGGCAACGCAACCCACCCAAAGCAACATGCTCTTGCGCACCTCTTCGGGAACCTCGCCCCGCACCACAACGTCTGAAACCGCAAATCTCCCACCCGGCTTCAGCGCCCGGAATGCCTCGCGCAATACGCGATCCTTGTTCGCGGAGAGGTTGATGACGCAGTTTGAAATCACAACATCCACCGACGCATCGGGCAGGGGAATGTTCTCGATTTCGCCTTTGAGAAACTCAGCGTTCTCCTGACCAGCCTGCCGCTGATTTTCGCGTGCCAGCGCCAGCATATCGTCAGTCATGTCCAGGCCGTAAGCTTTGCCCGTTGGCCCTACGCGCCGGGCCGAGAGCAGCACGTCGATGCCGCCGCCAGAGCCAAGATCCAGCACCGTCTCCCCCGGCTTCAATTCAATCAGCGCCGTCGGATTGCCGCAGCCCAGCGATACCAGCACGGCGCTCGCCGGAAGCCCGCTCCTTTCAGCTTCGTTGTAAAGGTTGGTCGTGATCGGGTCGCAGCAGCGCAGCGCCGGATCGCAGCAGGCAACCGTCCCGCTTGCCCGCACCTGCCGCGCAGCGGCTCCATACTTCTCTTGCACCAGGGATTTCGTATCCATCTTGCGCGCCTCACATTCGCTTATGCAAATGTATTCCGCGCTCTCATATTTGTCAACGCGTATACAATGAACTCATGGACGTTTGCTCCAAACCCGACGGCCTGGCCAGCCTTTTTGCCGCCCTGGCCGACACCACCCGGCTGCGTCTGCTCAACCTGATGGCCGGCCGAGAAGTCTGTGTCTGCTACTTTGTTGAGATTCTCGGCCAGGGACAGCCAAAGATCTCCCGCCATCTTGCCTACCTGCGCAAAGCAGGCATCGTGGCAGCGCGGCGCGAGGGCAAGTGGATGCACTACAGCATCTGCCCTCCCGCCGATCCCTCGGCCGCTTCCATCTTCAAATCCGTGCTTGCGTCGCTGAGCGGCGACCTGCAAATGCAGGCCGACCTCGCCAAACTTAACCGCGCGTGCTGTGCGACGACGAAGCTGGTTCTTCCCGAAGGCGCTCCTCGCCCGTTTCCAATCGCGCCCCCGCCGGAATCCCAGGGCGAACCTGCATAAACTGGCGCGTAGCGTGGCGAATGAACCATTTCCAAAGCTCTATCGCCATATACACAATTTCCGCTCCACAGTTTTATTGTCTTTACCGCTAGAGCGTTTTCAAATTAAGTGCATACATATCCGCACGAAGCGATGTAGTTTTCGCATTCGCTTTGCGTAACCTCGTTGAGCTGTCTTCCGATCTC
>Ga0255355_1001625_pt1 | contig 10159 bp, 8 predicted proteins | sample HBST75metaG_FD_189943 | JGI IMG/M metagenome (GOLD analysis project Ga0255355, IMG submission 189943) | Peat soil microbial communities from Stordalen Mire, Sweden - H.B.S.T75 | ecosystem: Environmental > Terrestrial > Soil > Wetlands > Peat | place: Sweden: Norrbotten County, Stordalen Mire...
GGTAAAGCTGCATATGCGGAAGCGTTTTAAAGCTTTTGTTCTCCACCGTATCGGTAATCGTGAACTTCTTTTCCCCGAACGCACATGAAATTTCCCTTGTCAGGGTCAGGTATTCCCCGAACAGCCTTGCCTCGCGCATTGTGCCTCGTGCTTTGAAGACAGGAATGCCATCAATCTCTTCTACATAGACCGAGACGTTTTCCGCGGGCGTATTGGAGATACGGCCATGTAGGCCAAGATGCTCGCTATTGTCGTCGCATGGCGTACCGATTGAGCTAAGCCCTCCCGTGGTCAGAAAACCGACGGTAAAAGAACGCAGAAAATCAAACTCCCGATCCCCGAAATATTGTGGCGCGACAATACCGCACGGCGCGATGTAACCGATGTTGACATCTCCAAAACGCAAATGGCTGATGTCTAGGCACCGGTCGAGCAATACCGTCATGTGAATGCCGATTCCGTTTTCCACATCGACCGCCCGCACCCCGTCGCTTCTTCCACCAGTAAATCGGTATTCCTTTACGTTGAATATTTGTGACAAGTCGCCGATATATGGTTTTACTTTTTGAAAATCCATAAGGTTGCCTCCTATCGTATTGAAAAATGTGCAAAGCAGAAATGAGAATTATCTGCAATACATCCAATTAAATCATAACATGTTTATGCGAAAAATTCCATAGCATATGTAATTAAATTTCATGAGCCTTGGATTACATTAATAATTATTTCTTAAAACAATTGACATTGCCATAACGTAACGCTATAGTTTATTTAGAGCAATTTAACTTTTCCGGCACCAAAGCACAATTTAAATCGTCCGAAAAAGCAAAATTGCCAATCGGTGAAAGGGATGGTTCTGATGATTTCGAAAGCAAAATACGATTCAATTAAAAAGAGGGTGCTAGATTATTACGTCAAAGCCGGGACTGCTCTGACCGATTCTGAAAAAGAGAGCGTCGAAATTTCGGACATGGGTCTCAACGACATAGATACTTATGGCCTGCAACTTATAATTTATATAAATACGCAGAGGGTATGCGTGAAAGAAATGGTTTTGCTGCCGGGCCAGACCTGCCCTGAACACAGGCATCCTCCGCTTGGGCCAGATAGCCCAGGTAAAGAAGAGACTTTCCGGTGCAGATATGGCAGCGTATATCTTTATGTCGAAGGTGATCCAACGAAAACGATCAAAGCAAAAAAGCCGGCGGGTGAATTCAATGTTTTCCACGAGGTTGTTTTGAATCAGGCGGAGCAGTATACCATCATGCCGAACATGAGGCACTGGTTTCAGGCGGGCCCCGATGGCGCTGTAATCTCCGAATTCAGCACGCATAGTACGGATGAGGCGGATATCTTTTCGGATAAACGGATCATAAGAGCGCCTGAAGTCGAATAATGCATTGAGGATAATTTGAATTGTGTATATATATGATAAATAATGCAGAACCCGCGCAATATCTAGGCTGCGCGGGTTCTGCATTATTAATGGCAACAATGATTCGTGTGATTTGTGATGGATTCGCCATACTTTTATTATAATCTGGTTTGAAATCAATTGATTCAGTCTTCTACTTACATTTTGGTTTCAGAAAGTATAATTTCCGGAGTATTAGCGGAACTCGCTTTAATTTTGTCTTCGTCGGTAACAAAATGCAAAATGGCATCAATTACTGCCGTTTCCTTCAGATGGGAATAATTTTTATAATAGTCAAAGGTCTGCTCCTCCGAAACGGAAAGCAAAAGGCAGTCCGCCAATCTGGAAATTGGCGAATATTCGCATCCCACAACAGCAATAATTTTAAGACCCTTTTCTTTCGCCAGTTCCAATGCCTGCACCACTGATCTAGAGCTTCCGGACTGTGAAATTGCAAATACGATATCATCCTTTTGCGCCAGATTGACGTGATTTAAAAAATATTCCGGCAAATCATTGTAAGTACAGCGAATGCCCAGACGCCCCAGGCGGAATCCCATATATTTTGCCAAAGTACTGGTATTCCCGACCGCAACAAGATGTACGTAATTACATGACTTAATCAGATTCACGCATTGTTGCATTTTATCGTCACTGATTTGTTTACCTATTGCCGTTAGTTGGTAGGCAAAATTTTGGAACAGGCCTTTCACCGTATTCTCTACGGCTTGTTGTTCCTGATAATCTTTCCCCATTATGCTGCCCAGATCTCTAGATAAACTAATTCTTAGCTGATAATATCCCTGATAGCCAATACGTTTGCAAAGTCTTATAACAGTTGCGTCACTGACATCACTTAGATTTGCCAACTCGGAAACATTTGCATTTACGGCTCTTTCAGGATTCGCCAAAATAAAATCTGCCACCTTTTTCTCTGCCATAAAAATCTGATCGTAATTTTCTTTAATGTTCTCGACAACCGTTTTTTCTTCAAAAATTTTCATATAATTCCTCTTACCTATTTAGCTAAATGAAAACCAATCAGCTAAACTTAATCTTTTTTTAAAAACACATTTGAACCCCTGCAATAAAAGTATCGCCTAAGCCGATAGTGTACTTTGGCTTGTCAATGTATTTCGTTGGTACGAGAGTGGCCTCGTCTGCATATTCACTATCTGCAATGATTTTTAAATTCTCCATTCCCTTAGCACTTAGCGGCAGATCCAATATCTTTTGCAATTGTTCTCTGGTTCCATACCAGCCGTTCTCCGCCTTTGCAGTCGCCAACAGATTTCCATAGATAAGTCCGCTTTCAATATCCACTGCATTTATTTGACTGCCAACATATATGGAGTAGTCTTTCGTGTGAACAATAATTCCTTTTTGTATACGGAACTTATTTTTAATGAACTTCATTCCTTCCACACAGGAAATAATGTTGCTGATGTCAATAGAAATCCCGTACATATCCAAGGTATATTTCAATTCTTCCTCATTTAAGCTGACAATATCGACATAAGGATATAGCGTTTCCATGCACAGGCATCTTACGCTATAATCATGATAATGTGCATCCTCAAAAAATACAATACCAAACTGGTTTGTCTGCTTATATTTTTTTATATGTTGCGTAACAAATTCCAAATGTTCAAGCAGTATGTTCTTATCAAGAAGCGCATTAAAGCTGGAAAGCACATTGCTACTGATGTTAGGGGCTTTTTTCTCCACATATGAGAAATATGGCTTTGAAAACGGCAGAAATTCATTGACTGTCATTTTAGTCAAAATCAACCTGTTAGAAACCGGTATTTCCATCTCCTGACCAGGAAGGCGGATTTTATCACCCTTTTTAAATTGGATGATGCAGTGGATCTCCTGCTTTTGCTTTTGTATGACAACATCCGTATGTACAAGCTCTTCATCTTCCGACACCGTGTATATATAAGGTGATTGAAGGAGTTTGCAGACTTCGCCGGAATCATCAGTCAGATGGACAATAGAGGGGCATCCAATTGCCGCCAAGGCCATTGCCGCTTGCACAGATGTTCCACCCATACCATTTTTCCACTGAAAACTTTTTTTCACCACTTCTATATTCTCAATATCGACTTCCCCGCCGATCCCATTGGAGCAGAAATAAACCAGGGTGCATATCAGGTCTTCCATATTATTGATCCTATTTGCCGGTTTCATCTTCGAAAGTTTTGCATCCGGCAGATATTCGCTCAGCAAATTATTTAGTATTTCCACGTGGAAGTCGCAAAGCAAATCTAGATTGCTGGTATAGCCCATAGCCGGATAACGGTTTTGTATCACATGTTTTTGTATAGTTTCATTCAATTTCTCATAGGCAGATAAATATTTTTCGGCTATTTCAATCATGTTCTACTCCATCTCTCTTATCGTTTAATTTTGTGATTTCGCAATTCGTTTATCATCTTTGGTCTGCCAGTTTCAATATCTCTCATGATTTAGAGAAATTTGTATTTGGCATATTATAATCTCCTTTTTTTGCTTAATATTTAATTATTTATCTTGCACATAATAAATACAAAATGTTATAATATTCTATAGTAGGAACTGCATTTAGTAATAGAACATAATGTTTTTCTTTACATCCTGAAATCATTCCATATGAGAAGTTCTGAAGGAGCGTATTTACAATGAGTTTTGCCGCAAAAAGGCATCAAAAAATCCTTGAGCTGTTGGATAAGAGCGGAGAAATCAATGCCATAGAGCTTACGGATGCTTTAAACACATCTCGCGAAACGGTGCGGCGGGATCTAAATGAGCTCTCCGACAAAGGTTTATTAATTAAAACCCATGGAGGAGCTGTTTCACTAGAACGTAAAATTGATTTCGAAATATTTACCCCATTGAATAACCGTAAAAACGCCCATCAGACAGAAAAGCAGGCGCTATGTCGCTATGCTGCCAAATTAGTCGAGGAATACGACACCATTTATATCGACAACAGCACGACTGCTGCCCATATTATTGACTACATTCCAAAGCAATACAAGCTGACATTTATAACGAACTCCATAAATCTGATTACGGAGTTATCAGTGCTACACAATCCCAAGTGGAATATTATCGCTTTGGGAGGAGTCCTAGATTATGAAACCTATTCTGTCAACCGTTATTTGGCTATGAACAATCTTAAATATTTTCAGCCCAATAAATCGTTCATTTCCTGCCACGGAGTTGGAGAGGAATTCATAGTAGCCGATACGAATATTGATGATGTGGAGATAAAGCGGTATATTGTTAATACCTGTAAACAAACATTTCTTCTAGTGGACTATTCGAAAATGCCGTGCAGAGGCGTCGTTAACATTGCCGATGCATCTGAATTTCACTGCATCATCACCAATGACAAAGTCAACTCTGCATTTCTCTGCCAGTTAGTATCTCATAATTGTACCGTGCGGCTGGTGCCCAACAAACAAAACAATTAAGGGCAATTGCTTCGCCACGAGGTTGTCTAAAAAAGGGATTTAAATGCACTTTTTAGACAACCTCGTTATTTTTGATTATATAAACCGAATATTTTATAAATGGTTTGCACAAATGCAAGGTTTCTCAATTTTTTGAAAAACCTTGCATTTTTACTTGGAAAAAATTCAGCTTATTTTAAATTTTTCAATCAGGCTTAATATAAGCTAGCCTTACCGTCTGCCTGAAACAGTTCAATTTTATGATAAGCAGTTTCTTTCATGGCGGCAATACATGTCGGCTGAATCACGTTAGGCTCCCGAAGCCCTTTATCCTCAAGAACCTCACGCATTTTACTATAATAAGCGGCTTTGATATCGCTGGAGATATTGATCTTATTAATGCCAAGGGTGACAGATTCCCCGATTTCCTTGTCCGGATTGTTGGAACCGCCATGAAGAACGAGAGGAATTTGGACTTTACCTTTGATTACTTTTAGTAAATCCAATTTCAGTTTCGGTATCATTCCCTTTGGATAAATTCCATGGGAGGTTCCAATCGCAATAGCCAATGTATCTATATCTGCAGTTTGTACAAACTTAACGGCAGTATCAGGATCTGTATATATGATAGTATGGGCACCGGCTTCTGCCTGTGGATCTGTGGACCCAATGGTTCCCAACTCACCTTCTACAGAGACATTGACCGCATGTGCTGCCTCCGCGACTTTTTTGCAGATTGAAACATTTTCCTCGAATGGAAGGCTGGAGCCGTCAATCATCACAGAAGTAAATCCGCTTTGTATAGCAAGGATAACCTGCTCAAATGTTGCGCCGTGATCCAAGTGGATACATACCGGGGAATTGGCCTTGTTTGCTTTTTCAATAATTGCTTTTACAACCTCTGTGCCTATATGTTTTAATTCATCCGGATGAATTGCAATGATAACTGGCGCCTTTTTCTCTTCACAGGCTTCAAAAATACCATTTAACATAGAATAATCGCTGATATTAAATGCCGGTACCGCAAAATTATTTTTATTGGCTACAGCCAATAATGTCTTCATATTCATTAACATTTAAAAAAGACCTCCTAAAATATAGATCGCCATTGCAGAATTACATACCGATATGTATGTCTAATTTTTAACGGAACCAGCCGTCATGCCTGCAATAAAATAGCGTTGGAAGAACAGGAACAAAATCAGAACCGGCAGAGAGCCAAGCACGCTCATCGCCATCATCTGATTCCACTGGTATGAATGTTGGCCCATCAACATGTTGATGCCGACTGGTACCGTACGCATATTATTCGTCTGGGTGAGGGTCAACGCAAAAAGGTACTCGTTCCATGCCTGCATGAATGTATACATTCCAACGGAAACCAACCCCGGTACCGCCGTTGGAACCAATATTCTCCACAAGGCTTTAAATCTAGAGCCTCCGTCCATCATAACTGCTTCATCCAATTCCCGTGGCAGCGTATTAAAATACCCTGTCAACATCAAAATTGCATATGGCAGTGTAAATAACATATAGGTTAAGATCAGGGCTGCATATGTGTTGTATAATTTCATCGCGACGATTAGGCTCAAATAAGGTATTAAAAGTGTAATGGGTGGTACTGCCTGTACACTGATGATTATCGCGTTAATTGCACTTTTTCCTTTGAACGTAAATCTGCTGAAACTATAAGAAGCCAAGATGCTGATAAATAACGTGCAGATTACTACAGTAATCGAAATAAAGTAACTGTTAATAAAGAACTGGATTTTTCCCGGATCACTAAGGACTGCAGTGTAAGCACTGACATTAAAATTCTTTGAAATCCATGTGGGCGGCCATGAGAAGATTTCCTCATTAGGCTTAAAGGAGCAAAGGGCCATCCATAGAATTGGGAAAGCGGAAAAGAAAGTACCAAACGCAAGCAGTATTATGATAATTAATCTAATATACCATTTTTTCTTTCCGATCATGTTAATCACTCGCTTTCTGATGTCTTACGAAGAAGATTGCTATGACCGTGCAAATTATCAACACTATAACCGCGCTGGTAGAAGCCAGCGAAAATTGATAACTGCTGAAAGCCTGCTTGTATATATAGACACTCAACGTTTCTGTCGCATTAATTGGGCCTCCCGCTGTGGTCATCCAGATAAGTGCAAATTGCTGAATCGTCCAGACAAAATCAAGCATGATTAGGCTGATCAGAATCGGCTTTAATTGCGGTATCGTGACCTTAAAGAACGCTTGTAGCGCATTTGCCCCATCCAACGCCGATGCTTCATATAAATCTGGGGAAATGCCCTGCAGACCTGCTAAAATACTAATCATATAAAAGGGGTATCCTGCCCAAATATTAATAACTGTAACTACTCCTAGAGCCAAAGTCATAGAACTAAGCCATGCAATGTGTCCTGTGTTCGGTACATGAAAAATCTGAAGTATATAATTAACAATGCCATTGGGATCCAACATGAGTTTCCATAGAATCGCAATAACGGAGGCCGTAAACATCCAAGGCAAAACATATATTACGCGAAACACCGATTTTGCTTTCTTGCTCAGATATGCGGTGTTGAGCAACATGGCAAAAAGCATCCCGAGAATTAAATGCACCACTACACTTGCGCAAACAAAAATCATTGTATTCTTGATGGCCGTTAAAAAATCGTTATCGGTGAGCACCGTAATATAGTTGCTTAATCCAACAAATACGGAATCTTTCTTGATAATAACGTTGTCAAAAAATGAATAACGTATAACCATAAAAATCGGAATAATCAATAACGCCAGTAACAGAATGATTGTTGGCAGAATATATAAATATGGCTCAACGCTATTTTTAAAGCCGCGCCATCTTTTATGTTTACGGGGAACAACCGTTAAGTTATTATTAGGCAACTACATCACTCTCACTTTCTACTTATGGGGACTGTATGAAAAACCTCCATACAGTCCCTAATCTGATTTGGTTTTATCATGAGTAATAGCATTGCCTGCTCAGGTTATTTGAAAGCCTTTTCCCATTCGCCCTGCACCGTGGCGAGCATGTCATTTGCCGAAGATACCTTGCCGTTAAGGTACAACTGGAACTGCTTGCTGAACGATCTCATCAAGTCCTCTGAAGTCGGTATCCCGGTAAATTCGTTTACAGCGTCATCACTCTTAAAAATATTATAAGTACTTGCAAACAGCGGATCCGCCTTTGAATAATCTGGACTTGCCTTGGTATTGCCTGGGAAAGCGTCGGCGTCAACAGCCATTTCCGCGTTGACTTCCGGACTCATTAAATACTCGATAAATTTCATAGCTTCTGCCTTATGACTTGTATTGCTAGAGACACCGATGCCCCAGTTGGCAACATCCATTGCGCTTTTGCCTGTGTAGCCGTCAACTTTAGGAACATTCATTATAGTAAAATTCAATTTTGGGTTTTCTTTCTTAATAGTTGTTAAATGAGCCAGAGAATCCGTCATAAAAGCGACGCGGCCGTTGGTAAAATCTTCAGTCATATCGGCTTCCGACATTGAGGTGGCGCCTGGCGCGACAACGCCGGCATCAAACAAGGATTTTACATAATCAACAGTCTTGGTCATGGCATCGTTATTTGTCAAGTTAGGTTTACCGTCTTTCAGCATTCTACCGCCAGATGCCCATAACCAGCTCATAAAGCAGTTCTGAATGCCACTTGGAGCACTGTCAGACATTTCTATGATCCATCCGGACACATTTTTATTCTTATTTGTCACTGCCAGGCAGTCTTTTTTGAATTGTGACTGAGTTTGCGGCAAATCAGTGATGCCCGCCTGCTTAAGAAGATCCAAATTAACGTACATCGGATATGCAAAGTTTACAACCGGAATCATGTAAGTGCTGCCATTCACTTGAACCTGACTCGAAAGCTGACTGCTATCATAACTATCCTTCGACATCAAATCGGTTAAGTTGGAAATGGCACCCTGCTTTACAAAATCATATACCCAGGATCCGTCAAGTCCTACAACATCAGCCATTGTTCCCGTCGCGGCACCTGCTGCAATCTGCGTTTCAGTATCTGCATATGGATTGCTGAGCAATTTGATTTTGATTCCTGTCTCTTGGGTAAAGTTATCGCAGATTTTAGCTAAATCACCTGTAGGAAGTTCCTCCTCCCACCATTGCTGGAACTGCAATGTCACATTCGAACTGCCGGACGATGAGGTTGAAGTTGAGGTTGGGGATGAGGACGAGGTTGGGGATGAGGACGAGGTTGAGGACGAGGACGAGGAACTATTACTGCATGCCGTAATACCCAATACCATCAAACCTGACAGAGCAGCCGCTAGACTTTTCTTCGCAATCGACTTGAATTTCATTACCTTTTTCCTCCCTTTTCTCTAATGCTATATATAAAAGGTTAGTGAATGTTGCGCACGCTTCATCTTCTATGGCAGCCAGAAACCCGCTTTATAGGTAATAAATAGTTTGTATTAATCTGGCAATTTTAAACAATTAAATGCGGTGCAACAATCAAAACTTTTTATCGCTTAAATAGGATATCAATGGACTTCGAAACAAAAACTCCTTTTATCATTTCATTTTCTGCCACTTAAGGGGATGGACTGCTTTTTCAGATTACTACTTTTATGTATCAAAATCTTTTATACGGCGTCAAGTTAATTGTTTTTTACACAAAACATATTGTAAAATCATTATGTAATAATATTTCTTATACGAATTTTTATATCGACATATTTGTTGATATTATCAATTTATGTTGGTTTTACGTCAGTAATTATATACGTTATGCTTATATTATAAAACAATATTTCTTAATGTCAATAGTTTTACGTGCAAATGTATTAAATATTTATGCTTATTTGTGTTTTTTTATGTTTATGCGACCTTGATAAAAGAATATTTCTTCAAGCTGAATGGCTTTGCTCGTTCATATATGAGGCAGCATTTTGCTGTAGTTCAGCTAATCTCTGGTAGTATAGCAATTTATCTTTTAAAAAGGGCTCCAATAAAATACGCCTCCCCGCTGGAGGGAGACGTATAAAAGATTCACATATTATGAGGCAGACTTGCTTTTATATTTCGAGGTTAACCTTGTAATCTTCAAGCCATGTATTCATTTGTATTAGATAGGCCAAAAGCTGCGGCCCTGTCATCAGCTGCCCAAACCACGGCGCTTTGTATGCCGTGCCGCGGCTGTCAACAATTTCGCGCACCTTTTTTTGATTGATGAGCTGCAATATAGGCGCGTTTTTATTGTTTAGAATGCTGTTCATTTCGCGGCACACAAGGTCGGTGTAAACCGGAT
>Ga0255355_1001629_pt1 | contig 10140 bp, 10 predicted proteins | sample HBST75metaG_FD_189943 | JGI IMG/M metagenome (GOLD analysis project Ga0255355, IMG submission 189943) | Peat soil microbial communities from Stordalen Mire, Sweden - H.B.S.T75 | ecosystem: Environmental > Terrestrial > Soil > Wetlands > Peat | place: Sweden: Norrbotten County, Stordalen Mire...
CCCATCCAGCACCACTCGATCCGCGATTGACAAATGCAACTTCGTCTGCTTCATCTTGACATTATTTATGATTCGTTATTAAGATGTCAACGTACTAGTACCTGCTCCCTGTCTTTCCGCAAACACATTCTGCGCCGCCGCCACTGCCGTTCCGTAAACCACCGGCAGTCCCAGCACATCCTTGGCAATCTGTTCCATCGCGCCCAGGAAGGCCACCGTGTCCAGGTAGTCAAAAAATCCCAGGTGCGCCACGCGGAAGATTTTGCCCTTCATCGTACCCTGTCCGTTGGCCGTCACCAGGCTGAAGCGGCTCTTGAGCGCCTTCACCACCTCGCCCGAGTCCATCCCTTCCGGCACGGCCACCGCGGTCGCCGATGCCGCCGGAGAAGTCGGTGCAAACAGCTTGAAGCCCAACGCCACCAGCCCAGCACGCGTCGCCCTGGCGTTCACCTGCGCATTGTCGATCAGTGCGATGCGGCCCTTTTCCAGGTCCCCGCCCGCCTGCGCGGCAATGTAGTCCAGCGCCGCGCCCATCGCGGCCACCAACGAGACAGCCGTCGTGTAAGCCGTTTCGCCCTTGGCCTGATTCTTGCGTTCCTTGCGCAGGTCGAAGTAGTAGCGCGGATTCTTCGACGCATCCATCGCCTTCCAGGCCTTCTCACTCACGCTCAGATAAGCCAGACCGGGCGAAATCATCAGCGCCTTCTGCGAGCCACCAATCAGGATATCGATGCCCCAGCCGTCCACGTCGAAGGTCTGCGTCCCCAGGCCGGTGATGCCGTCGACAACCAGCAGCGTCCCGGTTCCCTTCACCAGCCCGGCCACCGCTTCCACGTTGTGGCTCACCGCCGTCGAGGTCTCCGAGGCCTGCATGAAAACGGCCTTGTGCTCCGGCTTCAGCGCCTTTTTCACGTCGGCCAAGTCGAAGGTCTGCCCATAAGGCGCCTCCAGCACGTCCACCTGGCAGCCGAAAGCCTTGGCCAGATCCGCCCAGCGCTCGCCAAACTTGCCAGCCGTCAGCACCAGCACGCGGTCTCCCGGCGAGGTCAAATTTGAAACCGAAGCCTCCATGGCCCCCGTGCCCGAGCTGGTCAGCAGCAGCACGTCGTTCTCCGTGCCCACAAAGACCTTTAACTGCCCAATCACCTTCAGGAACAGGGCGCGAAACTCCGGCGTCCGGTGGTGCATGTCCGCCGCCGCCATGGCAAACTGGGCCGCCGGCAACAGCGGCGTTGGACCGGGTGTAAACAAGCGCGTCTTCTGAATCATTTGTTCTCCTCGTTTCGGACCGGATGCAATGTGAATGCAAAATGAATAAACCGGCCAGCAATCACATAATACACATATTTGTTGTTTATGTGATCGTTCTCCTGCGAAAAAGATTCTTCAAAATTCATACTTCGCCTTAAAAATTGATCAAAAGGGGAAAATATACCAACGGCTGGCAGCATGTTTCGGGCAGGCGGTACGCGCCCGAAACCGACGCAAAACATAGATGGAAAGCATTAAATAATAATGATTTGCTGTAGTCTATCTTCCCTCAGTGAGCGCATCGGGGATTTGGCGTTAGTCGAGGTGGGGTCTCGACGGAACTTGAGGACGGGGGGTTCGTACTAAAGTTCGCTCGTTGAGACCTCGCCCACCTGTTGGGGCATGTAGAGGCAATTACTCCGGCTGCTTTGCGCCTTCCTTGGCGCCATCCACCGCGCCCGTCGTCGTGTTCTTCGTCTTATGCCAAGCCTTCTTTGTGCCATGTTTCGTCTTGTGGTAGGCCTTTTTCGTCCCTTGTTTCACGCCGTGCCCCGCGTCTTTGACCGCATCTTTCGATTCGTGCCCCGCATCCTTCATATCCTGTTTTGCGCCGCTATCCTGGCTCGGGGAGGACTGTTGACTCCATCCAAGAGCCGGTCCACACACCAGAACGGTTCCCAGAAAAAACGCCAATAACTGCCATTTTGTTCTCATAGACAGGAAGATTACTCTTTCACCCGCCGAGTTGGCTGTCTCGAAGTGATCAGGCCATTTCGCAACATCGCCCCGTTGACCTGGAGGAGAAAGTACCGTCGGCAGGTAGCCCTCCACACGAGAATCTGGAAAGCTGCCGAATCTTGTCGATTAAGGTCGCTGGGAAAGTCATTTGCTGCCAACAGGCCAAGTCACGTTTCCTTCAAAGGTCTTGTAGGCGGCGGAGATCAACGAAGCGGAGAGTTGTCTTCCGACAGGGCGATTGTGGATGTTGCTTCAAGGATCTGCGCGAGACCACTATCAAGGTCAACTCTGCCTGCCCCGGGTATACCGCGACCGACCTGAACAACCATACCGGACATCAGACGGTAGAAGAGGGAGCCATCGCAATAGTTCGCTTAGCGCAACTACCGGACGATGGACCATCCGGTTGCTTTATCCATAAAGACGGTGTCTACTCCTGGTAGGTGATCCCGTATAGGGGAAAACTCCAAAGAGAAGGTGGCCATAAGTTAGAAGATATGCGCCGCCTTTCTTTAGTCCTGTAGAGTCGGCCCACGCTCACGGCTTCAGTGTGCCGATAAACGCAAGGATTTCGCTGGCCAGAGCCTTGGGTTGTTCTTCGGGAATGTAATGCCCGCAATCCTTGATCACACCACCTTTAAGGTCCGTACAGAGTGGCAGGAGGCGTTCGTATAAATCGGGAGCGCTCCCAACGTCGCCGCCGAAAGCAAGTACCGGAACGCTAAGGTGGCGAGCGGCAAGCGAGGCATTCTGCTTCATATCCTCGAAAACTGCTCGATAGTAGCCCAGCATCCCACGCATTCCGCCGAGGCTTGCGTAAACCCGTTCATACTCGTCGATGTCCTCACGAGTAAAGGTTGCGGCTGGGTTCGCGGTCTTCTTACTGAAAAACCATTCGATCAGAACGCGCTCGCGTCCTTGGAGGAGAGCCTCGGGCAGATCGGCAATCGGATTGAAGAGAAAATGCCAATTTCTCCAGTTCTCCGGCCCCAGTGTGATCGTAGGTTGTAGCGTAACGCCGGGAATATTCCCATCCAGCATCACCACGCCTCGCAGCTCGTCAGCGTATTCGTAAGCATAGGGATAAGCCACCCACGAGCCGATGTCATGCCCCACCAAAACATACCGAGTATGTCCCAGGGCACTGAGGAGCGAATGTACTCTCTGCCCGGTCGTCTGCGTGTCATAGCCATCGAGTGGCTTTTCAGAATCTCCCTGCCCCGGAAGGTCGATGGCGATGACGGTAAACTTTTCTGCCAGCAGAGGTAAGACGTGTCGCCAGGCGTACCAACTTTGAGGAAAGCCAGCCAGAAGGACGACAACTGGACCACTGCCGCCCTCAACAAGATGAAAGCGCAAGCCAGCCGCCTGAACCAGCCGATGGGAAAATGGCATTCGTGACAAGATGAGATTCGTATCCTTCTTTTTATCGATCATGGCCGTGAATAACTCTCCACATATATGTTGCGTTCTCAGAGATCGTCAACGTTAGCGTGAATGACTACTTCCCCTTCTGTCATCGGGCCGCGAGGCTATCTTCAAAGTTAAGCTACAGACTCACATGCCGAGTTATTCCTCCGATGCTAATCGATAAATGCCGGGTTACCGCTTGCTTCAGGGAAGCCGACCACCCTCATCTTGGTTTGATGAGATCATCTTGACCGGAGTCACCCGCCAACGGAGATCAACGAAGCGGGGAGTTGTCTTCCGACAGGGCGATTGTGGATGTTGCTTCAAGGATCTGCTCGGGACCACCTTGAGGTGGCCAAAGACCGGCGGCATAGAACTTCGCCCGGAGCGCCGCGCGTTCTTCCAGACTCTGAAATCCCCAGATATGCGTGATCCGTGGCGGCCCATCCAGCGCGTACATGTTGATGATGAGATGACTGGTGTACTCCCTCGCCGGCTGGATCGCCTTCTCCCAGCCCGCGAGGGTTGGCGGCAGGCCACCCAGCTTAAGCTGGTAGGTGCGGAATTCATAAATGCCGCCAAAAGATCCAGGCTGAACAGGGGGCAGGAAGGGGAAGGGTGCATAACTGTCCATGCTCAACGCGGTCACAAGGCTGCCCGCGTTAAAAGGATTGACGCTCAAAAGCGCACGGCGGCGCTCGGTCGCTAAATCTCCCGCAGTCTCAAAGCCGCGTAACACCAACACCCGCCCGAGCTGACCGATTTCAGTCCGCCAGCAACCGAGAAGTTCGCCTGTCGCAGCGTCTTCATCCATGAAAGCTCGTGCCCCTGCCGACGCTGCGTGCAACGACAGCAGTGGACAGGAAAGAGTGGTGAGTTCGTAGAAAGTATGCAAAAGATCTCCTCTGTTCGTTCGAACTGAACTCTTCACATTACGCCGGTGGTCCGCCCGCAACGATACAGGTCTTATCCGCAATTCATATTATGGATGCAAGTCGTCTCACATTCGATTGGTATTTTCAGGAGTCACCATCTCAGTTGTGCAACCTGATCGAACAAATGTCCGAGGCATGATAGATTTTCAGTCCTCTGGCTTTGATTACGGGCAATACGAAAGCTGGGGGCTGCTGTTGCCAACAGCGCAAGGCGCTCAGCAAGCCCTACCATCGTGTTTTCGGGTTCCGGGCGTATGATCGCCAATCCGAAAGTATAGCGCCAAATCCAGGATTTCAATAGCCTGAATTGATTGGGTTTCTACAGCAGCTTCCCGGCCGCCAGATCCTGAATCAGTTGCCGGTCGGCGGGCAAAAAGTCGTATCCAGCCAAATCTTCCAGCCGAACCCAGCGCACCTGCTGATAGATATTGTTCGTGATTTCGCCGGCAAACTCGTGCACGGCAAAGAACCTCAGGTCCACCGCCCCGCCATGGCGGTAGTTGTGGCGAATGCGGATAACCGGGGGGCCAACGACGGCCCGTATGCCGAGTTCTTCGTCCAGTTCGCGCACCAGAGCCTGTTCCGCGCTCTCCCCAGCCTCCAGCTTTCCGCCCGGGAACTCCCACAGCGACGCCATCGGCTGATCCGGACGGCGTTGGCCGATCAGGACTTCGTCGCCGCGCACAATCAGCCCCGCCGCGACGAAACGCAGCGCTGGACCGGCAGGCCGGAAGTTGGCTTTGGGCTGGACTTCTTCCACATCCCTAGTGTAAACCGCCTCAAAAGGGATGCCAGTCGGGAGCGGATGCCGCCACCCGGCCAGTACCGGCAGGCCTTCACAGGCTGCGGAAAAACCCGATCTGGAAGGCTCCCGGGGTTTATACGGAGGGAGGCGGGGGTTTCAACCCCCGCATAACGCCAATAAAATCAACGGGGGCCTTTAGGCCTGGAGGGGCATTTTCCGTAAATTACGCTGAATCTCTGAGTTTTTCCGCAGCCTGTGAACCCGCGCTATTCCCCATCGACCGGCGCGGAAATGCCGTCGACTGACCGCGGCACAAAGTAGCCCCAGCCGCGTTTTGCCGCAGCCTCAAGCAGCGCAGGCGTGGGATTGATAGGAAAGCTCTTGCGCGCCAGTTCCATCATCGCCAGATCATGCACCGAGTTGCCGAAAACCGCATCGGGAGCGGGCAGCCCCACGCGCTTGAGCGTCCTGGCCTTGCCCTCGCCGGTAGGCACATCCATGACCACGCTGGTAATCAGCCCCTTGTCGACGCGAACATCCGCGGCCAGAACGCGCTCCTCCGGAATGCCAAAACTCCGCACGCCCTCGGCAACCACCCAGCGGTTGGTCGAGCTGACAGCCCAAATCTCAACCTCAGCCTGGCGCAGCTTGGCCACCAGCGCGGCCATCTCCGGGAAAGTGTGCTCCGGCACAAACTGCCCCACATATTGAGCGGCTGCCGCTCTCAGCTCCTGCTCACGCAGGCCGGCGTAGATCTGCACCATCTCGCCGCATATGGTCTCTTCGCTCACCTGCCCTGCCTTGTAAGCGCGGTAACGGGTATCGATCCAGTCGCTGGTGGAGCGGGAAACTAGCCCTTGTTCCAGCGACCAAACCAGAAAACCCAAGCCCGTATCGCCGCTCCAAAGCGTTCCATCGCAATCAAAAACCGCAATTTTAGGCTTGCTGTCCAGAACCTGCCGTTCAAACTCCTGGGCGGTCCACTTGGTTGCTTCTATCTGTATAGGTGTCAATCGTTCCTCAATCCTTTTCAAAAAAACCGTCCTATTCTATTTTCTTACAAAGCGCCGCGGTTTGCACGTGACGGCCAAATTCAGCCCCTCGCCATTGCTCTTCGTGGAGTTACAGGCGGGGTAATGATGTTGAGTCCTTGATGAACGAGGTTCGAGCCGCGCCCCCGCAACGCTGTGCGGCTCCTGAAGACGCAGATAATCGGAATTGTGGACGGCACGCGCAATCTCGCGCTTTTGAAGGATTACCAGGCATACCTGAGGGTGGAGAAAGGCCTGCGCCCGCTCACCTGCGAGGCCTATAACAGCGACCTGAACATCTTCGCTGAGTTCATCGACACCCGCCACGGCGTGCTGTTGACCGCGACACAGCAGGACGTGGCGGCATTCCTTGAAAATCTGCGCGAGCACAACATCGACTCGCGTTCTGCGGCGCGCAAGCTCAGTTGCCTGCGCGGTTTTTACAAGTGGCTCCTGTTGGACCGGCGCATCAACCACGACCCCACCATCAACATTGAATCGCCCAAGGCCTGGAAGGTTCTGCCCAAGTCGCTCGCGGAGTCCGAGGTTACGGAGATGCTGGAACGTGCCGCCATGGCCGCCTCCCACCCGCAGGCCAAGGCCACTGCGTTGCGTGACCGCGCCATACTCGAGCTGCTCTACGCGGGCGGTTTGCGCGTCTCGGAAGTGACAGATCTCTCCACCTCCGACCTGGCGCTGGACCTGGGCCGCGTACAGGTGCGCGGCAAGGGCGACAAGGAGCGCATCGTTCCTCTGGGCCGCACCGCCATCGAGGCGCTTGAAACCTATCTGCGCGAAGGCCGTCCGCATCTGGACCGCATCAGCTCCCGTCGAAAGACCAATGCGACAAAGCAGAGTCCGGACCGCGCCTGGCTGTTTCTCTCCCTGCGCGGCATGCCGCTGACGCGCCAATGGGTCTGGCACCTGGTCAAAATGGCCGACTCTCATGCCAGTCCGCACTGGTTGCGCCACAGTTGCGCCACCCACATGGTGGAGCACGGTGCCGACCTGCGCAGCGTGCAGCTGCTCCTCGGCCACGCCGACATCTCCACCACCCAGGTTTACACGCACCTCGCGCTGGGCCGTTTGAAAGCCGTCTTTCGCGAGTGCCATCCGCGCGCCAAGCGGCGACCCGAAGCGGAAGACCTTTCTCCGTCAAGTCGTCCTGCGCATGGTGGGTTGCATCTGGTTCCCAGCCCCGGCGCAAGCGAGGAGACAGCATGAGCGCAACCGCCGTTCCCGTCGCCGCGCTTCCACTCTCCACGCTTGTGGGCGATTATCTGCGCGTACTGGCCAATGAGCGCGGCGCTTCGGAGCACACCCTGCGCGCGTACCGGCGCGAGCTGCACAACTTTGCGGCTTGGGTTGTGGAGCAGTACGGAGCCGAGTGGACCGTCGAGCGCATTGAGCACACCCACATCCGCGCCTATCTCGGCACGCTCTATGACCGCGGCCTCTCCAAGCCCTCGGCGGCGCGCGCTCTTGCATCCATTCGCAGTTGGTTCAAGTGGCTGGCTCGCACCGGCCTCGTCGAGCAGAACGCGGCATCACTGGTTTCCACGCCCAAGCTGCCCAAGCATCTGCCGCGCGTGCCCTCCATCGAGCAGATGAACCGTGTCGTGGATTCGGTCAGCGAAGACGTGGCCAGTTGGCCCGCCCGCGACCGCGCCATCCTCGAAATGCTCTACGGCTGCGGCATCCGCAACGCCGAGTTGACCGGCCTGAATCTCGAAGACATTCACTGGGCCAACGAAGCCATTCTGGTGCGCGGCAAGGGGCAGAAGCAGCGCTATGTGCCGCTGGGCGACGCTGCGGCCGATGCGCTGCGCATCTATCTTGCCGAGCGGGCCGCAAATCTGGCCGCGGCCGGCAAGACAAAGGAAGACGCGACTCCGGCGCTCTTTCTCAATCTGCAACTGCGCGGCCTCAACAAGCCGGGCGGCGAGGCGCGGCTCACCACGCGCAGCGTCGGCCGCATCGTCAAACACATCGCCGTCCTGCGCGGCCTGTCTTCCGACGTGCATCCGCACACCCTGCGCCACGCCTTCGGAACGCACCTGCTGGAAGAGGGCGCCGACCTCCGCGCCATCCAGGAGCTGCTCGGCCACGAGCGCCTCTCCACCACCCAGCGCTACACCCAGCTCACCACCGCACAGTTGACGCAGGTCTACGATCGAACCCATCCGCGCGCTAAGTAGTGGTTTCCGTTACACTTATGAGCATGTATTTGAGCGGTCTTCCAATGGATGTGCCCTTGCAGGCACTGTGCAGAGTGGCTTCGCGTTCCCTTCGCAATTTTTTAAAATACTTATACGTTCTTTATGCGCTATCTGCATTACTAATACCAATCCAAATGTGCTGGATCACCTTAGCGAACTGCGCGATTCGCACGCGATAGAGCATTTTTGCTTTTGCTGTAGACTTCCGTGCCCCATCCTTTCCGCTTTTTTCTGTGGAAAGGGTGGGATACCAATGAATTTTGGGTCTACACCATTTCCGAAAAAATGCTCTAGCCTCGATTTTCCCGTTGGCTGCTTATTTGGCAGCGCCAGGCGCGACGCCCAGCAGCTTCAGTTCTTCCACTGCCGCGGGCGCGGAAGACGCCGGATTTTGCCCGGTGATCAAATTGCCATCTACCTGCACAAAAACGCCCCAATCTGCTCCCTTCGCGTACAAGCCGCCCAGGCGCTTCAGTTCGTCTTCCACCAGAAACGGCACCACGTTCGTCAGTTGAACGGCGGCTTCCTCGGTGTCAGAAAATCCCGTTACGTGCTTTCCCCCGACCAGCGGCGCGCCGTCCTTGGCCTTGGCGTTGCGAAGCACTCCGGGCGCGTGGCACACCAGAGCAACCGGCTTGCCCGCCGCGTAAATCGACTCGATCAGCGCAATGGAATCCTTGTCCTTCTCCAAATCCCACAGTGGCCCGTGTCCGCCCGGATAAAAGACAGCGTCAAAGTCCTTCGCATTCACATCGGAAAGCTTCAGCGTATCTGCCAGTTCGTGCCGTGCCGCCACGTCCTGTTTGAAGCGTTCGGTATCCTTTGTCTGCGCCGTGGGGTCATCGCTCGTGGGGTCGAGCGGCGGCTGTCCGCCCTTGGGCGAAGCCAGTGTGATCTTGACTCCGGCATCGCGGAAAACGTAGTACGGCGCGGCGAACTCCTCCAGCCAGAACCCGGTCCGTTTGCCCGTATTTCCCAGTTTGCTGTGTGAAGTCAGAACCATCAGAATTTTCATTGCGTTTTTCCTCTTTGCAAGAACAGGTCGTTTCACGGTTGATCGGTTGATAGGAATTGAGGCTTGCGCGTTGCCAGCGCCGTGTCCGTCCCTTATGCGGTTTCGCCGCCGACGCGCACCACAAGCTTTCCGAAATTCTTCCCTTTGAGCAAGCCGATAAACGCCTCGGGCGCATGTTCCAGCCCATCCACCACGTCCTCGCGGTACTTGATCTTTCCCGCCGCAAACCATGCGGACATCTGCTGCTGAAACTCGCCGAACTGCGAGCCGTAATCGTCGAAGATGATGAAGCCCTGCACCCGCACGCGGCGCTTCAAAAAGGTGCCCATCACCTGGGCCGTCCGATCCGGGCCTGGAGAAAGTTTGCTGTCGTTGTAGTGCGCAATCATGCCGCACAGGGGGATGCGCGCACACGCATTAAGCAAAGGCAGCACGGCGTCAAATACCACTCCACCCACGCTTTCAAAATAAACGTCAATGCCCTTCGGACAAGCCTGCGCCAGCAGCTCCTTCAGCGCGGGATCGTGATGGTCCAGGCACGCATCGAAGCCGAGTTCATCGACCGCATAGCGGCACTTTTCCGCGCCCCCGGCCGCGCCCACCACGCGGCATCCCTTCAGTTTTGCGACCTGCCCCACCACCGAGCCCACCGCGCCTGTGGCTGCGGCCACCACCACGGTTTCTCCGGCTTTCGGCTTACCAATGTCCAGCAATCCCATGTAAGCCGTAAACCCCGGCATGCCCAGCAAGCCCAGTGCGTACGAAGGATGCTCCAGCCGCGCGCCCAGGTTGAATA
>Ga0255355_1001638_pt1 | contig 10106 bp, 10 predicted proteins | sample HBST75metaG_FD_189943 | JGI IMG/M metagenome (GOLD analysis project Ga0255355, IMG submission 189943) | Peat soil microbial communities from Stordalen Mire, Sweden - H.B.S.T75 | ecosystem: Environmental > Terrestrial > Soil > Wetlands > Peat | place: Sweden: Norrbotten County, Stordalen Mire...
GAAAGCAATTGCCATGCCCTTCCTCGGAGCGTTGCCCAACTTTCCTTACATCGATTGGAAGTCCTGCCTGCGCAGCCATGGCGATAACTGCCAGCTCTGCCTGGACACCTGTCCCATGCCGGAGACGATGCTGTTGGACGACAAGGAACGGATCGTCGAGCGCAAGGTGGGAGCGATCATCCTGGCCATCGGCAGCAAGCTCTACGACTGCCGCAAAATCAGAGGTTTAGGATACGGCGAAATTTCCGGCGTCTACACCAGCCTGGAGTTCGAGCGGCTGGCCTCTGCCAATGGGCCGACGGCAGGCGAAATCAAGACTCCGGCGGGCTGTGCGCCCGCCAGTGTCGCTATTGTCCACTGTGTTGGCAGCCTGGACCCCAAACACCAGCCGCATTGCTCCGGCATCTGCTGCGAGTATGCCTTCAAGTTCAATCGCATCCTGGAGCATAAGCTGCCGGGAACCAAGGTTTACCACCTCTACAAGGAGATGGTCGCATCCGGCAAGGACGACTTTTCGATGTTGGATCATGCGAGGAAAAATCCCCACGCCACCTTCCTCCGCTACCACGATCTCAAGGAAATTGAGATCTCCGCGGTCGCTGGCGGGCAGAAGATTACCTACCTGCGCGAGGACGGCGAGAGCGATTCGTTCTCCTCCGAGATGGTCGTGCTCTGCCCCGCGATGGTGGGCAGCGAGGACGCGGCCAAACTCGGCGAGATGATGGACCTGACGCGCGGCGCGGCCGGATTTTTCGACGAGCTGAATGGAAGGCTGCACACCGCGCAGAGCAAGGTGAAGGGCATCTACTTGGCGGGTACATGCCAGGCGCCGATGGACATAAGTCATGCCGCCAGCCAGGCCATGGCCGCCGCCGGATACGTCTTATCGGGACTGGCTGCCGGAAAGAAGCTGGTGATTGAGCCGATCACCGCCGCGGTCGATAAAGAGCGCTGCTCGGGTTGCCGCATCTGCGGCGGCGTTTGCCCTTACAAAGCCATCAGTTTCATGCCTGAAACAGAGACCTCGCGGGTCAATGCTCTGCTCTGCCACGGTTGCGGCACATGCGTAGCGGCCTGTCCGGCAGGAGCAATTCAAGGCAACCATTTCACCAACGATCAAATCCTTGCGGAAATCGAGGCTATCCTGCAATGACAACACTTGAGCAAACGAACCCTTTTGAACCGAAGATTGTCGGTTTCCTGTGCAACTGGTGTTCCTATGCCGGAGCCGACAAGGCTGGCGCATCGCAAACTCCCTACCCGCCCAATGTGAGCGTGATCCGCTTGATGTGCAGCGGCCGCGTCGATCCTCAGTTTGTTCTCGATGCCTTTCACAAGGGAGCCGATGGTGTAATCATCCTGGCCTGCCATCCTGGCGACTGTCATTACAAGGAGGGCAATTACCGGGCAGTTCGACGTCATCGCATTCTGTTGCGCCTGCTGGAGCAGTTCGGCATCGAGAAGGATCGCTGCAACTTCGACTACGTCTCGGCGGGCGAAGGAGAGAAGTTCGTCCGCGTCATCACAGAGATGGTCAGCACCATTAAGGCGCTTGGACCCTTGAGAATTCCTCTTCCCGCCTCCTGACACGGGCGTGCGCCGCAAGAGCAGTCGTCGAGCGCGCGCTCCGGTATCGCCTTTCCTCTGTTTCTCCTTGCCGACAGCCGAACATTCAGACTCGAGCCGCAATCCCGCATTGCTCTTGAATTGCGAGATGAATGAATATGTCTGCCCGGCTAATCTGGATACGTTGAAACAATAACTAACGCGCAGTCGAAATCCGTCGATAGAGTCTGTAGCACTACGCGCCTTCATGATTCAGAGCTTCGAACCTGCGTGAAAGGATGGTTTCGCAATGACATCGATTATTGGAAACATGCGCCTCTCAAACAAGTTCAGAGCTGCGTTTGGGATGGTTTGTATCCTGTGCCTCCTGCAAGGAGCTATCGCGCTGGTAGGCCTATCCAGAATTGGCAGTTTGACCGATGACTTGACCCAGCGTACCCAGTCGGCCGCACAGGCCGTACAGATGAGCGGGGACTCCACGCAGCAAATCGGCAATGAGGGGGAACAGATCAATGGCACCAATCGGTCATTCCGGTGGCTGGTAGCGGGGATCATGGGGCTGGTGACGGTTCTCTGCATCTGCGTCGGCGTGTTCCTGACGCATCTGATTGTTCCGCCCATTATGGCTGCGACCGCGGCCCTTGAAAGCGTGGCGGAGAAAGACCTGACGGTGTCGGTAGAGATTGTGAGCGAGGATGAGATCGGGCGGCTTTCCGGCGCCCTGAATGCCAGTGTGGCCTCAATGCGCGCCGTCGTGCAGTCGGTAGCTCAAGGCGCTGGAACCCTCTCCGCCGCGGCGGAGGAACTGAGCACTCGCTCGACCGAAACCAGCGGCAATACCCAGATCCAGACTGAAAAGACCAGCCATATCGCTACAGCAGCACAGCAGATGACATCAGTGATCGGCGAGATCAGCGAAAATGTCGAGGCCGCCTCGGTCCTGAGCCGCGAGTCGGCTGATTCGGCCGATGAAGGCAGTTCCGTGTTGCAGGCCGCAGCTTCAGCCATGGAGAAGATAGCAGCGGGCACCGGCTCAATGACGGAGAAGATGGGCTCGCTGGCTCACCGCTCCGAGGAGATCGGCAAGGTGGTCAGCATTATCCAGGAGATCAGCGAACAGACCAACCTGCTGGCTCTCAATGCTGCCATCGAGGCCGCCCGCGCTGGAGAGCATGGCCGCGGGTTCGCTGTGGTGGCCGGCGAGGTTCGCCGCTTGGCTGAACGCACCAAGGGAGCCACCGAGGAGATCGCCGGAACCATCCGCAGCATTCAGGGCGAGACCAAGGCGACCCTTGATATGATGCAGAGCAACCGCGCAGCCGTGGAAGCCGGTCAGCACGAGACGGAGCGGGTGCGCTCCAGCCTGACAGCTATCGCCGGTTCCTCCAAGCAAGTCGAGCAAATGATTTTCATGATCGCCGCCGCCGCTTCCGAGGAGACTATCGCGGCTCGCGAGATAGCCGAGTCTGCCAGCCAAATCTCTCAACTCTCGACGAACAACTCCCACGCTGCCGAGGAAGCTGCCGAGGCGTGCAAGAGCCTCTCCGCTTTAGCCAGCGACCTGGATGGCATCATCCGGACGTTCCGCACCGACATGGACTCTGGCCAAAAACCTTTCCCGATTTCTTGATGATGGGCCCTTGTTTTGTGGGCAATTCACGAAACTCCCTGCCGATGGCCGAAGACTATCCTTTCCGGCCATGTCGGATTCATCATAACTCTGCCGAATCGGGGTGGGGAGAAGTTCTCTCACCCCAGCGACGAAGTGGGTGCCGGTGGATCCTTCAGGGTCGGGGCATCGCCGGGAACCCCGATTCGCGTCAGAGTCTCGCGATAGTTCCACGGCATCTATTCCGCGGGGCAGGCGGCCAGTTTCCGGGCGTGGCGCTGCAACTCGACCAGGTAGTCGAAGGAGTTAGCTCCACACAACTGGCAGGTGTGGATCAGGCTCATGAACAGATCGCCGACCTGCGCCCCATGCAGGGTGCGGTAGAAGAGCGCATTCTTTCGATGTAAAACCGCGCGCTTCAACGCCCTTTCTGCGACATTATTACAACCGGGAAACCCCCCGGCTCTGCCGGGGCGACAGTCGGTGTTTGACATATACGGGAGTCGCCCCCGGTCGGTGCTTTTCCATTCTGTTTTGCGAAGGAGCTGAAAGAATGCGTGCGATGAGAATGCGCCATCCCTACAGGACTCCGGCTCTATCATGGCGGGATCGCTTTCCCCACGCTGAAGCGCGGGGCTAACCAATACTGCGCCTCCGGCGCGGGATTTCAGGCCTACGTGAGCAATAAGCTTCCCTTGGCAAGGCACGAAGTCAGGCCCCTTTGAGGGGCCACCAACCATAAAGCCCCCGGCTCTGCCGGGGGATATTTACTGTCCAACGGGGCCCCGGCTTTGCGGAGGAACAACGTCAAGGGCTGCCAGTGCCGCAGCAGATACGAGATCGCCTGGCCCAACCCCGAGTTCGGTTCTGTCCTGCGCTCGTCAAGCTGTGCCTCCAGCCAGGCATGCAGTCTGTCCATTACCGGCCGGCTGCGTTCCTGATGAAGCCGCAGCCGCTCGTCCGGCGTCAGGCCGCGTTCACGGGCTTCGGCATCGTGACCATACACCTGGCCCAACAGCTCCAGCACATAACGGCATTCGCTGGGGAAGTTCTCCGCGACCTCTACGAACTGCCGGCGTCCATGGGCGAGGCAGTTGGCCAGCAGGATCTCCACGCCCGCTGGTAACCTCGGCACGTTGCGCGACAACGCATCGCACATCAGGATCGGGATGGGAAGTTCCCCTCGGCGCTTCTTCAACACCTCGGCGAGGTTCTCGCCAGCATGACGACTACTCTAGTCGTCCCCCACGCGGGGGGCGTGGATTGAAACAGGCACGCCGCAGGCGGGGCATCCTGCTGAAGCTGTCCCCCCCCCCCCCCCGGGGGGGGGGGGGGTATGGATTGAAACGCTGTAGGCCAAACGCAGACCTCCCCAAAGAAGCACTGAACGCTCAGGGAAACCTCGAAGGGTGTACTTTTGGGTGTATTAATCTGGTACGAATTTATATCTGTTTCATTTTACATATCTTATGCGTAAGTTCGAATCCCTGTCTCCGTAAACGAAAGCAAATAAATGAGTTACAGGAATTCCGCACCGTCCGTCCTGTTCGTATTGTCCAGCCAATTTGGCCCTGTAATGCCATTTTGCACGACAATGAGATAGGTGCACGACAACAGATTTGAACGCGGAAGGCAGCGCGCCGCATACCCCCGGAATGGACACCCGTCGGCGGAGACGTTCCTGCTCCCACCCTTTTTTCTTCTTTGATTGAGAAAACCCCTGACCACGTCGGTAGATAAGCTTCCGCAGGCCGCGCGCCCAGGCTGTGTAGAGCCGGCCTTCTCGACGAATATCGTTATTGGCCCGCCTAGCGTTCGAGTTCGGCTGGTTGCCTTCTCTTGAAACGAAGGGCCTACATCGCGGCCGCTGCGGGACTTCGGGCAGGCGACCAACCTTTAACCTTTATCCCTCGCTTTGGCCTTAAGCTTTGCCGCCAGATATTTCACAAGCGCCAAGAGGAGGCGCCCGTCCTTTTCCCGGACGGCTTGCACGATCAGTGCAGCCATCCACCCGCCCAAAATCACGGCATAAATCGCCAGCAGCGCATGGGCCTCTTGGTCATCACGTGGACAGGGGATTGGAAGTTGGGTAATTGTCATGGCACACTATGAGTGTTTTTATTATCACACTCATAGTGTGTAGACCGAAAGTGACAATGTCCGAATGATGATTACGTGCGTACCCAAGATCCCAGATTGTTGTTTGGCAAGCGAGTCCGCGAACTGCGGCTGGCGAACGGCTTGTCTCAAGAAGAGTTGGCCGAGCGCGCCGATCTCCACCGCAACTACGTCGGTGGCATCGAACGCGGCGAGCGTAATCTCGGCCTTGTAAACCTTGTGCAACTTGCCCATGCGCTTTCCGTCAAGCCCGCCAAGCTGCTTGAGACAATCCCTTAGGCAGCGAATGTTGGACACCCCTCGGACCCAGTTTGATGCGGGTGTGCTGGATACCTAGCGTCCTCGATCGGTTACTGGCCTTCTTATGAACCGCGGGGCCTGCATCGCGGGCTCTTCGAGGGCTTCGCTTGGAGCATCATCGACGGCAACCTGGGCCGGAGATCGATCCTCGATAGCCTCCGCGCAGACGCGATCTTCGCTATCCGGGGATTCAGGCTCGACCGAAGCGGCCTTTGCAGACGGCAGTTCTTCCGTCTCAGCATCGACGAGTTCCTCTACCTCTTCCGTCCTGCCAAGTAGCTCCTTGTCGATCACGGCCAGGCGCTGCTCGTACTCTTTGAGCTTCGCCTCGTAGGGACTTTCATAGTCAAGCGCGGTGTGCAGGCGAACCAGCGTTGCCTCGTTTCCCTGAATGGTGGCTTCAGTTTCGAGAATCTTCGACGGCAGGTCGCCGCCGCGGCGCAGGACGGAAGTGAGCAGGGATTGGGCTGAAGGCAACCCCATGTGGGCTTCCGGGCGCGGTACATCGAACCACTCCCCGGCCAGGTTATAGCGGACGGCCGTGATGTCCGTGATGCTGCCGAGTTCGTCCTTGATGAGGGCGTCGCTGACTGCGAGAGGAACGTCGAGGCCGTTGACGGTGAGCTGCGTTGTGCTGTCGAGGTTCTCCGCCGCGCAACTCCTGCTCCGCTCTCCGTCTGAAGCCGACAGGTGCGCAGCATGAACCACTGTTTCCATCCTCGGCATCTGACCGTGCTTCGGCGCGCACGCAGCCCCCTTGTCTCATCTGACTCCGGATGCCGGGTCGGCTGTCACTTCATCCCCGGCACGATGCCTCCTTGCGACCCTTCGACGCTCAAACCCGCACTCAAAGCCGCGGATCATACCCGTCCCAGCGCCTTACTTGACCCTCCGCACCCGAGCAGCCCCATTCAAAGTACATAGCCTTCCATGAGGGCGGCTTCCTTCAAGTCGCTGTATCAGAAGCGTCCCTCCCGAAGAGCATGCAACTGCGCACTCATGCGTGTCGGGACGCTCCAGATACAGCACTAAGACATTCCAGGAGTAATCCTGAGGACAACTTGTAACGAGCAGAAAAGATAGCCGTTATTAAGATTCTTGTTCTACTGCATGCATTGGCTGGACGATTCTGGCTGTAATCAATTCTGCCACCCAGTAGGGTGAATAGGCGCTACCAAGACTGTCCTTCGGAACCAACACACGGCTACCCGCCGGAGGCGTGTTGGCTAGTTCACAAGTTCACAAGTGGTAACTTCCGAACAACCTGTCAGGAGTAAAATTCGAATCGGTGCCGGAGAACTGGTTCAAAGCCGAAGTTTTATTCGCTTGCCTACACTTCCGGCAGCGCAGCGGCGAAGTATGGATCGTTAACGCATCCGGGAAAAATCCGCGTGCGGTCTTCGCACTCTTCATCGAGGAGCAGGCATGATCGAAAAACCAATCGAGATTCGAACTCCGGATGGCGCTGCAGACGGCTTCCTGATTCAGCCGGAAAAGGAAGGCCGCTGGCCGGGCGTCCTCTACCTGACGGACATCTTCGGTATTCGCGATGCAAGCCGCGGGATGGCCAGCCGTCTCGCCGCCGAGGGCTACGCAGTGCTTCTCCCAAACATCTTCTATCGCAATGGCAAACCGCCCATCTTCAATTTCCCTTTCAAGCTAGGCGACGAGCGCTTCGTAAGACGCATGAACGAGATTCGCGGTCCGCTGACGCCCGACGCGATGGACCGCGATCTTTCCGCGTACGTCGATTTTCTCGCAAAGCAGCCGAGTGTCAGTGGAAAAGCCTTTGGCGCCGTCGGCTTCTGTTTCTCCGGGCAAATGGTGTTGCGGGCCACTGCCACGCGATCGGACCAGATTGCCGCCGCTGCTTCATTCCACGGCGGCGGTCTTTGCACCGACGCACCGACCAGCCCGCACACGCTCCTTTCTCGCGTCAAGGCGCATCTCTATTTCGGTCACGGCACCGAGGATCACTCGATGCCGCAGGAAGCCATCGAGAAGCTCAATCGCGCCCTTGCGGTGTGGGGCGGAAATTACGAGAGCGAAGTTTACGAAGCGCACCACGGCTGGACCGTTCCCGACAATCCCTCATACAACGAGCGCCAAGCCGAGCGCGCCTACAAGAAACTAACCGATCTTCTCAACTCAACTCTCAAGCGCAACTGAGCGCGGGCGTTCACGACTGGCGCTGGCCGCGACGCCAGCAGACAGGTGAAAGGAGTTTTGATTCAGGATGAAAACACGCAAATTGGGAAAATCAGGGCTAGAGGTTTCGGCTCTGGGACTGGGCTGCATGGGCATGTCGGAATTCTATGGCGCTGCGGACGAGAGGGAGTCCATCGCCACCATCCATCGTGCGCTGGCGTTGGGCATCAATTTTCTGGACACCGCCGACATGTATGGTGTCGGGAAAAATGAGGAGTTGGTCGGGCGCGCCATTCGCGACCGGCGCGACCAGGTAATTCTGGCCACTAAATTCGCAAACGTCCGCGGGCCCAACGGCGAATTTCTGGGTGTTAACGGACGGCCTGAATATGTAAAGCGGGCCTGTGAAGCCAGCCTCAAGCGCCTTGGAGTAACGCATATTGACCTTTACTATCAGCACCGCGTTGATCCCAATACGCCCATTGAAGATACGGTCGGTGCCATGGCCGAGCTGGTTCGGCAGGGCAAGGTGAGGTTTCTGGGAATGTCGGAAGCCGCGCCAGGAACGATTCGCCGCGCCGCCAACGTCCATCCCATCACCGCGCTCCAGACGGAATATTCTCTCTGGTCGCGGGATCCGGAGGGCGAGATTTTGGAAACCTGCCGTCAGTTAGGCATCGGCTTTGTTGCCTACAGCCCGCTGGGCCGGGGCTTTTTGGCCGGGCGCTTCAAAACCCCTGAAGATATTCCCGAGGACGATTGGCGGCGTCACCACCCGCGCTTCGAGGGCGAAAACTTCAAACGCAATCTGCATCTTACTGAAACGGTAAAGCAACTTGCGGCAGAGATCGGCTGTACGCCGGCGCAGGCCGCCTTGGCCTGGGTGCTCGCACAGGGTGAAGATGTTGTCCCCATACCGGGAACCAAGCACACGCGCTATTTGGAAGAGAACGTCGGGGTATTGAAGGTTCGGTTGACGCCTGAACAGCTTGGCCGGCTGAATGCGGCTTTCCCGTTGGGCGTGACGGTGGGAGCGCGATACCACGAGCAAGGCATGCGCGCCATTAATCTATAGCCATGGCAACCCATGTCAAAGTGGCCCTTGTCACCGGTGCTGGTCGTGGACTGGGCCGGGCCATGGCGTTGGGCTTGAGCCGCGCAGGATTTTGTGTGGCCATCACAGCCGCCCGCAACCGTGCTGAACTTGAAGCCGTTGCGCGTGAGGCGCCGCGAGGACAAGTGTATCCGGTGATTTCCGACGCCAGCCGTGAATCCGACTATGCAGCGCTGGTCAGGGAAGTTCAGGAACAGCTTGGCCCGGTGGATGTCCTGGTGAACAACGCTGGCCGGGGGATGCATTACGTTTCGGAGCGATTTATGGTCGAGCCAACTCGCTTCTGGGAAACGGATCCAGAAACCTGGCAGATGGTCATCGACACGAATGTGAATGGGCCATTCTTTCTGGCGCGGACTGTGACGTCGGGCATGATCAGCCGCGGATGAGGCCGGATCATCAACATCTCGATGAATCACGAGACGATGCGGCGGGTGGGTTTTTCGCCCTACGGGCCGTCAAAGGCCGCGCTGGAATCGGAAACGATCATCTGGGCGCAGGACCTGGCGGGAACGGGTGTAACCGTCAATGCTTTGTTACCGGGAAGTGCCAGCCTTACGGGTATGATCCCCGATGAAGTTCCGCCAGCACTACGGCAGAAACTACTGATGCCCGAGGTCATGGTTCCGCCGCTGCTCTGGCTGGTTTCGCCGGATTCTGACGGGATGACTGGCCGCAGGTTGGTGGCGACGCGATGGCGGACTGATCTTGGCGGCAGGGAGGCCGCAGAAGCTGCGACAGACCAAGCGGGCTGGTAGTGACATGACGGAGCGTCAGAAGGCGTAGATTTATGAGAACCGCTTCAACGGCTCAAGCGCCGCACGTGAATCCGGTAACAGACAATCGATATCCTGGCGAGCGGACAGGCCAGTCTAAAACTCTATTTCCTGAATCCATTGTGATGCACAAAATCGTCTCTGTCGCGACGTACCCGCAAGTAATGAACAGGTGTGACGGGATAACCCAATCGCATACTGAACGCTATGGAAAAGTTGTCCGGGAGATCGAGCAGCTTCGCAATTTCGGTTGCCACTTTCTTTCCAGACAACGAGCTTACGATATGGACGCCGATCCCGAGGGAGTTGGCCATCAACCACATGTTTTCCATCGCGCAACCGAGGCTGAGGATGCCCAAGAAATCGCCTTCTGAGGCCGGCGCCCGGCGGCTCGGATCGTAGAGCACGAAAAGAAGGGCCGAGCTCGATACGATCTACTTGGCCATAAACGCGCTCCGGTCTTCGTTCTTAATCT
>Ga0255355_1001646_pt1 | contig 10058 bp, 4 predicted proteins | sample HBST75metaG_FD_189943 | JGI IMG/M metagenome (GOLD analysis project Ga0255355, IMG submission 189943) | Peat soil microbial communities from Stordalen Mire, Sweden - H.B.S.T75 | ecosystem: Environmental > Terrestrial > Soil > Wetlands > Peat | place: Sweden: Norrbotten County, Stordalen Mire...
ACCGGGATGTTCCAGTGGCTGCTGACGCTGGGCATCGTGCTGGCAGCCGTGGCGGGCATTTACTTCAGTTATCGTGTGCAGGCGGTGGCCCTGACGGCTAACGTCAGTACCTTGTTCAGCTTCAAGGACCAGACCTGGCGGCGCATTTTCTGGGTATCCCTTCCTCCCGGCGTGCTGTTTGTTCTGGGCAGCTTGATGGTTACAGAGTCACCACGCTGGCTGTTCCGGAAGGGGAAAAAGCAACTGGCCTACGCGGCCCTGCTTCGCTCCCGCAACCAGGAACAGGCAGACTTCGAACTGCGGGAGATGGAGGAGAGAGCATATGCCCCCCGGGCGCAACGCTCACATGGACAGAAGTTTCAGGACTCGCTGTGGCACCGGAAGTATGTCATCCCGTTTCTACTAGCCTGCGTCATCCTCTTCTGCAACACTGCCACGGGCGCCAATTCGATCATCGGATACAACACGGGCATTCTGTTGCAAAGCGGCCTCTCCGACCTTCACGCGCACTGGGGCTATGTCTTCTTCACGGTTGTCAACTTTTTGATGACCATGGTGGGAATGGTGCTGGTTGACCGCAAAGGGCGCAGGTTTCTGCTCGTGCTGGGCACGAGCGGAATCGCCGTTGCGCTCATTGGGGTGGGCATCCTGTTTCTGAGAACAGAACGAGTGAGCCTGGATACCCGCGATCTGGTGCAAGCCATGGCCGGCACAAACCAGGAACTGACGCTGCGCTTCGATCAGGCCGCTGCTGAACGGCTTCTTGCCGCTAGCGGCCCCGCTGGCAGGCAGGTCGAAAGCGATCGCGCCTCGCTGGCCATCATTTATTCCTACGGCGATTTCACCGCGGCTACCAGTTTTGTGCGCTCCGACGATCCAGCCGCCGCTCCCATTCAGATCACACGCGCAAGCTGCGTTCCTACCAACCGGATCGAAGCGTTCTTCAAGAACCCCTTCGGCAATGCGGAAGCCGCCCGCACGGCGCCACTGAAAATCCAGAAAGCCCTGATCGGCCGGATCCCCGACGTCCGCCATGGCTGGCTGGTTGCCTTTGGGCTCTACGTGTTCATGGCCTTCTATGCGCTGGGTCCGGGCGTGTGCGTATGGCTTGCCCTATCGGAACTCATGCCCACCCGCATCCGCTCCAACGGGATGAGCATTGCCCTGGTCATCAACCAGATGGTCTCCACCACCCTGGCTGGCATCTTTCTGCCCTTTGTCAGCAAGTACGGCTACTCGTCCATGTTTTTCGTTTTTGCGGCTTTCACCGCGGTATATTTCTTTGTTGCGGTATTTTTTCTGCCGGAAACCAAGGGCAAGACACTCGAAGAAATCGAAGCTCACTTTGCGGGGCGGAGTTGATACGGCGGCAGGGTTGGCTGAAAGAAGATATTGCTGGAGCTGATCAAGCGCGGCGCACGATGACCCATCGCCGGCCAGCGTTCCGCCCGATTCTCAGGTGGAACGCCGATCAAAAGCCTATGTCATGGATTGTTCGGTCAACTTAGAGCAAAACCAGAGTGAATATGCCCTTCTTGAGGGTTTGCGATGTGGCTTTTTCTTGAGGAAAAAGCCACTTGAGTACCTTACCTCAGGATACAGCAACTCTGGTTTTGCTTAAGGGTGGCAGGCGTTTGCATATGCCCGCAGCACCGTCCGGATGCGGTGCACGATGAGGGAATGTCCATCTGGCCGCAATGTTCCAGCACGGACCGCCAGATACTGCTCCGGCAAAAAGGCGCTCAGCATGGTTTCGGGAATCGCCTTCTTCCGCAGATTCGACAAGAGCGTTTCCACTGCTTCCTTTACTAGCGGATTGGTCCAGTAGTAGCGCACTCGATCGCTGTAGCTGTAGCGCCGCAGCAGGCGCACCGCTTGTTCAGATCCGGTGTAATAGGGCTCCCAGTATCGCCGGTCGGCATTCATCGCATATTCCAAAACATCCATCACGTGCGAAGATTTCGCTGGTCCCATCAACTCTGTCTCAATCAACGATAGCGATTCCAGGGCCTCGCGCATGGCAAAGGTGAGCGCCGGACCAACCTTGAGAATGGCGAACCCGTCCCGCACCAGGTTGCGATAGGACTCAGGCCGCTGGTAGTCGGTGGAATGCGCCTCATAGACCAGGCCCGGCTCGTCCTTGAGCAGTGCAGTCAGATGGACGGCTTGCGCCGGATCATAGTCAACCACACTGTCGTGGTTGAATTCGACTCCCGGTTGCACCACCAGGGCAATCACTCGCGGCCAAACCTGTCCGAGTCCTGCCTCGGCAAAGACCTGCTTATGGATAGCCAATGTCATGGCTGCCGCCTCGCGGCTGGTCACCACAAGGCCGGTCAGACTTTTTGTCGCGCCTCCCGGAACCGGCACCTCAGTGCCGATCACGTAGACAGGCTTTTGGCTGCCGCATACCCGTTCAGAAACAGCGCAGAGGGTTGCGGCGCGATGGGCGATCGTCTCGTCGGAGAGCGGTGCCGAATCGTCCGCGCAAGCCATACTGGCGTCCAGATGGATTTTTTGAAACCCCGCCCGCACGTAGGCTTCAACCATCCGCTCAGCTTCACACATGGCCGTCGCGGCCGGTTGCTTATGCCACGGATTCGGCCCCAGATGATCTCCGCCGAGGATCAGACGCGACTCGCTGAATCCCTTGGCGGCGGCAATGCTGGCAACCAGACGCCGGAAGTCCTCGGGCACCATCCCTGTATAACCGCCTGCGTGATTCACCTGGTTGGAGGTGGCTTCGATCAGCAGGTCCGACCCATCTTCTAGAGCCTGTTCAATCGCTGCCTCCAAAACCCAGGGATGCGCGGAACAGACGGAGTAAATACCCTTCGGTCTGCCCTGTTGACGCGCAATGGCTAACTGCTCAAGAACTTCTGACATTGAATTCCTCCGTGCTGTTGCCTTATTGCCTCAAGTGTACCTCATAAGAAAGCAAAAGCGACAAAAGGATTGAAATAATAACACCCATAAAGTAAAATCAACTATCGAACCGTTCGTGTATATCTGAATAATAGGAAAAGAGGCAAGGATGAGCCGCGAAGAAGCAAACAAGGATGACAAATTTGTCGCTATGGTAAGCGCCAAAGCCGAAGTCGATCTCCGCCTCAGCGACTACACGCCGCGTTCAGAACTGAAGGTCGCGAGTCATACCATCGAGCAGCCGCGATTCCCGGTGATTGACTACCACAACCACCTCGATGCGCAATCACCGCAAGATATGCTGCGCGTGATGGATGCCTGCGGCGTGGAGAAGCTGGTCAACATCACCATGAAGACCGGTCAGGCCGCCATCGAGTCCATCGACCGGTTTCATCGCGCGGCGCCCGATCGCTTTGCCTCCTTCGGGTGGATGGATTGGAGCGGCATCGAACGTGCGGACTTTATTCAGCTCAGCATGGACCGGCTGGAACGCTTGGTGGAACACGGAGCTTGCGGAATCAAGTTCTGGAAAGACCTGGGCCTCACGGTGCGCGATGCCAGCGGCGCCCTGCTGCGCATCGATGACCAGCGCCTGGCGCCGCTCTTCGACAAGGCCGCCGAACTGAAGATTCCGGTGATGTTTCACACCGCCGACCCTGATGCGTTCTTTACGCCCATTGATCGATTGAACGAACGCTACGAAGAACTTGCGGCTCATCCCGACTGGAGCTTTTACGGCTCACCGGTCCCCAAGGCCTCATTGCTCGAACAGCGGGACAGGGTGATTGCATGGCACCCGAAGACGACCTTCGTCGCCGCGCATCTGGCGGAGAGCAGTGAGAACCTGAGCTACGTGGCAAAGCTGCTGGACAGCCATCCCAATCTCTATGTTGATATCAGCGCGCGCACTCCGGAACTCGGCCGTCAGCCCTACACGGCGCGCAAATTCATGCTGAAGTATGCGGACCGCATTCTCTTCGGCACCGATCTCATTCCAGAAGTGGAAATGTACCGCCTTTACTATCGATTTCTGGAGACGGACGACGAGTATTTTGAGTATCCTTCTCATGCGTCGCGGCAGGGCCGCTGGAATATCTATGGCATCTTCCTGCCCGAGGATGTGTTGCGCAAGGTGTACCGCGAAAATGCGCTCAAGCAACTGAACGCCACCTCACGCTAGAGCTTTGACAGCATAATTTCGTACCTTGAGTTCGTCGTTCCCAGGTCTCAAAATCGAGACCTGGGGCACCCAGATTTGGTACAACTTCAAGCGATCAGAGACGCCAGGACGCCCGCTTAGTTTGCGGATTGTCTGGGCGCGCTCGCCGTAGTGCGGCCCGCGATCCATAATAGCCATCCACGTCCGGGCTGAACCGGAATGGGCTGCCCTGGCTTGAAGCTGGCCGCATCCTGAAAGTCCGCGATGGCGGGGGCCGTGATGGTGGCTCCGGCGGGATCAATTCCAAGAGCCTTCCAGTCGATGCTGAGCTTGACTTCCGCTGGATCTTTCGCCCAACTGGCGACCGCGACCAGTGCCCGGCCGTCAGCCTGATATACCGTGGCGAGCACCGATGGGTTTCCTGTCTTGACTGGGACCGTTGGCACCCAGAAGCCGATCATGCGCGATTGCTGCATTCCAAACTGATCCCAGAGCCGCCACAAGGGGCGCGGATCGCCGGAATGGGGCAGCCGGTTGGTCATGCCGAAGATCATTCCGCGCCAGGGGTTGCCGTTATCTTGCAGCATTTCTCCCATCAAGCCGAAAGGGATGCCGGAAATCTCGGTGAGCCAATAGTCAGGCGCCGAGTTGTAGTCAAAGTACTCGCCAAACCAGAGCCGGTTGATAAACGGAAAATGCTCCAGATATAGATTGGCGCTACTCGCGAAGCCATCGCTGGGGTTAAATTGATTGGCCGAGTGCAGATCAATGAGGGCGGCGGGGCGGCCACGATCGAGTACCTTGCGGACTCTCTTCATGGTGGTGCGATCAAAGGCGACATCATCCAAATAGAGGCCGTCGATTTGTTCGTTTTCGACGAGCCAGCGCAAGCCTTCTATATAGAAGTTGTGCCAGCGGGAGATGCCGGTGTTGATAACAGCCGCGTCTTTCCACTCCGGCACATGCCAGGCCGCGATATAGTCTCCATCCAGGTGTTCCTGCAGCCACGAAAAACCACCACCCGCGCCGGGCGCAATCACTTCGCTGCCGAGACTTTTCAAAGCGAAAAGTTCCGGGGCGTGATTCGTCAGTTCGCGAACCGTGTAGTAGATCTTCACCCGCATTCCACGCTGGTGGGCATCGTCGATGTAAGCCTTCATCTCATCGGGGCGGAGAAATGGGTAATTGATGAAGGGATTGATGGCGGTTGCGTGATGAATATTGAGAGTGTTCGCGCCTGTTGCCGCAACCTCATCGAGTGGCTTGAAAGCGTGGAAGTAGCGCGTACTCCACTGCGCCTGCGGGTCGATGGTATGAAACGGCGTGAGGAGCAGGCGGAAGTTGTAATGCTGCGCTTGCCCCGGAACCAGCGTGCGCGGGCCGCTGTAACAGGTGATGAGGTAAGTCTTGCTGCCCGACTCGGCAAGCCGACAGCCTCCCTGACCATGATTGTCCCAGGAAGCAGGCATGAACAGCGGCTGGGACTGGTAGAAGTTGGTATTCAGCGGGCGGATATAATGATCGTCTTTCAGAGTGAATTGCAGGCCGGCATTCACGTCGCCGATCCATGCGCTGTCCTGGTTGCGTTTGACATTCCATTTCCACTGGAAGTTTGCGGGACGCGCGCCACCCTTCAGGCCCAATCCCATGACATAGCGCGCCACATCGGCTGCCAGCGGGATCTCCAAGCGGAAGTCGTTGAGCTTCACAACAGCGGTTGTATTTAGGGTGACGTTGAACTCGATGTTGCCGTCGAATTCCATTTGGGCGTGCAGGTCCATTTTCACTGGGCCAGCGTGGCTGGCTGACTCCCACGCCACAGCGCCCGGCGCTCGTTTATTAAACCGGATGCCATCGCTGGTCCACGGCAGAACCTGTCCATTGGCGTCCTCGGCCAGCAAAGCAATCGGAGCCGCGAGGAGTTCCCGAGGCGATTCCGCGAGATGCGTCATTTCGATATCAAAGAAGCTCTCGATGGAGGAGGGGATGCCGTTGGCGGCAAGGGTGACCCGCCGTCCAAGAATGCTGACCTGGTTTCCGCGGACCTCGACGGGGGTGTAAGGCGGAATGACGTCGTCGTCCGCCGCTAACTGCGAATCCAACCAGCGCAGCCTGGACAACCGCCAGGGATCGTTGTCGCCAGAGTTGGGAATTTTGTCGGAGCCGGCGGTAATCTCGATGGGAATTTTTGTGTCGGTGCTACCGGCGGCGACAACTGTCAACTGCCCGCGGTAGAGGCCTGCCGAAATCTCCTCGGGGACCTGCACTCCACACCAAAGCGGCGCCACTGTGCCTTGTTTCACGTCCACCTGGCGCGTGAACCGGGCACCCTGCCAATCCACTCCGCCCAGGTTAAAGCAGCGAAACGCGGCGGCAGAAATGGTTGATCCACTTGCTTCAGAGCGAAGATCACCAAACTGCACGCGCAGATCGGAAAGCGGCGCGCGTGCTGCCCACACTCCGAGCTGAAAGACATAGAATTCGCCTCGCGCTGCTTGTCCGCGAATCGGACCGCCAGGGCCGCGCTGAATCCAAATCCTGGGCAGATCGGCGGTCATGCGAATGGCGTTGCGACGGTCCTCGGGGAAGACTAGATACGATGCCTCACGATATTTGTCCAGAAGATGAGCGGTTTCCGCGCGGGTGGCGATCACCTCCATGGGATAAAAGCTGTTGAATTCATCCACCGACTGAAACTCAACCACTTCGGCGAGCTGAAATCTGTTGCGCTCGGCCGATACGTTTCCAGGATAAAGAAGATTGTTGCGCGCCAACCAATCCGGGCTGGCTGTCTGTTCCGGAGTTAGATAGGTAATCCTGGGATATGGCGAATGGATGGTTCCGGTGTAGGGAAGATAGTAGAAGTCATACTCTCCAGGCCCACTGACCGGTTCAAAAACGAAATCCCCGTACTCGCGGTTCACGGTAACGCGAACCACATTCCGCACCCGATTTCCCGTCTTTGCATCCACTACCAGGACTTCTTTTTTCTCCGGGTTCTGGTCGCGACGACGCCACGGCAGATGAGCCCAGGCAGCATCGCTGGCGCTGCCCACGCGCACCACGGCGCGGTGGTTGCCATAGGAGTCAGCGTCCCATTTTCCAACCCCGTAATGAATTTCCTGCGCGGAAGCGGCAAGAGCAAATACCGATAGGACGATGAAGCAAACAGAGATTTCAAGTAATACTCGCAACTTATAGTCCGCAGTTGGCCACGTACTTGGCACACTGGTTGCACGCGTCATTGGCGGCATTCCCCCATAAGTAAAGCCAGCCGCCGCTGACAGGCTCCACGCCTGAGCAGCGGCTGGCGGATCAAGCTACTTTCCACATACCGTCTCAATCGAGGCAATTTCCTTCTGCCGGGATTCAGACTTGAGTTCGAGTGCGAGTTCTTCCTGCGTGAGACTGAGAGAAGGCGCGGCATCGCTCAAGTGCCGAATCACGTTCCGGGCAGCATCGCATTGATTTTGGCTGGATAACACGCGCGCTTGCTGTATGCGGATGTCCAGATAGACCTGGCGCAGGCTGACGCCGCCTTCCTCGCGCGCCACAAAGTGGGAAGACATCTGCTGTATGGCTTCATCGAATCGCCCGGCCTCAGCCAGATCGCGCGCCAACTGAAACACCAACTCAGAGGGCGGATTTTGGTCAGCGGGGAAGATCCTCAGCGCATGAATGCGGGACTCAATCGGAGTTCCCGCCTGTTGCATGGCTTGTTCGAGACCGAGATAAACACTGGCATTTTTCGGGTCGAGCCTGGTTCCCTCGGTGAAGAGCTCCAGCGCGCGCTGCGGCGATCCGTGAGAAGCCAGCGTGGCGAAACCCATGCTGCGCAGCAAGGTTGGAATCCCTGGGCGAATCTGGCGCGCGAGTTCCCACTCCGCCAGGGCCTGTTCTACCATTCCCCCTGTCATATACAGGGACCCCAAAAAGTAGTGGGCGCTGGCGTCCTTGGGATTTACCGCAATTGCGCGCGCAAAGATCTCCAGTTGTTCAGGGCGATTCGGAAAGACATAATCCGTGGGCATCTTGGCCGCGGCAGCAAAGTCCGCTGAACCGTTCTGTCCCGCGGCATAGCGGCAATAACCGCGATAGTACGCAATCAACGGGTACTGCGCCGGCAAGGGAGTGCCCGGATCGCTTGTGCCCGCCTCACTGGCAGGGTAGGAATGAGCAAGCAAATCGATTGCCTCGCCGTACAATCCGAAGTGCATATATTGCGCGGCGATTTCGACAATTCGCTCAGGATCGGCGGCGAGATGCTCCCACAACGCGGAGTCCGGCTGGCCGAGGCGCACGGCCTCAAGGCGCAGAAAGGAGTCCGTCGGGAAATCATGTTGCAAAGCCGCGAGACGTTCCCTGGCTGCCGATCCTCGGTTCGTCAATCGCAACAGGGAGACGTTGAGCGCGCTGGCCTGGTACTCGCCGGGCGCTTCAGTCGCGATGCTCTCCAGCGTGTGCTGAGCTTCGTCGAGCTGCCCTTGCCGACTGGCCATCGCGGCCAACTCAAACCGCGCTGCCGGACGATAAACGCCATACTGCTCGGCGGCCTCCAGGGAACGGCGCGCACCGCCCGAGTCTCCCAGCTTCAACTGCGCCAGGGCAAGATAATACGCGACCTCGTGATCGTTGCTGACCCGGTCGAGGGCAAACCGCAAATCCCTGGCGGCCGCGGCATACCGCATCAGCGCAACCTCCAGACGGCCAAGCGACCGATGCAATGCCACGCTGTCATGAAACCGCTTCAAGCCTTCCGCATAGGTCGAACTCGCCTCCAGTAGCTTCCCATCTTTTTCCTGATCGGCGCCGAATTCTACAAAGTCGTCTTCGCTTCTCTGGTTGGCGGAAGGATAGACATAAGCGGGCGGAAGGTGGGCCGGGATTTCAGATTTGGGGGTGAAGTCGTACTGTCCTTCAGTATGTTCAAGGATGATATTTCCTTCCCGATCAGCGACCGCTACCGTGTAAGCTGCCGCCACGGGCAGTGCCGCGTATTCTTTGTGCCAAGTGTCCTTGGGAGAAAGAGAAACGCGCTGACTGGAGAGAACCCGCGCACCGTCCCGCACCGTCACGGTTGCCTGTGGAAACTCACGCGTAACATTCATTGAAACTTTGAGCGATCCGCTGCTGGAATCCGCCACCATTTTCCGCGACATGGAAAGTACGGCGTTGCGATTGGCGCGCGTTACTTCCTCCAAATCCTGAATGGGGATCCAATACTCTAAAAAGTGAATCGACTGCTGAGGTTCAAGAAATCCGTGCGTCTCCTGATCCCGGAACAAGCCCGACTGCATCTCCACATAGGCGCTGTGATTGTCAGAAAGGGCCTCGCGCCAGTTCATTCCATCCGCATCGTTTCCCCAGGAGAATACTTTTTTCGAAGGCAAATCGTCGGCGGAAGAGTAGTGCACCAGTCCGGCATGAGTGCGGGGATGATAGATCGCCATATAAGGTTCGGCACTGCCATAACTGAATCGTGAAACAGGCCCGTATTTATGGTTTCCTACCACGCTCAGATCAATCCCCGCCGAATTTACCGGCCAGGTGTCGAGATCAGTGAAACCGTGGAAGACTGAATACTGCTGCGGATAGTAAAGCCGGCTGTCGTCCCATGACTGCACCCCCGCGTTGGTCCACCAGTAAAAGCGATGACGCGAGTTACTTGGATTGTCGAGAGTTATATGCTCTTCGAGCACTGCCTGGCCCGGCCGCAGCGTGAGTTGCACCTGCCATTGCATACCGTAGACGCGGTCCCGATTCCCAACCCATACCGAAGCGCTTCCGTCGGGAGCCGTAGACGTCGAGAAATCCACGGGCGATACGGTCATCCAGTTATGCGAAACGGGAAAGTTAAACTCCACTCCCCGCGCTGACCAAGCTCCCCTGTATGCGATACGGGCTAACTTCACCGAAGGGTTGGCATAAAACATCTCCGCGCCATTTCGCTTGTCCGTGCAGCGATCAATATGGC
>Ga0255355_1001647_pt1 | contig 10058 bp, 5 predicted proteins | sample HBST75metaG_FD_189943 | JGI IMG/M metagenome (GOLD analysis project Ga0255355, IMG submission 189943) | Peat soil microbial communities from Stordalen Mire, Sweden - H.B.S.T75 | ecosystem: Environmental > Terrestrial > Soil > Wetlands > Peat | place: Sweden: Norrbotten County, Stordalen Mire...
TGGTCTCCCAGATGAAGAAGGGCGCGGTCATTGTGGACGTGGCTATCGATCAGGGCGGCTGCGTGGAGACGGCCAAGCCTACCTCGCACTCCAACCCGAGTTATGAGGTGGACGGCGTGGTTCATTATTGCGTAACCAATATGCCGGGCGCGGTGCCGAACACCTCCACGCTGGCACTGACCAACGCGACCTTCCCGTACCTGCTGCGCATGGCTAACCTTGGAGTTCGCGATGCGCTGCGCCAGGATGCGGGTCTGGCAGAGGGGTTGAACACTTGGCTGGGCAAGCTCACCTATCGCGGCGTGGCCGAGAGTCAGCAACGGCCGTGGACGCCCGCAGCCAAGGTGCTTGAGTAAGAGCAGTGATCAGCCGTAGTTGTCAGTATCGATAGTGAGTTGGAATGTCCCATCTTTTCGTCAGAAATTAGGCGGAAAGGTGGGACATTCAGTTTTGATGGGAAAGACGCAGTGATTGTTGATTCCTAATGCCTAATTCCTAATCCCTCTTGGCTCTATAATCAGCCCATGCCATTCAAAGGCGATCTTCGGCGGCGGTCGGTTGCTCTGTATGCAGTCGGAGTGCTGCTGATCTTCGTGCTGTTGGGCGCGCTGCAGGCTTTCAACACCTCCAACGTGGGTTTTCTCAATCCGGAGACCTACGGGGAAACGCTGATCTTTACCGCCCTGACGGGGCTGGCGTTCTTGTTGCTGCTGCTGTTGCTTGTCCTGCTGCTGAGGAACATCCTCAAGGTTTACGCCGGGCAAGGAAGCAGCGGGTTGGGCGTGCGGCTGCGTTCGCGGATGGTGCTGGGCGCGGTGCTGATTGCGCTGACGCCCGTGGTCTTCATGTTTCTGTTCAGCTTTCAGTTGATGAACCGGTCACTGGACCGCTGGTTTTCGCCGAACATCTCGGAGCTGCGCGATGACTCGACGCGGGTGGTGCTGGAGTTGGCGCGATACGTGAGGGCCAACGCTCGTGTGGAGGCGGAGTCGATTGCGGCCTCGGGCGCGCCGGAACGCGAGCCTTCGGCGCTTCGGGATGAGTTGGCCTCGCACCGCATCACCCTGGCTGGCGGTTTTGTGGTGGTTTATGGCCAGGATCAGCGGATGCTGGCTAGTTTTCAGGCTCCGGTGGAGTCCAGCCAGGCGAGTCTGATTCCCTGGCTGGAGGAAGGTGAGCAGGGCAAAGCCATCTTGCTGCATGGGCCGCTCTCGGGTAGCCTGCTCTTCACGGCTCGGCGCCGCGATGAGCCGGTGATGAAAACGGCGGGCCAGGAGTATGCACTGGGCCTGTCGTCAACCGCTTCAGGCAAGATCGTGGTGGTGGCGCTGCCCATGCCGCAGGGGCTCAGCCAGACCGCCATGCGCATCCACTCCGGCTCGGCCACTTACTGGGAACTCTTCCGCGCGCGCAACCGCATCCGCACCACATTTTTCCTGCTCTTGTTGGTGATTACCGTACTTGCGTTCTTCTTGAGCGTGTGGATGGCGCAGTTTCTTTCCAAGCAGATCACTCGCCCGGTGGAGGCTTTGGCTGTGGCAATGGCCGAGATCGCTACGGGCAAGTACGATCATCGCGTCGAGCTGGTCGCCACCGGGGAGATGGGCGAACTGGTGAGCGCCTTTAACCGCATGGCGGCCGACCTGGACACCAGTCGGCAGTTGGCGGAAACCTCTTCCGCGCAACTGACTGCGGCCAATTTGGCCATTGAAGAGCGCCGCCGCGAGCTGGAGACCATCGTCGAGACGATTCCCTCGGGCGTGGTGACGTTGGATGGCGCGGGCACTGTCCTGCAATCCAATCGCGCCTTTGCTGCGCTGCTGGGCCGGCGCGTGGACCTCGACCTAGGTGGTGAGAAGATTGAATCGCTTTTTCCCGCCGAGTGCGCCGAGGATCTGGCTGGCGTGATTCGCCGCGGCCATCGCATGGGCGCTGCTTTCACTGAGATTGAAATCCATGCAGGCGGCCGCATTCTGCATCTGGCCATCACCAGCGCGCGGTTTGAGCTGACCCAAGGCCAGCCGGGAACCGTGCTGGTGGTTGAGGATACCACCGACCTGCTGCGCGTGCAGCGCCAGTTGGCGTGGAAGGAGGTGGCGCAGCGGGTGGCTCACGAGATCAAGAATCCATTGACGCCGATTGCGCTCTCCGCCGAGCGGATTGGCAGGCACCTGGATCGCAGCCAGCCGGATTCGCCCGCCGTCATCCGCAAATGCAGCGAGGTGATTTTGGGCTGCGTGGGCACCCTGCGCACGCTGGTGGACCAGTTCTCCGCGCTGGCCGAGTTTCCCGCGCCGCAACCGCGTGCCTGCGACCTCAACCAGGTTGCCGAAGAGGCACTGGCGCTCTTTGCTGGCCGGCTCGATGGCATCACCGTCGAGTGCAACCTGGAGCCGGGATTGCCGCCGGTGCTGGCCGATCCGCAAGCCATCCGCCGAGCCCTGGCCAATCTCATCGACAACGCCGCCGAGGCCATGCAGGGCAGCCTGCTGCGCGTACTCGGCGTCAAAAGCTCACTCAGCGAAGACGGCGCGTCGGTCGAGGTCGAGATCTCTGATACCGGCCATGGCCTGACCGATGAAATCCGCGAGCGGCTCTTTCTGCCTTTCTACTCGACCAAACAGCGAGGCACTGGCCTGGGGCTCTCCATCGCGGCCAAGATCGTGCAGGAGCATGGCGGTAGCCTGCGCGCTGAGACCAACAGCCCCAAGGGTGCACGCTTTCTGCTGCGGCTGCCGCTCATGGATCCCCCGATGGAGCCTTCGGAGTCATTGGCGGAGCCCAGCGCGCAGGCCGCGCCATCCATCGAGACAGCCGGCATCGCCGCGCCCATCAAACCTACCGATTTGCCTGGAGGGTCGCTCGGATGAATCACATTCTGGTGGTGGACGACGAGGCCGAGATTCGCTCGTCCCTCGAAGAGATTTTGCGCGAGGAGGGTTACGGCGTGGCCAGTGCGGCCACCGCGGCCGAGGCGCTCGTGCTGCTCGAGGATGCACCCTATGACGTGGTTCTGCTCGACATCTGGCTGCCTGACCGCGACGGCCTTGATGTGTTGGGCGACATTCACCGTCAGGCCTCCGAAACCCGGCCTGAAGTGGTTATCATCAGCGGCCACGGCACCATCGAGACCGCCGTCAAGGCTACCAAGCTGGGCGCTTACGACTTTCTGGAAAAGCCGCTCTCGCTGAACCGCACGCTCATCGTGCTCAAGAACGCGGTCGAGGCGCGCCGTATGCGCGCGGAGAACCTGGAGTTCAAGCGTCAGTTCAACGTTGGCTCGGCGCTCACCGGCGATAGCGTCCCCGTCAAAGCCCTGCGCCAGCAGATTCGCCTGATGGCGCCCACCAACGGAAGGGTGCTTATCTATGGCGAGTCGGGCACCGGCAAGGAGTTGATCGCTCGTTCGATTCACGCCGAGAGCTTGCGCCGGGAACAGATTTTTGTCGAGCTGAATTGCGCCGCCATTCCCGAAGCGCACATCGAGGCGGAGCTCTTCGGCTACCGGCATGGCGCCCAACCCGGCGGCTTGCCGGAGCAGCGCGGCACGTTGGAACGCGCTGACGGCGGAACGCTCTTCCTCGACGAAGTCGGAGACATGAGCCTCAAAACGCAATCCAAGGTGCTCTCCGCGCTCGACGACCAGCAGTTCACCCCGGTAGGCGGCACGCAGCCTATCTGCGTGGATGTGCGCCTGATTGCCTCCACCAACAAGGATCTGGAAGAGGAGATCGCCAAAGGTAACTTCCGCGAAGACCTCTTCTACCGGCTCAATGTGGTTCCGTTCTTTGTGCCGCCGCTCCGCGAGCGCAAGCAGGACATACCCCCGCTGACGCGCGAGTTTCTCGCCGAGTTTGGCCGCCAGTACGGCCGCCCGCGTATGGAGATTGCCGAGGAAGCGCTGGAGACGCTGGCCCAATATCACTGGCCCGGCAACGTGCGCGAACTGAAAAATGTGATCGAGCGGGTGCTTATTCTCAATCCACGCACCCTGCGCATCGAGCGCAAGCACCTGCCGCCGTTGACGCACAAGGCTGGCACGCGCTCGACGGAAGAGTTCTCCACGTTGCAACAGGCTCGTGACGCCTACGAGCGCGAATTCATCTTGAAGAAGATCGAGGAAGCCCGCAACAATGTAAGCCGCGCCGCCGAGTTGCTCGGCCTGGAGCGTAGCCATCTCTACCGCAAGATGAAGGCGCTTGGAATAGCCGTGCGGGAATAAGAAAATGGACACAATGGATGCGGGTACCCAGGCCTCGATTTTGAAACCTGGGATCGCTACTGCAAACCTTAACGGGCCTGATCGGTCAATCTGGTTTTCCGGAGGGCATGGCAGCCGTTGGCGTTGCGCTTGGCGTGACCAGAGCCTGAACGTCGGCGACAAGCAAATGGACCGTTGCTGAGAAGGCATCGTCGCGATGCTTCTTGAAAAAGGCGAAATTGACCTCTTCCACAAAGCCCCAAAGGGTTACATGCGTCTTCGCGTCTGAAATGCCCACTCTGATCTGTGGCCTTGGCAGCCCCGGCGATTCGACGAAGCGGACCGCAAACACCACATCGGCATCCTTGGGGTCCATCACCAGTTCGAACCGGCCCCACACCTTCATTTGTGCAAAAAACTCGCTGTACGCCCGCTCCGGTCCGCCGCTGTAGGCGGATGGAAAGGCAGTTACATCCCCCAACTCATAAGAAATGAACGCACGTTTGCCGTTGAGCAGCGGCGCGGGCACAGGCGCCGAAACATTGTTGATGCCCTTGGCAGACGAACTCCTCTGGGCCTGGGCGCAGATCGGCATTGCGCAGAAAAGCAAAAAAGTGCCCATCGCGACAGTTTTCTTCAGAATCGAAAACATATTCCTCCCCTTGCATCGGCTTGACCGTTGAATCGCGGCCATAACTTCAGAGCAAAATTTCCCTTTGTGAGTGAGAACCCGGATTACACAAAATAGATGCGCTTCTACATAGAATCAATTTTCGTGCCCCATCTTTGCGCCTCATTTCTGGCGCAAGAGTTGAAAACCATGAACTACGCCGCTGCGCTCGTGGCCATCGGTTTCACATTTGCGCGCTTCTTTTGGGAGGCAACCCAAAGATCCCGCTGAACCTGAAGGCGAAGCCAGAAATCCGGTTCCGTGTTGAAGGCCTCCGAGATGCGCAGGGCCATATCCGCCGAGATTCCCGCCTTGCCATTCAATACTCGCGACAGTGCCGGCCGGGTGACTCCAAGATGCCGGGCGACTTCGGTCACAGACTTGCCCTGAAGGTAATAGGCGAGAATCTTTCCGGGATGTGACGGTTTGTGCATCTGCATGACACGAACGCCCTCATTTCAGTATCGGCCAATTTGATCCTCCATGATCCCCCGATATCGGGTCCACGCAAGGCTCCCATACCGGCTGGTTGATCTCCGATAGGCACGAAAAACCAGCAGAAACTGGAACCCAGACCGCTCCTGCCGCGTCCAATATTGTGTATCCTTGAAGCAGAGGATGATTTGTTGACAGGGTTGCAGGCAGATTTCCGCGGAGTTCGCCGTCGGAAGCCACGCGCTTTCGGGGCAGCCGCTCTGCTGTGTCTGGCCTTGCTAGCACTGCTGGCCGTGGTCCAGGTGGCGCATATACACCCACTGGACAGCGATCCGGACAGTTGCTCGTTGTGTATTGCGATGCACTCGGCGGCTCCGGTTGCGGTCATGGCGGCTGTGATCGTTCTGGTCAGAATAGGGACCCCTGCGCCCTTTGTTGAGGCGCGCTCCGTCATCCGGCATTGGCACCCCAAGCTCTACACACGCCCTCCTCCCGCCAGCTGCTAGGGCATCTTCCGATCTTCCGTTTCAGCCTGATTCCGATTACGCTCTGCACTTTTTGCGGGCGTAGCTCCGGCGCTTTTTCGCTGGGCTGATCCTCAAATCGAAACGATGGCCCCTCGCCCAGAGGATGCTGCGGCGCTTCCTGCCACGGCTTGATTTCCGCACATACAGCTCTTGCCAGGAGGTTCCTTATGCCGTTCAAACGCGGCACAATTTTACACATACTTTCCGTTCTCATCTTTGTTTTTGCTGCGCTTTGCGCCTCAGCGGAGGGCAACGGCAGCAACGCTGGTGCTGTGCGCGGCACTGTCACCGACCCCTCCGGCGCTGTGATTCCCGGTGCCACGATTCATTTGATCAACGAGGTCAGCGGGCTGGACCGGGCCGTCTCTACCGACGCGACTGGTCAGTTCCTCTTTGCGAACATTCCCTTCAACCCCTATCGGATCAATGTTTCGGCTGACGGCTTCGCTTCTTTGAGCCAAAGCTTTGAGATTCGCTCGGTGGTGGGAGCCAATCTCAACTTGGTTCTTCAGGTGGCTGGCAGCTCTCAGACCGTAACTGTGGAGGCTTCAGGCGACCTGATCGAAACCGATCCCACCTTCCACACCGATGTGGACCGCGAGCAGTTCATTAAGGTGCCCATGGAGAGCGAGTCCTCCGGCCTCAGTTCGCTGGTGACGCTCTCCACGCCCGGCATCTCCGCCGACTCCGACGGCCAGATGCACGGTTTAGGCGACCACGCGGAGAACTCCTATTCCGTGGATGGCCAGTCGATGACCAACCAGCAGAGCAAGGTCTTCTCCAACCAGATTCCCGCCAACTCGATTCAATCCATCGAGGTGATTGCCGGCGCGCCACCGGCCGAATATGGCGGCAAGACCAGCTTGGTCATTGTGGCCACCACCCGCTCCGGTCAGGGCGTCTCCAAGCCTACCGGCAGCGTCAGCAGTTCCTTTGGTTCATTCGGGTCGGCCTCGGCCGGTTTCGACCTGGCCTATGGTGGCAAGAAATTGGGAAACTTTATCGAGGCCGACGGGCTCAACTCAGGCCGCTTCCTCGATCCCCCGGAGTTCTCAGTCTTTCACGACAAGGGCAACGAGCAGAACGTTTTTGATCGCGTGGACTATAACTTCACTTCGGTCGATTCGCTCCATCTGGACCTGAATTACAGCCGCTCCTGGTTCCAGACGCCTAACTCCTTCGATAACCTGAACGTGCAGAACGTGCTTTACCCAAGCAGCAGCGGCCTCGGCGGCGGCGCGAGTCCCAATCCCACCTTTGGCAATGTGGGCAACGCCGATCAGCACTCCAAGATCGGGACCATCAACATTTCGCCCATTTACACGCGGATCATCGGCAACAATATGGTCTTCAACCTGGGTGCCTTTGTCCGCAGGGACGACTATAACTACTATCCCAGTGGCAATCCCCTGGCCGACTTAGGTCCGGCAAACCTGCAAACCTCGTCCATCGCGCAGAACCGCACCCTCACCAATGCCGCAGTTCACTCCGACCTCACCTACGTCAAAGGAATCCATAACATCAAGGCCGGCGCGCAGTACGGGCAAACCTTCCTGCGCGAAAACGACAGCCTAGGCGTGGTGGATGCGTACTATAACTCGCCCTGCCTGGATGCGAGCGGCAATCCAGCGGCGGGATATACCAGCCAGTCGCTTTGCCCATATGGCGCGAATCTGAGTTACCTTCCAGTGCTGGCGTCCTACGATCTTACTCGTGGCGGCAGCTTATTCAGTTACTCCGGCCGCACCGACGTGAAGGAATTGGCTCTCTACGTTGAAGACCAGATCAAGGCCGGTAACTGGCTCTTCAACCTCGGCCTGCGCGGAGACTTATACAATGGCCTGACGGCGGCCACCCAGGCCGAGCCGCGGGTAGGCATCGCGTATAACATCAAGCCGACTACAACCGTGCTGCGCGTCTCCTATGCGCGCACGCTGGAAACGCCCTTCAACGAGAACTTGGTGCTGTCCAACAACGGATGCTCGAATGCGGTGCTGGCGCCGCTTCTGAACTGCACGTCAGGCGTCTCGGGAACGCTCCAGCCAGGCTTCCGCAATGAGTTCCATGCCGGCTTGCAGCAGGCATTCGGCAAGCGAGTCATGGTCAGCGGCGAGTATATATGGAAGTACACCCACAACGCCTTCGACTTCAGCGTGCTGGGCAACACGCCTATTACCTTCCCCATCGACTGGCATAGCTCGAAGATTCCGGGTTATGCTTTGCGCGCTGATATTCCACAGTTCCATAACTTCAGCGCCTATTTCGTCGCGTCTTCCGTGTCGGCGCGGTTCTATCCTCCGCAGGTTGCCGGAGCCGGAGCTACCGTGGGCCAGACAGGTTTGCCCTTCCGCATCGACCACGACGAGAAATTCAACCAGACCACCCACCTGCAATACACGTTCTCGCGAGGCAAGGTGCTGGGCGGCCTGTGGGGAGGCTTTAACTGGCGCTACGACTCGGGTATGGTGGCTGGCGCCGCCCCTTGCTATAACCCGCTCTTCAACGATCCCAACAGCGCCTGCGCCGATACTTCCACCACCCTCGGCGGCCAGCCAGCGGTCGATCTCAGCAGCCTAACCGCGGACGAGGAGTTTCAGGCCGGACTTACCTGTGGCGCAGACAAGGCAACCCCCACCCATCTCCTACTAACCAACGGCCGGCCTGTCTGCCTCGCTTCGGAGTTCAGTTCGGCACTCATCAACATTCCCTCTCCCGGTACCGGCGACAATGACAAGAACCCGCCGCGCATTGCGCCTCGCAACCTTTTCGACGCCTCCATCGGCAAGGATAATCTCTTCCACGCCGAACGCTACAAGGTCAATTTCGACATGACGGCCATTAATGTTACTGACAAGTACGCCCTGTATAACTTTCTCTCCACTTTCAGTGGCACGCATTATGTAACTCCGCGGGCGCTGACGGCAAAGATTACGCTGAACTTCTAGCGGAAAAGCACTTGCGGGCGGGCGGTAAATGGCGGAAAATGGTGCCATGCTCCCCCCCCCCGCATCGCGCTCGTGAATTTTCTGTCCATTTTTTGCCTGGCCTTTTTTGCGCCGGTATCTTCTGCTCAGGCTTCAAAGCAAACAATTCAGGATCAAACGCAGGATTTGTTCCAGCGGCAGATAAGCTGGGACGAGAATCGGGCGAACGGAAAGAATCCTGCTGGGTTGAAGCTTCAATTCTACAAAACAGATGAGACAACCGCATCCGGGAAGCGCCTTGCACACTTCCGCGCTTACGTTTTTGGAGCGCCGGAAAACAAGAAATATGCACTGACGATCTGGAAGATCGGATCCGCATACTCTTTCCGGCAATGTCTTTGTGAACGCCAAGGGACTTCCCGCAAACGCTGAAATCCCGTTCCAATTGGTCTCCGCTGGCAAGCAGGAGACGCGAAAGTTCAGCGTTGATGCCCAGGGCCACGCCGCGACGACAGACTTTCGCTTCGCAGGCGGCGAGGATAGAGGTTCGCTCCGGGTAACTTTGGCCACCAGGGAATGTTCAACAGCCGTCGAAATTCCCTGGGGCAAGGGAAGTTACCACCCGCTCTGACGCGCCCCTGTCGCGCCTGTAATCGCGCAAACCTCTTCGTTTGCGCTGCGTCTCACTCTTCGTCCCGGTATGAATTCGCCAGAATTTCCGCAAAATGCATTCCCTCGCGGTCGGAGAGTTGTTCGATCTGTTCTCGGCAACTGAAGCCGTCGGCGACGATGATCGTCTTCGGCGCGGCGGAGTTGACCGCCGGCAGCAGGCCGAGATTGGCGACGGCTTTGGAAACCTCGAACTTGTCGGCCTCGAAGCCGAACGGACCGGCCATGCCACAGCAAGGCGAGTCGATGAGTTCGACGGCGGCGCCAGCCTTCTTCAGTAAAGCGATCTCGTTCACTGGGCCGCCAAAGACGGCTTTGTGGTGGCAATGGCCATGGAGGATAACCTGTGCGCCCTCAAGTCGGCCGGTCACCCACTCGGGAGCCTTGGCGGCCAGCCAGTCGGAGAGCAGCCAGACTTGCTGGCTCATCCTTTGCGCCCGGGGATCGTTGGGAAAGAATTCCAGAGCCTCATCCTTGAAGACGCTGGCGCAACTTGGTTCCAGGAAGATGAACGGCAGGCCAGCTTCAATCTCCGGAGCCATACGGTCGAAAACCCTGGCCAGATAGGCGCGGGCGGTGCCTAGCAGGCCGAAGTCATAGAGCGCGCGGCCGCAGCAGATGTGGCCTTTGGG
>Ga0255355_1001650_pt1 | contig 10054 bp, 7 predicted proteins | sample HBST75metaG_FD_189943 | JGI IMG/M metagenome (GOLD analysis project Ga0255355, IMG submission 189943) | Peat soil microbial communities from Stordalen Mire, Sweden - H.B.S.T75 | ecosystem: Environmental > Terrestrial > Soil > Wetlands > Peat | place: Sweden: Norrbotten County, Stordalen Mire...
ATCTTCTGCTTCTCAGGATACCAATCTTGCAAAAGCTTTTGTCAAGTTTTCTCTTATGACCAATGAAGGAAATGATATCAATCTGACGGCCGGTGGCTTGTTCACATCCTACAAACCTACCTATCAGACTGATGCCTATAAGGCGACTTCTACCTATTATCCTGGAGTTTCAATTGGCCAAACTTTTTCGGCTCTGTCCAACAATATTCCTTCAATTGTATACGGTTCTTATTACACTGATGTTAATTCTGCTTATACAACGGCGCTCGGCAATATATTTGTCAAAAACGCAGATCCTGCCAAATCCATGGATGAAGCAACCGCTACTGCTCAAAAAGCAATAGACAACGAGTAACAATAGGCTGTTGTCAGTTAACCTATATGGTAACGAAATTGGTGGGCGTTAGTTCATGATGTTATGCCCCACAGTAAACTGTGGGGCATAACACTTTTATTGTTATATTTGTGGATTGCTTGTAATTTATAGGATTACATCCAATGAGATGGATTTATTGGAAAGGAGCCTTGGCATTGAATTATAAATTGAAACAAAGATTAGCTCCATTTATTTTTTTGGCACCATTTTTGATTATTTTTGCAATTTTCATGGCTTATCCTATCGCCTATTCTTTTGTGTTAAGCTTTACTAAATTTTCGGGTGGTAGTTTTTCTTTCGTTGGTATTAGAAACTTCAAATATTTATTGACTGAGCAGCTTTTTTATCAATCCTTATTAAACACATTCATTATTCTCATAATACAAGTGCCTATTATGACCATTACTGCTATGATATTTGGAAGCCTCATGAACTCAGCATTGGTAAAATTTAAAGGTATCTTCAGAATGTTCATATTTATGCCCGTTTTGATTGATGCCGTCAGTTATTCAATTATATTCTCGCTGTTTTTCAATTCAAACGGCGGGCTTGTTAACAATCTTTTAAAGAATATCGGGTTACCTTCACAAAACTGGTTTGGTGCAGGTAATCTTGCTATGATCGTTATTATGATTGCAATTACTTGGAAATGGACAGGCTACAACAGCATAATCATGTTAGCAGGTCTTCAGAATGTATCTAAAGATCTTTATGAAGCGGCATCCATTGACGGAGCGAATACTCTAGTGCAATTCTGGAAAATCACTATTCCGCAGCTTAAACCCGTCCTCGTTTTTTCGGTTTTTAATTCTATCAATGGCACATTGCAGCTGTTTACCGAGCCAAACCTGTTGACACAAGGTGGACCAGCAAATTCCACAATGACAATCGTGCTGTATCTCTATAAGACAGCATTTAAAGATTTCAATTTTGGTGTTGCATCAGCAGGTTCCTACATACTTGCACTTATCATTGCAGCGCTTACGTTAATTCAACTAAGGGTTATGAGGGAGGATAAAGCATGAGAAAATTATTTTCCAAGGCAGTAATTTATATTATTTTGACTATTGCTTCGATTATTGCAGTATTCCCCTTTATTTGGACAATAATTGCCTCAACGCATTCGAATTCTCAATTATTCAATATGAACGATACCTTTCTTTTCAAAGGAAACTTTCTTGCCAATTTGGAAAATCTTCAGACATCCATGCCTATATGGCACAACTTATTTAACAGTGTTTTCATCACAGTCGTTTATACGGTTTTGGTACTTGTCGTCGATTCTATGGCAGGATATGGTTTCACAAAATTCAAATTTAAAGGTCGAAACTTAATTTTCTTTGTTTGCCTGGTAACGATGATGATTCCCCAACAGGTGACTATGGTGCCGCTTTTTATCCAAATGACTAAATTTCATTGGGTCAACTCACCTGTGGCTATTATTATGCCAGGGCTTGCAGGCGTTTTTGGTGTTTTCCTTATGCGTCAAAATTTCGAAACTTTTCCCGATGAGCTTATTGAATCGTCCAGAATCGATGGCGCTGGCGAATTACGGACTTTCATTAGCGTTGTCGCGCCTGCGATGAAGCCGGCTTTTGCGTCACTGGGCATTCTATCCTTTGTGGCACAGTGGGGAAATTACATGTGGCCTTTGATAGTGCTCAATAGTACTAAGAGCTATACGCTGCCACTAACTCTTTCAATGCTAATAGCACCCGGAAATGTCATTAACTATGGTGCAATTATGGTTGGTGCCGTTTTAGCTCTTATTCCCGTATTGGCCTTCTTTCTCATCTTCCAAAAAAACTTTATCAATGGCATGATGAGCGGCGCTGTAAAGGGCTGATTTATAGAAGTCGAAGATTTGTACTGCTAGTTATTAACAGTGAGGTGTGATTCAATGAAAATTCCACTCTATTATCAAGATGCCTCGGTTCTGCATGTTGGCACAATGCCAAATCGTGCTTACTATATTCCTTTTCCTTTAGGAGTTAATCCAGCTGAGAAAAGCAAAGAACTGTCCGACAGGTTCCAACTTCTTAATGGCAACTGGCAATTCAGATTATACAACAACATCTCGGAGGTTTGCAGCAATTTTGCAGACATTGATTTCGCAAATGAAAAATTTAATACTATCCCTGTTCCCTCGGTATGGCAAATGCATGGCTATGATCAACATCAATATACCAATACAAAATATCCGATTCCTTTTGACCCTCCGCATGTGCCTTTCGACAATCCCTGCGGTGCTTACACAACTTGGTTCGAGGTTGGACATGACAAAGCCAATATGAGAAAGTATCTCAATTTTGAGGGTGTGGATTCCTGTATATATCTGTGGATAAACGGTAAATTCATTGGGTACAATCAGGTATCCCATTCAACAGGTGAATTTGATATCACCGACTATGTTACCGAAGGACGCAACAAGCTCGCAGCGTTGGTTCTCAAATGGTGTGATGGAACGTATCTGGAAGATCAGGATAAATTGCGCATGTCGGGTATTTTTCGTGACGTATACATCCTCTATCGTCCACAAAACCACATTGTTGATTATTTTATAAAAACAAGTATTTCTAAGGATAATGATACGGCAGTTATTTCCGCCGACTTTGCCTTCTCAGAGCATGCTGATGATATTGAATACCACCTGCTCAACAAACAAGGAAATGTGGTAAAGCAAGGCACGGCGTGCAACGGATCTCTTTCAATCAATTTGGGGCATCCTGTTCTATGGAATGCCGAAAATCCGTATCTTTATACATTGGTATTTTCCGCATTTGGTGAGGTCATCGCTGAAAATATTGGCATACGTGAGATAAAAGTTTGCGATGGCGTTATTTATCTGAATAACACCAGTATCAAGTTCAAGGGCGTCAACAGGCATGACAGTGATCCGTATTTGGGTTATGCTGTTGGGAAAGAGCAGCTGGAAAGAGACCTTGTGTTAATGAAGCGGCACAACATAAATGCCATACGCACAAGTCATTACCCGAACTCTCCGCTCTTTACACAGCTGTGTGACCAATATGGATTTTATGTCATCGCGGAGGCAGATGTGGAAGCACACGGAAGTGTCAACCTTTACAGCGCGTTGTATGAACAAATTGGGCGGCTTGCGGCTGATGAGAGATTTGCTCATGCCATCATGGACAGGTCGAAACGCCTCGTAGAGCGGGACAAAAATCGACCGTCTGTCATTTTCTGGTCTCTCGGTAATGAATCGGGATATGGAGACAATTTTTATAAGGCGGCAAAATGGATACATAAGAGGGATGACACGCGGCTAGTACATTACGAAAGCAGCATCTATCCGTATGAGGGATGGAATGCGGTGCCTAAGGAGCTCAAGGTTGGAAATGGCGATGAATCCCTTGTTTATACCAAAGAAAACGGTGGAGAAGTTTATTCCGTTTTGGATGTTTACAGCCGGATGTATGCCTCCATTAATTTTGTAAAAGAGTATTTCAAGAAACCCGGGATAAAGCCATTTATACAATGTGAGTTCTGCCATGCGATGGGAAACGGCCCAGGTGATATTGAGGATTATTTTGAACTTGTGTATCAGCACGACGGATTCGCCGGTGGATTTATTTGGGAATGGTGCGATCACGCCGTGTTTGCGGGAAAAACCGTGGATGGCAGTGATAAATTCCTTTACGGCGGTGACTTTGGCGATTTCCCAAACGATGGAAATTTTTGTGTTGATGGCTTAGTTACACCCGACAGAAAGCCTTCGACAGGGCTCCTGGAGTATAAAAACGTGATTCGCCCGGTTAGGGCCCGTGCGGTCGATGTTAAAACCGGCGAATTTGAATTCAGAAACTGTGTTGACTTTACAAACATTCGTGAATTTCTTGCAATAAGATACGAAATAACGCGCAACGGTGAAATTTTTGACACTGGAATGCTTTCAGATGTTGATATAGGCGCGCATGAATCAAAGTCGATAAAGGTTCCGTATAAGCAGCCGAAAAATGGCAGATGCTTTATACGCTTTATCTATTTGCAGTCGTGTGATACGCGGTTTGTCAAAGCTTCAGAAGAGCTTGGTTTTGACCAGTTTGAATTGCCTTGGAATGGATGCTTTGCAGAAAAGCAGTCAAGTAACAACGCCGAAATAAGGTTTTCAGAAAATGACGTTTCTATCAATGTCACAGGCGGAAATTTTGAGTATGCTTTTTCAAAACCGTATGGCGCTTTCACAAGCCTCGTATACAATGGCAAAAAACTGTTAGAAAAACCGATGGAATATAATATATGGCGTGCGCCTACAGACAACGACATGTATATAAAAGAAGAATGGGTAAAGGCGGGGTATGACCGACCGCAAATCAAAGTTTACAATGTTTCGGTCTCAAAAGGCAACCATGATGTTTCCATTTTATGCAGCCTTTCGCTCACACCTGTTTTCATTCAGCCCATACTTCACATAAATGCAAAATTCGTAATCGCGCCGTCTGGTAAAATCAGCATCTCACTTCAAGCGGAAAAGGATGCTGTCATGCCGAGTTTACCGCGTTTTGGAATACGGCTGTTTATGCCGCAAAGCTTCGAACAGATCAAATACTTCGGGTATGGGCCATATGAAAGCTATGCTGATAAGCACAGAGCCTCCTATATGGGGCTTTTTGAAAGCAATGTAGCGTCACAATACGTGGACTACGTGAAACCACAGGAAAATGGTTCACATTGCGGATGTGAATATGTCAATGTGTCGGATTCGGATGATTCTGTAACAGTTTCTTCCCAAAGCCCGTTCTTCTTTAATGCTTCACATTATACTCAGGAAGAACTTACTGAAAAGCGTCATAATTTCGAACTTACGAACTCCAGACATACCGTTTTGTGCCTTGACTACAAGCAAAACGGCATAGGTTCAAATAGTTGCGGCCCGGAGCTTTTGAAAAAATACCGTTTTGACGAAAATGAATTTACTTTTGCATTTACATTGAGCCCAAAGTCAAATGTCGATGTGGGTTAGCACAGCCGTCAAATGATGAATTGCCATTATTAAGGGGTTACACTGTTGGAAAATTTTTTTTTCGTGGTTATAAAGCTTTTCCCAGTAATTCTTCTTTTAATATTGGGGAATATTTTTTACCGCATTCAATTTTTTAATGAGCATACGGTTGATGATTTGAAAAAAATCGTAATAAACGTGGCTTTGCCTTCGATATTATTTCTGACGTTTTCTAAAACGGTCTTTAAAGCATCTTATCTTATCGTGATAATCACGGTTTTCTTTGCTTCCGTGCTACTCCTTTTTTTAGGGACCAAGCTGAAAGTGTTAACCGGATCTATCAAATATTCGGAAACGCTTTTTGTGGGCTGCGAGACCGGTCTGATTGGGTATTCCATGTTCACCATTGTATATGGTAGCACCGATATGTTTAAGCTCGCGGTAATTGACATAGGCAATTCGATATTCATCAACGTCGTGTTATTATGTTATATTAAACATATCAACGGTGAAACAGTTAGTTTGAAGCAGACGGTAGTATCAATTTTTAAAACGCCGACTGTGCTGTCTATTATAGCTGGTATAATGGTAAGCTGCACGGGCATTTACGAAGTTCTCTCCTCAAACGCGATGACATCATCATTGCTTAGCGTTATAAGTATCCTTGCAAATATTACAACACCACTCATATGCATCGTAATTGGTTATACCATTCATGTTAACTTTAAGAAACTTTACAAGCCATTTGTGATATCGCTCCTAAGGATTGTAATGAGTCTATCAATTGCCTTTGCAATCGGTTTCTTTATTTTCAACCGGTTGTTTCATAATGATAGAATGTTTAAAATTGCTTTGTTCTCTATGTTTATTCTTCCGCCATCGTTTGTACTGCCTGTGTTCATAAAAGGCGAGACGGAAGAAGAAAGTCAGGTTGTACTGAACACAATTGCAATTACCCTGATTCTTTCGCTGGTGGCGTTTCCGATACTTTCAGCAGTAATTTAACAAACATTGAAATATGAATAAGAGGTCTGCACCATGCTTATAAAAAATTTGGACATTTCAAACTCTACAGATTTAATTCCTCATAAGCTTGCTGGTTTTGGGGGCATACAAGCAGGACAGTCAATTACGGTGAATGAAAAGTATTTTGTGAAAAATGGCAAACCATTTTTCCAGATATCCTAGTCAATATTGGGAAGAGTCCATTTTAAAAATTAAGGCGTGCGGCGTGGATGCCCTTTCAACGTATGTTTTCTGGATACACCATGAGGAAGAGGAAGGACGTTATGAGTGGAGTGGATGCAGAAATTTGCACGAATTTTTGTCGCTATGCAAAAAACTAGATTTGCCGGTTGTACTCAGAATTGGACCGTGGGCGCATGGTGAATGTAGAAATGGCGGCTTCCCGGACTGGCTTGTCAATTCAGGAATACCTCTTCGCACGAACGATCCAGCATATCTTGCCCACGTCAAACGCTTTTGGACAAATATTTTAGAACAGGTGAAGGGTTTGCTTTTTCGCGACGGTGGTCCGGTTATTGCTTTACAAATCGAGAACGAGTATGGACATTGCGGCGGACTCAGCGGTAATGAGGGCAGGCAGCATATGCTTTCCCTCAAAAATATGGCTATCGAACTCGGCTTTTCAGTGCCGTTTTATACTGCCACCGGATGGGGTGGCGGCGTTGTGCCAGATGGGGAAATGCTTCCGGTATTGGGAGCATATGTTGAAGCACCTTGGGAGCAGCACGTACATGAACGACACGCAGCTCCAGAATACCTTTTCAGTAAAATAAGTAACAAGACTACTGTCGGGACAGATCTTGCTCAAAATATTTCACCAATGATGTCAGGGTTTTCATACGACATATCAAAATACCCGTATCTTACCGCAGAACTTGGGTCTGGCATTCAGGTGACGCATCACCGCAGACCGATAATATCAGGTGATGACATTGGGGCGTTCACAACGGTTGCATTAGGTTCAGGAGCCAACATGCTTGGCTATTATATGTTACATGGCGGGACGAATCCATCGGGCAGATTCTCAACTCTTCAGGAAAGCCGTGCTACAGGATATGCAAACGACGTGCCTGAACTTTCCTATGACTTTCAGGCTCCTATAGATGAATATGGATATTTGAATCCTTCCTATGGCCGTCTCAAGACGATCCATATGATGCTTAGAGATTTTGGAGACGTGATGGCGCAGGCCTCCCCATGTTTTCCGCAAGACAATTCGGTTAATGCAGAGGACCTCACGACATTACGCTACTGTGTGAGGTATGGAATGGACGGAGGATTTTTATTTCTCAACAACTATCAGCGACGTAGGAAAATGAAGGACAAAGATGTAATGAGTATAGGTGTGAAAACAAAAGACAACGAATATCATTTTGAGAATTTAAGTCTTCCTAGCGGAAAATACGCAATTCTTCCGTTCGGTATGACTCTGGGAGGACTACGCCTCATTACATCCTCTGCACAACTGCTTTGCCATATTGACAACGGAGGTAACACGTTTGTTTTTTTCTGTCCGGATGAAGAAAACCCAGAATATGTATTTGAGGCCAAGGATGTATCAGAAATTTGTCCACTAGAAGTGGTTCAAAACATAGGAAACCGCACGGTACGGATAAAAGCGGGAAGCTGCAGCCAACGTACTTTGATCAAAATAAAATTAAAGTCAGGTAACGAGATATCCATCATTACGATAAGCAGCGAAGATGCCTATCGTGCATGGAAAACAGGTGAGCCGGGACATGAACATCTTTTGATAACTGAATCGGGTCTTATACAAAAGGATGATGATCTGAAATTGACCTCCTGTAGTACATGTACAGATGTCAGAATTTATCCAGCCACGGTGAACGTTGTTGCCTGCAATGATGCAGCGATTACAAAAAAAACAGATGTGGGATGTTTTGCGGCTTATGATATAAGGTTTGATGCCGACGAAAAACCTGCTAGGGCATTGATATCCAGCATGTTTGTGAATGAAAACGGTATGGCCGAATACACACTAAAGGTGGAACCGGCCAAGGGAAAAAGTGTTGAAGATACTTTTCTTGGCATCCCTTTTGAAGGCGACAAGGCAAAGCTTTTTATAAATGGAACATTCTGCGCTGACCAATTTTATACCGGTACGATGTGGCAGGTCGGATTAAAGCGATTTGGTGATCTTAAAGACGCAAAGATTAAGCTTGACGTGATGCCTCTTCACGAGGATGATGTTGTTTATCTTGAAAAAAAGCCAAAATTCACAAGAGGTGTTGCCTGCTCACTTGAAAATGTTTTCGCTTTTACAGAATATGGCTGCAAATTAAAAATAAGATAAGTGAGTAAATTTCAAGGCATTTAAGTATAGCTTTAGGTAAGATGATGGTGGTCTTTACGCCCTTATCAACTGAATCATTGAGATGTGTCGAATATTACGTTCACTACGTCGGTTGGAAAATTAAAATTGAATTTTGAATACAATTTTTTAAAATTAGTAAAAGCAATCAGCAAAAGGATGGTTTTAGCATGGCGGAATTAAGATGGAACCCACTTATAAAAGATTGGACGATGATAGCATCTAACAGGCAGGACAGGCCCCAAATGCCGAAAGATTGGTGCCCGTTTTGCCCCAGTTCTGGCAATGTGCCGATTAATTACGAAGTTTACGAATATGACAATGATTTTCCCGCATTGTCAAAGAACCCACCGGAGCCGGACGACGTGGGGAACGCTTTTTTTAAAACAAAGCCTTCCTACGGCAATTGTGAAGTAATACTGTATTCGCCGGATCATATGGCAACACTGCCGGAACTTCCTGTAAAACACATACGCAAGCTTGTTGACCTTTGGACGGAACGGTTTATAGAACTGGAAAAAGACGAAAAGGTAAAGTACATCTTTATATTTGAAAATAGAGGAGCTGCTGTAGGCGTCACGATGCCGCACCCGCACGGGCAGATATACTGCTATTCGGTGATGCCGAAGAAATTGCAGCTTGAACTTGAATCCTCCTCGGAATATTACAAGGAAAATGACAAATGTCTTTTTTGTGATATGCTCGAAGCCGAGCAGAATTTCAAAAAGCGTATTATATTTGAGAATGAACATTTCACATGTTTCTTGCCGTTTTTCACCGATTATCCGTATGGCGTGTATATTTTCAGCAAAGAGCATGTAGGTGACTTATCACAGTTAGGCGACGCAAAGAAAGACTCCCTCGCTTCAATGCTCAGGGAAACTGTCGGCATGTTGGATTCGCTTTTCGATTACAAATTTCCGTACATGATGTGTATGCATAATGCACCTGTTAACTCTGGCGACACAACTGATTTTTTTCACTTTCATATTGAATTCTACCCGCCAATGCGCAGTTCAGAAAAGCAAAAGTTCAATGCTTCCAGCGAAACTGGTGCGTGGGCGGCCTGCAACCCCACATGTCCGGAGGAAAAAGCGGAAGAGTTGCGTGCGGCACACGAAAGATTTCTTGAAAAAATTGCTGAAGACTAAATAGAAATTAGCAGAAAGGTAAGGTACAATATGTCGGTATTGATAACGGGAGGAGCCGGATATATAGGTAGCCACTGCGTTGCAGCTCTTAATGAAAAAGGTGTAGACGTGGTTGTTGCCGACAATCTTTCAAAAGGCCACAGAAAGTCAGTGGAAAACTGTAAGTTCTATCAGGGTGACCTGAGGAACACTGTATTTCTCGACAA
>Ga0255355_1001651_pt1 | contig 10051 bp, 8 predicted proteins | sample HBST75metaG_FD_189943 | JGI IMG/M metagenome (GOLD analysis project Ga0255355, IMG submission 189943) | Peat soil microbial communities from Stordalen Mire, Sweden - H.B.S.T75 | ecosystem: Environmental > Terrestrial > Soil > Wetlands > Peat | place: Sweden: Norrbotten County, Stordalen Mire...
TGTATGCCACGGCCATGTGGGTAAACGGGAAGCCCAACGCCCAGATGGTTCAGTTGACCTCCTTTGGCTGCGGACCAGACGCCATCTCTGCCGATGAAGTCAGGGATATCCTTCGGAGCAGCGGCAAAATCCATACCCTAATCAAGATGGATGAAATCGCCAACCTGGGGGCAGTCCGAATCCGATTGCGCTCGATGCTGGAGGCGGAAAAAGAGAATAAAGGCACCAGACAGGCCACAGGGAAAGTCCAGAAGATAATCAACCACTCAATCATGGGCAAAGGCAGCAAGAAAACGCTGATTGTCCCTTATTTCTCACCATTCTATTCGCCGCTGATCCCGTCGGCTTTCAGACCCCTTGGTTATAAGGTGGAGGTGCTTCCGCCTCAGGACAAATCCTCGGTTGAATTCGGACTTAAAACGATCAACAACGATATGTGCTACCCCGCCATCCTGATTGCCGGCGACATTATCAAGGCTTTCGACTCAGGTCACTACGATCCTGAAAACACCGCGATTATTCTGACCCAAACCGGCGGCCAATGCCGGGCATCCTCATACGTGTCCCTCATCAGGAAGGGACTGGCCGCAGTGGGTCTGGATAATGTCCCTGTAATCCCTTTACTCGCACAGGGGATCGATCCCCAGGCTGGATTCATAATTGACGCGAAGGAGCTGGTCAAGCGGCTTGCCCTGGGCGTCGTATTCGCGGATCCCCTTGCCCGGATGTATCTGGCTACCGTGGCAAGGGAAAAAACACCCGGCGCAGCTAAAAACCTTCACGGCAAATATCTCTCCGAAATGGAGACGGGTGTCGAAAACGCCGACTACCCTTACCTTCTCAATCTTCTTAGAAAGGCCGTAGCGGACTTCAACAGAATCGAGATCCGCCAGGAACCTATTCCTAGAATCGGCATCGTAGGCGAGATTTTCGTCAAATACAACTTTTTTGCCAACGGGAACATCATCGACTGGTTGTCCACCCAAGGGGTGGAGGTGGTTCTCCCGACCTTACAGAGCTATTTCTCGCAATGTTTCATCAATGAGACCTTTGACCAGAAGGCTCTTTTCAAACGTTCTTTTCATGATCGGATCAAATTCAGACTGTTGGAGATTTTCTCCGAATACCACCTTGGACAAATTGATCGAGTCATGCAGGAATTCAGGTTTTACCGAAAATCCTACAATCTCAGGAAATTGTCCGAAATCACGAGCGAGGTGGTAAGCCTAGCCAACCAGTTCGGCGAAGGATGGCTCCTGACTGCCGAAATGATCGCCATGCTCACGGAAGAGGTCAATAACATCGTCTGCCTGCAGCCATTTGGCTGCATAGCCAACCATATTACCGGAAGGGGTGTAGAGAAAAAGCTAAAGGAGATGTTTCCTCGTTTAAATCTGCTTTCCCTCGACATGGATGCGGGGTCAAGCGAAGTCAATATACTCAATCGGCTCCACTTCATGGTCGCGGCGGCACGGGAACAGACGGCACGCGGGGAGGAAACGATGCCCAAGACAGCGGAGTCACGACGCTTCGTCATGTCCAATATGTGGCCGCGCGAATTGGAAGCTTTCAACAATTACGCATCATTAGAGGTTGAGAAGTGGAGGACATGGGTGTCCGGTTTGGAGTTGTGGGAAAAGGTTCAAAACATTAAAGACAGAATAGGTTGGTAAGCCAGATGAGCTATTTTGACCGCTATTCCCTTGCAAAATAAAAAGTTATCTTTGTTTCCCCTATTCGCATTGCAACTCTTATACTGAAGGTGCGTCCAATGCAATATACGTGACGCGGAGTTTGACTGCTGCTGGAAGCGCGAGTTGATGATTCATCGAAGAGCGCAACCGGTTTGCAATTTGCAGCGCACTGGGAAATTTGATACGCTCAGGCCATCTTGAAGCTGAGCGAAAGGAGAATTTTCATCATGGCAGAGGAAAACAAGATCAACGGTCTGGCGTGGTTTGTAGCTGGATTGGGTGTCGGCGCGCTGGTGGGGATTCTTTACGCCCCCAAGGCGGGCCGCGAAACCCGGGAAGACCTGATTACCGGCGCCCGGGAGGGAACCGAGTATCTGCGCGCTCGCACACGGCAAGCCGCCGAACAGGTAGCCGACCTGGTGGATAAGGGCAAGGAACATGTGGGCGAGTACGTGGATCGCGGTCGCGCGCAGTGGGAAGAGTTTGTGGAGCGCGGCAAGAACCTGGTTACCGAACAGACCGGCCGGGTCAACGCGGCAGTTGAAGCCGGAGAGCAGGCATACAAGACGCCCCCCGTTTCCGGTGAACCCGCGGAGATTTAAGCTGACGTTTTCCACTGGGCCCGATTCCGATCGGGCCCAGTGACGTTCAATTATCCGCCCGAAGTCCTGCGCGCATGACTGGTTGCGACCCAAGCGCAGGCTCCGGAGGCATAGCTCTAACCTTGTTTGAAGAGCGCACAAGAGAAGAGAACCCGAGCCCTCAGATCCATTGAGCGAGACCATGTCAATGCAAATACTGGACAATCAAACCATCCTGCTCGCCTTTGTTGTTGTAATTGGGCTGGCTGTGTTGCTGCAGGCGATCCTGCTGCTGATCATCTTCATCACCTTGCGCAAGACGGCCAGCTTCATCCGTGAAGAGATAGAGAATCTGCATTCCTCGCTGATGCCCGTCCTCTCCGATACGCAAGACGTTCTTGCCAGCTCGCGGAAAACCTTTGCCACCGCGCAGGAGTTCCTCACCAATGCGCAGGGGTTTCTTAACCGCGTTTCGCCCAAGATTGAAGCGACCGCCGGCGACCTGGCAGAGATTACGCACGGGCTGCGGACACAGGTCACTCAGATGCAATCCTCTGCCATGGAGATCATGGATGACGTGCAAGGCCAAAGCAATCGCCTGAATCACATGATCTCTGGCCTTCTGGACACCGTCGACCGGGCCGGAAGCTTTGTGACCAATGTCGTCAGCCGGCCGGTGCAACAGGTTTCGAGCATATTAAGGATGGTCAAGGCGATCGTCGAATCGCTGCGCGGGTCCTCCGCACAGCGCCGGTAGGACATCTCAGAGGGGTTCTCCAATTACCGTGGCGTATGCGGCGTTGTCCGCTTCCGGGCTGGTTTGCCAAGGCGCTACGACGGCCCTAGACAATCCATCCCCCGCCAACCACCTCGTCGCCATCATAGAAGACCGCAGATTGACCGGGGGTAACGGCGCGCTGCGGTTCGTCAAAGGTGGCGAGGACCTCATCCGTACCAGTTGGCTCCAGCGTGGCCCAAGCTGGCTCGTGACGGTGGCGAATCTTGATCCGCACACGCATGGGTCGAGTCAACTCCGGAACTGAGATCCAGTTCAAGTTCCGGGCGCGCAGGGTGCGGGTCGCCAACTCGGCGTCGCTGCCCACGGTAACCTGATGGCTCGCCGGGTCAATCCGCAGGACATAAAGCGGCAAAGGCGAGCTAACGCCCAAGCCCTTGCGCTGGCCCACGGTGAAGTTGAAGATGCCCTCGTGACGGCCCAGCACCTCGCCGCCGGAAGCTATCAGTTCGCCATCCGTCTCCGGCAACCGCTCGCCCTGCTCTTCGAGATAAGCCGTCAAAAACTGCTTGTAGTCGCCGCCGGGGATGAAGCAGATCTCCTGCGAGTCAGGCTTTTCAGCCAAAGACAGACCGTACTGGCGCGCAATCCGCCGCACCTCGGGCTTGTTTAGGCGACCGAGCGGAAAAAGCGTGTGCGCGAGCTGCTCCTGCGTGAGGCCAAAGAGAAAGTAGGTCTGATCCTTGGCCAGATCGGCGGCCCGCTTGAGAATCCAGCGGCCACGCGCGGGATCATACTCGTTCACCGCATAATGGCCGGTGGCAATGCGGCTGGCGCCGATACTCTGCGCGGTCTTCAAAAGCTGGTCGAACTTCAGGTGGTTATTGCAGAGCGAGCAAGGGATGGGCGTGCGCCCGGCCAGGTACTCGGCGACAAAGGGCCGGACGACATCCTGCTCGAAGCGCTCCTGCTGGTTGACTACGTAGAAAGGAATGCCCAAGTGCTCGGCCACGCGGCGCGCGTCGTAGACATCGTCGAGCGAACAACAACGGCCAGCTTTCGGAAGATCGGGAATACCGTGCTTTCCGGCCAGCCGCCTCTGATCCCAAAGTTGAAGCGTCAACCCCACAACCGCCTCGCCCGAGTGAGCGAGCAGCGCCGCAACCGTCGAAGAGTCAACCCCTCCGGACATGGCTACGGCAATGGTGGCGCGTTCGGTCATGATCTCTCAGGTGAAGCGGAGTTAGCGCGGTTAGCGTTGTTAGCGGAGTTAGTAAACCTTCGAGCAACTCGATGCTTCGTAACAGGACACGACTTCACAGGCTGCGCTCTTTCAATGTTACGACACAGTCGGCATCAGTTCTTATCCCAGCGTTCCGACGGCCACCGGCGAGGTTGCCCGCAGGTGTTCAACGGCCTCGGAAACCACCTTCAAAGCGTAGTCCACGTCGGCCTCGGTTGCCGTCTTGAGCAGGCTGAGGCGCAAACTGGCGCGGGCGCGGGTCTTGTCCAGGCCCATGGCCATCAGCACATGGCTGGGCTGGGTGGTCCCAGCGTGGCAGGCCGACCCGCCGGAGACGGCGACGCCTTTCAGGTCCATCGCAATGACCAGCGCTTCGCCTTCCAAATTGTTGAACCAGATGTTGGTCGTATTGGCCACGCGGGGAACAGGCTTGTCGCCATCCCAGGCTCCGTTGACGCCGGTTCCGGGAATCTGCAGAATCCCAGCTTCCAGCCGGTCGCGCAGCTTTGCTAGCCTGTCGAGAGCGCCAGTTTCCAACGAGTGCATGGCCAGTTCCGCTGCTTTGGCCAAGCCCGCGATGCCGGGCACGTTTTCAGTTCCGGCGCGGCGGCGGCGCTCATGGCTTCCGCCCACCAGCAACGACTCGACCGGAGTTCCACTGCGGATGAACATGGCTCCAATGCCCTTGGGGCCGTTCATCTTGTGCGCGCTGATAGAGAGCAGGTGACAGCCGAAGCGGCGGACGTCGAACTTGACTTTGCCCGCGCCCTGCACCGCGTCGATATGAAAGAAGACGCCTGTGTCCGCGGCGATCTTTCCGATGGCTTCCACCGGCTGCAAGACGCCAGTTTCGTTATTGGCGAGCATGACGCTGATCAACCGCGTCTCTGGCCGGAGGGCGCGCAGAATATCCATGGGATCGATGAGGCCGCTGGGCTTAGGCGCGACGAAAGTCGTTTCCACTCCCTGCTGCGCCATGCGCTTGGCCGCTTCCAGAATCGCGGAGTGCTCGATTGAAGTGGTGATGAAATGGTCGCCGGGGTGCAACAGGCCGAAGATGGCGGTGTTATCGCCCTCCGTGCCGCCGGAGTTGAAAACCACCTCCGCGTCATGGCAGTTGAAGAACTCGGCCATCGTTGCGCGGCCACAATCTACGGCGGTGTGGGCCTGCTGGCCGTCGAGGTGAATCGAGGAAGCGTTGCCGAAGTGTTCCATCCAGTACGGGCGCATAGCCTCCATCACCTCCGGCAGTAGAGGTGTAGTGGAATTGGCGTCCATATAGACTCGTTTCATCGGTTAGTCTCCTTTTTTTGATTGTACTGATTGTACGGGGAATCGGAATTTGGCGCGTCCCGTTGGCGCTCAATGGGGGATAGACAAGGCTCGACTGTGTAGAACGAGTGCTGAGTGGAGAGCCGAGGCTCAGTGCTCATGGCGCTGGCTCAGTTCGCGTCGCGCTCCGTATAGTTCTGCCTGATCCAATCGAGATAAGCGCCGCTACGCGTCGCAGATGTCGCCGGGGACGAGCAGATAGCGCCGATTCCCCTGGAGCGAGGCTAGGTTGGCGGGATTTCCCGCATACGTCAACAGGTCGAGGTTGACCACGGACGAGGGAGTTCTTTTTATCCAGTCCAGAATGAAGTTCGAGCCGATAAATCCAGCCCCGCCCGTGACGAGTATCGTGTCTTGCACCGCTGCTCCCTACTTCTCGCTGTCCAAGGCCCGCATCTGAGCCGCATCGTAGCGGGTTCCCGCCACGGCCTCGGCCGGAACCGCCGCCTCGATGGCCGCAAGCTCGTCGGCGGCGAACTCGACCGAAAGCGCGCCCAGACTCTCAGCCAGTTGCGCCCGCGTGCGCGCGCCCACCACCGGAACGATAAAGCTGCGCTTGGCCAGCACCCAAGCCACGGCCAACTGCACGGGCGTTATCCCTTTGCCGTGGGCGATTTCCTTGAGTTTATCCACCAGTTGCCGGTTACGCCCCAGATTGTCGCCGGTGAAGCGCGGCAGGGAAGCACGGAAGTCACCGGCAGCGGCCAGCTGCGAACCCGAAAGCAGCCCCCTCGACAGTGCGCCATAGGTCGTGGCGCCGATACCCAACTCCGCGAGCACGGGAAATATCCTGGCCTCCGGAGTGCGGCTGACGAGGGAGTATTCAATTTGCAGGTCAACGATGGGATGCACCGCCGCCGCGCGCCGAATCGTCTCCGGGCCCACTTCGGAGAGGCCGATCCAGCGCACATAGCCGGCCTTGACCATCTCCGCAATGGCCCCAACGGTCTCTTCAATGGGCACTGTGGAATCAAGGCGCGAAGGCCGGTAGATGTCGATATAGTCCACTCCCAACCGCTTCAGCGAATAGGCCAGAGCGGTCTTCACCGCCGCGGGCCGGGCATCAAAACCCAGCCAGGCGCCGTTCGGGGCTCGTTGAGCGCCGAACTTCACCGAAAGCACCACCTCTTCACGCAGAAAGCGCAACGCTCCGCCGAGCAGCATTTCATTGTGGCCCATGCCATAGAAATCGCCTGTATCCAGCAGGTTGACGCCCGCATCGAGGGCCGCGTGAATGGTGGCAATGCTCTCAGAGTTGTCCACCGGGCCGTAGATCCCGCTCATGCCCATGCAACCCAGGGCGATAGGAAAGACCTCGGGGCCGGTCAGGCCCAGTTTGCGTTGCTGCGTAGTCGTTGCCGTCATGGTTTGCTTCCTTCCATCCAGCATCGTAGGATGTGGGCCTCAATCAGGCAAGGGCGACCCCGGCTCGCAGCTTCATCGGCTTTTACCGTTTCCGCGATCATCGCATTAAATCAATGAATATAGACGGGTTAGTGACGGATTCTCCAGCCGCAATGCTAGACTATCCGCTTTTTCTGTTTCCTTCGCGTCCCCACATCTGTCATACTTGATTGTGCCCATCAGGGACGTCCAATCCAAACAGTCCAGTCAAGAGGTTGCATTAATGTCGGCAAAGTATGTCTTTGTGACGGGCGGAGTTGTGTCCAGTTTAGGTAAGGGTCTGGCTGCGGCCTCCATCGGCTGCCTGCTCGAAAGCCGCGGCCTGCGCGTAAATATGATGAAGTTCGACCCTTACCTCAATGTCGATCCGGGTACCATGTCGCCCTTTCAGCACGGCGAGGTCTTTGTCACCGACGACGGCGCCGAGACCGACCTCGACCTAGGCCACTACGAGCGATTTACCCATGCGCCGCTCTCCCGCGAGAACAACCTCACCACTGGCCGAATCTACGAGCAGATCATCCTCAAAGAGCGCCGCGGCGACTACCTGGGCAAGACCGTCCAGGTCATTCCGCATGTGACGAATGAAATTAAAAACGCCATGCGCAAAGTTTCAGCCAATGGCGCCGACGTAACCATTGTCGAAATCGGCGGCACGGTGGGCGACATCGAGTCCCTGCCCTTTCTGGAGGCCATCCGCCAGATACGCCAGGAACTAGGCCGCGAGAATACGGTCTTTGTCCACCTGACACTGGTGCCGTGGATCGCCGCCGCCAAGGAACTGAAGACCAAGCCGACCCAGCACTCCGTCAAGGAACTGCTCAGCATCGGCATTCAGGCCGATATTCTGCTCTGCCGCTCAGACCGCACCCTGAGCCGGGAGATCAAGCAAAAGATTGCCGCCTTCTGCAACGTCGAGGAACGAGCCGTGATCGGAGACACAACCGTGCCCTCCATCTACGAGGTGCCGCTGTGTTTTGCCCAGGAGGGCGTGGACGCGCTCATTCTCAAATACCTGCACAAGGACGCACCCGAAGCCAACCTGACCGAGTGGAAGGATCTGGTTGACCGCTGCTACAACCCCAGGGACGAAGTCCACATCGCCATCGTTGGCAAGTATGTCGAGTATGAGGACAGTTATAAGTCGCTCAAGGAGGCTCTGACTCACGGAGCGGTCTTGCAACACCTCAAACTCAAGGTAACATGGATTGAAGCCGAGGGCCTGGAGTCGAAGACTTCCGAGGATAGAAGTTACGAGTCGCAGTTAGCTGGATTCGACGGCATTCTGGTTCCCGGCGGCTTCGGCAAGCGCGGCATTGAGGGTATGTTGAACGCCATCCGCTACGCCCGCGAAAAGCAGGTTCCCTACTTTGGAATTTGTTTGGGAATGCAGACCGCCTGCATCGAGTTTGCGCGCAACGTCTGCGGTCTCAAGGACGCCAATTCCAGCGAGTTCGACCCTGCCAGCCAGCACCGCATTATTTACAAGCTGCGCGAGTTGCTGGGCGTGGAGGAGATGGGCGGAACAATGAGACTCGGCGCTTGGACCTGCGTTCTGCAAGAAGATTCGCTGGCTGCGCGCGCCTATGGCGCGACGGAAATCAGCGAGCGCCACCGCCATCGCTACGAGTTTAACCGCGAGTACGAGGCCCTGCTCACCGGCGGCGGCATGCGCCTGAGCGGCAGCACTCCCGACGCCACTTACGTCGAGATTATCGAGCTTCCCGGTCACCCATTCTTTCTGGCCTGCCAGTTCCACCCTGAGTTCAAGTCCAAGCCATTAGAGCCCCATCCTCTCTTCCGCGAGTTTATTACCGCGAGTTACAAGAATCGGAAGATGCGGCTGGCAGCCGAGTCCAGCGAAGCTCTAACGCTAGAACCCATCTCATAAATGCCATTCAGTTCGCGCAAAGCACCCCTCAGGGGTTAAAACCCCGGGTTTAATTGGACATTTTGCGGCACGGCTAAAGTCGTGCCCTTTCAAAACATACACAACCTTCTATGTGGCAGGTAATACCTATATTACCTGGAAGATGGGTATTTACTTGACTAAGGTTACCCCAACCTGTAGTGTTTTTTGCGATGGAGGACTATCCGCGAGACCTGCTGGAGTTGGAGGAGCGCTTCTCGACCGAGGAGGCCTGCCGGGAGTATTTGTTTCGTCTTCGCTGGCCTGAAGGATTCTGCTGCCCGCGCTGCGGCAATCGCAAGGCATGGCCAGCGTCGGAGCGACTGTGGGAATGCGCCGGTTGCGGACGGCAGTCGTCTGTCACGGCAGGAACGATCTTTCAAGACAGCCGCTTGCCGCTGATCTTGTGGTTCCGTGCGGCGTGGTGGGTGACCAGCCAGAAGAACGGTGTCAGTGCCATGGGCTTGCAGCGCGTGCTGGGCTTGAAGAGCTACAAGACAGCCTGGACGCTGTTGCATAAGTTTCGTTGCGCCATGGTACGCCCCGGCAGGGATCAGCTAAGCGGGCGCGTCGAGGCCGACGAGGCATTTGTCGGCGGCGAGGAGCAAGGGGCACGCGGGCGGCAAACGGAATCTAAGGCGTTGATTGCCGTTGCGGTTGAAGAAGATGGTCGCGGTATCGGCCGGATTCGGATGCGGCGTATTCTGGACGCTTCGGCCGCAAGCCTGATGCCTTTCGTCGAGGAATCCATCGAGCCGGGCAGCGTGGTTCACACCGACGGCTGGCAGGGTTATCTGCCACTCAAAAGCAAAGGCTATCAACACGAAGTCACGTACCTGAAAGGGAACAGCAAATCCGCATCTGAATTGATGCCGCGCGTTCATCTTGCCATTGCTCTGCTTAAACGCTGGCTGCTGGGCACCCATCAGGGAGGAGTGAGCTTGGAGCATATGGATGCGTACCTGAACGAGTTTACCTTCCGCTTTAACCGCCGGAAATCGCGTAGCCGTGGCAAGCTGTTCTACCGGCTACTCGAACAATCCGTCGCTGTCGGGCCGGCTCCCTACAAGTCTTTGGTCAAATCCCAAGTCGCCCCAGAAGTTTTGAAACCACAAGATGTTGGGGTAACCTTAGTCAGATAAATACCCATCT
>Ga0255355_1001659_pt1 | contig 10029 bp, 6 predicted proteins | sample HBST75metaG_FD_189943 | JGI IMG/M metagenome (GOLD analysis project Ga0255355, IMG submission 189943) | Peat soil microbial communities from Stordalen Mire, Sweden - H.B.S.T75 | ecosystem: Environmental > Terrestrial > Soil > Wetlands > Peat | place: Sweden: Norrbotten County, Stordalen Mire...
CTTGAAGAAGAGGGCCAAGCTGTCTATAGACGAGCTTGACCACGACCCGGTTGACGTGGAGGCCGAGGTGGCCTTGCGTGGCCGTTCCAGCCCGTTAATCGACCTTGCGTTGGCGCGATATGCGCGGTTCATGGAGACCTTGCGACCTATATTCCAAAGCTCACAGCCGTGCGGTGCAGTTCGGCTTGCAGTCCTCTCGAACGGGACGCGCTGGCCCGCATACACCCACTTTCCCGTCGAGTTGTTTGGCGAACGAAAGCAAGAAGCCCGTGAGCAAGCAGCCGCGTGGCTCGCCGAAGCCCCTAAGGAAGAGTTGTGTGCACTGCTTGAGAACCCCTGGATCGACGACGACTTTCTGAGTGAGCTGCTGGAACGCTCCAAGCCGTGGGACGCGCTCTCTGACGAGAGCCTTATGTTCATTGTTGCAATCTTAAGTCACAACGAACGGATGTGGACGCCGCGCGAAGACTTCGTGGATGGGTCAGAAAGTGCCAGATACAATGCGGTGTTCGATTCGGCATGGAAGCTCGCCGAAAGCGTTGAACCCAGCGAGAGCTGGGCCAGAGCGCTGTCCTATCTTTACGACCGATTGGAACCCTATGCTTTTTCTATCAAGGAACCGTTGAGACTAGTGAATCGTTGGCGGCCAGAACCCTCCAACTCCAAGCTGACCGAGAAGGAGACAAAGGACAATGCGCGTGGATCTTTGTCTGACTACCAGGGTGTGCGTAGGGGGCTGGCGAAGCTCGCGCTAAGCAAGAATTCCAATCTGTTACCGGGGCTGCTGACTAGCGACGATCCGGGCTTGCGCGCGGCAGCGTATGCGGACGGACGCTTGACGCCTGAGCAGTTGTTAGCCGCCAACGAACGGGAGGGCAGACTCGTTTTCGACCAGGCGGTACGCAACCGCAACCTTTGGCTTTGGCGCACAGCGGCAGGAAGGGAGGCGTTAGGGAAAGTGGCGCAGGGTGCGGACTCGGAGGATTGGTATTGGCCGCTCTACAAAAACATTTGGGCGATTATTGCCAAAGAACACCCGGATTGGTTCAAGGACGGGGTTTGGGGAGCAATGGAACAGTGAACCGACTTAAGGGGGGCTCTGCCCAATGCCGCTCGGTGTCCGGCCTTATGGCGCTACAATCCCCTCATCTGCTCCGAGAGCGTTGTTTCGAGCGCAGAGGCGATCTTGATGAACAGAATTAAGGCTTATCAGCAGGAACAACACGAAGACGCGGTCAAGCAAAGGGCAGCAAGCGGAGATGCTTCGGCCCAATATGAAATGGCAAGACTGCTTCTGTCGAGCAATCCCGCCGAATCGTTCGAGTGGCTCCAGAGGGCAGGCAATCAGGGCCATGCCGGAGCGCAGGCTAGCCTCGGTCAAATGTACACGCACGACCAATACTTCAGCAGTTTCAATGCCTACGGTACTATTCCCCCCGCCGACATTCCTCAGGACTATACCAAGGCGGTGAATTGGTTTCTCAAGGCGGCCGTACAAGGTGATTCTTATTCGCAGCGTAGACTTGGTGATCTGTATAAATATGGCGAGGGGGTGCCGCGCAGTCGGGAACAGGCGGCGGCCTGGTATTCCCATGCGGCTGGGCGGGGCGACAGCACAGCACAGCGGCTGCTCGGCGACCTGTATTGCTTTGGGGCTGGGGTGCCTCAGGACTATACTCACGCGGCACTTTGGTACCAGAGAGCGGCTGAGGATCTTAATTATTCCGGGATACTGAGCCTGGGATATATGTACCTCAAAGGCCATGGCGTGCGGCAGGACTATGTAGAGGCCTACTTCTGGTTCGAGGTGGCACGTGTCCTGTTCGAGAAATATAGGTCTAACTTCGGCGCGCTTGAGGCAGCACTGCACGGTTACAGGGTCGATGTTCCGGTTTCCGGTAAACCCGAAACCTTCAATCTTGAATCTGTCGAGGAACGGGACCAAGCTGCGTCACACCTGACACAGGGCGATGTTTCCAGCGCTCAAGCGCGAGTACAAAAGTGGGTCGAGGAGCACACTACGGAACCGCAGTGAGCCAGGATTCGTGTGAATAGGGCCCGTGTCACCGCGCCGAACACGACAAGTGTGTAGCCAGCCCTTTTACGGCGTGGAACGAAGGAATCAGAAGGGTACATCCCGCAGGCAGTGAGTAGAAGGGAAATCGAGAGAGCAAGAAGCGCGGACAGACTCAACAGCGCGGCAGGCACAGCCTTCACAGCCGGATGAGACACAGACATACAGTAGCCTCTAGAACACCCCATTCAGTGTTCCACTTCGCGCCCACCCCGGCTTACCGTTATCAGTGCCAACGGTCTTGTTATCCCCTTCCCTTACTCCTTGAAGCGTCTCAGGAGCACTGCGCCTAGAACACCAGCCTGGAACCAGCCTAGACAGATGAGCAGTACGCGGCTCGTCACTAGAAACCAATAGCTGTTGAACCACCCCAGCCAATCCAGCCAACGGAACTGCGGAAACCACGGCTGCGGCTTATGCTTCGGGTCCGGCATCCACTTCTCATCCATCCCCAGCTTCACCAGCGGAACAGCATTTTCCAGCGTATACAAAAACGGCTGAGACAGCGGATAGTGTGCCGATAAGTTTTTACTCTCCCCATTAGGTAGAACAGCATTGGGTTGAATTTGAACCGACGCGAGCATTGCGCCACTACTAAAGGCTCCCGCAAAGATCAGCGTACCAACCATCAGGGTGAACGCAATTGACCAGCAGATGCGTATCGGCGCTTCTTCCAGCCACGCAAAAGCGATTGCCCAGCTTCGATTTGGGTGCCGAAGATAAGGCCACACGCGTCGAAAACTCTCCAGACGAAACAACAGTTTAACCAGCCAACGCAGCGGGTGAAACTCCTTTTCCTCGGCCAGCAAAGCGCGATATTTGAAGACAACGCGCTTCGCACCCTTACGATCCCCTTTGGCTTCCAGCAGCTTGGAGAGTTGTATCCACGGCTGCGGCTCAGTTCGCCGGTCAGGTGGCTGGAGCATGAGCCACTCGATGCGCTTATCAACGTTGAATGGGAGTTCAGGCCCATAGGCATGACTCATGACTTCCTCTGCTGATTGTCGCTTGTGAAGGGTTAATTCCTCATAGGCCAGCCCATCCAGAATAAGGTGCCCTGGGGGAGGCCAGCTTTCCCGCTCGTCGCGCAGATTTTTCACCGAAGCGCCAGTCAAGTGAAGAATCGCCTCACCAGGTTCCTGAATACCCATCCAAAACATATCCCCGCCGAGGCGCAGATCCTTGCATATGACTAAAGTTGTCTTCGCACTGATAAATGCCAATTCCCCGCCAATCCGCGCGCCCAGCAGGCGGACAGCGCCGTTGGACTCGAAGCCCTTGTCGAAAGAGACATTGGCTCCAATCACGGCACAGTCCGCAAAGACCGCATCCCTCGCCGTTACCTTCAGCTTCGCGCCTGAGCAAGACAAGATACCCTTAATCTGTGCGCCCAGCAGGCGAATGGTGCCGGTGGACTCGAAATCCTCGCGTCGCCCAGAATCCCTGTCTTGAAATACGTTTAGAAAGACGCTGCCCCCGATCTCGACACCAACCGCAAAGAGCGCATCCCCTTCCTTCACTCGTAGCTTCGCGCCGGAGCAATACAAATCGCCCTTGATCTGCACGCCCGGCAGGCGAATCGCGCCGGTGGATTCGAAACCATTGTTTAGGAAGACGTTGCCCCCGATCTCGGCGCTATCTGCATACAGCGCATTTCCCTCCTTCACTCGTAGCTTCGCGCCTGAACAAGACAGATCGCCCTTGATCTTTGTCCCCAATAGTCTAATTGTGCCCTTCGATTCGAATATCTGCGGATTGCCGCTATTATCTTTACCTTGCCCCAGATTAAGGAATCCTCCAATCTCAGCGCGGTCCGCACAAAGCGTGTTGCCGTTCGCTTTCAGTTTTGCGCCCATGCAATCCAAAGAACCCTTGATCTTTGCGCCGACTAGTAGAATTTCTTTGGCGAAACTGCTTCCTCTGAGGAAGAGCGGACCATCCACATTGATTCGGTCAGCCCTGATGATTCCATCGAACGAGGAGTCGAGGAACTGTATACTTCTGGTCTCTGCGGAACGGAGGTCGATTTCATTCTTGATAGTGCAATGCTGGAAGTGCAGGGGCACGAGAACGCGGCAATTCTGGAGGTCGAGCTTGTTCAGCAAGGTGATGTTTAAAGCCAGGAGGCCTTTGGGGTCGATATGGGTGGCGGCTTCGGGGTCTGTGGCCAGCCAGCGCAAAAACTCCGGTCGGATGTCTGGGCGACTAGCATCGGCAGTGGGCATGTCCCGGGATGCGGAACTGCCGGAATCGCGCAGAACCTTTTCTTCCGCCGCAGACGGGAGCGGGTCGAAGCAAGTCTTCGCCAGAGCAATAAGCTTCTCTTCACGTTTTTTGTCCAGCAGGAGCATCGTGGTAGCTGCCTTTCACTGTGGCATTACCAATTACTGTACATCGCAGAGCCGCTGAAACGGCCCCGTCTTGTTTCGCTACCAGTTCGCGCACGGCGAACTGAGCGCCAAGAAGACTGATGACATTCCTCGGATATTTGGACAATAAGCCGAGGCTGGGAGGCCGGTGTTTAGGCTCCTGACCGCGCAGCGGCGCGCTCATGCCCGTCGGGTGGGCAAGAGATGGCCTCCCGCCGAGGCGGGAGCGCAAATAAGGGCGGGAAGACGGGCAACGGACAGAGAAATGCGGAGCCTTTGATTTAAGGCTCCGCGCAGTCTTTCCTGTTGTTGAGGGTTATGCGGCGACAGCCTTCTTTGCGATCTTGGCAGGTGGCTTCGGCGCGGCCTTCTTCGCGGTCTTGTCCTTTTCCTTCGCGGAGAACTCCTGCTTGACCTTGGCCGTGATTGCGGCCACGTCCACCTTATAGAACTCGGCGGCTTCGCGCAGGGCTTTCGCGGATTCGTTGGAACTGTGCGCCGTTTGCAGGACGGTGATTGCCACCAATATTCGGCCAAGGATGCTCTCGTCTGCTTTGTGAAGAAAGGATGTGAACAGCTTGGCCGGTGCTTCACCGGCTCCGTTGGCCTTGCCGATGCCGTGAAGCCGAAAGATGACCGCCAGACGGCGCTCGTCCAAGGCGGAGGCAAGATGCTCGGCGATGAAGAGCAGGTCGCGCTTCATCAGGCGGACGGGGACAGCGTCGCTGGTTGCTTTCAGGACGCGGAGGCCGGTCGCCTGGGCAATGGCCTCTTCTCGGCGGCGTTTCTCCTGCTCTGCCTTGAATGCTGCATCGGTTGCGGGCCGTTGCTTGCTGGCGTGGTGAATCGGGCAATCGGGATTCGCGCACACCTTGTGAATGGTGCCGATGTCGCTGCCTTCGGTGATGATGGCATCGGTAGCGAACTTGCACACCTTGAACTCGGGGCGCTGGGCATCTTCCTTCTTTTGGGGCTTGTCGTCGCGGATTGCGGTGTACTTGTTGCGCGGCAGAACCGGACTGCCTTCCTTCTGCCCACCATATGCAGTGCTGATCTGCACAAGGTTGGGGTTGGTGGCAACGGCCTTCGCCACGTGCGCCGCGAGTTTTGCGTTGTAGCAGCGGGGATCGGTGCATTGGTCGCCCTGCTTGCCGAGGTCGTCGCCGAAAAGCAGCTTGTTGTGGCCGGTACGCTTGGGGCAATCGGCGCAACTGCCCGCCGTGGAAACAAGCTGCGCGTCACGCTTATCGAAGGGTGCGTCTTTCAAGATGAGCAATACATTCGTCTCAATCCAGAATTGCAGATTACGCACCGGGAGAAGAATCCGCGCCGGATTCTGGCTGCTGTTGTAGACTTCCTTGAAGCAAGCCGAAAGGGCTTGTTGCTGCTGGTCAGCGGGCAGCTTTGCCAATAGCAGCGCATGGCCCACGCCGATTTCGTTGGCGTAGAAAGCATCGACCGCAGCGGGTACAAGGTCAACCAGCTTGAGGCGCGAAGCGATGAACGCGGCTGATTTTCCAACACGCGCGCCAAGCTGTTCAATGCTGTACTTCGGCTCCTCCAGCGCCAAAAGCCGAGCGAAGCCTTCGGCCTCTTCCATCGGGTGAATTTCGGCGCGAATTAGATTCTCGACAAGCTGCGCCTCCAGCACTTCGGCGTCGCTCATCTGCTTGATGCGCACTGGTACGGTGACAGCTTCGGCCATCTGCGCGGCGCGGTAACGTCGCGCACCGGCCACGATCTCGAAGCCGTTTTCAGTGAGTGGCCGGACAAGCAAGGGCGAAAGCACACCCTGACTGCGAATGCTGGCGGCGAGTTCTCGAAGACTAACATCGTCAAAGACGCGGCGGGGATTGGTTTTTGATTCGTTGAGCAGAACGAGCGGAAGCTCGCGGTATTCGGTAGCATTGATAACGGTCGTTTCCATGATTCATGGCTCCTTTCGAGCGGTTGAAGGGTGAGGGCGCGCGGAGCGGGGACACGTCGGGCGTGGGTCCGCTCCGCAGGAAGCGGACTAGCCGCGAATCGACTTGTCCGTAAAGGCTTCGATAAAACCCTGAGCGCGAAGATTGCGGTCCCACTGCCGCGCAAAGGTTTCATGCTGACGGTGGAGGTCGGGCACGAAAACATAGTTCTCGCCGTCCCGATAGCGCGAATACTGCTCGACTCCGAGATAGTCATTCCGAAAATAGAAACTCGATAATGACACCTCGCAGAGCGGCGGCTTTGCCAACTCGAAACACATCTCCGGGTCGCGCATCAGGTCGCCGTTCTGTTCGCCGTAGTGCGCAATGGAGATTGCGGGCAGTCCGGTCGGCCCTGGCTCCGGCGTGGCTTCGATGACAATCGCCATGTAAGGCGGATTCTCAATCTTGAGGTAGAGCGTGGGCCGGTATCCTCCGGCCCGCTCCAGAATGCGAAGGATGGTTTTCATTACGCCACCTCCGCCATTTCGTTCTGCATCTCTGTCGTTGTGACCGATGAGGCGGTCTGTTTGCCGGTCGGTTCTCCGGTGATAGCGTCGAGAATGACCGCTGAGGTCCGCTGGATGACTTCAAGACTTTCGGCCAGCAATGCCGCGTTTCCTGCGTACATCTGGATGTAGTCCGAAGAGGCGCGGCCCATCTCAAGGCCGATGGCCTGACCCACGATGAACGCGACGGCCTCAGCCTCGGTTTCGCGCACGGTGGCGGTGGTCTTGGTGCGCCGCTCTGTTTTGTGGAGATATTCGTGCGCCAACTCGTGGACCAATGTCACGACCTCCTCGGCGGGCAATTGGCCGGGCAGAATGGCAATCTTTCCGCCGTAGCTGACGCCAAGAGCGGGCGCAATGTTCTCGTTGTATTCGAGCGCGATATTCTGCGAGTCGAGAAAAGCAATAAGCCGGTCGCGGTGTTCGCCCACTTCGCCGGTGATGCTGTGCTCGAACTCAGGTAGCTCCGCGCCTTCGGTCTGCGCCACATCGAAGACGTAGACGGCGCGGAAGCCTATCAACACGGACGCGGGCTTGCCGTTGTCGTCCTGCGTGCGGTTGCGGTCGGCGTCGTCCTTCTTGCGGCGGTGTCCAACCATCGGGGCGAGAATCTGGATACCCTTTTCGCCGCGCTTCACAAACCGGCCCAACTCCTTCCATGTGTGGAACCCGGCGACTCTGGTCGCCGTTGGGCGTTGTCTCGCAATGCTGAGAATGTTCCCGAAAGAATACGCATGGAAACGGGCCATTGCCGCGAGATACGCGGTCAGTGTTTCGCTCTTGCCTGCTTCAAGTTGCTGGAGCAGGTAATCCACAGCCTGCTTGATGAGTTGCTGCGTGGGGTTGTCGCGCTGCGTTGTGCGCTGCTGGTAAGGGGATTCACTGCGGAGCGCCGCATTTTTACTGTGCGGCGCGGTGGTGGTGTTGCTGTTGGTGCTGGTAGCTGCGTAGGTCATGATTTTCGGCTCCTTCGGAGTGGGATTTGCCGTTTTTAAGCCCTGGGAGGGCTAAAAAAAGACATTCATTTCATGACTGGCGAATTGGGCGCAGAGAGGCGCTGTCAACTCCCGAAGCCCGCAAGGGGCGCGGAAGCGAGCACGGCGGTTTTTATGCCGCGCGGAGCTGCACAAGCGGAGTTGACAGAAGGAGCCGAACGGAGCCTAGAGTTCGCCGGGAAATGAATGTCGAACCGGTGGTCCAGCCGAAGGCTGCACCGCATTGTATTCAGGGCCGGGCGTTGCGGGGCAGGATACAGGCCCCGCAGAGGTGGGGAGCGGAAGACGCTGGCATCATCGGCGGCTGGAGCGAGGGCAGGAGACTTCCTCCCTTAATTAAGAGGTTTATGCTTTTTGCAGAGGTAAGAGATCTTTATGACCCTGATTGCAGGATTCAAATGTGCTGATGGCTACGTGATCTGTGCAGATTCTCAAGAAACGGTCGGCAGCTATCGTGCCACTCGGCAAAAGCTTGTTCCGATCGCAGTAGGCAAGGTGCAGATGGCGATTGCAGGAAGCGGTGATGGCGATTTGATTGACGCATTCGTAGGCAGGTTCAGCCAGAAATACCAGCAATCTGAAATCGCGGAGCTTGATTCTGCCGTACAGGTTTTCAAAGACGATCTACTAGCCTTCGTCAAAGAGAAAAAGGTGAAGATCCGCAAGATCGACAGCACATTCAGATTCTTGCTCGGTGCCTATTCTGAGAAAGATAAGAAATGCCGTCTATGGAAGACCATTACAGGAGACCCAATCGAGGTCACAGACTACGCGCTTGTTGGCGTAGAGGATGAGCGGTACGAGTACGCGGCACGAAATTTCTATCGCGCCGGGATGCCGATCTCCCAAGGAGTATTTTTAGGACTGTACTTGATGTGGCTGGCGGAACAAACCTCGAATTACGTGAAGGCTCCGATCAGCGTAGGGATACTGAAAGACAACGGCCTCTATTTTGAGGACCCAAAAAAGATCAACTCTATCGACCAGAAGGTTCGATTGTTCACGGCTCAATTTGAAGCGCAGTTTTTAGCCTGTTCCGATACAGGGCTGCAAGGAGAGGAGTTCGGCAACCGGCTGAAGGAGTTTGGAAAGACCGTTGTGCAGTTCCGCCGAGATTACATCGAGGAGTGGGTCGGCCATGCATTGGATATAGGTCTGGACAAGATCGTCGAGCCTTGGACTCAGATTCCGCCAGGGACGACAATCGTGGTGGCTTCGTTAACGCCAGAGCAACAGAAGGCCCAGCAGGAGCAGCAGGCGAGCCTGGCGCAGTCTCTTCGGGAGAACTTTGCCCATGTCCAAGAACCGGAACGAATCGTCACAAACCTGGAGGCATTGAAACTCTCCATGCGAAAGACACAAGCCCACGGACTCCAGCAAGGCGACGGCCCAACGGAAGATGAAAACCGGGAGGCCGCACGAGCACACGGCGAACTCCTGCAAGCAGCCTTGATGGGACCGTACAAGGTGGATGGAAAAGTGTGTGCGCTGTTGAGTCCAATCATCGATGCGATGCCGTTGCAAATCGGCTTTGGCGAGCATCAGAATCCAGCGTTGCAACGTGCAAACACCGAAATGCGGATCGCATTGATTGACCGCGTTTTGGCTTACCTCTCAGCGACCGTCGCGCCCATTTCTGAGGTATCCAGCGTGGAAAAGGAATCATCTGAGGCGTAGGGGCCATTGCATCGTATTAGATAAGCCTCTTCCCTTTGCTGGTTCGATTTGGAAGCTGTTCTGCGACGCGATTACATAGCTTCTGAGAAATGGGCTTGCGCACAGAGTTCTTGGGAGATAATCACGCAACAGCCATCTCCTGCTTGTCAGGCTCAATTTCCACCTTGGTGCGCAACCGCACATTGAGCGCGTCCAGTATCCGGATGGTACGCTCCAGAGTGATGCCGAAGTATTCGTTGCGCTCGTCGCGCGAAACCTGTGACTCGTGAACGCCGAGCCGCTTGGCCAGGTCGCGCTGCGAGATTCCCTGGGCAATGCGCAGCGAAATCAGCATCTGGCCGAGTCCGCGGAGGTTCTCCAACTCGTCAAACTCGCCCCGCTTCAACCGCTCGTAGCTCTCCACTTCCTCTTTCAGTTGCAGGTGGAAGGACTCAATCGGAT
>Ga0255355_1001673_pt1 | contig 9979 bp, 8 predicted proteins | sample HBST75metaG_FD_189943 | JGI IMG/M metagenome (GOLD analysis project Ga0255355, IMG submission 189943) | Peat soil microbial communities from Stordalen Mire, Sweden - H.B.S.T75 | ecosystem: Environmental > Terrestrial > Soil > Wetlands > Peat | place: Sweden: Norrbotten County, Stordalen Mire...
CCGGATTCATCGGAATCGGCTTCAGCCTGATCGTCGTGGCCGTCGCGGCCTTGAATCTGGTGCTCGATTTCGACTTCATCGAGAGAGGCGTGCAATACGGCGCTCCCAAATACATGGAGTGGTATGGCGCCTTCGGAATCATCGTCACGCTGGTCTGGCTTTATCTTGAAATGCTGCGGCTGCTCTCCAAATTGCGCAGCAGAAACTAAGTTCCTGTTACTGGAATGCTGGGTGCCCCAGGTCTCGATTCTGAGACCTGGGAAACCACACCCCCACTCACAACTCTTTGCGAACATCCGGAAAACGCAAGAGGAGCAAGTCGCAACATGAAGGCATTCACCCGCGATCCCGCTTGGAACCTGTCGCGCTGCCGGATCGCCGCGGTGTTGGCCTTCTTCGCTTTGAACCTCGCGGTCTATCTCATTCGCATCCACAGTGTCTGGCGGTATGGCGCGCTCTTCTGCGCCACCTCCGTCGAGTCGCCCATGATCGATTCGATCTGGAGATGCATACACCACCGGCCCGTGTATGTGTGGCCATTCACCTTCCCCTTTTCGCTTTCGCTGTATAACTACCTCTTCTACGATGCCTATGCCGGCGTCCTCCGGCTGATCGGCGCATGGGATGCCGGCATCCTCACCTGGGGACGCCAGCTCACGCTGCTCTTTGCGCTTGCGGGTGGCCTTGCGCAGTGGCGCCTCGTGCGCTCTCTCCTGAAGCTGCGCGGCACCGCCAGCGCTCTTTCGCTCTCGCTCGCGATGGGCCTCTGGCTTTGCACTTCGCTCGTCAAGTATTGGGCCATTGCCATCCGGCCAGACATGGCCGCCGCCGCGCTGGTGATGATTGCCCTTTGGGTCATCGTTCGCCAGCCCAAGCTCGCCTTTGCCTATGCTGGTGTCTTGCTCTATCTCGCCTGGGCGTTCAAGCAGTCTGTGGTTCTCGCCTTCGTGAGTCTCTGCCTCTGGCTGCTCCTGAAGAAGCGCTGGCGCGATCTCGCCGTGCTGGCCGGGGTCTTTGCCGCGCTGGTTGCCACCACACTTCTCCTGGGAACGCCCGAATACCGCTTCAGCATCCTGGTCGCGCCGCAGATGGTCAAAGGATTCTCCTTCGGCCTTCCCTGGATTCTGCACGCACTCGGAACCGGACTCACCGCCGTCTTCCTGAATCTCTACTGGGTCGCTGCCCCCTTCGTACTCGCGCGCGCCTCGGTCAGGGTGCCGAAAACAGACGCAGGAGCTAGAAAATCCTCGCTCAAGACTGGATTGTGTCAGGGCACGACTTTAGTCGTGCCGCAAATGCAACAAAATAACCGTTGGGCTTTAGCCCCTGGAAAAATCTCTCATTTGCAAGAAGGACTTGGGCAGAGATTCCTAAGCCTGCTCACAACCGTCTTTGCCATCGCATTGATCGTCGGCCTGGCTGGCATGGGAAAGGTCGGCGGAACCTCCAACTACCTCTTCGAGGCCTTCGTCGCTGGCTCGACTCTGCTGCAATTGGCCGTCTTCACCGTGCCCGGAAGGCTGGTAACCTCCCTGCTGCTCTTCGGCTGCGTGCAACCGGCAGTTCAAATCGCCGGTGTGGCCATCGGATTTCATCATCAGGGCAAGCGGGATATGGTCCCCATCGCCACGGCAACCGAATACGCCAGCGCCGTAACTCTCCGCGACCGTTTGGCGGCCATGAAAAAGCCCCTCTTTACCACCGATGGAGCTTTTCAGCTATCCTGGCTCTCCACGGACAACGGAGCCCCAGCCATCACCATCGATCCCAACTTTCAGGAAGTCGCGCGTACACGCGAGCTGAATGGCGGCATCGAAGGTATGCTGCAACGGGGTGAGATTCCCACCGTGATGCTTGCCTCCGGCGATCTGGTCTATCGCAGGAGCCTGAATCCGAGTTACCGCAAAGTTGGCGAATCCATCCAGCAAGGCATCGTCTACAGCATCTATCAGTTCGACTCCATAGCCCCTTGATCAGTCCATCCTCTGAAAACCGTACTAAGTCTGGGTGCCTGGGAAACCTTGGCGCTGAAGATGCAAAATCAAATAGCCAGCATTCCTGGAGCATTTTAGCTTTTGCTATAAACTTTTGTGCCCCACCCATTCCGCGTATTTCTGCGGAATGGGTGGGATACCGACAAAATTCCGGTCTACACAATTTCCGAAAAAGCCTGGCTCTTGGCGAACATCTGCTTGATGCCGCGTAGCGCTTGGCGCGTCCGCTCTTCATTCTCGATCAGCGAGAAGCGGACATGGTCGTCGCCGTAATCGCCGAAGCCAATCCCCGGCGAGACAGCCACTTTAGCTTCGTCGAGCAGCCGCTTGGAAAATTCGAGAGACTTGAGAGCCTGAAAGGCCTCGGGAATCTTCGCCCAGACAAACATCGTGGCCTTCGGCGATGCCACCGGCCAGCCGAGCTTGTTGAGGCCATCGACTAACACATCGCGGCGCTTGCGATAGATCTCGCAGATTTGTTGAACGCACTCCTCCGGGCCTTCGAGAGCCTGGATCGATGCAACCTGAATCGGCGTAAAGGTGCCATAGTCAAAGTAGCTCTTGAGCTTGGCCAGCGCGGCCACCAGGCGCGGATTTCCAACCATGAAGCCGACGCGCCAGCCCGGCATGTTGTAACTCTTCGAAAGGGTAAAGAACTCCACGGCCACGTCCTTGGCGCCCGGAACTTCAAGGACGCTGGGCGGCTTGTAGCCGTCAAAGGCGATGTCGGCGTAGGCCAGATCGTGAATGAGGTGAAAGCCGTACTCCCGAGCCAGCTCAACCAGCCGGGCCAGAAAGGGCAACTCGACGCACTGGGTTGTGGGATTGGACGGGAAGTTGACGATCAGCGCCTTGGGCCGCGGCGTCATGCGCGGAATCAGGTCCTCAAGCTGGGCCAGAAACTCTTCGCAATCGTGGATGGGGACGCTGACTACATGCGCGCCGGCAATCACTGGGCCGTAAATATGAATGGGATAACTGGGGTTGGGCACCAGCACCGTGTCGCGCGAGTCGAGGATGGCCAGGCAGAGGTGGGCGATGCCCTCTTTCGATCCGATGGTGACGATGGCCTCGGTCGCGGGGTCAAGATCGACGTCGTAGCGCGTCTTGTACCAGTTGCAAATCGCCTTGCGCAGGCGCGGAATGCCTTTGGAAACCGAGTAGCGATGAGTCGCTGGCTTCCGCACCGCCTCCACCAGCTTGTCGACGATGTGTTGGGGCGTGGCTCCGTCGGGGTTGCCCATGCTGAAGTCGATGATGTCATCCCCGCGGCGGCGGGCGGCCATCTTCATCTCCCCCGTGATGTTGAAAACATAAGGTGGCAGGCGTTGAATGCGGCTGAATTCTTCCATCGATTTAGTTTAAGACAATGAGCGCCGGAGCGGCAGTGAGGGGACCGCGTCGTTTACGGGCGGCGCGGAGTTTACCGCCTTGGTGCAGCTCTGCCGATGGTTTCCCGGCTTCTTGAGGCGAATACGTTGAAGCCGGGAAGCCCAAGCGGAAATTACGCTCCCGTGGTGAGCACCACGCGGAATCGTGCCTTGCCGCTCATCATGCGGTCAAACGCCTCCGCGGCTTGCTCCAGCGGGTAGGTCTCAATCAGCGGCTTCACACCGGCGAGGGCGCTGAAATTGAGCGTATCTTCCGAGTCCATGCCAGTGCCCGAAGCCCAACCGGCAATGGTGCGGTTGCCCATGATCAGCGGAGTGGCGCTTACTTCAAACGGCTTGTCGGGCACGCCGACAATGATGAGCTTGCCGTTGGGACCCAGGCCGTTGACGGCGGAAGCAAGGGCGTCGGCGTTGGTCAGCGTGGACAGAATCACCGCGGCTCCGCCCAGTTTCTGGAGTTCAGCAGCGGGGTTCTGCGTGGTGCTGTCAATGTAGAGGTGTGCGCCGAGCTGGCGGGCAAGCAGGGCTTTGTCCTGGCCGCGGGCAATGGCCACGGTGCGGTAGCCGCTCTTGGCTGCGAACTGCACAGCCAGGTGGCCTAGCCCGCCGATGCCTAGAATCGCCACGGTGTCGCCGGGACGGGCTCCGCTGTTGCGCAGGCTGTTGTAGGTAGTAACGCCGGCGCACATCAGTGGCGCGGCGTCCACGTCGGCCAAGTCCTCCGGAATCAGCGCCAGCGCATTCGCCGGAGCAATCACGTAATCGGAATAGCCGCCGTCGAAGCTGATGCCGGAGATCTGCTGGTTTTCGCAAAGAATGAAGTCGCCGCGGCGGCAGGGCGCGCAGTAGTTGCAGTGGCCACCATGCCAACCCAAACCCACCCGCTGGCCAACTTTGAATAGCGGCACATCTGGCGCCACGGCATCCAGCACTCCGGCAACCTCGTGGCCGGGCACGCGGGGATAGGCAATGCCGGGAAAGGCGCCAAACTTGGTTATCGCATCGCTATGACAAACGCCGCAGGCCTGCACGCGGATGCGCACATGCCCCAGGCCAGGCTCGGGAAACTGTTTTTGAACCACTTCAAAGGTTCCGCCCGCGGTGGGAATCTGTACGGCACGGCCAGTTACTGAAGGCATCGTTTGTACTCTCCAGTACCTTGGATGAAGGCAGTGGAGTGCAAGTTGCAGGAGAAAAGCGGTTGGAATAAACGCGCGCTCCAGAAACGCCCTGGCCGGCGAACTTTATACTTGAATTGATATGTCAGAATTTCTACCCGTCGATGAACAGATGGACCTGCTTCAGAAGGGCGCCTCGGAGATCATCCGCGTCGCCGACCTGCGCGAGCGCCTCGAAGAGAGCCGCAAAACCGGCCGCCCGCTGCGCATCAAAGCCGGCTTTGACCCCACCGCGCCCGACCTGCACCTCGGCCATACAGTCTTGATGCGCAAGCTGCGCCACTTCCAGCAGCTTGGCCACCAAGTCATCTTCCTCGTGGGCGACTTTACGGCGCTCATCGGCGATCCCACGGGCCGCAACGTGACCCGCAAGCCGCTCACCGTCGAGCAGATCGGCCAGAATGCCAAAACCTATCTGGCGCAGGTCTTCAAAATTCTCGATCAAAGCGCGACCGAGGTCCGCTACAACTCCGAGTGGCTCGGCAAACTGGGCTACGAGCAAACCATCCGGCTGACGGCGCACTTCACCGTCTCGCAGATGCTGGAGCGGGACGACTTCAGCAAGCGTTTCCAGGCCGAGCTGCCCATCAGCCTCCACGAACTGCTCTATCCGGTCATGCAGGGCTACGACTCGGTGGCGCTGGAGTGCGATGTGGAGTTGGGCGGAACGGATCAGAAGTTCAACCTGCTCTGCGGGCGCGAGTTGCAGCGCCACTACGGCCAGAAGCCGCAGATCGTGCTCATGACGCCGATTCTCGAGGGCTTGGACGGCGTGCAGAAAATGTCCAAATCGCTCGGCAACGCCATCGGCATCAACGAGCCGCCGGCCGAGATGTACGGCAAGCTGATGAGCATCAGCGACGAGCTGATGTGGAAGTATTGGGTCCTCTTGACCGACCTCAAGCAATCGGAAGTAGGCGCGCTCGAATCCGAGGTAGCAGCGGGCGTGCTGCATCCGATGGAGGCCAAGAAGCAGTTGGCGCGGACCATCACCGCCGGCTTCCATGGCGAAGCCGCCGCCGCGAGCGCCGATGAAAATTGGGCGCGCATGTTCCAGCAGAAGGAAACAGCGGAGGACCTCGAAGAGGTTTTGATCCGTTATGCGGATGTTGCCGGTTCAGAGCCAAATCAGATTCGCCTGCCCAAGCTGCTGGTGCATCTGGGCTTGGCCGCCAGCAACGCCGAGGCCAACCGCAAGATCGCCGAAAAAGCCGTCAAGCTCGACGGAGAAGGTGCCGCGAGCAATCTTATTTCTGTTGCCGCCCTTCCCGCCCGCCTCATCGTCCGCCTGGGCAAGCGAGCCAAAGTTGCCGTCATTGCGTAAATTGGCGCATTATAAATCGCCATTTTGCGTATACTGGGAATAGAGGTGAGTCATGGCGATCCATTCCGTACTCGATGTGCTGGGCGGCGAAGTGATTCTTGGCAGGCCGATGAGCAAGAGCGGCGCACTGGCCGGACTGGTGCGCGAGGGGCTCCCGGTTCAGGCGCTCTTTTTGTTGGCCGAGCGGCTGGACCTGCGCCAGGCGGAGATCTCCGAGAAGATTGGCATTCCCCAGCGCACGCTCACCCGGCGACTCACGCAACACTCCAGGCTAACGGCGGCTGAATCTGACCGCACCGTGCGGCTGGCCCAAGTTTTTTCGACGGCGGTGGAGACGCTGGGCGATGGAGACAAGGCGGCACAGTGGCTCAAAACCCCAAACCGCGCCTTGCGTGGGGGCCGTCCTCTGGACCAGTTGGACACAGATCCAGGCGTCCGTGAAGTTGAGAACATCTTGGGCCGAATCGCCTACGGCGTCTACAGCTGATGCATATATGGCGGATTTGCCGGGCGCGATTTGCCGGCGAGGCGTTTTCCGGCAACGGAGCACGGCGCTTCGGCGGCCGGTGGAATACACCTGGCGTGCCGATGGTCTATGCGTCCTCTTCGCTGGCGCTGGCGGCCATCGAGTTGTTTGTTCACTTGGAGCCGAATCTGCAACCGGACGATCTGGTCTCGATTGAGGCCACACTGCCCGAGGGAGAGCCTGCGCAGCGCCTGCGGCCGGACGACTTGCCGCCGGGTTGGTGGACGGACGATTGCGACCCGTTGCAGGCCATCGGAGACAGGTGGATTCACGAGGCCAGTTCACTTGCTCTGAAGGTTCCCTCGGCTGCGTTGCGCATGGAGTGGAATGTTCTGGTGAACCCGTTGCACCCGGCGATTGCGGAGATCAGGATTGAGGAGCCGCAGCCGTTTCATTTTGACGCCCGCATGTTTCGGTAAGCAGTGGTTTGCCGAAAATACCACTCCCTTGGCGCACACTGATCGATAGATGAGAACTGAGCAAAATCAGAGAAGTCCAAAGCGGCACACCCCGCCAGCCCCACTCTCTCCGCAGTCTCCGCTAACTCCGCGAACCCCGCTTTTTTACGTTTTTTGCCCGTGAAGCTGTGGAACCAGCCTTAACCCTAGCAAAATGAATAGCTTCCGCCTCCACACTTCACAGAAGCACAAAACCACACATTCCGTGAAGCCGTGAGGCCCTAACTAACAAAAGCAGAATCAACAATATACGCTGCTCTGTCTCACGGAAACACAAAAATGCGTGAATCTGTGTAACTGACGACCGTTACTCGCCCAGCGCAAACTTCCGCGCCGACTCCAGCACTTTGGCGACCGACTCCTTCGAGCACGACTCGCTGTAGATACGCAGCAGCGGTTCGGTTCCGCTGGCGCGCAGCAGCAGCCAGGTTTCAGCGGCATTCGGCTTGGTCGCCGCTTCGGGGTTGTCAAGGAAGAACTTCACGCCGTCCAGGGTCTGCTGGCGCAGGATGGGCATTCCCGCGAAGACCGCGTCGCCCAACTTGAGCGCCCGTGCGCGGGCAATCGCGCCGTTCTTGATCTCTTCTGGAATGTGCAGGTCGATGCGGCCGTACTGGTGTTCGCCGTACTCGGCTTGCAAATCGGCGACCAGTTGGCCCAGCGGCTTGTGTTCGTCGGCCATCACGTTGGCCAGCAGCAGCGCGTTGAGCAGGCCATCGCGCTCCGGCAGGTGGCGCTGGAAGCCGATGCCGCCCGACTCCTCGCCGCCCATTAGAATCTCGCGCTCCAGCATATAGTCGCAGACATACTTGAAGCCGACGCCGTGCTCGATCAGCTCGCGGCCATGCTTGGCGCAGATGCGATCCAGCATTTTCGTGGTGTTGATGGCGCGGGTGACAGCCCCCGGCCAGTCGTTGTGGTGCTTGAGCACCCAACTGAGCAGAACGGAATAAATCTTGTGTGGATCGACGAAAACGCCGTGCTCATCGGTGGCGCCGATGCGGTCGGCATCCCCGTCAGTGCACAGGCCGGCGACGCAGCCGTTGGCCGCCGTCGCCTCGCCCAGCGCGCGAATGTGCGGCTCGATAGGCTCCGGATGGATGCCGCCAAAGAGCGGGTCAGGATTGGCGCGAATCTGCACGTGATCGACGCCGATGCGGGTGAAGATGTCGGAGATATAGGTGCCCCCGGTGCCGTACATCGAGTCAACGCAGAACTTCATGCCAGATTTTGCGATCAAATCCAGATCGGCAAAGCTCTCGATGGCTTTGAGATACGTCGGCAGGAAATCGACCTCCTCAATGGGAGCGGGCTGCGCTGGCCGGGCCACGGGCTGGCCCAGGTAGGACTCGATTTCGGCGATGATGGAGGGCTTGCCGGAGCCGCCGTACCAGGCCTTGTACTTGACGCCGTTCCATTGGGCCGGGTTGTGCGAGCTGGTAATCATGATGCCACCGGCCGCGCCGCGCTCGCGAACGCCGAAACTGAGCGCCGGAGTGGGCGTAACAGCGTTGGCCAGCATCACCGGGATGCCGGTCGCAGCCGCGACCTCAGCGCAGGCACGCGCAAAGGCTTTGGAGCCGAAACGAGTGTCGTAGCCGATGCACAGACCCTTCTTGGGGTCTTCCTTGGCGTGAATGTAGGCGGCAATGGCCTCGGCTGCGATGCGGACATTGGCGAAGGTGAAGTCGTCGGCGATCACCGCGCGCCAGCCGTCGGTGCCGAACTTGATTTGAGGATGTGGCATGATGAGTTCTCTTACTCCCTGAATCTTAGGGTAAAGGATGCAATCGGCGGGCTGGGATCTCCCGCCAGATTGTACAAATCATAAGAAACTATAACTGTAAATACCCCAGGTCAGGCGCGATGAAACCGTGCCGAACCTGGGGCACCTGGCTTCAGGTCCACTGAAGCCTCAGATCAGCTCCGTGCGGCCGGCAATACCCAGTTCCTTGACGATCTTGCCCACATCCTGGGAGTGGTCGCGGTTTGCAATCAGCAGAGCGTCCTTGGTTTCCACAATGACCAAGTTCTCCACGCCCACCAGGGCCACAAACTTGTGTGGGCTGTAAATGTAATTGCTACCCGAGTCGAGAGCCATGTGGCCATTGGTGTCGGTCACATTGCCTTCGCTGTCTCCAAGTAGGCGGGTCTCTAGTTGGTACTCGTAGAGCGAGGCCCAGGAGCCAAGGTCGTTCCAGGAAAAATCGGCCCGGATGCAGTAGAGATGAGAGAGATGCTCGCCCTTGGCCGAGCGCGGCTCCAGGACGGCGTAATCCACGGAGATGTTCTCGCACTTGGGATAGGCGGCGTGGAAGACCTCATCGAACTGAGGCGTGCCGTAAGCGGCTGCGATGGCCTCCAGCAGCGGAGCGGTCTCCGGCAGGTGCTCGCGGACGGCGTTGGCCAGGGTGCGCGCCGACCACAGGAAGATGCCCGAGTTCCAGTAGTAGTTGCCAGCGGTGATGAACTCGTCGGCGCGATTCTGGTTGGGCTTCTCAATAAAGCGGCGGACGTGAAGGGCGGCGTCGTCGTGAGTAAAGTCGGTAGTCTCGATGTAGCCGTAGCCGGTCTCGGCGCGGGTGGGCTCAATGCCCAGCACCACCATGTTGTCGCCGGAGGCGGCCACGGCGATGCCCTGTTGCAGCGCCTTCAGGAAGCGCGGCTCGTCGGCGATCACGTGGTCAGAAGGAAAGATACCCAGCACAGCGTCAGGGTTCTGACGCTCGATGATGAAGGCGGCTAGTCCGCAGGCAGGGGCGGTGTTGCGGCCTACCGGCTCCTGGATGATCTGCCCGACGGGCACGCCCTTCAACTGGTCAGTGATCTCATGGGCCAGGTACTCGTTGGTAATGACCCACGTTTCGTCCAACCCGGCCAGCGGCTTGAGCCGCTCAACGGTCTGCTGGATCATGGATCGCTCGCCGTCCAGCGCCAGAACCTGCTTGGAGTGGGCGCGGCGGGAGCGGGGCCAGAAGCGGGTTCCGCTGCCTCCGGCAAGAATCACAGGGCGAAAATCAATAGGCTTCGACATTGAAGACACATCCTACCCGACAAACGATACGTTTGCACAGTGGCGAATCGTACTTTTTCTTGAAGAAATCTCCA
>Ga0255355_1001675_pt1 | contig 9971 bp, 7 predicted proteins | sample HBST75metaG_FD_189943 | JGI IMG/M metagenome (GOLD analysis project Ga0255355, IMG submission 189943) | Peat soil microbial communities from Stordalen Mire, Sweden - H.B.S.T75 | ecosystem: Environmental > Terrestrial > Soil > Wetlands > Peat | place: Sweden: Norrbotten County, Stordalen Mire...
AGGAGCGTACCGCCGAAGCCTTGGACCATGCCATCACCGAGGCTCTCAAAACCATCACTCCATACAACGCCTCTGCTTGGTTCCGTTTCTGCGGATACCGGGATACAGCTACTGTGGCTTTGCTCTAGACACCTAGCTAGGAGATGTTGTTCCGCATAAGCGAATCACAAGCCGCCCTAAATCGCCAACCGGTGATGCCGATCACTGTCTGAGGGTTACCTGAGCGCCAATCATTCAACATGAAGGTTTAGCGGCGCGTGTGGGGAGGCAACTCTTGAACCGGTCCAGATTGCCGCAGTATCGCAGGATTTCGCAGATATGTTTTCTGCTGCTCTTTCTTGCGCTGCTGCTCTTCACCTCGCTGAGCCTCTTTCCCCGCGACGCCACGGAGATTCACCTGCGCGCGCCGGTGCGACTGTTTTTCGAGTGGGACCCGCTGGTGGCTGTGGTGAACGCGCTGGCCGGCCACGCTCTCTATCGCGGGCTGATCTGGAGCCTGCTCATCCTGCTGCCGACGCTCTTTCTGGGCCGCTTTTTCTGCGGTTGGATTTGCCCCATGGGCACGCTGCAACAGTTTGTGGGCAATATGCCGTCGGAGGCTAAGCGGGGCAAGCAGCGGATCGAGGCAAATCGCTACAAGCGCTGGCAGACGGGCAAGTACGTGGTTCTGCTTGCCGGTCTGGTGGCTGCATTCTTCGGTTCGGCGGCCATCGGCTGGATTGATCCCTTCAGCTTATTGGTGCGCTCCTTTGGCCTGTCGATTTTGCCGGCCTTCAATTTTGCCGCGCGTGCCGTGCTGACTCCGCTTGAGACAAGCCACATCGCGGTGATCAAGGCGACCGGCGAGACTCTGCATACGATTCTGCACTACACGGTGCTCGACCTCAGGCAGCCGCACTACTACCAGGGGCTGGTGCTGGGCGTTTTGTTCATTGCCATTCTTGCGGTGAGCCTGCGTGTCACTCGGTTGTGGTGCAGGGCGATTTGTCCGCTGGGCGCGCTGCTCGGCGCGGTCTCACGCTGGAGTGTGCTGGGGCTGCATAAGGATGCCGCGCGTTGCAACAACTGCAACCGCTGCTTGCTCAACTGCCAGGGCGGCGACGATCCTGTCGGTGGCGCGCTGTGGCGCAAGGCCGAGTGTCTGATGTGCATGAATTGCGTGGGTGCCTGTCCCGAGCACGCTCTCACCTTCCGCTTTTTCCGCAAGGAGCATGAGGTGGCGTCGCCCGACCTTGGTCGGCGCAGAACGCTGACTGGGTTGGCCGCCGGCGCCGCGGTGGTTCCGCTGATGCGCGCCAATACAGGGCTGGGGAAAAGCCGCCACGAACGGCTGCTGCGTCCGCCGGGATCGCTGGACGAGCAGGAGTTTCTCTCCCGCTGCATTCGCTGCGGCGAGTGCATGAAGGTGTGCCCCAACACTGCGCTGCATCCCACAACCGACGAGGCTGGCCTGGAAGGATTGTGGTCGCCGACGCTGGTGCCGCGCATTGGGTACTGCGAGCCAAGTTGCGTGCTCTGCTCGGAGGTGTGCCCGACGGGCGCCATCTGGCAGATTACGCCGAAGGAAAAAGGATGGGTGGTGGGCGTAGGCGGACAAAGCCAACCGGTACGCCTGGGGACTGCTTTTTACGACCGTGGCCGCTGTTTGCCGTGGGCCATGGCCACGGACTGCATTGTCTGCGAGGAGTGGTGCCCGGTTTCGCCCAAGGCTATTTACGTGCAGGAAGCGCAGGTGATCGACTCCGCGGGCAACACCAAGACGCTGAAACAGCCGCGCGTCGATCCCAGCCGCTGCGTGGGCTGCGGAGCCTGCGAATATGCCTGCCCGCTCCAGGAGCACCCCGCAGTTTATGTCACAAGCATCGGCGAAAGCCGCTCACCGAATAGTCAGATTTTGCTCAACAGAAAGTAACGGAGAACGCTTCGTGAAATTTAATTCAGTTGGATGGTTGGTGCCGGTATGGTGCGGAGTCGTTGCGGCATTGATGGGCTCGTTGGTTGCCGTCATATCGTCGAAGGGACGCAAGAAGAAGTAACCGAACCCAGCATCGGCGAAAGCCGCTCACCGAGTAGTCAGATTTTGTTGAACAGAAAATAAGGGAGATGTTGCAGTGAAATTTCACTCGAACTTGAAGTGGGCCATTGCGGTCCTTGTGATTGTAGCCGCGGCCAGCAGTATGGGTTGCAAGAAGAAGATTTCCGATCCGTTTCCGGCATCGGATAAAGTTGCAGGCTGGCAAAAGGCCAGCGAGACGCGCGTCTTTGCGGCCAAAGACTTATGGCAGTACATCGACGGCGATGCCGAGCAGTACATCTCGGCCGGGGTTGTGACCACCTCGACTTCCGACTACAAGTACCAGGGCCAGTTGGAGGCGACGGTTGACGTGTACACCATGAATGACGCGGCCGGCGCGCGCAAGATTCTGGAGACGGGAACCAGCGACGCCAAGCCGATTCAACTGGGCGACGCGGGAGTTGCTTATGCGCAAAGCATCATCTTCCGCAAAGGCCCCCGCCTGGTGCGCATTGTCGCTTATGAGTCCACGCCCAACACGGCGCAGGCTCTGCTTGCGCTGGCGCACGGAGTAGAAGCGAAACTGTAACACTGTCCTGGCCGGGAGTCCGGCCGCACTACGATTGCGAGGAATGTGATGAGTAACCGCAGAGAATTTCTCCAAGCCGCAGCAACCGGAGCCCTCGTGCTGGGTTCGCAGAGCAAACTGGGACTGGCTGCCATGTTGGACCAGCACGGTCAGCACGCCGAAACAGGCAAGTCCAAGGTGGTGATTGCCAGGGATCCGGCGCTTCACGGTTCGGGCATGCAACTGGACGAAAAGCGTGTTCTGGCGCTGCTTGACCGGGCCATTGCCGCTTATACAGGACGCGAAAATCCCGTGGAAGCATGGAAGCATATTGTGCCCCAGGGCCAGGTCATCGGCCTGAAGACCAATGGGCTGGGCGGCAAGGGAATTTCTACGCACGTGGTGCTGATACTGGCTATTGCCGAGCGGCTGCAACAGGCCGGCGTCAAGCCCGGCAACATCGTGGTGTGGGACCGGAACGCCCGCGACCTTCAGGCTTGCGGCCTCACCATCAATACCGACCCCAGCCGCGTCCGCTGCTACGGCTCCGATGTTGCCGGTTATGAAGAGCAGCCCGCGGCATGGGGCACCGCAAACGTGCACCTCTCCAAGATCCTCACACGCGAATGCGGCATGGTGATCGGTCTGCCCATACTCAAAGACCACAGCGAGGCCGGCGTTACATTTGCCATGAAGAATATGTATGGCGTGGTTAGCCGCCCGCAGGATCTGCACGCAGGCGGCTGCAACCCCGGCGTGGCCGACCTGAATTGCATTCCGGCCGTCCGAGAAAAGGTCCGCTTTACCATCGGAGACGCGCTGACTTCGGTCTATGAAGGAGGGCCAGGCTTCCATCCAGAGCACCTCTGGTATCCCAATGCGCTCATTGTGGGTGAGGATCGCGTGGCCGTCGATCACACAGCTTGGCAGATGATCGAGCGCAAGCGCGCCGAAGTGGGCATGAAGACGTTTGAGGCCGCCGGCCGCCCGCCGCGCTACATCGCCACCGCCGCCGACCATGCCCACAATTTGGGCGTCAACGATCCGAGACGCATCAACCTGATGGAGATTTAAGCGGGAGAATTGCCATGGCCGGGGAAACGGACCGGAAGCCGGAAGAGACAAGCGGCATCGCGCAGGGTATGACGCGGCGCGAGGCGATGCTGCAATTGCTGCGCGTGGGCGGAGTAGCAGCGGGCGCGGCGGGCGCAGCCGTCTGGCTCAGCGAGCATAGCTTCCGTCCGGCTCCCGCCCGTGCTGAGCAAGCGCGGCGCGACCATCGCATCACGGCTGACCCGCAGCTGCCAGCAATCACCGTGGTGCAAGGCGGGGAACCGAGGGCACTGGTTCAGAAAGCACTGGAAAATCTGGGTGGCATCCATCGCTTCGTCAGCCGCCAGGATGTGGTGGTCATCAAGCCCAACATTGCGTGGGATCGCACGCCGGAGCAGGCCGCCAACACCAATCCTGAAGTGGTCGCCGAGGTTGTGCGCCAATGCTGGCAGGCGGGCGCGAAACGCGTCATTGTCACGGATGTCAGTTGCAATGAGCCGCGCCGCTGCTTTCAGCGTTCGGGCATTCAGGCCGCTGCGCGCGCCGAGGGCGCCGAAGTTATCCTGCCCGATCCGGAACTCTACCGCGAGGTGGAACTGGGCGGCGTGGTGCTGAAGAGCTGGCCAGTCTTCACGCCGTTTCTTGAGGCTGACAAAATCTTCAACCTGCCCATCGCCAAGCATCACGGCCTGACCGGCGTCACGCTGGGCATGAAGAACTGGTACGGCATCCTGGGCGGGCAACGCAACCGCCTCCACCAGCAGATTCACCAGAGTCTCGCGGACCTGGCCAGCTTCATGTTGCCGACGGTCACGCTCATCGACTGTTACCGCATCCTGCTGCGCAATGGGCCGACCGGCGGCAACCTGGAAGACGTGGCTCTGAAGAAGACCATGGTCGCCGGAACCGATCCGGTGGCTCTCGACGCCTATGTCGCAAAGGCTTACTGGAACCTCGATCCGGAGCACATACCTTACTTGCAGATGGCCGCTGCGCGCGGACTGGGCACGGTGGAGTTCGATAAGTTGGCGGTAAAGGTCAGTCAGTTAGGGTAGCCACCTGTGGTAGGGCCAAAGGCTCCTCGTCCTCTTCGTCAGAATCGTAGTCGTCAGGATCGTAGTCGTCGCATGTATCACGCCGATTGCAGCTTGCGCAGTCGCTGGGTTCGCAGATTTCCATTTCCGGGGCCAGCTCATCGCCTTCGCCGGTGACGGTCATGGAGTGCACAATTTCGGAATTCCCATGGAAGGACTTGCGATCGATATTCTGCGAGGCGATCTGGAGGGCGTAGAGGAGCAGTCCAGTGTGGCGCGCATCGAGGCGGGAACTGAGGAACCCAGCCATGATCTGGGAGATAGCTACCTGGATGGAGGCGGCATCCTCCAGCATGGGCAGATTCACGTCATCCCAAATGGAGCTTTTCGCCTTGGCCATGGTATGTACGCGTGAGTGGAAATAACAGTAAGCCGACCCGCTGAGAGCCGGCGATTTGCAACGCTGTCCATTGGTCTTGATGTGACGACATAACTTGTACATTGGGTACCCCCACCCCTATTTTGTAAACAAATTCCTTGTTTTCTTGAGCTTACGGACAGGGTTGCGCCGTAAAATCGTGAAAACAATGAAGTTCCCTGCAAAATCGTCCAAGGAAAGGAGTTACGTGAACGATAGACGAGAATTAGAGGGAATGCTTCTGAGTATTATTGTGCGGCGAAGGGGGGAAATAATCTGCAAGGGACTGGCCGTCCAGGCGATGGCCTTCGGTGCGGCCGGCGCGCTTCGCGTATAAGGTTCGTAGTCTCCCGCCCTTCGCAAAGTACGCGAAGAATGGGGCACCCGGCAAATCTACGGTCACCGCAATGCTCGAGCAATTTGATAGCGGGATTGTGCTCTAGACCAATCGGCGTCCCACAATTGAAACTCGAACATCGAGTCTAGATATCTTCTGCGTAGCAAGCAGATGTTAAGAGCACGGAATGTGGCGCCTTTGATATAGAAATGCTCCTGAACCAATATTTCTTCGACTCCATCGTAATCAAAATCCGCGCGCATGAGCTCGGTCAAGGTCACCCTTTGATCCTCACACTCAATCGTGACACTGGAATCGGATGTGATTTGTACACTAATATTTCCCTTTTCAAGAAGTGTTTGAATCGAATCGGCGTCCGACACTGAAATTATTTCACTTCTGTCGTGGCGCTGGGCCGGTGCAAGTTTACTCGGAAACAAATTGAGGTTTGTCACTCCCAGCCGGGGTGATCGGATATAACTGATTGGGGCGAGTTTGGCACGTGATGCTGCTTCTAGCATGGCGCTTGCAGTCGCAAGAATGAAAGAAACTTTTAATTCAGTGTTGTCGGATGGATAGTAGCCTGCGGTAATCGCGGATTTAAATTCTCGACATGTACGGATAGAGAGCTCTGAGCCTTTACCGTTTTTGAATCGGACTCCTTCCTGTCCGCCTTCAACGTGGAGAACAACTGGTTCGTCGAGAAGCTTGTTGATCTTTTCCGGGTCTGCTTTGACTTTCCAGGTCCCACTTTCAAACTCGACAGTTGCATTGAGTGGGAATTTACTTGTCTTGACGGCAACTTCTGCTAGCTCACCCAGATCGGTGTTCCCGGATTGAAGTGCAGCTTCGACTAATGCTAATAGCTTCTCCCTGGAAGATTCGATTTCAATCTGGGGGATTAGGCCGCGAATCGTGCCAAGTTTCCCTTGCGCAATTTCCAGGAAGAATCTCGTATTGGCTCGACTGTATACTCTGGCTTTTTTTCGGAAATTGCAATCTCCGTGCGCAGGTAGGAGGTTCTCGAGAGAATCGAGGTCAAAATTCGCTTGTAATGAGAGCTGGGCAAGGAGATTCTGGAGTTCTTGTGGCCTTTTACGGAGCGATTGCGGAATTATATGGTCAATTTCCAAATCGGTGTATTTCAGTGGCCCTTCGCAGTAGGCGCATCTCTTCGAATGAGCTGTCCAGATTGCGATCCGCTCAACCGCGCTCAATATGCCGCTCATATCGTTAAGTTTACTCCGAAGCCTTCTGGGCACGAGTATGGAAATTGGAGTCTGATGCGGTCAAGGTTGAAGTCGTGTCCTTTCAACCCAGCAACTTATTCATAGGTTTCTTGTAGAATGTTTCATAAATTGCCGTTCCTGGCTGCAATTCATCAGGGGTTAAAACCCTTCTTTTCTGGGCTCTTTTCGGCACGACTAAAGTCGTGCCCTGACACAAAGCGGATTTATGACATTGTGGATATTGGTTTGTGTTATCCCATGTCCGAAAATCCGGACATGGGGCACCCGGCCGCAAATGAAAGGCCGCATCCGGGTGGATGCGGCCTTTATTGTTGAGTGAAACAGTGGAGGGTGAACTAGTCGCCGGCGACCAGCTCGGATTCCTTTTCCTCGACAGGCTTCGCCGGGGCAATCGAGTCCAAGGTGACCAGACCCTCGACCGGTTTTTCGCCGAGGATATGCTCGCGATAGAGCTTGGCCATGTGGGCGTTTTCCGCTTCCTGCTTCAAATCGCGGGCGCGAATTTTTTCTTCGCGGGCGGTCTTGGCAATGCCCAGATCGTCGAGCGTGTGGTTGGCTTCGGCGTTCACGTCCACCATGTTCAGCGCTAGATCGTGGCCCACCTCGGGCATATTCACTTTCTTGCCGCCGGTGAAGATCTCATGGCGTCCGTGCTCCTCATACCACTTGGTGAGGGTGGCCGTCATGTGCATCTTCTCAATGATGTTGCGCCAGCCGATGCCGGTGTTGTAGGCGCAGAAGCTGATTTCGCCTTCCTGCGTGGCATAGGGGATGGTGCACTGTTCAGTGCGGCGGAAGTCGTATGTCCAAAGATCCTGGAACCACATACCAGCGATGAAGAGGAAGTTCCAGCGGTCGGCGCGGCGCTTCTTGATGTCTTCCAGAGTGCGCGTGCCCTTGACGCTGCCGTAATCGTGGCCGGTGGCGCCGAAGGTCTTGTCCATCTTCTTCATCATGTCAGTGATTCTGAAGTGGGTGGGCGACTTGAAGGGATCGTAGTTGCGCAGCAGAGCCAGGGCAAAACCGATGCACGAGAGCCACCTGCCGCGGGCCGCGTCGTTCACCTTGGCCAGATCCTGTGAGACCTTGTCCATATTCAGGAAGGAGGTCACCGGGGCGGCTTCCTTGGTCTCCTTGTCGATCATCAACGCCATGCCGACGCCGCAGTTGGGATGACAGCCACAGTTGAGCTGTCCCCACTCGGCGTTGGGTCCGTGAATCAGATCGGCCCAGTCGGTGAAGATGGACATGAAGCTGATGGGGAACCAGTCGCGCGCCGGCTCGCCGAAGCCCATCTGGTCCTTGATGTCGTGGGCCATGTGGCTGAGGGTGTAACGCTGCGCCATGCGGCGCTCGTCGGAGATGTCCTCATCGCGGCCGGTAAAGCTGACCGGCTGGAAGCTGAGGAAGCTGATCTTCTTAGGGTTATCGAGGGCGAAGCGGATGATGTGGCCCACCTGCTCGTTGTTGATGCCGTTGATGATCGTGGTGACCGGAACGATGTCAACGCCGGCTTCATGCAGGTTATTGATGGCCTGGAGCTTCACGTCGAAGAGGTTGCCCACCTTGCGGTGCGAGTTGGCGGCGTTACCGATGCCGTCGAACTGAAGATAGACGTAACGCAAACCGGCCAGAGCGGCGGCGCGGCAGAGTTCCTTGCTCTTAGCGAATTCGATGCCGTTGGAGGCGGCCTGGACGCTGTTGAAGCCCACCTTGCGGGAGTAAGCGATGGCGTCAAGGAAGTAGGGCGACAGGGTCGGCTCGCCGCCGGAGAACTGCACGCTCATCTGCCGCTTGGGCTTGATGGTGATGGCGTTATCCAGCATGGTCTTGATCTCGTCCCACGACAGTTCGTGGACGAAGCCCACCTGGTTGGCGTCCATGAAGCAGGGATCGCACATCATGTTGCAGCGGTTGGTCAGATCGATGGTCAGCACCGAGCCGCGCCCGTGGGTCATGGTCGAGGTGCCGTGGTGGTGCAGCTTGTCGTCGTTGTGGGCGCGGATGTCGCGGCCAGGGAAGCTCTCTTCCAAGTGCTTGAAGAAGGCCGTATCGATCGACATCACGTCTTCAAAATGCCCGTGCTTGGGGCAGTCCTTCACCATCAGGATTTTGCCGTCGCGCTCGATGATCTGGGCCTTGATTTCGCCCACCTTTTCATTCAGCAGGATTTCCACGGGCAGCTTGCCGTCCAGAATCTGCTTGCGAATTTCGGGCACGCACTTGGGGCAAAGCGAGTCCGTGGTGCGCGGCCAGCCCAGCGGCGGTTTTTCCTTCTCGTAGCTCTTGAGCAGAGGCTTGTCACTCCACTTGGGCGTGAACCCAGGGTTCGGGCTGATGCGGTTCAGTCGCTCAAATACAACCCACGCGCCCTTGGCCGCGTAGACGACGGCTTTTTCGGCGTACTTGACTGCTTTGGACATAATGTTTCGGTCTCCTCGAATAAATTGGTCACCGACAGCGGTCTCTCGCCCGGCCCAATCCAGGACTCCGGTAAACCGGCAGCCTGGGGACTGAAAATCCACTACTAGGTTAAGTGCGGCCGCCGGTCAACCCAACGGTTGTGCAGCAAACGGCAGAATCAACCGTTGAATGGTAATTTGGGGGCGCCAAGCGGAGAGGTGGATGGGAGAAATCGGGGGTCAACCGGAGGTCCTGGAAAGCGCATTCCGCTTACTGCGATCCTGCCCCGCCGGTCCTGACTGCCTGGTTGATGATCCACTGGAAGAGGACGGCACGAACGTGAATGCGGCGGGCCAGGTCGGGCAGGAACTCGGTAATGAGGTTGTCAGCGGGCGCGGTGGCCAGAGTGACGCCGTAGCGCTCGGAACTGGAGGGCAGATTGGTCTTCTGGCCGGGCACATAAAGGTTGCCGATCTCGTCGTCGATGGCAAAGCCGACCACGTTGGCGTAGTTCACCATGCCCTTGGCGTTGTCGCCCTGGGTCCACACCACCTGCACAATGGCGTGACCCACGCGGCGGGGAATCGAAGCGTTGGGCATGCGATGGTAGTGCGGGTCCTGGTGAACGATGGACGGAATCAGGAAGGTGCCAAAGAACTCGCCGGTGATGTCCTGGGTATAGCTGACACCCACGTAACGGCCAAAGCCGGTCATGCCGGGGCCGTAGGCGGAGTCTGCGTCGGAGCCCACGGCGACGCCGGCGTCAGCCAAAATCGTGAGGCCGTTGAAGGGGTCCAGCACATTGCGCATTGCCAGCCGCGCCTTCTCTTTCGGCGTCAGCGGCTTTACCTGCGGCCCGTTGATAAAGCGTTCATACCGGTTTCTGGTGGGCTG
>Ga0255355_1001679_pt1 | contig 9949 bp, 6 predicted proteins | sample HBST75metaG_FD_189943 | JGI IMG/M metagenome (GOLD analysis project Ga0255355, IMG submission 189943) | Peat soil microbial communities from Stordalen Mire, Sweden - H.B.S.T75 | ecosystem: Environmental > Terrestrial > Soil > Wetlands > Peat | place: Sweden: Norrbotten County, Stordalen Mire...
GTGGACGGGCAAGTCCTCTCCGTGGTCGCCAAAGGCGCGGCGGCCGCTTCGGCGCTGGTGTTGAACGGTGAACCGGATCATCGCCAGTTGCTCTTCCGTGCCGAGGGCGAACGTGTGGTTGTCGGTTCCCGATCCGCTGCCAGTTGGACCGCTACCGCCAGAAATGGCGGAGCCGTTTCCTTCCGGCTCACAGTGCCCGGTAGATTCCACCGCGTCTATTCGGCCCGGCTGACCATCGAGGCTCATAACGGGGAACTCGTCGCCGTTGCAGTCATGGATCGCGAAACAGCGGTGGCTTCCATTGTGGCTTCGGAGATGGATGAAACCGCCCCCATCGAAGCGCTGAAAGCGCAGGCCGTCGCCACCCGCTCCTTTCTGGCCGCCGGCCAAAGGCACCTGGACTTCGACTTTTGTGATACCACCCATTGCCAGTTCCTGAAGTCTCCACCCGCTCTCATGAGCCGGGTTTCCAGTGCCGTCCAGGCCACGCGGGGGCTGGTGCTCGAGTATCGCGGCAAACCGCTGGCGGCCATGTACTCCAGCCGCTGCGGTGGCCATACGCGCAGTCTGCGCGAAGTCGGCATGGAGTCCGGCGAGGGCTATCCTTATTTCCCCGTGTCCTGCGCCTGGTGCCTGAAGCATCCATTCACTTGGCGAAGTAGAATTGGCAACAGCGGCCAGGCGCTCCGGCCCGGCGACGAGCGTCAGCGAATTACCGGTGCGCGTCAGTGGGGCTGGAGCGCGATCCCAGGCAGTGATTTTGCAGCCACTGAGGACATCTCAGGCTGGCGTCTAGAAGGCCACAGCTTGGGCCACGGTGTGGGAATGTGCCAGCATGGCGCGATCGGCATGGCAGCCACAGGCGCAAGCTTCAGCGAGATTCTTTCCTTTTATTATCCGAACACGACGCTATTCAGAATCGCCGTATTCGCAGGTTCTTGAGGCCGGTCTGGAAGTGACTGATCGGGGATTGGAGATGCTTTAGCCGGCGGAAGAGTCTTTGCTGCGCTGGTGGTTCCGGAGTTCACCTCTAGGGGGGCTTCTCCACCGCGTGACTCGGATCAGGCGCTGTCATCTCGTTAAATACCTTTTCCGGACCAAGCTTTACACTTCCAATCGGGAGCCGTGAAAGGCGCTATTTCCAGCCTCCACCAAGGGCGCTGTAAAGCTGTACAAATGAAAGCGCCTCTTGTTGGCGAGAGTTCGCCAAGGACATTTCCTCGGAAAGCAAAGTCATGTCGCTTCCAAGAACCTCCAGATAACCCGTTCGTCCATTGTTATAACGGGTAAGAGCCAGGTCGCGGATTTCCTTCGCCTCTCTAGTCTCCTGTTCCTGCGCAATACGGTTCTCCCTTGATTTGTGACAGGCAATCAGGGCATTGGAAACGTCTCTAAAGGCAGCGGAGATCGATTGCCGATAGGCAATCACCGTCTCGTTCTGGGTCTCCTCGGTCAGATGCAGATTGTTCTTCAGCTTTCCGCCGGTGAAGAGCGGTTGGGTTATACTGACTGCTCCAAACCAGAAGCGGCTATCCGTATTGAATAGCTTGTCGAATTGGCTGGTAGCTGTTCCACCCATTCCTGTGATGCTGACCTGGGGAAAGAACTGTGCCCTCGCCACACCGATACGAGCATTGGCTGCAATCATCTTTGCCTCCGCCTCTTGAATATCGGGCCGGCGCTCCAACAACTGAGACGGAATGCCTGGGGGTATCTCTTGAGGGTCTGCCAGCAGAAGTGCTGCCGTTCCTCGGGAGATTGGACCGGGATCACGGCCAAGCAGAAGACTGATGTTATTTTCTTCCTGGCGCATCTGGCGCTCAAGTCCTGGCAGAGCTGCTTCCGTTCCGTCGAGAAGTTGCTGGGCCTGATGGACATCCGTCATGGTTGCGGATCCGACGCTCTCGCGAAGGGTGATGAGGCGAAGAGACTCTCGCCTCGCATCGAGAGTCTTTCGTGTGATTTCCAACTCTGAATCAAGGCTTCGTAACTGGATGTAAGAGGAGGTTACATTGATGACGACGGTGCTCAATGTCGCCCGGCGTCCCCACTCCGTGGCCAGAAGCTCGGCACGCTCCGCCTCGGTCTGGCGGCGATAGAGACCCCAGAAGTCGAGGTTCCACGCGGCGTCGGCCGTCAATCCGCCCCCATGAAAGGTGGAAGCGGTTCCGGCGCCCAGCGCGTTCTTCGGGACACCGATCGCGTCGTAGGCTCCGCCCGCGTTCGCCGAAGGAAAAGACTGTGACCGCGCAACGCCGACCCGTGCCTGCTGCTCCAGCACGCGCTGCGCGGCAATTCGCAGATCGTAATTGTTGGTCAGAGATTCAGTGACGAGCGCCTTGAGTTGCTCATCTTTGAAGACCTCCGACCACTTCAGATCGCCCAAGGACAGTGACACATTGTCAGGGGCAATCATCGGGGACACAGATGACGGCGTGGCATCTCGGTAAACGGGGGGCGCAGTGACAGACGGCCTTTGGTAATGAGGACCCACCATGCAGCCGGAGAGAATGCTGGCCGTTGCGAGCGTGCTACCCAGAAGCATGAGTCGATTCATATCATCCTTTGCAAAGTACATTTGAGACGTTTGAGGCAAAGACCATGCGAATTTGCCTGCTTCACGGCTGAACCGTGCCAATCGAACGCCGGAAGCTGATCAATGCAGCCACAAAAAAGAGAAGGCCGATGCCAAAGACCGCCAGGAACTGCGGCCATACGACGCTGAGTCCCGCACCGCGATAGAGAATTGCCTGGGCCATGATGACGAAGTGAGTCGTGGGGGCGAGGAGCATAATCTTCTGCACAAACATGGGCATACTCTCGCGTGGCGTCAGCGAGCCGGAGAGAACATCGAGCGGAAGCAGAACGAGAATAACCAGCAGTCCGAATTGCGGCATCGATCGCGCGATGGTTCCCAGGAAGATGCCCATCGATGTTGTGGCTAACAGAGTGATCAACAGCCCGAAGAGGAACAAGGGAATTGAGCCTGAAATTACAACGCCGATAATCCCTCTCACCATCACCTCCAATCCGAATGTCGCGGCAAGCAATACTACGACGCCCATCGACCACACTTTGGAAGCCACAATCTGGAACGGCGTCAACGGCATGACGAGCAGATGCTCAATGGTTCCGTGCTCCCGCTCGCGCACCAGCGCCGCTCCCGCGAGAATGATGGAAAGCATGGTGACATTGTTGATGAGTTCCATGACCGCGGTGAACCATGCCTGTGTCAAGTTAGGATTGAATAAAGTGCGTGGCTCGAGTTCGCTCGGCAGTGGCGCAACGGTGCGGTATCTTTGCACGAAGTCGCTCACCTCGCCGCTGAGAATACTCTGGATGTACCCAGCGCCGATGTAGGCCTGGCTGACGAGCGTGCCATCCACATTGAGTTGTACCGCGGGTTGACGGCCGGCGATCACATCGCTCTGGAAGTTGGGCGGTATGTCGAGCGAGAAACTGTAGCGCCCGATATCCATCCCCAGGCCGGCATCCTGTTGCGATGTCTCCACGGGCCTTTGGAAGTAAGGCGGATACAGGCTATCGGCGATGCGCATCGAAAGTGGCGTTCGGTCCTCGTCCACAATCGCAATGGGCGCGCTCTGCAGAGTCTCGGGTTGTGAACGTGCTGCAGAATAAATACCGATTGAAAACGCAAAAACAATGAGCACCAGCATCGCCGGATCGCGATATAAGCTCCGAAATTCTTTAATACCTAAATGAAAGATGTTCGCTAGAGTTGTCATTGGCTTACCTCCCTTGTTTTTTCAGAAGTAAAACGCAAGCGATAGTCAATATGGGAATCATCGACGATAATGCGAAGAAGGAGGTGGACAGTCCCGAGAATCCCAAGCCTTTAGAAAATGTGCCGCGAGAGATGGTGAGGAAGTAGGTCGTTGGATAGAGACGTCCAATGACCGCCCCCACACCGGATAGCGCCGAAACAGGATTGAGCAATCCCGCGAATTGCACAGCCGGCAATATGGTTGCAATGGCCGTGCCGAAGATTGCGGCAATCTGGCTATCTAGGAACGTCGACATGAACAGGCCAAGTCCGGTCGCACACGTTAAATACAGCAGCGCTCCTGTAGCCAGCGCCAGGAAACTTCCCGTAATGGGCACGTGAAACAGGAACAGCGCCATCAACGCCATCAACAGAAAATTGGCCATGCCGATTGCGATGTACGGCAATTGCTTGCCAAGCAGGAACTCGGCCTTCGTCACGGGAGTGACATAGAGGTTCAGAATGGATCCAAGTTCTTTCTCGCGCACAACGCCAATCGCTGTGAGAATGGACGGGATGAAAAGCAGCAGCAGGGCAATGACTGCCGGAACCATAGCTGCGAGACTCTCCATGTCGGGGTTATATCGATAGCGGGTTTCCAGGTTGAAGAGTGTGTTGGCCTTCAATCCAAGATGGTGCGTGACGAGATCGGAAAGATACTCATAATGCATAGCCTGCACGTACCCAAGAACAGTCTCTGCGCGCTGCGGCATGGCTCCATCTACCCACAGGCCGATCTTCGGACGGGCGCCGCGCGTTAGATCCTGTCCGTAGTTTGGAGGTATCTCGACTGCAAAGCTAAGTTCGCCATCGCGCATTCGCCGGTCGAGTTCATCGTAGTCTGTGATGGCTGGTTTTTCGACGAAGTATTGGGAGCCAAAGAGATTTAAGGAGTAATCCTGGCTTGCGGCACTGTTATCGTGGTTGAGCACGGCGTAGGAGAGATTGTTTACATCCATGTTGATCCCGAAGCCTATGATGAACATCAGTATTACGGTTCCGCCGAGCGCGAGTGCCATGCGGATAGGATCGCGGCGAAGTTCAAGGGTTTCGCGGTAGGCGTAGCTGAGTAACCGCTGCAAGCTGAAAACAGGATTTCTCAGCGATTGTTTCTTGGAATTGCCGGGAAGCTGAGCCGGCCTGTCGGCGTTGGCAGAAATCGCGATCGGAGAGTTGGCTTTTTCCGTTGGGGTTTGGGCTTTTTCGAGATAGTCAATGAACGTTGCCTCGAGCGTGCCGAGCCCTTGGGCTTTGACCAGATCCGCAGGCTCGCCCGTGGTCAGGATTTTGCCGGCATTCATCAGCGAGATGCGGTCGCAGCGCGCGGCCTCGTCCATGAAGTGGGTTGAGATGAAGATGGTCACTCCATCATTGCGGGAGAGCCCAAGCATCAATTCCCAGAAGGTATCCCGCGCGATTGGATCCACGCCGGAGGTTGGCTCGTCGAGGATTAGCATCGATGGCCGATGGATGACCGCAACGGCCAGCGACAAGCGCTGGCGAATGCCCAGAGGCAATTTATCCGGCAACTTATCCAGCACCGTTGCCAGCCCGAATCGCCGCGTCATCTCTTCCACGCGCGCATCGATTTCCGCTTCCGGCACGGCATAGAGCTGCGCGTGAAGCAGCAGGTTCTGACGAACGGTGAGTTCCGAGTAAAGAGAAAATGCCTGCGACATATAGCCGACGTGTCGGCGGACCTCAAGATCGCCGGCAGTAACTCGCTTGCCAAAAAGCAGCGCCTGGCCTTCGGTAGCCTTCAACAGGCCGGTGAGCATCTTCATGGTCGTGGATTTCCCGCAACCGTTCGAGCCGAGAAAGCCGAAGATTTCGCCGCGTCGGACGCTCAGAGTTATATGATCCACAGCCCGGAATTTTCCAAAGCTTTTGGTTAGGTCGCGGGCTTCGATCACGACCTTGGCATCCGGCTTGCGCGGTGGAATTACCAGCGTGTGGTGGCCTTTGCGCTGATCTTCGGGCAGCAGTTGGATGAACGCGTCTTCAAGCGTCTTCTGGCTGTTTTTTTCTTTTAACTCATGCGCCGATCCGGTCGCCAGCACGTGTCCGGCATTCATGGCAATCAGCCAGTCGAATCCCTCGGCCTCCTCCATGTAAGCGGTGGCGATGATCACGCTCATTCCTGCACGGCGTTTACGGATGTTCTTGATCAAGTCCCAAAACTGGCGCCGCGAAAGCGGATCGACTCCGGTTGTAGGTTCGTCGAGAATTAAAAGATCGGGATCGTGAATCAGTGAGCAGCAGATGCCCAGTTTCTGCTTCATCCCGCCTGAGAGCATCCCTACAGGTCGATCGCGGAATGCTTTAAGTCCGGTGCTAGCAAGCAGTTCTTCAATGTGCTCTTTGCGCTCACGCCCCATCAGTCCAAAGAGGCGTCCAAAGAAGTCCAGGTTTTCATTGACGGAAAGCGTCGGATATAGGTTTTTGCCGAGGCCTTGCGGCATATAGGCAATGCTAGGGCACACACGTTCGCGATGGCTGCGCTCTGCCATGTCACCGCCCAGGACTTCGATAGTTCCCTCTTGTATTTTTACCGCGCCGGAGATAAGACCCAGAAGCGTCGACTTCCCTGTGCCATCAGGTCCTATGAAACCAACCATCATCCCGGCAGGGATATCCAGACTCACATTATTGACAGCAACCGTCGCCCCATATGAGTGGGCTATATTCTGCAAGCGCACAACCGGGGCACACGGGTCAGTCACTGCGGGGACCTGACAGCCAGCTTAGCTGGCCAGGCAATGTTAGGATCAAGACGAATGTAGGCCATTCCGGGCAAGCCAGACTTTATTCGCGAGGCGTGCTGACGCAAAATCTCCGGGCTGATCCTGGCTTTCACACGAAAGACAAGTTTCTCGCGTTCACTCTGGGTCTCCACAGACTTGGGCGTAAACTGTGCCACGCTGGCAACAAAAGTCACTATCGCCGGGATCACATCGTCCGGAGTGGCATCGAGAACGATATGAACCTCTGACCCGATGGCTACCCTACCGGCAGATGCTTCTGGAAGGAAAAAGGTGACTGTGACATCGCTCAGATCAATCATGCTGAGCACCTTGCCGCCGGCTCCGATAACTTCTCCAGGTTGAGCGATGCGGTATTGGACCCTTCCGTTTCGTACAGCCTTCAATACGGTGTCGTCGATCTCTGCTTGGATCTGGCCTTCAGATGCCTGCATTGCTGCAACGTTCGATTGCGCACCAAGAACCTGGGAATTGGCTGCATTGATTGTGTATTGTGACGCTGCCAGTTGCGCTTTTGAAGCTGCAAGGGCGGCGGCCGCTTCTCTCAGGCGCGCTACATCTTCATCGAGTTCCTGAATCGAGGCCGCGTGCTGCCTGGATAGAATGCGCGTGCGGCCCACGGTCTTCTCGGCAACGGCAAGTTCCGCCTCGCGCTGCGTGACCACCGCAGCTTGTGCGGCTTTTTCGCTCTCATGCTGTGCAACCATAGCCAAAGCAGTACTGGCTGCATTGCGCGCCTGCGCCTCCTCTGCCTGTGCCTGTCTCAGTTGCGCATGGAGCACGGCAGTGTCCATCCTGGCGACCACTTGTCCGGCGGTAACCACGTCGCCCTCGTCCGCGTACATTTCACTGATGCGCCCAGGAGCTTTTGCCGCAACATCTAACTCAACAGCCTCGATGCGGCCGTTCCCGCTGGCAAATCCCTCTCCCAGTCCCTTAACGCGGAAGTGCTGCCAGATAAAATATGCCGCGAGAGCAATGACCGCAAGCACTGCCACGGCAAGAGCAGGCTTGAGATACCGGCGCGCCCTGCCGCTGATATGCGGAGACTGTGGAGTCTCGGCTTTTGCGGGGGGATTCTTGGACACACCCGCTTCTTGTGGGCCCTGTGTTCCCGAGGTGTCCTGTGAGGGAGTCTGTTTTGCCGGGGCGTCTTGTGCGTGAGTTGTTTTGGTCGAGGACTTGACACTCGTAGGATGAGCCACTCCATCAGTTTCCGGATGACCGGGCTTCAACTTTTCGTTATCGGCGTCGTGCGGTTCTTGATTCTCCGGCGAATTCTGGGGCGGTAATTGGAGACCGGAATCTTTGTTGCCTGCGGCGATAACCATTGCGCCTCCCTTGCGATATCCGTGTCCATCAATTTGCGACAGCGGCGAATCTTCAAGCACTGTGCCTTTGGTGGGCATTCAATGCCATGCGATTGTGATTACCATGAGAAAGTATGGGTGCGTCTCAAGTTCCTTCGAGGCCAACGGCGCGGGATCGCAAAGATAAATCGACATCGCCCTTGAGGAGTTTTCATCAAACCCCCGCCCCAGCCCATCGACTTTCCATGGTTGCTTCACGAGTTTTATAGATGCCACACTTTCGCACGGAATTGGATGGACGGACTAGCACAGTGATCATTCGGAATCTTAATCACTACATCAATGAACTGAAATAGATTGAACGCTGTTTGCCGGATTCAATCTGTTCAATAGTGTACATATCCTCAAGCACAAATCTTCATAATAGAGCGGTCAAGAGAGATTTCCGATAGGTCCGCCAGACGCGGCAACTGTAAGTTGTGCGCGGGAAGGCGATCGAGGAGGAATGCTTTGAGGAGCGATTTACGAACCTGGATGCGGCCGTTGTAGTCAATGAACCTGAGTTTGCGAAAGCGGTTCATGAAACAACTGACGCGCGAGCGGGTGGTGCCGATCATCTCTGCCAAGGTCTCCTGTGTGATGAGAGGAATAAACTCCGTCGATTCTCCAGGTTCACCGTATTCGGCCATCAGAAGGCCAATTATTGCCAGACGCTTTTTCGCTGGAATTGAAGAGCTGATCAACAAGATCTGCCTATAGTACCCGCTCCGGGTATGAGTAGGTTGAGCCCTCGTCGTTGACACTACCACCGTCAGTTGGGACGCTCCATACTCGGCTGTGATCACATCACAAAACAGAACTCAGGCATGGTTGGAGAAGAGTCAAGCCACCATTCTTTCCCAAATGGCGACCAGTCTGGATTCTGTTCACAATTGACCGGACTCCCGGTTGTGTTCTCTTGGATAGTACTTATGACAGCCCCTCCCGATAGCACTCTACATCTAGGCGTGCTACCGAGAGTAAGAACAGAAACCAGGTTGGCTCAAATGAATTCGCAAATATTAAGAGACACCGTGAAGTTGCTCTTCGCCGATCACAAGGGCCTGCTTGCGATGGATGAGAGCAACGGAACCTGTAACAAGCGATTCCAAAAGCTTGGAATTCCGCAGACTGTCGAAGCTCGAAGAGCTTACCGCGAATTGATTGTGACCACTCCAGGGTTGGGTGAGTCGATAGGCGGCGCAATCCTCTACGACGAAACGATCCGTCAGCACAAGGACGACAGCACACCCTTTGTCAAAGTCCTCATTGAGGCGGGTATCATTCCCGGCATCAAGGTGGACACAGGCGCCAAGGAGTTGGCCGGGCATCCCGGTGAAAAGGTCACAGAAGGCCTGGACGGATTGCGTGATCGCCTTCAGGAATACTTTCAAATGGGCGCGCGCTTTGCCAAGTGGCGCGCTATGATTGCGATCGGCGAAGGGCTCCCGAGTTGGGGCTGCATTGAAGCCAATGCCCATGCTCTGGCTCGCTATGCGGCGCTGTGCCAGGAAGCGGGCCTCGTTCCTGTAGTCGAACCTGAAGTTATCATGGATGGACAGCATACGTTGGAACAGTGTTGCGAAGTTACCGGTGAAGTGCTGCGCACGGTGTTTAGCGAATTGTTCGCACAAAGGGTGGTTCTGGAAGGCATGGTCCTGAAGCCGAATATGGTACTTCCAGGAATATCCTGTAGCAGCCAGCCAACATTGGACGAGGTAGCGGACGCCACGGTGAACTGTTTCTTGCGAGCCGTCCCCGCTGCTGTTCCGGCGATTGCGTTTCTGTCAGGCGGCCAACCTGCGGAATTGGCTTCGGCCCGCTTGAATGTGATGAACGTGAGATTCAAGTCTCGGTTACCCTGGGCGTTGGCATTTTCGTTTGCCCGCGCCATCCAGCAACCCGCGTTGGAGATGTGGAATGGCAACCAGGCCAACGTCATAATGGCACAGCGAGCTTTGCTTCATCGCGCACGCTGTAACCAGGCTGCGCGCAAGGGCGAATATTCTCCGGCGATGGAGACGAAATGACAGGAAGCAAGCATAACCAGGAAG
>Ga0255355_1001691_pt1 | contig 9917 bp, 6 predicted proteins | sample HBST75metaG_FD_189943 | JGI IMG/M metagenome (GOLD analysis project Ga0255355, IMG submission 189943) | Peat soil microbial communities from Stordalen Mire, Sweden - H.B.S.T75 | ecosystem: Environmental > Terrestrial > Soil > Wetlands > Peat | place: Sweden: Norrbotten County, Stordalen Mire...
GGAGCGTACCGCCGAAGCCTTGGACCATGCCATCACCGAGGCTCTCAAAACCATCACTCCATACAACGCCTCTGCTTGGTTCCGTTTCTGCGGATACCGGGATACAGCTACTGTGGCTTTGCTCTAAAGGAATCGCAGGCTACCAACGAGCGAAACCAGGCCGACTTTGGCCGCTACCAGACTCTCTTCGACAAGCAGGAGGTCGCGCACGCGGACTACGACCAGTACAAGGCCATCGCAGCGGCGCAAACCCAGACCGTCGCCTCGAACCAGGCAGCCGTCGCCTCCGCCCAGAAGATGGTGGAACAGCGCATGGCCCAGCTCGCACAGCAGCGCAGCAAGCTACAGCAGACCCAGAGCAGCGCGCCCTTGCAAGTCGCCATCAAGAAAGCCGACATCAAGGGCCAGCAGGCGAATGCCGAGGCAGCCCAGGCGGCGCTTGCACAGAGCCACCTCAATCTTGGCTACTGCAGCATCGCCGCTCCGGTCTCCGGGGTGATAGCGCAGCGCAGCGCTGAAGTCGGCGCCCGCATCTCCAAAGGCCAGCAGTTGTTCATGATTGTGCAGACCGGCGACCTATGGGTCACTGCCAACTTCAAGGAGACGCAGTTAACCCACATCCACCCTGGCCAGCATGTTCGCATCGCTGTGGACGCCCTGCATGACACCTTCGAAGGCACCGTGGAAAGCATGCCTGCCGTCACCGGCTCCCGCACCAGCGTCCTGCCTCCGGAGAACGCCACCGGCAACTACGTGAAGGTTATCCAGCGTCTTTCTGTCCGCATCCGCTTCAACAGCGGCCAGAAGGATCTGGACAAGCTTCGCCCCGGCATGTCCGTCGAGCCAAAGATGCATCTGGACTAACCCATGGCCCAAGCAAACGAAATCGCAAACGCCGAGTCCGCACCGGTTGGCCGGCCGCTGGTCAATCAATGGATCATCGCCATGACCGTCACCCTAGCAACATTCATGGAGGTGCTGGACTCCTCGATCGCTAACGTTGCTCTTCCGCACATCGCCGGCTCACTTGGCGCCAGCTCGGATGAGAGCACCTGGGTCATCACCAGCTATCTGGTCTCGAGCGCCATCGTGCTACCGATGAGCGGCTGGCTTTCGAACGTGGTCGGTCGCAAACGCTTCTATATGGGATGCGTCGCCATCTTTACCCTCAGCTCGTTACTCTGCTCTGTGGCCACGAGCCTGCCCATGCTTATCGTCTTTCGCATCCTGCAGGGAGTTGGCGGTGGCGGTCTGCAGCCCACTGAACAAGCTATCCTGGCCGACACCTTCTCCGCTAAGCAACGCGACATGGCCTTTGCCATCTATGGAATGGCGATCGTCGTCGCGCCAGCCGTCGGTCCAACACTCGGTGGTTGGATTACGGACAACTACAGTTGGCACTGGATATTCCTCATCAACGTGCCCATTGGCATCCTCTCGCTCGCGCTTACGCACCGCGTCGTGCAGGACCCGGTGTACCTGAAGAAACTCCTTCGCTCAAGCCTCCGCGTGGACTATATCGGCATCAGTCTCATCGTTGTCGGCGTTGGCTTCCTGCAGTATATGCTCGACAAAGGCCAGGAGAACGACTGGTTCGCCTCGAAGATCATTCTGATCAGCGCGATCATTGCCATCGTCGCGTTGGTGGCGCTGGTTATCCGCGAGCTTACGCACGAAAATCCAATCATGGACCTCCGGCTGCTCGCCAAGCGGAACTTCGCCATCACCATCACCTTCAGCTTCATCCTCGGCATGGTGCTCAACGGCAGCACCATCCTGCTGCCGCTGTTTTTGCAGAATGATCTAGGCTACACCGCGCAGCAGGCAGGCATGGCGCTCTCACCCGGCGGGATCGCCCTTGCAATCATGATGCCCATCGCCGGTATCCTGGCCAGTAAATTCGACCCGCGCCTCATCATCGCCATCGGTTTTGCCCTTCTGTCCTTTGGACTCTTTCACGTCACCGAAGTCTATCTTGGCGTCAGCTTCAGTACCGTAGCAACCTTTCGCGTCCTCCAGGTCATCGGCATTCCGCTCATCTTCATCCCCATCAGTACGCTCAACTATGTGGGGGTGCCGCAGGACAAATTCAACCAAGTCTCCGGCATCAGCAGTTTCACGCGCAATATGGGCGGCAGCATCGGCGTTTCCATGCTCGCGAACTTCCTCTTCCGCCAAGGGCAGACTCACCGCAGCACCCTCACCGCGCACACTAACCATGCCAATCCATTCTTCGAAAGGCAGCTCAACGCCATGACGCAGTACTTCGTCGCCATGGGTGCCAGCACCAGTGAAGCCTCGCATCGCGCCCTCGCGCAGCTCTCCGCGCAGATCGATCTGCAAGCGAACGCGCTCGGCTTCGTCAACGCATTCGTTTTGCTGCGTGTGTAAGGGTGTATCCGAGGCCCACCTTATGGCGCGAGGATCAACGGATTGTTTGCATTCGGTGTAGGCGCCATAATCAGGCGTTCAAAAAATGCTTGGAACTTCGGCCAATCCACGTCCATCTGCGCATGAACCTTCTGCAAATCCAGCGCGGGCTTATTCTGATCGTTCCAGATCAGCGCGTCGCCATAACTGACGCCTTTATCCAGGCTCACGTCCATGTAGACATTTCTTTCCCGCGTAATCAGACTCGGGTCAAGCCACGCCGCGGCGGCCAGTTCATCCCACAGGTAGCCATCCGGATTATGCTCATAACGCGCGAGATACTGCGCCGCAGGGCTTTGGGACTGACCGATTCTGTCCACAATTTCCTTGCTCATACTCGTCTGAACGGAGACATCGACGGTAGTAGCCGTGATCTTGGCCCAATGCGCGTGCAACATTATGCTGGATGCTTCCGGATCAAACCACAGATTGAATTCGTGGTGCGGATTGAACGAGAACTCTTCGTCGTTGGTGCGCGGGTTGATACTACCACCCATAATGACCAATTCTTTCGCCAGCTCGGCGAAGTGAGGATCCTGATTGATCGCCCGCGCAATATTGGTCATAGGTCCGGCGGCGAACACCGTCACCTGGTGCGGATACTTATGAACCGCCGTAATCAGAAAATCCGCGGCGTCGCCCTCTGCCGCCTTGATCGTTGGGTTTCCTTCCGGCAAGGACGGAACGCCAGAGCTGGGGTACTTATCGGCCGGCAGGTCCCATGCGCCGTGGTACGCGATCTTTCCGTAGAGCTTTTCCCACGCGTGAGTCCACTCTTCGGTTCGCACCAGAGGACGCGCCGATCCCGCGTACACGGGGATCTCCGTACGCCCGACAAGCTCCAGCATCCGCAGCGTGTGTGCAACCTCCTCATCGCGCCACCCATCACCGGTCACGATGGTGATTCCCAGCACCTTGACCTGCGGAGATTGCAGGAAGACCAGTATGGATCTCATATTTGTTCCGGCAGGTCCCAATCCGTCCTGATCGATCACCACATATCGGGTGTCTTGCGCTTGCGCAGCCAGGGCCAGCAGCATCCCTCCAACCAAAGAAAGGCCGCAAAGTTTCCATCCTCGCAACAATCCCATTATCGAAGCCATTGCATCTATCCCGTTCTCTCTTGAAAAGAGGTTGGATTTGTCTAGAGCTGTTCTCCAATAGATATAGCCCTTTTGAGACCGTGCAAGGTGGCTTTTCTTGAGGAAAAAGCCACTCGGCCACATGGGTTTCGGTGTACAGCAATTGGAGAACAGCTATAGACGAACCAGTCAAGTATCAACAATTCAGTAGCTGCTTCTCATGCCTCGCGGCCCAGCCGCGATATGAGGAGATCGAAAAAGCGGGGAACGTCCACCTCGGTTGCGACTTTGCAATTTGGGTGAAAGTCCTTTGTCGCCGACGCTGTGTCGATGCCCTGCAACGGAGCGGATACGCGATCAGAGTGTTTTTTGAACCCGACGCTCTCGCCGGCTGTAAACGTACCGCGCGTTTCAATTTCAACACGATAATCTTCGAGCGTCAGAATCGCCGGGTCAAGCAGTGCACCTACGACCAGCGGATCGTTCAGATAAAGCCACTCTTCCGGGTATCCGCTTTTCTTGAATGTCTCCATCAAGGACCGCGCAATGCGGGCAGCTGCCTTGCTTACCGAATTGGTGTTCGCCTCAAGCCGCCTCAGACGCTCCTCCGTCAATTCGATCTTGTGGGTAACGTCGAGACCGACCATCGTGATTGGGATTCCCGAGTCGAAGACCATCGCCGCAGCCTCTGGATCAACATAGAAATTGAACTCTGCCGACGGCGTTGTATTGCCGCCGGAAAGCGATCCGCCCATCAGCACGATTTGCGGAACCATCTGCGCCAGTTCCGGCGCCGACCGCAGCGCCAAGGCTATGTTCGTCAGAGGCCCCAAGGGAACCAGAGTAATCTCTCCCGGATATTGCCTTACCAGCCGTACGATCAGATCCGCGGCATACTCCGCGACAGGCTTTGTCTTGGGTGCTGGAAATTCCACACCGCCTAATCCGTTTTCGCCATGCGCGTAAGCTGCGGTAACCAGCTTGCGGATCAGTGGTCCGGTGGCGCCGCCAGCCACCGGAATGTCTGTGCGTCCGCAGATCTCCACCATGCGCAACGCATTCGGCAGGGTCAGCTCGAGCGGAACATTTCCTGCCACTGCGGTTATTGCTTCGATCTTCAGTTCGGGCGACCGCATGGCTAGCATCAGGGCAAAGGCATCATCCGTTCCCGGATCGGTATCGATGATGACTCTGCGCAACGCAACGCCCCCCGCTGCTGCGGTTTTCGTTGCACCGGCGTGTGTTTGCGATTGTCCCCACGCTTTTTTTGCCGCGAGATTTCCTAATAGACCGGCCATCATCGCCGTGCTACAAACCGATACGAACTGCCGACGATCTAACTTGTCGCTCATAGCCTCTCATTTCCGGCCACTTCGGCCGACGAGCGCCGCGTCCCCGCATGGAAACGCGGCACTCATGCCTTTTTCTCAGAATACGAGCTTCAAGGCAAATTGAATCAAGCGCGGATTGTTCACCGTCGCGGTGATCTTTCCGAAATACGGTGAATCCGTAGTAGCGCCAGGAAGGGCAAACTGCGGATGGTTGAGAATGTTGAAGGATTCCGTACGGAACTGCAGCCGCGTCCCTGCATAAATCATAAAATCCTTGAAGAGCGAGGCGTCAAAGTTGATGAAGTCCGGTCCATTGATAGGGGTGCGCGAGGCAAGGCCGAGCGTTCCTGCCGCGGGATCCGGGAAACAACTCGTGTCAAAGAACTCGCTGACTGACTGATGGCTTATTTTGCCTTTGCATGTCTGATTCGGCCGAACATTATTGGTCGAATAGTCAATGCCGGCGGCATAACCGCCTGACTCCAACCCCATCGGAACACCGGAGGTCATGTGCGAAATCAAGTTGAACTGCCAGTTTCCGACAACCTGCTGACGGATACCGTTGACACCGCCGGCAAAACGCTGGCCTTTGCCGAAGGGCAACTGATAGACCATACTGGCGGCAAAATTGTTTGTTGAGTTGATATCGCTAAGCCCCTTATCCACATGCGGAGGAAGAGGCGTAGTCCCATCTGAGGTGGTAAACGGGTAATAATCCGCGCCAACCATGGAACTTAGGTCGTCCATCAACCCGTTATCGAGGCCCTTGCTGTATGTATAGGAAAGAAGCACATACAGTCCTCTGTGCGCCGTCTTCTCGACTTTGACCTGCAGAGAATCATAACGCGCCTGACCCCTGTCCAGGATTTCATTGATGTCTGTGAGCTGGGAATTGGGGAAGGGACGAAGGCTTTGAGGATCGCTCCCAACAGTATTTGGCGGCGCGGAATCCAGATTCCAGTCCATCGTCTGCAGATGGCTGGAGCGTGCGCCGACATATGCGGCTGTGAAGATCACACCGCCGGGAAGCTGCCGCTGTCCACCGAGGTTGAACTGCTGCACCATGCCGGGGTGGTTGTTCAGGTTCTCGCCATATACGCTTCCGTTCAGGCTATCCGCTGTAGTCCCGGACTCATACGAGAGGCTGGGATCGGGAAAACCGCCCGCCAGCGTCTGCGTCGTCCCGGAAACTGGTTGTCCGGAATCGTCGTTCTCATAGGTATAGGACGAGTAAAACGGAGGATTGAGCGTCAGGCCTCGAGACCCCAGATTCCATCCCGAGTCGTGCAGGATGGAATATCCTCCACGGATTACGTTTTTTTCGGAGAATGGCGAGTAAGAAAATCCGATGCGCGGCTCAAAGCCCTTCCAGTACTTCTTCAATCCACCGGCAGCATTTGTCCCGTTCTTGCCCGCAATCAACAGCGTTCCGGTTGCCACATCGAAATTCGACTGCCGATTCTGCGCCTCTACTACTGGCGTAGTGTAGTTGTACGCGAGACCTAGCTGTACGGTCAGGTTCCTGCGCACCGTCCAATTGTCCTGGAGGTAAGGACGGAACATCTTCCAGCGGCGGCCGGAGATGATGCCGTCGTAGGCGTTATCATGCTCGACGCTAGCCGGCAAACCAAGCAGGAAGCTGGCGACCGGATTGCCTGTGGTAGAGTCCAGGTTGCTGTCGGCGGTCCAGTTATTGTCGAAGGACATCTTGCCCATGGGGAAAGCCGCGCCCATCACGTTCATTTGATCGAAGCGCATCTCGCCGCCCATTGAGAGGGAGTGCGCGCCATGCACCCACTCGAAGTCGTCAACATAGTGATATATCTGCGAGCCGCCCTGGAATGGCGAGAAACCACGGTCGCCCAGTCCATAATATCCATTGCTGAAATCTGTATTCATAAGGCCAGTGCTCAGGAGCGTCCCCACGTTGGCGTTGGGAATTCCCAGTTGGTCGTTCCAGTTTGTGCCATCCCCGTAAGAGAGGATGTGATTGAAGATTCGGTTATAGCCGATGGAGGCCTGGTTGACCTTGCTGCTGGAAAAGACATGCGTCTCGGAGAGCGCCGCGTTTCTTCCATGGTCTTCCAGAACCTGGTTACTCACCCAGCCATACGGCTGCGTGCCGAAATCCGGCAGGCCGGAGGGGTCGGCTACCCTGGCCTGGTCCCGGCTGAAGCGGGCAAAGACCTGGTCCGCATCACGGAACTTATGGTCGATCCTGATATCGAATTCGTTGTCGGTTAACGTCCGTCTCGGGGTGCTCGAATAGAAAAGATATACGCCGTTGGAATCCGAAACATTCGGTTTCGGGAAGAGAGCGAGCATCTTCGTTGCGATTTTTCCCGAAGCGGTGTTGAGCTCGGCTGTCGTCATCACGTTGGCAGTTCCTGATCCCCCGGGCTCGAATCCAAATTGCGTCCGTTCCTGCGTATATGGATCGTATATGTTCTGCGGCAACCCGTCGGAGGAGGCAAAGTTTTCAGTAAAGTTACCCTGCCGTTCCAGCATGGTGGGTACTTGCGCATACGAGGGTATGCCCTGAACGTTTCTCGTTCCCTGATAGTCAAAGAATACGAACGTTTTGTTCTTGATGATAGGCCCGCCCACGGACCCGCCGAACTGATTCTGAATGTACTCAGCTCTGGTCGCCGTGGTGCCGGGAAAGGTGTAATTGTAGGCGTTCAGACCGGTATTGCGCAGGAAGTCGAACAGCGTGCCATGGAACTTGTTCGTTCCCGACTTGGTCGTCAACAGCACTGTCGGGCCCGAGCGGGCGCCGTACCGTGTGGAATAGTTATAGGTCAATACATTGAACTCAGCAAGAGCGTCGGGCGACGGCAGAATAGAAATGCCGCCCGCAGTCAATTCATTGTTGTCAATTCCATCCAGAAGCCAATCCGTCGCGTTTTCGCGCGAACCGCCAACCGAAAGAGAGTAGGAACCGCGGATCGACACTTCACTGCTCGACTCAGCGGTGCCCGAGAAAAAGTCTGTCGGTTGCTGCCCGGCCGAAACGCCAGGGGTCAACAATGCGAGTTGCACAAAATCGCGTCCGTTCAGAGGCAGGTCGGCAACCTCAGCGGAGTGAATCGTCTGACCCAGCGTCGCGTCCGTTGTTTCCAACTCTGCCTGTTCCGTTTCAACTACCACTGTCTGCTCTACAGAAGCCGGCAGCATTGTAACGGTGATCTGTGGCGAGGCCTGCGCCTCGAGGTTAATTCCTGTCCGCCGCTGTTCCTGAAAGCCTGCGGCCTTCACGTCAACGGTATATATGCCAACCGGCAGCAGATTCTCTACGAAGTGCCCGGTATTGTCTGTATTGAGCGTTCGCGAAGCTCCAGTTCGTTGTTCGGTCAAGGTCACCGAAGCCCCAGTAATTACAGCCCCACCCGAGTCGTTGATGAACCCTGAGATGGTGCCCGTTGTCTGTGCGCGAGCCGTCGAAGAGACACAAAGCGCCACCAGGAAAGAGACGGCCAGGAAGGTCAGCCTGCGTATCATAAGAGAGCCTCCGTAAGCAAAATCTTGAATCGTTTCAAAATTCCGTAATGATATTGCCACTGAAGAACCATTCTTGTCAAATTGTTTTTTGGGCACTCAATTTCCGCCCCATCCCGCGAACCAATGGCTGTAGCATAGCCAGGGAAGGGGTATCCCGAAACCGCAACCTGCAATCCAGGAGCCAGCAGCAACCGGGTATTGTCGCTTGGGGGTAAAGAGGAGGGAACGACAACCTTATATGGAATAGAACAGTACACAGTTTTCCAGGGAATTGTTGTCGATGCGGCCAAGGCTGGAAACAGGATATTGTGCAGCTAGCGGAACGGCCGACGTTGCCCGGCGACCACGCGCCCTGCAGTCACCGACAACGGATACGGATGAGCGCCATGCAACAGGGGCGCATCCAATAAGGATCTGTCTTCTGGGGGCAACTAACGGATGCTTGCGCGGCTTCTTCAGTGAAGGACGCGCCGCCGGTTTCGCTGTCTGCGGCAGAGGCGCCATGAACTCCCGTATCTTGAGCTCGGCCTCGAGAACAATCTGGCGCACGGGGCACGTCTGATCGGCGATGCGGTCGAGCGCCATTTGCGCGACTATAGCTCCAATCTGATAGGCAGATTGGTTGACGGAAGACAACTGTGGAGTGGTGACCTCGGTTAGATCCAGTCTGTCAAAACCGATTAGGGAAATATCTTCCGGGCAACGCAGCTTCTCTTCGCGGATCGCCAACAGTGCGCCCAATGCAATCATGTCGTTGCAAGCCAGTATCGCGGTGGGGCACGGCAACATGCGCAACAGAATCTTGGTCTTGGCGTAACCGTCGACCCGGTCGAAGGTGGTTTTCTGCAAATAGCCGGAAGCGGCTTCAAGACCGGCGTGGCTCAGAGCGAGTTCGAACCCCTCAGCCGCTCCTCTGCGTTGGTCAGGTGCAGAGGCCGGTGATCGCCGCCAGATCGCTGTGCCCAAGCTCTATCAGATAAGAAATGGCCCTATAGGCGCCATCGATATTGTCGATGGTAACGCTGTCTCTGTTCCTGTTGCGCGGCAAACGGTCGATACAAACCACAGCCGCACCCGCCTTGCGGTAGGATTGACTCTGCACGGTCAGATCGCTGAAATTCGATGGAATCACAATTAGTCCGGACGGAAGATAGGTTCGCAGAGCGTTCAGTTGCACCAGCTCCTTAGCGTGATCGTTGTCGCTATTGCACAGCACCAAGCGGTAGCCGTTGGCGAACGCCACATCTTCGCTGCCGCGCACAACACCGGGAAAGAAAGGGTTGCCAATATCCGGGATGATCATCGCAAGGATATTCGTTTTGTCTCTGTGCAACCCTCGGGCTAGCTGGTTCGGCTGGTAGTCGGCCGCTAGTACAGCGTCGAGAACCCGCCTGCGCAACGGTTCGCGCACTCGGCCGTGTCGTTCAATACATGAGAGGCAGTGCCTAGGGAACCTCTGATCAGGTCCTGATATTTTCCGCGTTGAAGGTTGGAGGCTCTTTTCCTGGAAAGATTCCGTGCCCTGACGGCGATTTCAAGGGTAAATGTGGTTTGCGCGTCCACGTTTTGCGTC
>Ga0255355_1001694_pt1 | contig 9890 bp, 7 predicted proteins | sample HBST75metaG_FD_189943 | JGI IMG/M metagenome (GOLD analysis project Ga0255355, IMG submission 189943) | Peat soil microbial communities from Stordalen Mire, Sweden - H.B.S.T75 | ecosystem: Environmental > Terrestrial > Soil > Wetlands > Peat | place: Sweden: Norrbotten County, Stordalen Mire...
AGCCGTTACGTTGGCGGTGATATCGAAGATGCCGCGCGTAAAGGCGCCGCGCATCACGCCAACCTGCACGCCATTGACCCAGATCGTGGCGGAGTAGTTGATGCCGTCGAAGTTGAGCCAGACGTGCTGCCCCTTGTAGGACTTCGGCACATTGATCGCGGTCCGGTACCAGTAGGACGTATGCACCAGGCTTTCGGGAATCACTTCGGGGCGGCTGTTCTCGCCGTAAAGAGGCTCGGGATAGACGTGGTTATTGACGAGCGTGGTCAGCACCGTGCCTGGAACCGTCGCACGATACCAGCCGCTCGTGTTGAAGCCCGCTGCCGCAACTTCAGCGCCGGGTTGTGGCGCCTTGGCTACGTCCTGCAACTGCCAGCCGCTGGCCAGTACAACCGGTTCGGGAGGGGCGGATTTCGCCATTGCGGAAACAGGTACCATGATTGCTAGGATTGATGCCAAGGCTGAAAAGGAAGAAAAACCGAAATGTATATGCAACGAATTGATCCTCTGAACTTTCTAGGTGGCTTTCGCGGCTTTGTGCGCCGGACACACGGATTATAGTTGCCGGGACGTATGGTGAGCCGTGGTCTGCCCCCCAAACCAGTCGATAATACAAATATGGATTTTCAGCGTTCGTCCGGAGTCCTGCTGCACATCAGCTCCCTGCCTTCCTACGGAGGCATCGGCGATCTGGGGCCTGCGGCTCACGAATTTGTCGACTTTCTCGCCCGCGCCAGGCAGCACGTCTGGCAGGTTCTGCCCTTGTGCCCGACCGGGTACGGCAACTCTCCCTATGCTGGTTCATCGGCCTTTGCGGGCAATCCCTCTTTCATCAGTCTCGAATTTCTTGCGGACTGGGGCTGGATTGCAGGTAAGCGCATCTCCGGCCTCGCCGGCCGCTCCGGCAACATCGACTTCCAGGAAGTGGAAGAGCGGAAGTTTCCCCTGCTGTACGAGGCCGCGGACAATTTCCTCGATCACGGACCGCGCGATTCCGGCCTGGCCGGGCAATGGAGCCAATTCAAAGAGTTTTGCCGCGCCGAGGCTGGCTGGCTGGCGAACTATGCTCTCTATGCCGTGCTGCGCCGCCAGTTCAATACCGGCGCATGGATAGCCTGGCCCGAGCCTCTGCGCAAGCGGGACCACGATGCAATCCAAGAGTCTGCGGCGCATAACGCGCGCGAGTTGGCCCGGGAGCAGGTGCTGCAGTTTGCCTTCTCCCTCCAGTGGGAACAACTCCGGGAGGCTGCGGCGCGCAACGCGATACGGATTCTGGGCGACGTGGCCATCTTCGTCAACATGGATTCAGCCGACGTCTGGGTGCATCCCGAGCTCTTCGAGTTGGACAAGGAACTGAAGCCGCTGCGCATTGCCGGCGTGCCGCCCGACTACTTTTCTCCCACCGGCCAGCGCTGGGGCAATCCGCTCTATCGCTGGAACGTTCTGGCCGCGCGCGGCTATGACTGGTGGATCGACCGCATCCGCCATACCTGCAAGCGGTACGACATTGTCCGCCTCGACCACTTCCGTGGCTTCGAGGCCTATTGGGCGATTCCCGCCAACGAAGAGACGGCAGTCAACGGCGAGTGGGTGAAGGCGCCGGGCATCGAACTGTTCCGCGCGCTGGAAGCTGCGTTGGGGCCGTTGCCGCTGGTGGCCGAGGATCTGGGCATGATCACGCCAAAGGTGGACGCATTGCGCCACGAACTGGGGATGCCGGGCATGAAGGTGATGCAGTTCGGCTTTGGCGACAAGGGCGCGCATGTCCACCTGCCTCACCGCTTTTCACGCGCCACCGTGGCCTATACCGGCACCCACGACAACAACACAACGCAGGGCTGGTGGCAGGAGGCAGGAGAGGCCGTGCGAGCCGCCGTGACTGCCTACGTGGGCAGCGCGGAAGGCCGTCCAGTCTGGCCGCTGATTCGCGCTTTGGAAACAAGCGTGGCGCAAATGGCTATGGTTCCGGCGCAGGACCTGTTTGAGCTTGGCTCCGAGGCACGCATGAACACCCCGGCCGTTCCGGCGGGAAACTGGAGTTGGCGAGCTGCGGAAGGATGTTGGGCACCGGAACTGGCTGCGCGGTTGGCCGCGCTGGCCGAGGTGTCGGACCGGGACAACGATCCTCTCGACAAGCCGGGGCAAACACCCACCCCGGCAGAGAATTGATCCCGGCCCACAACCCTAAAACGGAATGTCGTCGTCGGAGATTTCAGCCGATTGCGCGACGCTATCCTGTGTGGCTGCGGCAGCCGGGCGCTGGTCGAAGCTGGCGGCTGAACTCGACGAATTGGCCGAGCGATTGTATCCGCTGCCCGAGCCTTCTTCACGGCTAGAGAGCAGCGAGAGGTCGTTGACGATGATCTCCGTGCGATAACGCTTGGCGCCGGTTTCCTTGTCGTCCCAACTGCGGGTCTGGATCTTGCCCTCGATGTAAAGCTTGGAGCCTTTTTTCACGTAATCGCGAATGATCTCGGCTGTGCGCTTGAAGGCCACCAGATTATGCCACTCGGTGCGTTCCTGCCAGTTGCCCTGCGCGTCCTGATAGCGGTCGCTGGTGGCGAGGGTCAGGTTGGCAACCATGGTGCCGCCGCCGGTGGAACGAATTTCGGGGTCCTTGCCCACATTGCCCAAAAGGATGACTTTATTAACGCTCTTTGCCATGTTCTTGTACTCCCGTAATTCAAAAAGGATAGCAGAGGATGCGCCCAAAAGCTGCGATTTGGGCAAACCGGCCCGCATTGGCGTCAGTGGGCTCCCGCCGTGCCGTCCTTCGGTCAGCCCAGCCGCGCAGCCCGCAGAATCTCATCCGCCACCTGCTTCGGGGTAAGCGCGTCCACCGCAATCGAGATATGCGCTGTGCGGTAGAGTGGCAGTCGGCTCTGGTAGCGGCTGGCCAAATTGGCCTGATCGGCCAAGATGGGGCGCGTGTGTTCGGTTCCGACGCAGCGAGTAAGGGTGGTGGCCAGTTTGACTTCCAAGTGGACCAGAATCGTTCCCGGCGTCGTGAGCAGGAGCGAACGGGTGGCAGGGTGCTCGATGGCGCCTCCGCCCAGAGCCAAAACCAGCGCATCTCCGGCGGCTAGACGCGCGATGGTGGCACGCTCGCGCTCGCGAAACGCCGCCTCTCCGGCGCGGGCAAAAAGTTCAGTGATCGGAACGCCCACCTCCGCTTCAATGACGTCATCCACATCCGTAAAGCTCCAGCCCAACTTGCTTGCAACCAGAGGCCCGACTGTCGACTTACCCGAGCCCATGAAACCGGTGAGAACAATGCGGCGATGCGGGACGGACGTGTCCGTCAGGGAAGCGGTGCGCGATTCAGGAGAAACTCTGGATTTGGCTTGAACGGTCATAGAAGGTTTGCGCGACAACAAGGCTGCGATTCTCCATTCAGTATAGAAGTATAGAAGAGTGGCGCTGAAAACCTACCAATATTTTACATTACAGCGCCAGCAACTTTGAGCATAATGAAACTAACCATATATTCATATATGGTTACAGCAGTCTTATATCTCAATAGCTCGGTTGACTTGCAGTCAAGCAATAGTACATCGTTATACAAGAATTACTCGATTAATAAGCTCTCGCAGAAAGATTCAGGCTATGCCTGAGCTGGATGCAGGCAAATTTTTCCCCCGCTGGTCTTGGCTTAACAGACCCGATCGAGAGTCAACTGCAAGATACTTGATACTTCGCTTAACACGGCGGCGTTCATGAAAACCAGTTTCAAAGAGAATAATTCCTCCTGTATCTCTGGATCGCAACAATTCGATCCCGTTGTTTGTTCAAATCGCGAGCAATCCGCGGGATTCATTACAGGCTGATCTCAAATCGGTCCGGCTGAAACCATGAGACTTCTTTGCCACAGAAAAGCGATCTGCGAGAAGTTCGGCGTAAGTGTAATTACGGCCAAGCGCGTACTTGATGACCTTGAGTCCGAGAGCGTTCTTGTTCGTCAGCAGGGCCGTGGCACTTATGTGGCGCGGCGAGAATGGCTTCCGTTAACAACGACTACTACAAAAGCCGCGCGGTGTCATGCGGCTGTCTTAACGGTTCGCAGTACGCCGTGGTGCTTATGACCTCTCCCGACTACACCACGCGCCATCTTCGTTCTCTATAACTCGAACTCCGGGGAAGCTGGCAGATTCGCAGAGCGTAAAGCCCCGAGACTCTCGCCCCTTTCTCGATCTGGATTTTTCGCGGGTTCTTCAACTGATTCTTAGAAATTTCAAAGATGGACCAATTCTCATTGGCCTCACACATGCGGAAGTTCTCTCCGGAGGGCTTCCGTGCTCGACCCTATTCCCCTGCGCACGCGCGCAACGGTTCGCTATCTCGGCCTTGCGCTGCTGGCCCTGGCTCCCGCTGTCGCCCTGGCCGGTGGCCCCAAATATGTGGCTGGCGTCAGCTACTTCAACGCCGGTGTTCTGGGCCAGCCCGTCCACTGGGCCGGAGGACAGGTCAACTATTACGTCGATCAGGGGCCGCTAAACAATTCCGTTACCAACCAGCAAGCCACGGCTATGGTGGATGCAGCAGCGGCCTTGTGGAGCGCGGTTCCAACGGCAGGCGTCACGCTGGTGGACAAGGGCGCGCTGAACGAGGATGTTTCTGGCTCGAACGTCGCGGTCAATGCCAGCAGCCAGTTTACACAGCCCTCCGATGTCACACCCTCCGCCACCAGTTATCCGCTCGGCATCATATACGACTCGGATGGCTCGGTCATCGACGCCCTGTACGGCTCTGGGACCAGCGATCCTTACACCTGCCAGGACAACGACGTTTACGTGTGGACGGACAACACGAATCCGGACGCAACCTTCGCCCACGGCATTATCCTGCTCAATGGCCGCTGCGCCACCAACTCCAATCTTCTGGAGATGATGAGTTACGAACTGGAGCGGGCTTTCGGTCGCATCCTCGGTCTCGACTACTCGCAGGTGAACCCCGGCGCGTTGACCAACGGCGAAATTGGCGGTATGCAGGGTTGGCCTGTGATGCAGCCACTGAGCGGCGTCTGCAGTGCGAGCGGCGGCGAGTGCATTCCCGATCCCGCAATATTACGCTATGACGATATCGCCACCCTCAATCGCATCTATCCCATCACAGCCTCGAACCTTGCCAATTTTCCGGGCAAGCAACTTACCGCAGCCAACACGATATCGATTCAGGGCACAGTCAGCTTCCGCACCGGCGTGGGCATGCAGGGAGTGAACGTGGTCGCGCGCCCCTTGGACGCAAGCGGCAATCCGCTTTATCGATACACGGTCAGCTTTGTTTCCGGCGCCTATTTCAACGGAGACCACGGCAACCCCATCAGCGGATACAAGGACTCCAGCGGCAACCTGCTTACCAAGTGGGGATCTGACGAAGCCGCGATGCAGGGCTACTTCGACCTGAGCGGCATTCCACTGCCGCCGGGAATGACGGCAGCCAATTACCAGATCACCTTCGAAACCATCAATTCTCTCTACACCTTCACCGACTCGGTCGGTCCCTATACAGCCGGACAAGTCGCACCCTCCGGCACGCTCGACGCTATCTCCGTTTCCTCGATGTCTGCCGGCAGCACGAAGACGCTCACCGTCACGGTGGACGACTCAGCCGCGGGCGGATACCAGGATGCCATTGGCACGGTAACAGAGCCGCGCATGATGCCCGCAAGCGGCCTCTGGTGCGGACGCTTGAGTCAGGTAGGCCAGACCGACTGGTTCACCTTTCCGGTCCGCGGCGGCCGCACCTTTACCGTGGTTACGCAGGCCATCGACGAGAGCGGCGCGCCCACTGAGTTGAAGGCAATGCCGGCCATCGGCGTCTGGGACGCATTCGACGCCGCAGGAGCAACCGCAATCGGCGCAGCTCCCGGCATCAACGGCCTGGCCACCGGCGAAACATGGCTGCGAATCAGCGCCAGCGGCGACGACAAGGTCCGCATCGGCATTGCCGACCAGCGCGGCGACGGCCGTCCCGACTACGCCTACAACGGCTGGCTGCTTTATGCGGACACGGTTGAACCCCAACGGCTGCCCGCATCCGGAGGCCCTATTGTCATTCACGGTATGGGATTTCGCTCCGCCGATACGGTGTTGGTGGGCGGCCAGGAGGCCGTGGTCACCAGCATCTCGCCCAATGAAATCACGGCCATTGCTCCTGCCGCTGCTGCTGGTGTCAGCGGCTCGGTCGATGTCGAAGTGGACGATCTGCCCGCCTTTTATGCCGCCACCATCATTTCGAGCGGCGTCAGTTACAACTCCGGCGACGGCGACGCACTCACGCTGGTTACAGCGCCCGCGAGCACGGTTCCCCTCGGCACGCCGATTGCTTTCACCGTCACCGCGCTCGGCTCCGATCTGACTCCGGCCGGCGGCGTGACGGTTCTCTACACCGTTACGAGCGGAACGGCCACGCTGGGCTGCGAGCTGGCGGTCTGCGCCGTCACCGCGAGCGGCGATGGCATCGCTACGATGAACGTCACGGCAACCAACTCCTCGTGGGCCATCGTCACAGCCTCGCTTACCAACGGCTCCAGTCTCCGGTCGGAGTTTGTGGGCGGAACGCCGCCCGTGCTCACAGCCCTCACGTCTCAGTTGTCTCTTGCCGCCGGCGCCACGTTCACTTGGCCCGTGCAGGCCCTGGTATTGAACAACGGCACACCTGCAAGCGGCCAATCTGTGGCATGGCAAACGTCAACGAGCGGTATCACAGCGCTCAGCTCGATCACGGCCATCACCTCAACAAGCGGCATCGCCACCAAGATGCTCACAGTGGGTCCGCTTACCGAGGGCCAGACGGCTACCATCAACGCCTGCCTCAATGGCACCAGCCAGTGTGTCACGTTCACAGCCTTCGGAGCACGGCCAGAGTACGCTTTGCTCGAAGCTGTCTCCGGCGTCAGCCAGACTCTCGCAAGTTCAGGAACACCGAACCAGATTACCCTTCGTCTTCTCGACATGGATGGCAACGCGATGGCCGGCGGCACGGTCGCGCTCTACCAAGCCCTCTACGCCTGGACTCCGCCTTGCTCCGCACATACGGTTTGCCCTCAGGGCGCGTTACTGGCTACGCAAACCGGCATCGCCACTTCCGGCATCGATGGCACGGTCACGTTCACACCGGCCTCGCTGCCCGGCGTCGCCACACGGCTCTACGCCTTGGCCGCTTCCGGCAACACCGCAACGGTTTCGATAGCCGTCGAGCAGCATCCGTAAAGCAGCCGTCAGTGATCACTGCTTCTAATCGAACACTACCGTCTTGTTGCCGTAGCAGAGAATCCGATGGTCGAGGTGCCAGCGGACGGCGCGCGACAGAACCATGCGTTCCAGGTCGCGACCGCGCTCCACGAGATCTTCCACCTGGTCGCGGTGTGAGATGCGGGCCACGTCCTGCTCGATGATCGGCCCGTCGTCCAGCACTTCGGTGACGTAGTGGCTGGTGGCGCCGATCAGTTTTACACCGCGTTCGTAGGCCGCATGATAAGGTTTTGCGCCTGTAAATGCGGGCAAAAACGAATGGTGGACGTTGATAATCGCTCGCGGATAGCGATTCACGAAGCCGGGTGTCAAAATCTGCATGTAGCGGGCCAGCACCACGAGTTCGATTCCGTATTGCTCCATCAATTCGAGTTGCCGCGCTTCGGCCTCGGCGCGCGTTGCCGCTGTGACCGGCACGTACTCGAAAGGAATACCGTAAAAGACGGCCAGATTCTCTACCGCGCGGTGGTTGGAGACGATGACCGGAATTTCGCAGTTCAGCTCGCCCGTGCGCCAGCGATGCAGCAGATCAGCCATGCAGTGCAGGTACTGCGAGCAGTAGAGAGCCACCCGCGTCTGGCGCGCGCTTGCGATCAGACGCCACCGCATATTGAGATCCGCAGCCAGCGGCGCGAAAGCCGTCCGGAACTCTTCAAGATCAAATCGGCTGGCGGCGTCCGGCGCAGCGTCCTCGTTACCGTTTGCGTTTTCGGCGTCGAGCGCCCACTCGACGCGCATGAAAAACAGGCCCTCGTGCTGGTCCTGATGCTGGTCGGCGTGCAGGATATTGGCGCCCCGCTCGTAGAGCATGGTGGCAACGCGGGCGACCAGACCCTTGCGGTCCGGACAGTTGATGAGCAGAACGGCGGAATCTTTCATGTTCTTTCAGATTACCGCGAAAGCCGCCAGAGCCGCGAAGCTCACAGTTTCACAGTTTCACAGAAACTTGGGGGGGGGGCTTTTTGCTCGGAATGAGGAATCCCCGCTCAGGACGCGGCTTTACGTGGTGCGCGACAAAAAAATACCGTGCAGTTTCGGATACAGATTCAACGCATTCTGCTGCCCAAACCCGCATACAGCAAGGAGAATCGGCGGAGATGGCTGCGGTATTGTTTTGCATGGGGTTGCTGGCTGAGACGGCGGATGATAGCTTTCCGCAGCTCGTCCTCTATATTTTCAAGTCTGCGCCGACGGTGGGTAATTATCTGCAAGCACCTGTGGTGGGGCGGAGACCAGGGACTTGAAAAGCCCGTGGGATAGGGGTTGAGGGTTCCCACCCTTTCGCCAGAAAAAAGGCGAAAGGATGGGGCACGGAACATTGGTGGGAGGTCAGGAGCGGAACAGCTAGGCTCGTGCCATCCCAGGTCTGAAAATCCAGACCTGGGGCACCCATGCTCGTGGTGAGTTTGCAAGTGGGATGTTGGGGTTCGTGCTAACCCACCCTAGCCGCAAGAACAAAGACGCGGCGAGGGTGGGGCACCCGATGGTGGTACAAAATCAAGCTGTCAAAGTCCGCAAAGACGAAGCCGTCGCGATCGACGACCTCTCCGGCTTGGAGAGGCAGCGGTGCGGTGAACATGGGGCCCGCGTAGACGCAGGTGTGAAACTCGCCGCGCTCTCCGCAGGGGTCGGCTTCCGGCGGCAGGTCGCGTAGTAAAGCGGCATCGAACTCGCGACCGGCGAAAGCGGCGGGCAATTGCTTTGAGTCCACACAGGAGAGGCGCGCAGGCCGCAGGCAATCATTTCGCGGGCGAGCGTATCGGTGGGAATCCGCCAGAGGGGGAAAAGCGGCTCAAGGCCGGTGGGCTTGAGCTGCGTCTCGCGATAGACACGAACGTCGGGCAGGAAGAGGTCGCCGAAGGCAATGGCGTCAATGCGCTCGGCAACGGCGCGGCGGCAGACCTCGGCCATGCGCTGCTCGTAGACTTCGTTGGAGCAAGGCCATGGCAGGGGCACGGTCCACAGCGGGAGTTCGGCGGCGCGAGCCTGGGCCTCCAGCACGGCGAGGCGCGTGCCGTGCATGGCGACGCGCTGGAATTCAGCGTTGATGGTGGTAAGCAGACCACAGAGTTCAATGGCCGGATCGCGGCGCAACAGGTGGAGAGTCCAGGCGCTGTCTTTACCGCTGCTCCAGGACAAGAGGACACGCTTCCGCTTCATGGAACGATCATAACGTTTTTCCGGGTCTAAAAATTGAGGCGTCGGCCACATGACAAAACGGCCTGCCGTGTGGAAGCGGCAGGCCGTTTTTGTGTCGGGTGCAATCCGGCGCTAATTCAGCGTCAGGTCGGCATGGAGCGGAGTGTTTTCGCTGGAGTCGCCGACGAGGAGGATGAACTTGCCGGGGTCGATGGTCCACTTGTGTGCGGCCTCATCCCAGTAGCTGAAGGCACGGGCATCAAGCGAGAGCGTGACGGTTTTGGTTTCGCCGGGAGCGAGGCGGAGTTTTTCAAATCCCTTCAGCTCGCGCTCGGGACGGCTGACCTTGGTGGAGGGGTCGGAGACGTAGAGCTGAGCGACTTCCGCTCCGGCTACGCTGCCCGTGTTGGTGACGTCGAAGCTGACCGGAACGGTGGAGCCGGAAGCGGCAATCGAAGGCGCCTTGAGGTTGGAGAAGCTGAAGGTGGTGTAGCTGAG
>Ga0255355_1001696_pt1 | contig 9876 bp, 4 predicted proteins | sample HBST75metaG_FD_189943 | JGI IMG/M metagenome (GOLD analysis project Ga0255355, IMG submission 189943) | Peat soil microbial communities from Stordalen Mire, Sweden - H.B.S.T75 | ecosystem: Environmental > Terrestrial > Soil > Wetlands > Peat | place: Sweden: Norrbotten County, Stordalen Mire...
GATCGATATGAATTATGGCAATTCGCTCAAGTTCAAGACCAGTGCCCGAACCGTTTCAGGCCTCCTGATCTTCGCGCTATGCTTGCTCTTCCAGCGGCCAGCAGATGCCCAAACCCACATCCCAGTGCGGAACATTCAAGCTCCTGCGCTGCCCGGCCCTTCAGAACGCATCGCACGGTTTACGCCGCAGGCGGTGCGAGAGGGAAAGGCCACCCGGTTTAGCCATTACAACCCTGACCTGAAGCTGCGCCTGGTGTTGAATCTTCAGCCGCCACACTTGGCTGAAGAAGATAAGTTCATCAAGCAATTGGTCACCAAAGGATCACCCAACTTCCACAAATTCCTCTCCCAGGATGAGTGGAACGCGCGCTTCGCACCATCTGTCGAGGACGAGCAGGCGGTGGTGGAGTGGGCTCAAAGCGTAGGCCTCACCGTGATAAAGCGCTATCCCAATCGGCTGCTGGTGAGCGTCGAAGGAACGGCCGGCACCATTGAGAAGGCGTTTGGCGTGACCATCAATAACTATCAGGTGGGCGACGAAGTGGATTATTCTAACGACCGCGACCCGGTTATCCCCACCAGGCTCACCGGAATTCTCAGTGGAGTCGCAGGCCTGAACAGCATCGAGAGGGTGCACAGGATTGGGTCCACTCATGCAACCAAAAAGGGCGCGGATTATGATTCCGGTCCGTTCGTCTCCGAGCTTGGAAGCGCGCACGGCGACGGCGACTCGACGAAGGCACCGGCGGCTCGGACCGCGGGAACCAATGAGAAGCAGACAGCTTCACGCCTGTCCTCTCACGATAGCTATCCCCTGGATGACAAGAGCGGCACTTATGCCATGGATCCGGCCAACATTCAAAGTTCCGAGGGCTACGACTATAACGCACTGCAAAGGTTTAGTGGATGCTGCAACGTGCCGGGCGATTCTGGCGGCTCACCCGCTGAATCATCGATTGCGCTGGTCGGGTATGGAGCTTTCGACCTTAACGATGTGAATACATTCGTCAGCGCTTACGGGATGGCATACAACCTCAGCTGGTATTGCATCGGTGGAGGGTCTTGCCCCGGCGTGGACGGTGAAGCTCCCCTCGACGTCGAGTACTCTCTGGCCATGTCCAACAGTTACGGCTCCTATTTAAACACCGCGCATATTTATGAGTACGAAATGGATAACGGCCTCTGGAGCACTTATGAGGCTGCGTTCAACCAGGTGCTTAGCGACGGCCACGCGAAGGTGCTATCCACCAGCTACGGCGGTAACGAGGATCCTAACTCAACTGACGCCGGAATAGAGACCGGCACCATGCACAGCATCTTCAATAACATGGTGGCCGCGGGCATCACACTCATCGCCGCCTCGGGCGATAATGGCGCGGCCGACGGCTGCGGAGACGAGACCGCAGTGGATTACCCCGCCTCCGATCCGGACTTCATTGCAGCGGGCGGCACACAACTGAGCATGTATACCGACGGAACCTTTTACAGTGAAACCGCCTGGCAGGGCGAATTCTGGACAAACGCGGACAACAACGGCAACGGCGGCGCATGCGCCAATAACCACGGCGGCAGCACCGGCGGAAGAAGCGTGCTCTTTGGCGCACCCTACTGGCAGAGCATGACGAACGGCTCAACCTACCCGACCGGCGTCGAATCCCCCTACTACGAGTGGCAAACCGTCAATGGCAACACCACCGAATACATCGTCACCGGCAACACGAACCGCCTGGTACCCGACATCTCACTCACGGCAAACCCGGATGTCCTCGGTCAGTGGTACGTCTCCGGCGGGTCATGGCAGGACGAAGGCGGAACCAGCATCGTGGCGCCTGAGTTGGCCGGCTTCTTCGCCCAGGAAAACTCCTACCTCGACAAAATTGGCTATGTGTGCGGAAGCGGCTCTTCGGCTTGCTCTCCGGTTGGCCTCGCGTCTCCGTTCTTCTATGACGACGCCATCTATGGCGCGCCGCACAATCCCTTCTACGACATGACCAGCGGCTGCAACAACAACGATATTACGGTGGCCGACAATCTTGTCTTTTACTGCGCCTATAGCGGCTACGACCCGATTACCGGCTGGGGCTCAGCCAATATGATGCAGCTGGCATGGGGCATCAACTGGGAACTGATTCCAGCATACGGCAATCCCTCCCTTTCCTTCGGCGGGCCGTCCATAGGCACCTGGCACAACAGCGACCAGATTGTCGATTGGGACCTGAACGACGCGGGCAGCGGCAGCTTCCCGGCACCGGGCGCCCTTGGATTCACGCTCGGCTGGGACTCCCTCCCCTCCGATCCATCAAGCGAACCACACGGCGGCAGCGGGAACTCGTTCTACAACGGGCCGCAGTACCTCTCCACTTTCGGGTGCGTGGACAATAACGGCACCTTCTGCGAAGCGGCTTCTGGTCAGGGTTGCCACACCGTCTATGTTGAAGGATGGGACAACGAAGGGCGTACCACCTACGGCTCTTATGGGCCGGTCTGCTTCGACTCGGTTGCCCCCACTATTTCGGCTGCGACAAACCCCGCCACTTCCTATAGCGCTTGGGTCGACAAATCGGTGGTCGTCACCCTGGCCCCAACTGATCCCGGCGGCAGCAACGCCTCCGGCATTTCCAAGACGTACTTCGCGATCAATTCAGGCGCTTGCACTCCGAGCAATCTGAGCGCGTGCTCCGTCTACAGCGGCCCATTTACGATCTCGGCGCAGGGGCATAGCTACATCTACTACTTCACCGAGGATAATGCCGGGAACTTCTCGACCGAGCCTTATATCTGGGCGAGCATCGACACCACCGTGCCCGTTGCCAAGGCCACTTTGAGCGGAACCATCAGCAGCGGCAGCACCTATAAGTCGGCCGTGCAAGTGACCCTCAGCGCCACCGCCGGCGGCAGCGGCGTCAGCCACATCTATTACACCCTCGACGGTGGCGCGCAAACAACCTACTCGGCACCGTTCACTGTTGCGGCGCTGGGCGGTCACACCGTCAAATACTGGGCCGTAAGTGGTTCCGGTGAAACTGAGCCGGCCCTCACCACCACCTTCTCGATCGCATCGCCCACCACCACTACGCTCGCTGCATCGCCCAACCCGGCGGTCAATGGGCAGGTCGTCACTTTGAAAGCCTCCGTCGTGGCCTCTCTCTCTGGCACGCCAACAGGCAATGTAACTTTCAAAAATGGGGCGACGGCGCTTGGCACGGTCACTCTCTCGGGTGGCGTTGCAACGATGACAACCTCAACTCTCCCGCTCGGAAGCGATGCCTTGACAGTCTCGTACTCAGGAGCTGCCACGTTCCTCGCCAGCACCTCGTCCGCGGTCACCGAAGCGGTATTTGAAAGCACCACCACCACATTGACCTCTTCGCTGAATCCCGCTGTCTATGGCGAGAACGTCACCTTTACCGCAAAGGTCAAGCCCTCCGTTTCTGGAACCCCGACCGGCACAGCCAAGTTCCTGGACGGCGCAACTCTGCTCGGAACGGTAACTCTCAGCGGCGGCTCGGCCTCGTTTGCTACGCACACCCTCGCCGGTGGAACTCATTCCATTACCGTGGACTACTCTGGCGACTCAACCTACCATGCGAGCGATTCTGCCGCGCTGACGGAGACCATCAACAAAGCGGTCTCGGCGACCGCGCTGAGCGCATCTCCAAACCCCTCATCCTTTGACCAGGCCGTAACCTTTACGGCCAAGGTAACCTCTTCAGGCGGAACTCCTGCCGGAACGGTGACCTTCAAGAATGGAGCAACAACCATCGGAACCGGAACGCTCAGCGGCGGCGTTGCAACCCTTGCCACCTCGGCGCTGGCGGTCGGAACGCACTCCATCACCGCGGTCTATAGCGGGTCGTTGGATTTCGACACCAGCACCTCCTCGGCCCTGTCTGAAGTGACGGACGCAGCCAAAACAACCACCACGGTAGTTTCGTCGCTCAACCCATCCAAGTTTGGCCAATCCGTTACTCTCACTGCGACCGTCAAGCCTGCAACCACAGGAACTGTAACCGGCACGGTGACTTTCAAGGACGGAGCCACAACCTTGGGTGCGGCGACACTCAGCGGTGGAAAGGCGAGCATTGCTACCGCGACCCTGACCGCGGGCACTCACTCCATCACCGCAGTCTACGACGGAGGCATTGATTACGCCACCAGCACTTCCGCAGCACTTTCACAAGTTGTGGACCTTGCCACAACCACCACGACACTGACCTCCACGTTGAATCCTTCCACCCAAGGATCGGCTGTTACCTTCTTGGCAGAGGTAGTCGCCGCCACAGGATCGACACCAACGGGGACTGTAACTTTCAAGAACGGTTCCACCAGCATCGGCACTGGCACGCTGAACAGCGCCGGTGTTGCATCGCTAACCACCAGCACGCTCACAACCGGAACGCACTCGATCACAGCAGTCTATGGCGGCAGCGCAGAAGATCTGACCAGCACCTCGCCTGCGCTCTCACAGGTCGTCGAGTAATCAACCAAAAGACGCACCAACCCCCGGGCGGCCATCTGCACATGCAGGTGGCCGCCCGCTGCATTTCTTACCCAGGGAGCCTCTGAATATGTTTATGCTGAGGCTTTGAAAGGGCACGACTTTAGTCGTGCCGTGCATAGCGCAAAATGAAGGCGGGCTTTAGCCCCTGAGGGAATGCTGGATCATAGCAGCGACTTGTTCAGAGGTTCCTTAAATATGCAAACAAATCAGCGCGTATAAATCTGGAACGGCGCCCAATAGAAAGGCGCGCGGAATCTGATTTGCTGATGCAGCAAGGCCAGCTTCCCCAGGCGCAACGCGGCGGCTGGAGTCTCCCCCTCCTTCAGTCCCTGGTAAAGCGTGTTCATCAGGCGTGGCGACGAATCGTCACTTACTTCCCACAGTGCGCCGATAACACTGTGCGAACCGGCCCGTAGAAACGCCCACGAAAGCCCCACCAATCCTTCTCCGGCATAAGACCGCGTGCCGCTTCCGTAGCAGGAGGAGATAGTCACCAGTCGAGCTTCGATAGGGTGCTGCATAATGTCGCGGGCGTAGAGCTTGAAGGAATCTTCGCCAGCGCTCGAGGCAGACAGGATGATGGCTGAATCCAGCGGGTCGGTGCTACTGGCGACGGCATGTGAGACAAAGTGAATATAAGAAAATTGTGCAGGATTGCTGGCAAGATAAGCTGCGGGCGTAGCTCGTTGGCTGGCGAAGACGGCCACATCGCCCGGATCAAACTGCTCTTGAATGCTCTTCATCTCAAAGCCGAAGAGCGGAAGGCTGGGAAACTCCGGACCGGGCGAAACCGGGTCCCCCAGCAGCAGCAGGCTGCGCGCGGAATGGGGCGCGGGCAGGTCTGCGGCCAGCATGGCGATCGACGGCGCAGCCAGCAGGGTTGCGTCGTCGATCCAGTAGTGCAGTTGTGGAACGGGCTCGTAACCCTGGCCGGGCTCCGGACTTGGGCCCGGAGCAAGCAGGGTTTCGAAGTTCAGCTTGCTTAGCTCGCCGTCGGCCAGAATCATAACCGGGGACCCCGTGCGGATGAGCTTGGCGGCAGGGGCAATCAGCAGCCCATACAGCGCCTGCCCGTCCTGATTGCCGGTTCGCACCGGATCTTCAAAATCCAGCACAGCCTTGCGGTAGCGGTTGACGCGGGCCACAATCTCTGCCTGTGCGGGCAACGGGAAGAGAGTCACCTTGGCCGGCGTGATGGTCCATAGGTAGGATTGCTGCGCGCCGAGCCAATAGAACAGCAGGGTTGCGCCGGTCTTTTGGGCCACTCGGCGTGGATCAAGAGACGCGGCGCCGAGGAACGCTTTTTTCCCGGCCACACCCAATGCCTGGGCCAGGGTGCGGGCGCGGCTGCGGTCGGCAATAGCAAGGGCCCGGTCGCTTTTGCCTTGCGCCACCAGCAAGTGAATATAGCCGTCATAAATGCGCACGGCATTGGCCACGAAAGGCAGCCTCGACTCCTCGCTTTTCAGCTCGGCCTGGGCGGAGTCGAAGTCATTGAGCGTAGCCTCGTACATCCGCCCGGCGGCCTGGATCTTGCCCTCGTACTCATAAAGGCGCGCCAGTTGCTCGCCGGCGCCAAGGTGCGTGGTGGTGGGGTTCTTCGCGTCGCTCCGAACCGTGCGGAAAAGTTCTTCGGCCTGTTGGGCCCGCCCCTGCGCGGCCGCTATCATGCCTTGCGTCAGAAGGACATTGGCGCTGAGGCGGTTGCCACCCGCCAACTCCATGGGAGCCACCTCGGCGATGTAGCCGCTGGCCTGGTCAAGGTTGCCGGAGTCCACCGAAACCTGGGCCAGGTCTTCAAGGGCATTCACAATGTCTTCCTTGCTGTCGATCTGCCTAGCGAATGCAAGCGCCTGGCGATAGAACTCGGTGGCGCGAGCAAGGTCGCCGGTGTCGCGGTAGACGTAGCCGGCCGTGCTGATCCAGATAAGTTCACCGGCGATATCTCCAAACGCCGCTGCGCTTCTTTCTGCCTGAAGAAACTGCTCCAGCGCCCTCTCGTCATCTCCGAGCTGACGGTATGCCCACCCAAGGTTGCCTTTCGCGGCCTGCGCAGTGTTCTCGGCGCCCAACTCTTCGGCATCCTGAATTGCGGTCCTCGACCAATCAACGGCTTCATCAAAGTGACCGAACTGAAGCGCGGCCCAACCCAGATTCATCGATGCGTTGGCAGCAAGAAACCGGTCCTGGCGGGCCTTTGCGAAGGCCAAACTATCTAAAAGATACCGCCGCGCGATGGGGTAACTCCCCTGCCTGGCGGCGAGGATTCCACCCGCCTGGAGCGCATCGCCGCAGGTCTGGTAGCTCACAGTTCTGCATAGGTCGAGCGCCTCTGCAAGCTCTCGATTCGCCAGGGAGAGTTGATCTTGATGGGCAAGAATCACCGCTTCAAGCGTCAGCTTCCGAACCGTCCATTCCGGGTTATTCGGGGGGGAGGACAAGTCAATCAGTTGCTGGGCGTCGCCATACATTCCGCGCCACACCATTGCTTCCGCACCGAGGAGCTGGAATTTGGCTGCCCACTCCGGGCCGGAAACCTGAAATTGCTTGAAGCCCTGTTCGGCTTCCTTCTGGCAATCGGCCAGGCTGCCTCGTTCAAAGAGTTTCCTCGCGTGGCCGTAGGCAGCCAGAGCACTCCCGGCGCGGGAATCTTCAAGTGGAATCAGCAGCAGAAGCAAGATCGCCGAAGCAGACACAATTCCCCACAGCGGGGAACCGTGCCCTGCGGCGCCCATTCGTGCCCGCAGACCCTCAAGGGCCGGGACGATTCTTGCTCGAAGCTGCGCGCCAACTGAGGCCTTTATCGCTATGGCCGAGATCTGCCGTTGGTCGACATCTCCACCACCCCCACTCTGCCTGCGATCGCGCAGCCCAGCTTGAGTTCGATCATGATCAGGTGCAGGGTTGTCTTCTCCGGGACGCCCGTCCCCGCCTTGAAATCCTCGTGCTTCACCGTCAGCCTTGCCAGGATAATCTTGCCGAAGTTGGGGACGTTGATCACGTGGCCAAAGCAGGGCCCAGGAAAGCCGCCAGCGGCACGATTGACCAGGGAGCATTCGACTTCCTCCGGACTCCCGAGAGTCGAGGCAAGTCGATTGTACCGTTCGCCAAGGTCTGCCGGAAGATCCTGGTGACCCCGGATACGGTCGTACAGGCTGGTCACGCGGGCCAGCAGGCCGGAATCGGTGGTGTAAGCCGCGTCGTTGTCGGGCTTGGAGCCAAGAACGTCCAGGTCCATCTCCAACTCCACCGGGTGCCCGGCGATACGCAGATTCTCAAAGCGCGTGCCCAGAAAAGACACGTGGGGCACATAGCCCTCCAGGGGATGTTCGGTTGCGATCTGGCCCACCACGCGGTCAGCAGTCAGCACGTCCAGCACGTTCAGCCCTTCGACGACGGAAGTGGTCAGTGTGGCCCATCCGTGGCCCTCCTTCACGTCCCGGTTGCCCGCCACCTGGGTGTAAGCGGAACGGAAAGAGATCACCGCCTCCAGCCCGTACTTCTCCGCGCGCTGCGCAAGATATCCGCCCTGTTCGGGCAGTTGAACGTAGGCTTGGGGTTTGATTTCCTGTTCAAGCGGAAGCCGAAGATGACCCTCCAGCACCGTCGCTTCTGATTGGAAAATGTGCGTTCTGCCATTCGCTTCAGGCGTTTCAGACAAGGGCGACCTCCCTCTCCGTTTCCGGATGGCGGAATTCTACGTTATTTGAGGAACTTTACTTGCTAATAAGAACAAGTTCGAAGAGATATTTTTCCACCTGAGTCCGCTCGCCGCCGGGGCCAACGCCAAAGACCGCAACCGTGTAACTACCGTTGCGCAGCGAAGTGCCGGGGATCACCAGCACGATCCGCCGCACGCCGGCATCGCTCGCGGGTGGAGCGGCAGCAACGCCGGTCCAGGCAAGCTTCCCTTGAGGGTCGAGCAGGTCGAACGAGTAAGTGGGATAAGGGGCCACGCCGGGCTGCTGCGAAAGGTCGAGGGAAAGAGCTACGCCGTGCTCGCGATCCGCGGCGATGGGAGCAGCGGAGGTGCCGCGCATATCGCCCCGCAAAGGAACCCAGGCCAGCAACCGGGGTTGGGCCGCTTCAGTCCGCAACCTCGGCAGCGTAACCAGGTTCTCAAACCCAAGAACGAGCAGCAGGGTTGCGAAAGCGGGAACCGCAAAGGCAGGCCGAGTCCACGCCAGCCACCAATCCCTTTTAACTCTTGGCCTGTCCATGGTGGGCGGCGCCGGCGCACTCTCGGCCAGCGCGGGCAACTGCACCTTTGCCTCATCCACAAAAGCTGCCGCGGCACGAAGATCCAGCGCACACTCCGGGCAATCGAATACATGCTCCTCAAATGCCTCGCGAGCTTCAGGCTCCAGCTCGTCCAGCAGGTAGCGCTCTGCGGCCATCTCTCTTACAGCTTCACTATGATCCATCGGCTCTATCTCCGGTATGTTCCCGCCTTACAAATAGTGAACCTGGCGGCAAATCGTTTCATATCTTTCACGCATGGGCACCTGTAGGCGATTGATCTCCAACGCGCCGGATGTACTCGGCTTTGAACTCCTGTTTGGCCCTGTGCAGCAAAACGCGCAGATAATCGCGGTCCACGCCAAACTCGCGGCACACCTCGTCGCGGTCTCGCTCGTCCAGAAAAACGGCTTTCAGCAGGGAGCGGTCGCGCAGGGGTAAGTCGAGCAGTATCTGCTGCACCTTTTCCCTGATCTGGCGTGCGCCCACAATCTCCAGCGCATCTGCGTCCCGGGTTGGTAACTCCGGCCGCCCTTCCTCATCCAGCGAGTCGCTGCGCGCGGCAAGTCGGTAGTGTTCCAGCAGCACGTTGTTGCAGACACTATTGACGAACGCGCCCACCCGCTCCGGTTGGCGCAGGCCGCCATCCCTGTGCAGGACAGCGAAGAACCGCGCAAACGTCTCCTGGCACACGTCCTCGATCGCGTGCGTGGACTGCAGGCGCGATCGAAGCTTGATCCGGAGCAACTGGGTGAAGTAGCCGATGAAATGTGCTTGCGTCCCGCTATCTCCAGCCCAGAGCTTTTCTATATAAGCTGCATCGAAGGATTGAAAATGCAACACGGATTCCCCCGGCCCAGGACGCCAAGAGTATAGCATCGGCAGCATGCGGGACAAACGACTTCCGCGCCGCCTTGCAAGGGAATTCGAAGCGAGGAAAGGGGGAGCCGCGGCAGTCATACGTGGGATAGTGCAGGCCAGTGGAGAATCGTTACAGCATATTCCAAAAAAAATAAATGTAGATACGGCAGGCGCCAACGCCATCGGGGAGTAACGCCGTGTATGACAGCGTCGGCTCCTGTCAACTAATTTTCGCAACAAGGCCCTTGTTGTGGTCGGAGGGGTGTCAAGGGCGC
>Ga0255355_1001707_pt1 | contig 9838 bp, 9 predicted proteins | sample HBST75metaG_FD_189943 | JGI IMG/M metagenome (GOLD analysis project Ga0255355, IMG submission 189943) | Peat soil microbial communities from Stordalen Mire, Sweden - H.B.S.T75 | ecosystem: Environmental > Terrestrial > Soil > Wetlands > Peat | place: Sweden: Norrbotten County, Stordalen Mire...
GGGAAAGGTCGCCGGATTGAAATCCCAGTCGTTGGTATACCAATCGTAGTCGTAGACGAAAGCGTCCGCCGGTATTTTGCGGTCGCGGAATTGCTGCCATTTGTCCTGCACATCGGCGGCGTCTTTGTATCCCCACCGGCTCATTAGAAACCCGAAGGTCCACCGCGGCGGGATCGGCGCCGAACCGGTCAGGCGCGCATATTCGCCGAGCACACCGGCACTGTCGTTCGCGACCATCAGGTAGACGTCGGCGAAACCCTCAGGCACTGTCCAGGTCAGCGTCCCATCGGAATCGAACCAGGTAATGTGGCGATTCAAGTCGAGAATGTCGTTGGCCACCAATATTCCATAGCCGGACGGGGACCATATATAAGGCACGCTAGTGGCGCCATTGGCGACCACCTGTTTGCCGGAGGTGTGAAGCAGCGGCCCGGCATGGTTTTCAGTTTCATTGCCATTGCCGTAAAAGCGGTCCTGCGGATCGTGCTCAAACGTGAAGGTGATCGAAACGCCATCCGAGGCGACTGTCTTCAGCGTCAGCAATGCCTTGCCTTCGGCCGATTTAAGAACCAGTGGATTCGATAGGTCGTTGGGATCACCCGTCAAATTCCCAGGAGAATGTTCTCCTGCGGGAGGCGGCACCGATTCGCCGGGTGCGACGACAAAGGGGCTCGCTGGCGGCACTGCTGAATCCGGCAAAGCATTCACCACAAGATGAAAAACACCCGGCGCAATCGGCTGGCTTACGGTTACCACGGGAGCGGGGGCGGTTTTAAGGGGGCCCCGGGTGCTGCTCTTTGAAGCCGTGTCGTTCTGCGCGGCGGAGAACTGGAATCCAACCAAGAAGGCGATGATGGCAACAAGTACTCTGTAAGTGTTGCTTCGAGTGATCATAATTTTGGAAGGGCAGTGCGATTGATGCATAGCCACGATTTTAGCAGTCGTGGTTAAAGCGCGGTTCTTAAGGAGACGACCTTCATAGTAGTCGTCCTTCGCCCCCGGTTCTGCCGCCATCAATTTCAAATTGAAAAATGAGAGTTATACTCTATCCCTCGTAATATCTGATCGTTACAGCGGGCGACCCAATTTTAGCCGGACACTACTGGTTTGACATAAACTCTTGCGAATTCGTCTGGATGGGCTGAATCAGTAATTGGGCCGCTGCCTGTTGAAGGGGTACGGTTGGATGAGGACGCAACGTCTAAAGCATTCCATGTTCCTTCAGGAGTTCCGCTGTTTTTGCCCACGGTTCTCCGGGAAGCATCACGACAAGCTGGTTGAATACCGTCAAGAATGCCTGTTGTGTCGAATCATCTCCGAAGTGATGCAAAGCAGTAGCCGGTAACAGAGGCTTCATATCATCGAGGAAGCGTGGCCGTCGCAGCTTCGCCAACATTCGTTGTTCTGCCTCAGCCCGCTGGATCTTCACGTTGGCTCTCTCCAGATAGAGATTGAAGCATTCAATCAGTCGCGCCCGGTTCAGATCTTTGAAAACCTCCAGGGCATGAGCAAGATCAAAGAGGTCGCGCCCCTTTTCCCTCTGTAACAGTGCGCGCAATTTTGTCGCCAGCATCTCTTCCGTTGTAAACGTCATGACCTCTGCCGAACCAGTGAACCAGGGATTCTCGATGCGAAAGGGTACGCTGCGAGGCGGATCGTAGGCCTGCGTTTCCGATGTGTTGATTTCAACTTTGAGACGTATCTGAGCAGCCGAGGCTGCATCTTCCGCAGGAACCTTGAAGCGCAACTTCGGCGCAACGGGGCTTTGATCGAAGTTCGCTCTGCCGAGCCAGGGCTCCAGCACATCGCGTAAGCGATCAAGCACCGGACCGATGGGGCCGGACTCGGTGCGAACGAGATCTATGTCTTCGGAGTAACGAAAGGGCTGCGGAAAGTGCAATTTGTTGAGAGCCGTGCCACCGCGAAAACGAAGTTGGTTCCGAAGATGCTCATCGGAGAAGATCGCGACGATGGCACGGCTGATGACCAGATCCTGCTCGATCTGGCGCATCTCTGGCCAGGGCGCTCGATGGCTCCAGGCAATAATGTTCATCATCGGAATCATTCATCAACCTCCGGCTTGCGGCGAACGACGATGTTCCATCGTTTATCTCTCTCAATGCATTTTGGCGCAAGTTGAGGCTCGGCAACTTCTTCTGGATCGAGTTCAACCCAGGGAGGCAGTTGCTCGCGGAGTAGTTCGCGCAGCATCGGTTGCGTTGCGTGCGCGTGGCCAAGTTGATCCAACAGATGCCCGAGGCGCTGAACAATAGATTTTGGAAACGACACCGACACTGAGGCCAGCTTTTCAGAATCGATCTTCTCTCCAAGGTCAGAAAGGATCGTAACGATATTGTCTAGGCCAGCGGATGCCTGCGGGTATCGCAACAGGTCCAGGGCGGTTAGTTCGACAGAGGAGACTTTCATCGATCCCGTTTCCGTCTTGTTGTCCGCTATTGCTTGTGAGACGGGAGCAATCTGCTTTCGGTAGTAGAAGGAGAGCAGCGACCGCCCAACTTGTATGTTGGGCACTCGCTTCTCGGTAATGACCTGGAACTCCAGCACTGCCTGGTGGGTCGCTCCATGAATCTCAGCAGCTTTCAGCAGGCCAACATAATAGGGCGACGACTCATGCCGCATCAGGGCATCAATGTACCAGGATGGAGGCGGCGCGCCCCACGAGCCGAATTGCGGCGGAACGACCACATAGTTGCCACGCCGAAGCCGGACGAGTTTTTTCTGTTTTTGAAGACGCTCCGCGGCATCCAAGAATGCACCGTGGCCAATACCGAGGCTCTGCTCCGCCTCATGGCTGGAGAAGATGACCTCGCCACGTGCAAGCAGTTCCGAAAGGTGAGAGGTGAGTTCGGCGCCCATAATGCCTCATGTACATATTTCCGTAACTTAAGCGGATTTGTCAACATGTGACTTTACTTTATTGATTAACTATTTCCGCTTTTTCTGCGGATATTTCGACATGAACATAGATACAAGATGAAACTCAACAGCAGCCTTGTCATGGTTATGTATCGTATTATCAATAAGATACTCCGAATCACTGACGAGCACAGCGCCCGGCTGCGTGCCGGTAATGCGGCTCACTCAGCCGACTTCGGTCCCCTGCTATGGAAGACGCCGCCGAACAGCGATCAAGATCGGGCAGGGAGAGTTGACCGAGTTCGAGTTGGGCTTCATGTTCTCTTTCGACGCGGAGGCCCAGAGCTGCTGCGTTCAGGAGAGACTCATGACAATCGAATTGGCCGTCTGGCGGGGCCTGGCCACGCCCGCTACATCCCGATCAACCTACCTGCGCCAACTCTTCATGCGATGCTGCCTGATGAGCGCAGCCATTCTCTGCCTCTTCGCCTTCCAGCACAAGGCGGCAGCGCAGTCTGTTACCACGCAATGCACCAATCCCGTTTGCAAACCGGGCAGGCCCTGCGCGCTACTTCGGTGCCCAATTCCGCGACCTTGCTTGGACTGCGCTCCACCGCCTTCCAGCGGCTCAGGCTGCGTAGTGGGATACGCGCTGGGCAATGACGCAGACTTTGCCGGCGGCGATGTGCCGGATGTCCTGATTGAATCCACGGACTACTGGACCATCGATGACTACGGAAACGTCTACTACGATGGGGCTTCAACCACAGGCCCGGTACAGGAGACCACGCTCACATTGCCACCAAGCTGCATTCAGACGACCGGCTCGTTTGCGCTTGAAGATCCACTCGAAGAGTACGAGGGCTCGATCACCATTGGCACCTTCACCTACCAGGGCCTCGAAACCCAATACTACGCATGGCCACAGGTGTTTTACGACGATGGCGACCGGTCGTTCATCAACGTCGTCGATCCCGATGGCAACATCGATTTCTACCAGTATCCATGGCTCTCCCTGGGCGCGTATGTCGTCACTGGCGTTGATGCGTCGACCGGAGACTTCTTCCAGGGGAACGGGACTGTCGAACTTCTCATTGAAGCAGATGTGGCCTACTGAGCGAGCCGCAGCCCAACCACGCCCTATCTGACCTTTCACCGAAATCAATCAGCACTTCAAATCGACAAGGAGATGACCATGCAAACGATGAAGAGATTCACACTTGCTTTCGCTGCGATGACCGGCCTGGGAATCGCACCATTGATCGGTCAAAGCCCGACGCTTCAGGCGGTGCCACTGACTGCCGTTATCGATGTCGTCAGCGTGCGCACACTCTCTGACGGCAATACGCTGCGCCAGGAACGAAAGATGAACTTCTATCGGCGCGCGGATGGCAGCACTCGCGTGGAAGAACCCAACCGGGTGGTAATTGTGGACAACAGTTCACATACGGTGACGGTGCTTGACACGGTTGGGAAGGTTGCGCAGGTGCAGAACGCGCCGCCGGCGCCGGCGAAAGGTATTACACCCCCAGCAGCTCTTTCTCTGCCCCAGACCAGCGTAAACAGTTCGACCACACCGGAACTTTCCTCGAACCTCGACCTTGGCGTCAAAATGATCGCTGGCTACAGCGTTCGAGGTATTCAGCGAACGATAACCACACCGGCCAATTCGGCTCTTGGCAACACCTCTCCAATCATCAAAACAATACAGGTGTGGAGGTCCACTGACCTCCGACTCCCGCTGCTCACTGTCATCACCGATCCGCGAGGCGGCACCACGACCTCTCAGTACGTGAACATCTCAACCGCAACCCCGCCAGACAGTGGCCTTTTCACGGTCCCGGCCGGGTACAAAATCGTGTCGGCCCCACGGTCGCGCATCGTCTCTTCGCAAACAAACTGAAGACGGACTCGTCCAAACAGTTGGAGGAATCTGACGGTATGAGGCCCACCCGGCTACAACTCTCAATGCCCATCCTAGCCGCCGCACTGATGCTTTCCCCGCATCCGTGCGGCGCTCAGACCAGCAATGGCTGCCCCGTACAGATCCGCCATACCAGTTGGAAGGCGGCCAGTTCTCCCTTCTCACCCTACAAAGTCAGTGGCGTAGCCCTGCAACTCCAGTACATGAATGTCACTGACGAAGAGATAAAGGAAGTTGTCTTTGACGCCTCAACGCGTTATAGAGAACACGGCGCGATGGGCCAAAGCATGGTGGAGAATAACAATAAATCCCCTATAGCGGCGATTGCCGCACCGGGAAAGTGGAAGAAGGCCGAAATCGATGTTGGCCTGAGCGAACCAGGGAGAACCAGACTGAGAGTTGCGGAAGTGACTTTCTCCAGCGGACGCCACTGGGTGAATTCAAGCTCAGACGATTGCGTATGGACGATTGCTCCATAGCGATCCATGACGACCGGACGCATCGAATTCAATGCCGCCCGTCTGGCGCTCTGTCATCTGCCCATACTGGCAATATGTGTCCTTTCTCCTATGGCAGCGTCTTCCAATCTTTCTTCTGTCTCGATGCACATGTCTCTGAGCTGACGCCGACGGCTGCCCCCTCGGTTTAAAGGGCTCCTTGCAATTCCACAAGGTGCACCTTCGCGGGGTTGCACTGCAGTTGACCAATAACCGTTCCCAATATGTCATTGTGCGTTTGACTCAAAATCGGTCCGGTTGTGTCACTGTGCGTTTGACCAATAATCGATCCCGATATGTCACTGTGCGTATGACATACTTCCGTACTGCGCTCGCGACGTTTTCGTTACGGAGGAGTCGATTTCCCGCGCCACGCTGTTCTGTGATCGCAAGGATTTGGCGGCATTTGCGTTTGACGACGAGCGCCAGCCGCATGAGTGTCGGCTTTGAATGCTGTTGCTCGGTGAACGGAGCCACGGCCCAACTGCGATCATGCTGCGGTTTCGATTCTCTCGCCTCGCTGCCTCTATATAGATGGGCATCACGGACACCCGGCAATATATGCAGGCAATTTGACCGAATCGCGATTCGGCCTCAACTTCTCTTCTGACACGGATGCCCCGAGCAGCCGCGTCCAGGAGAGTGAGTCATGAAAACCGCATTGGCCTTCTGGCGGGGCTCGACAGCACCTGCCGTATCTCGATCAACCTTTCAACATCCAGGCGCGATCAACTGGAGACGCATCTCTCTGCTCTTCGCGCTCGGGATCATTCTCGCCGGCAATCTCGCAGTGCCATTTGTGGCCACCGCGCAGAACCTCGGCACCTCGCCGCAGTTCGGCAAAGCAGTACAAGGCCAGCAGGCGACCACCGTCGAAGGCACGGTACTCAACATCGTGAACTGGGGCTGCAACGTGATCGCTCCAGTGATCGCGATTGCGTGCCTCGGCGTTGCTGGGTGGCATTTCAAGAGCGGTCGCGGCTATATGGGATGGGGCGTCACTGGCGTTGCATTGCTTGTGATCTCTGGCCTTGGACGCATGGCCGAGGGCTTTATCACGCAAGCTCAGGGCATTCAATAACGAGGACAATACGCGATGCCTATGCCGCAATTCCTTTCCGATATTCTTCAACTGCTGTTCGATCTAGCAGTGCCAGCGGCGTTTTGCACTCTGGCTGCCGCGGGGGTAAGCCTGCGGCATGAAGGAGGCACCAACTTCCACATCAATGGCAAGACCGGGAAGTGGGTGCTTTGGACTGTGATTCTGCTGACACTTCCCCAGCTTCTTTCGTGGATTGCGGCGCAGGGCATCACCGTTCCATCGGCGAGCGGGTCGGTTGGAACAAGCTGGCTCGCAAGCATGGAATCGGTCTTCAAGAATTTCGTCAATCAAATCATTGTCGCCAAGCTTGTGCCGGTCATTGCAGGGTACTTCGTTCTCAAAGCGACGCTTGATACGGCGGCGGGAGAGAACCCGCTGCCATCGATCATTGCCGCGCTATTTCTGATGTCGCTCTCTGCAACGATGCAACTCTTTCAAGGATGGAACTCTGGCGGCCAATACGCCACGACCGATATGCTCGGTTCTCTCTGGAACTACATCGTGGGGCAGATCATGCCCGCGGCGGCTGGACTCGCGTGTGTGGGCGCTGTTGTGAACTTCGTGCGGCACAGACCGTGGACTCGGCTTGTCTTTTCAGCGATCGGGTTTCTGTGTGTAACTGGTCTGCTCAAACTCTTTCAGGCGATGGCGGCGTAAGGAGTATGCGATGAGTCTTGATGGCGCAGTTGTAAACCTTGCCTCATGGGCCGGGAACGTCATGATGCCGACGATGGCCGGCGCGTTCTTTGCTGGGGCCGTATATCGCTACAGCAAGGGCGGACAGTTCGAGCAACTTCTCTATGGTGGATTCGCATCGTTGATGTGTTCTGGGATGCTGCGCGCACTTGAGGGCTTTGTGCAGAACGCCGGACCGACAAGCGCGGATGGATATTGGACAGCGGTGATGAACCTGGTGAATTGGGTCGCCAATGTGATCCTGCCGGTCTTCGCGCTGACGCAACTTGCGGCGATGGCGATGCACATGGGCGGCGTCGTATCAGAGATTTATCCAGGCTCCACATGGATACGCAAGTTCATCGCGGCGATGGGAGCACTGATGGTTTCTGGTATCGTCCGTTTCGCCGAGTCGATGGTCACGCAAGCACATGGCATTTGAGGAAGCACGAATTGGAGGAGACGAACATGAGCCTCGATCTGACACCTGTTCATCGCAACCTGCATACCAAGGTCACGTTTCTTGGACTGGAGTTCGAGGACTTGATTCTGGTGCTGGCGCTTGCGGCGGTGATGAACATTTTTGGCCACTTCGTCACCGGGAATGCAAAAGTCCTTGGGATGCCGCTGAGCCTGTTTATGGAGTTTGTTGTGCCGTTTCTTGCAGTGCCGTTCTTGATTCTGTTCAAGTACGGCAAGCCGCGCGGCTATTTGACGGACCTCATCAAGTCGCTGATCTCGCCACGCGCGTGGTGCGCACTTGAACGAGATTCGGAGTTGGTGCAGCCTTACATCGTCGAGGACGAGGAGTGATTCTATGCGGACCTCATTTCAAACCCGCAAGGACGGATCGATGGCGATTGATGCCGATGCCGAGGCGGCCCGCGTGATCTTCGCGAGTGTGCTCTTCGCAGCGCGATTCCATGACACGATTACACCGCTTGTGCCTGTTGCGCAAAAAGGCACTCGATGCTGCGAAGGGAGAACCTCTATGCCAATGACCTATGCGGAGCACGACAAGAAGATGAAGGTCCCGGCCGTGTGCGAACTGTTGCCGCTGCGCGACCTGCCGCAAGGCGACAACGTCATGGTGCGCACGAACGGTGCCTTTGTCGCTGGCTATGAATTGAAGGGCGTGCTCTCTTACTTCGCTACTGATGAGGACCGCAATCAGTCGAAGTCGATGCTGGAGGCGCTGATCCGCGGAGTGCCCGATGTCAGTATGAGGATTCACTTCCGCTACGAGATCTCCGAGCATCTGGGCGTTCTGTTCGATGACTATGTGAATCAGCAGCGCACTCAGAAGTCAGAGGTCATGGCGCTCGACGCACATCGGCTCAAGATTTGGAAGCTTAAGGAGCAGAGCGGGTTCTACTTTGAGAACCGGCTCCATGTGTACTTCATCTGGGACCCGCGCATTCATGCCAAGCTCTACCATTCAGCGCAGCAGAACCGGCGTCTTGGCGGCTTCACACTCAGCCAGAAGAAGGCGATCCAGCGGACGCGCAAGGAGCACGATACCTATCTCGCCGAACTGGAATCGATTCTGCGCGGTATTGAAAGCTCGATGGAGACGGCCAATCTTTCGCCGCGTCGGCTTTCGACACAGGAACTCTTCGAGGAGCTGAAACATGCGCAGCACCCCACGCGGCGCGATCGACGCCCTTTCTATCCAGGCGAGGATCTCATCCAGTACCGCTCCGCGCGCGAGCAGGCGACAGAGGCCAGCATCCTCAACGAGACTGAGACTTACCTCAACATCGATGGGTATCTCTATTCAGTGGTGAGCCTCAAGGAGCTTCCCGATGCAACGTTTCCGGGGGTGCTGCAACGCTTCTCGACATTGGGATTCCCGGTTGTTATCAGCGCGCAGGTGTTTGTTCCTGACCAGGTGAAGGTTCTCAAGGGATACAAGAAACGCTTGCAGAAGATGATTGCCGCGCAGAAGGACGCAAATGGCAACTTCAAATCGAATCCAGAGGCCGAGGTTGCGCAGGCTCAGTTGATGCAGGTGCAGCGGGATATTATTTCGAGTTCGCTGAAGACAGCGAAGCTGAGCCTTTCGGTTGTGGTGCGCACCTCTCAACCGGCGGTGACCTTCGGGGATCTCGAACGGGCAGAGCGTGATCTGGCCAACCGCACCCAGGAAGTATTGAACGCATTCACTCACATGAATGGCGCGAAAGCCGTCGTCGAAACGATTGCCAAGCGCCGCCTCTTTATCGGGACGCTGCCAGGAATGGGTGAGAGCGACAAGCGCGAGCAGGACATGCTCACACCGAACGCTGCCGACCTTGTTCCTGTCGAGATGCCCTGGACCGGCACACGCAAAAGTCCCCTTATTCTCTTCGAGACGCCTTATCGGCAACTGATTCCGTATTCGATGTTCGACCCCGATCTATCGGATGCGAATGGCCTGCTTATGGCCAAGAGCGGCGGCGGCAAGACGCTCGCCGCACAACAGATGCTTTTGATGGCCGCGCGCGCAAATGCGTTGATCTCGATTCTGGAACGTGGGGATTCCTATCAGCCGTTGGTCGAGTTGATGGGCGGCGAGATGATTCAGATGTCGCTCGACAGCGATCAGACGATCAACCCCTGGGACCTGCCCAAGAACGAGGACAAACCATCGAACGATCAGCTTTCGTTTCTGAAAAACCTGACCCGGCACATGCTGGGCGAGAATACGCCGCCCGATCTCGACATTGATCTGTTGGACAGTGTTCTGCTCGAAGCGATTGCGGCCACCTACAAGCGGTGCAG
>Ga0255355_1001724_pt1 | contig 9764 bp, 10 predicted proteins | sample HBST75metaG_FD_189943 | JGI IMG/M metagenome (GOLD analysis project Ga0255355, IMG submission 189943) | Peat soil microbial communities from Stordalen Mire, Sweden - H.B.S.T75 | ecosystem: Environmental > Terrestrial > Soil > Wetlands > Peat | place: Sweden: Norrbotten County, Stordalen Mire...
CGTGCATAACACTTTGATTGTAATAATGTTAAGCACGCATTGGTAATTGATAGTAAATCAGGGAAAACCCATGCTATCGTGCTTTGGGAGCAGAGGGTCGGGGGTTCGAATCCCTCCGCCCCGACCAATAGAACTTACATACAGCGCTTCAGGGCGCGTGGAGTCCAGCCCTGAGCGGCGGTTTCATCCATTTTCCATACTGTGCCCTGTCAGCCCCGCACTGCTCGAACTCGACAATATGTCTGCCTATCTCCCAACAGGTCTGGACCTGAATCGCATCCACGCTGCGCAAAACCTGTTTTCGCGCGCTTTGAATCAACTCACGCAGACTACGCAGCAACGGTCGAAGATCCATCGATCTGCCAGTGATTTCGATCAGTTCGTCTGCCATACCAAAAATCCCCGGCAGTAGGACACCATACCAATAATCTGGCGTCCCACTGCCGAGGATTGCTAACGGCCTGATTCAGGCTAGCTTACCGGTGTCCGCCACCGCCGCCTTCATGTCCACCACCGCCTTGATGTCCGCCGCCAGATCCACCGCCACTGTGAGATGCCGAGGAGTGAACTGCACTGGAATGTCCGCCTCCACCACGAGATTGAGAGGCGCCGCCGCGCGCTGCTGACGGACGGCCTCCACCTGCGCTGGCATGGTATCCACCACCACCGCGCGCCGCTCCTCCACCGTTACCGCGATAGGCTACACGGCCAGGTCCGCCGTGGTAGTTTCCTCCGCCTTCACCACTGAATCGATGCCCGCCCCAGCCATGGCTATAACCCCAGCCTCCCCAAGGCCCCATGCCCAGGAAGATGCCGTTATAGAAGTAGCCGGGACCGTAATAGCCCATGGGAGCGCAGGCGTAGGGCGCATAACCATAGTATCCGTAGGAACAAACTGGTTGAACGCCAATATCGACCACAATCTGTGCGTTGGCTGCTGGTGTCAGAGCCAAGCCTGCGAGCAAAGCTGCAGTGCCAAGAAATGTATTTAGTCCGCGCATAAGTACCCCCCCTTGAAGATGTCTGCGATGGCTGGAATTGCGTTGGACGCTGTATGCAGCCGTAGAGAACAGTCCAGCGACAGCAGCTACCATAAGGGTTTTCAGGCCCGTGCGTCAGCTTTTGCGTGTGCTCGGCTGAAACTCTATCTCCCCTACGTTCATTACTATAAGTGCCCCACTCGCCGCCGTCTGAGCAATATGGAGCACTATCTCGCGAGCGCTGGAATACAAGCTTTGGCGCTATCACGAGTTGCTTCAATCCAGAGGCAGGCATGATATTTCTGCTGCGAAGTTCACGCCGTAAGGTTATATCGCCTCTATGACTTTTACTTAATCATGTTTGTTATCTAACTTATGCGACGGCACAATAGATTGAACTCTTGCAACGCTGCCGGAACAACCGCGCACGCTACTTCATGCGTGGTCTATATTGGTCAGCAATGAAATGATTCATAAAGAATACTGGTATTCAGTACACGCCACGGGATAGAAGCCTGCCGGAGTCTCCGGCCTGCAAACTCTTGTGAACCCGACAACATACAGAGGACGCATGACAATCACCGTGCGAGTGAGTCGGAGAAAGTAATGGAAAAACAATGACACTGCTCAAAGGAATAGGAACAGGACTTTGCCTCACCGTACTCTGCTTGATAGCCGCGCCGAAAGCAAAAGCCGACGATTGGGACAGAAAAACCATCATCACCTTCAGCGGGCCAGTCGAAGTTCCGGGCGTTGGCGCCCAGGTCTTGCCGGCAGGCACCTATGTTTTCAAGGTCATGGATTCAATGTCGGACCGTCACATCGTCCAGATCTTCAATCAAGATGAAACGCATGTCTACACCACAATTCTCGCTATTCCTAACTACCGCCTGAAGGCAACCGACAAGACGACGATCACCTTTCGGGAGCGGCCTGCCGGCGAGCCGGAGGCTCTAAGGGCATGGTTCTATCCGGGTCGCGAATGGGGCGAGGAATTTGTATACGAGAGGCCCAAGGCCATTCAACTGGCCAAGGAAACGAATGAGTATGTGCTTTCGACTCCTACCGTACTGACAGCCGCGCCAGTTGATACTCTGAAGACCGTACCTGTTGAGGCAGTTAATCCGAATGGCGAAACAGTGGACACTGCCCAAGTCGTTGAACCGCCTCCAGCGCCTGCCGCTGTGGCAGCACCCGTACAGGTTGCATCACTGCCGAAGACCGCCAGTAATCTTGGCTTGATCGGACTGGCCGGCATAATGTTATTGTGCGCTGGCTGTTTAGTCTCCGGCATCCTCAAGAAGTCCGTCTAATCCAGGCTCTGCCCCCGGTTAGGCAAGTTGCTTGCCAGAACAGCCCGCAAAAGAGGCGGTGCGAGAGTATCGCCTCTTTTGTCCACATAAGTAACGACTAAGATGTGACACAGGGATACATCAAGCCGCTTCCTAAGATAAGAAAGAGGAAGGTGTTGACCGCGTTCAGAATACATCTCAAGAGAGAAACCGGCTTGTCTTCCCAGTGGAACCTCTGGATCAGAAGGAGCATCGCTTCGGCATGCAAGTATTCACTTCTTGCTCTGATTGCCCTGCCTTGCTTTGTTTGGTCTCAGGATGCTGTTTCTTCACAGAGCAACTCAAGCAACGACTATACGCTCCGAATCAACACCAATCTCGTTATCTTGAGCGCAACCGTTCTCGACCGTCGCAATGCGCTTGTTTCCGGTCTTGGCAAAGACAATTTTCAGGTTTACGAGAATCACGTTCTTCAGGAGATCAAATACTTCAGTCATGAAGATCTTCCGGTTACCGTTGGTCTGGTCATCGATAACAGTGGAAGCATGAGTTCGAAGCGCACAAACGTGATTGCAGCGGCATTGTCGTTTGCTCATTCGAGCAATCCGCAAGACCAGGTCTTTGTGGTCAATTTCAATGAACATGTGTCTTATGGCTTGCCCGCGGATATACCGTTCACAGACAGGCAGGATCAGTTGCAACACGCCCTTTCATCGATCAAGGCGATTGGGCAGACCGCACTCTACGATGCGATTGCCACGGCTCTCGATCATCTCAAACAAGGCAATTTGGCCAAGAAAGTGCTCATCGTGATCAGTGACGGCGGAGACAACGCGAGTAGGCACAGCATGGCCCAGGTTCTTGAAATGGCCCGGAGCTCCGCAGCGATCATTTATACAATCGGCATCTTTGATGAGCAGGACGGCGATCAAAAGCCGGGCGTCCTCAAACGGTTTGCGAAGGAAACTGGCGGCGAGGCATTCTTCCCAGAATCGCCGAAGGAGATCAGCTCAATCTGCGAGGGGATAGCCCATGACATACGCAATCAGTACACGCTGGCCTACGTCCCAGCAATTTCAAAGCACGATGGAGAATTTCGAGTTGTAGATGTGAGAGCCAACGCACCGGGGCACGGGCGTTTGTCGGTCCGTACCCGAACTGGGTACTCTTTCCCTTTGGAGCCCCTTGCAATTGGTAGTAAAGGGAATCGACCATGACAAACACGACAGAGGAGGAGAGGTTCACAAAGCGAGGCCGCCGGTTTTTGCGCTGGATGCAAAGGCTCTTAATGATTACAGGTATCCTTGCGCTTTTCTATGTCGGGTTGACCTTGCTCAGCGCAAAGCTTTACCAGAACGCCGCTGTCCATGCGCTGGAACAACGGATACACGCGGAAGAACAGCACACTGCCAGCCAGCCTGCGCCTGCGGCAAAAGAAGGAGATGCTCTGGGCAGGATTGAAATCCCAAGGCTGGGGTTGTCCGTGGTTGTGTTGCAGGGCACCACATCAAAGACATTGCTGCTTGGAGTTGGGCATATCGAAGGGACGGCACTGCCAGGCGAAGCTGGAAACATAGGAATCGCAGGGCACCGGGACACCTACTTTAGAGTATTGAAGGACATTCGCAGAAATGACGAAATTCTACTTCAGACCGCTGCTGGGGTCGCCAGATACGAGGTAGATTGGATCCAGATCACCGCTCCGGGAGATGGTGGCATCGTGCTGCCAACAACCAAATCCGCACTAACTCTAGTCACGTGCTATCCATTTCACTATATCGGCGCTGCACCGGAACGTTTTGTTGTTCATGCGCACATACAATAGCGAGAGGTTACTCGATCTACCATCCTGTCGTCTGCTTGGTTCAATCGCAGACAAGCAGAATGCGACAAATTGTCCATAGGATCAGGTTGCCTCTTTTCAATCCTTCGTTGCGACTGCAAGTTTACGCTTGACGGCTTCGACAATCGGAATAACGGGCTTCAGAATAGTTTTGACGATTGGGATGACAGGCTCCAGAATTGTTCCGATCACAGGAAGAAGCGGCTTTTGAGCGTTGTGCTCCGGTAACTGATCGAGAAGAACTACATTGAGCAGCGACCTGTTCACCTGTATGCGTCCGTTGTAGCTGATATAGCCGAGCGTGCGAAAGCGATTCATGAAAAAACTGACACGGGACCGCGTGGTGCCGATCAGCCCTGCCAGCATTTCCTGTGAAATGGGGGGGATAAACGTATCCCTTTCACCCGGCTTGTTAAATTCCGCCATTAACAAAAGAATTCGTGCAAGACGCTTTTCGCTGGAGTTGAAAAGCTGATCGACAAGATCGGCCTGGGTTCGCATACTGCGAGTCAGCATGAACTTCAGGAAGAGGTCGGCAAATGCTGGCTCGTCATGCATCACGCGGGCCATCTCATCTCTGGTGATCTTGAGCGCCACGCACGAGTTGACAGCAGAGGCTGTCGCCAAACGCGGTCCAGGAATGGACGCCAACGACTCCTCGCCGACGAAGTCGCCAGCGGAGAGGAGTGTGATTGTAGCCTCTTTGCCGCTCTGCGAGACGACCGTGAGTTTTGCTCGGCCGCTCTGAAGATAGAAGACCGTGTCGGCCGAGTCTCCCTGGGAGAAGAAAGTCTCTTTCGTGGCTAACTCGACAATTCTACGGCCGAGCCCCGCGCTCGCAAGAAAAGCTGCGCAGTCAAAAATACTTTGGGTGTCTCTCTTTTTCAACATATAGCCTCGCTTTTAACGGTTTGCTCGGTTTTTTGGGGAAGGATATCCCGAAGACGCCTTTTGTGCTGAGAAATAGCCGGTGATCGTGGCAAGTCCATAAGGGGTTGCAGAAGAAGAGCTTCAAAGACGAACCTGAGCACAACTTGCATCCTGGCATCGACAGCGCAGTCCCAAGCACCGATATGGGAGTCTACGTCACATCGGGGCAAATTGCCGCTCTTGAGGAGGCGACACTCAAATCACTTTTATTTTTACGTTTGGCTCAAGCTTCTGTCTGTGCTGTTTTGCTCACGTTCCGTTTTTCCCAACACCACGGACGAATTGCGCTGTAATGCCATACGTCGTCCGATTGAACCATGCCGATGAGGATACTCGTTTGTATCGCGTCAGGTGGACGAAACATAAGTAACCTATTTACGAGCAAATGTGACCAGCCATCGTGTTTCCAACTCTGACATGATCTCTTTGGACATAGCTGCACGCCAGCACATGCCATGGATTTCGCTCGGTATGTTTGGTTGAAGCGAAACCTGTCGGAGGCGATTCCTTGAAGCCATTAACAAAAAAGCACGCTTTGCAGCCATCGTATTTCTGCCATGGTGATCTTGCGGAAAAACACGGCATGAGAATCGCTTCGATACTGCTTCCGTTGCTGGTCACTGCCGCTCTTGCAACTTTTGCAGTGCAGGCAAGATCGCAAGTCCCGCCCTCCTCTGATAACTCCACCGGCGCCGCAGCAGTTGCGCCCTCAGAACAACTCAACCTGACATACGTGCGCCCTACGGAGGATACAAAGCTCCATAATTATGTTTTCGACGCATATGGTCCCTATCCAATTGTCGGCGCCGCGCTCGTGGCTGGCATTAACCAGTTCAGCAATGCTCCGCCAGAATGGAACCAGGGAGTTGAAGGTTACAGCAAAAGACTCGGGTCCAATTTCGGCATTGCAATGGTAAGCACGACAACACGCTATGGCCTGTCAGAAGTCTTCAAGGAAGATGCAATGTATTACCGCTGCGACTGCCGAGGGGTGCTGCCGCGGCTAAGCCATGCCGTGATTTCGACCTTCACAGCACGCCGCGGAGAAGATGGCCACCGTGTGTTTTCTATTCCGGCGCTTGTCGGCCCATATGCAGGTTCTATGACCGCCATCTATGGTTGGTACCCAAACCGCTATGGCGCCAAAGACGCGTTTCGGACGGGCAACTACAGCATGCTGATCTATATGGGTGGGAATATATCCCTGGAGTTTCTGTATAGCGGGCCCCACTCCTTGCTTCATCGCATGCATCTGAACAATGCGCACGGCGCGCCAGACTCAGGTCCAAACCATTGAGCAACAGCGAAATCACTCCCGACACTAGCATCATCCCGTCACTTTCAAAACGACGGATTGGCCCCATGGACATTGCTGTCAATTCTGCCACGGGACAAATCGATGGCTTTTTCGAGTGGTTCGGCAACCTGGGACTTTTCTTTTGGCAGGTCTTGCGCGCAGCGGTGACGCCGCCGTATGAGTGGCGCGAGTTGATTCGCCAGCTCGACGAGGTCGGATCCAAGTCTTTTCCCTTGGTGTGCGCGGCCGGGGCAGCCATCGGCGTGATCCTCTCGCTCGAGGCGCGCTACAGCTTGACTCGATTTGGCGCCAAATCGATGTTTTCTGTCTCTCTGGTGTACTCGGTAGTTCAGGTTATGGGACCGGTTATTACCGGTCTGATGGTAAGCGGCCGTGTAGGCGCTGGCATTGGCGCTGAGTTGGCGTCGATGAAAGTAACCGAGCAAATTGACGCCATTGAGGCGTCGGCAATTAACCCTTACAGAATACTGGCAGCGCCGCGAATTATGGCGTGCATCCTGATGCTGCCTCTTCTAACTTTAGTTGCGGATGCATCCGGCCTCTTGATGGGCTGGTTTGCGCAGACGCTCGTCGAGCCACTCTCATTTCAGCAGTTCATCGAAAGCGGATTCAAAAATGCTAAGCTCAATTCCTTTCTCCCGCAGACATTCAAGACTACTGTTTACGGCCTGATCATTGGCCTCATCGCGTGCTATGAGGGAATGAGCACACGTGGTGGCGCCGAGGGCGTGGGACGCGCCGCAACCAAGTCAGTGGTGCTGGGCTCGCTCTTTCTCATTCTCTCTGACGTCGTATTGGTGAAATTCATTCTAATCGTCTTTCCTTAACCTTTAACCATTGATGCAATCACATGTGAGATGACAATGGCCACAACCTATGACATTCCAAGAGTACAAGGGCACCCTGAGAAACAAAACAGTACGCCCATAGTTGCCGTGCACAATCTGCGTAAGTCTTTTGGAAGCCACAGGGTTCTCGATGGGATCAGCTTGAACATCACCTGCGGAGAGACATTGGCTGTACTCGGACGCAGTGGAACCGGCAAAAGCGTACTACTAAGGCTTATTATTGGCCTCGAAACGCCCGATTCTGGATCGGTCTGCATCAATGGACAGGACATCGACGGACTGGCTATCGATCAGATGGGAAGGATTAGAAAGAAGATGGGCTTTTTGTTTCAGCACGCGGCACTTTACGATTCACTGACTGTCGCCCAGAACGTAGCGTTTCCGCTTACCCACCATCGCAGAGACATGTCCAGGTCAGAGCGCGACGATCGGGTGAAGCAATTGCTAATCGAAGTTGGCATGGAGGGCAATCTCGAAAAAATGCCCTCGGACATCTCAGGTGGAATGCAAAAGCGAGTGGGTCTGGCTCGTGCGCTTGCGCTGGCCCCTGACATTCTACTTCTCGACGAGCCCACAGCCGGACTCGATCCCATTAGTTCAGGGGAAATCGATGATCTGATTCTCAAACTCCAGCGGGAACGCAAGATGGCGTCCATTGTAGTGACTCACGATCTGCACAGTGCCAAAACGATTGCAAATCGTCTGGCCTTGTTGGATCAGGGCAATGTGGTAATTGAGGGCACGTTTGAAGACCTTCAGCAAAGCAACATCGCGTTTGTAAAAGAATTTCTGAAGCAATCGTAGGGGGATTTATGTCCAAAGTGGCCCGGTTGGGAGCATTCATTGTTGTGACGCTGGCAATTCTTGCCTCTGGAGTCTTCATCATAGGAAGTAAAGAGTATCTGTTTCGCCCGACTTACCAACTGAAAGCACAATTCGACAATGTGGTTGGCCTGGCAGATGGCGCCGACGTGCAGGTAGGCGGCATTCACAGCGGAACAGTAACTGACATTGAAATGCCTCACAGGCCCGGCGACAAAGTGACAGTGGTCATTAATCTCGACAAGTCAACACATGAAATTATCAAGCAGGACTCAGTAGCCTCGATCGAAACCGAGGGGGCGTTGGGAAATAAGTTCCTGGCTATTTCGTTTGGCTCTGTCGGACAAGGTGAAGTAAAAAGCGGAGATACCATCCGCAGTCTGACACCGCTGGTGATGGCGGATATGCTTAAGAAGGCAAGTGGGGTTCTGGATAACACCCAGGAAGTTACAGCACATCTGAATTCGGTTAGCGCCAGAATTGATTCCGGGCAAGGAACCGTGGGCGCGCTTGTGAACGATAAGCAACTCTACAACAATTTGGCACAGACTACGGCTACACTGCATGAAACGACGATTCGGGCGCAGGCTGGGGTAACGGACTTCCAGGAAAATATGGAAGCCTTAAAACATAATTTTCTGTTAAGAGGCTACTTCAAGAAGCGCGGATACGAAGACTCCGGCGATCTGGCAACAAATCGAATTGGAGAGATTCCGAAAGGTACGCCACTGAGGACATTTACCTACTCGGGCAAGCAACTATTCGATGCTCGCGATTCAGCCCAACTTAAGAATCAGAAGTCTCTCAATGCTGCCGGCGAGTTTTTGGCGCAAAACCAGTTTGGAATTGCGGTTGTCGTGGTCTCGGTTGGAATGGAAGGCGATACCCCGAAGGAGTTAACACTCACGGAGGCCAGGGCCATGGTTGTGCGCAAGTACTTGGTTGACAACTTTGGATTTGACGACAGCCAGCTTAAGACGATGGGAATGGGAAAGCAGACGGGCACAAACCTGGACGCAGATTGGGGCTCAATCCAGATTCTCATCTTCGCAGAAGGAACGAAGATGCCATCTGGCAACCTGGCGCCATAGGGAAGATCCTCCATGACAAATGCTGACCGGCCCGTTCAAGTCACGGCTGCAAATCTTCAAGAACCCTAGCGTACGTTCTATGAGCAGAAACAGAAACTTTACGCGCCGTCACGAATGATTTGCGGCAAGAGAGAGAAAATGACAGGAAGCAAGCACAATCTCGAAGGAAATAGCAGCGACAGCGGTAAGCCAGATCCAGGTCCTTACTGGAGGCGCATGCATCGTGACTGGCGTTTCTGGCTGGGCGCAGTCTTCATGTTTGGAGCGCTTACCATTTACATTTTAAGTGAAAACCTTGCGCGGGTTCCACGCAGCCAGCCACGACAACCGTTGCCAGCAGCATCCGAAAAGTAGTGAGGCCTTCCCCCTTCGATGAGTCAACGGTTTTGAACCGTTGTCGCTGGAGCGTGTGTATTTCTCTTATCAGCGTAGTAAGGCTCTTTGACATTGCGATTATGACAGACATGAGGACCATTGGAACCCTGGTTGATTCGACCGCCTCTTACGGCAGATTGAGCCGGTCTCGCAAATTCGGACATCGAGATAAGTGGAAGCTCTGTTCCCCAACCGCCTAAAATGGCGAAACGAGGAGAGCAGATGAGCAGACGCCCGCGTCGGAACCACACAGCGGCCTTTAAAT
>Ga0255355_1001725_pt1 | contig 9758 bp, 10 predicted proteins | sample HBST75metaG_FD_189943 | JGI IMG/M metagenome (GOLD analysis project Ga0255355, IMG submission 189943) | Peat soil microbial communities from Stordalen Mire, Sweden - H.B.S.T75 | ecosystem: Environmental > Terrestrial > Soil > Wetlands > Peat | place: Sweden: Norrbotten County, Stordalen Mire...
GCCCATGAATGTTTTGGATCAAGACCGTTATTGGATGCAGCGTGCGTTGGAACTAGCACGCCGCGGCATCGCCGTCACGTCGCCCAACCCCGCCGTCGGCTGCGTCATTCTTGACTGCGCGGGCCAGGTTGTCGGCGAGGGCTGGCACGAGTACGACCTGCTCGACCACGCTGAAATCGCCGCCCTTAAAATCGCCCGGCCGCACGCGGGCGAACGCCTTCGCGGCGGCACGGCTTACGTCACGCTGGAGCCATGCAACCACACCGGACGCACCGGCCCTTGCACGGAAGCGCTCATCGCAGCTGGCCTCAGCCGCGTGGTGGCGGCCACCATTGACCCCAACCCCGCCGTCGCCGGCCACGGAATGGACCACTTACGTGGGGCGGGCCTGAAAACGGTTGTGGGCGTATGTGAAGCCGAAGCCCGCCGCCTCAATGAGGGATTTGCCCACTGGAGCCAGCATCAACGCCCGCTGGTGCTGATGAAAGTGGCCATGACTCTCGACGGCCGCATTGCCCCGCCGCCGGGCGAGCACCAACTGCGCCAGCCCTACTGGATCACCTGCGAAGCCGCTCGCGCCGCCGTGCAGCCGCTGCGCTGGCAGGCCGACGCCGCGCTGACCGGCGTTGACACCGTGCTGGCCGATGACCCTCTGCTCACTGACCGCAGCGGCCTGCGCCGACGCCGTCCCATGCTGCGCGTGGTGCTCGATTCGGCCCTGCGTATGCCGCTCGACTCCAAGATGGTGGCTACCGCCCACAACGATCTTGTGGTCTTCACGGTCTCAAAAGACGAAGCCCGTATGCGCGAATTGACCAGCCGCGGCGTCCGCGTCGAGGTGTTGCCCGCCGAGGGTGGCCGCGTCCCGCTGGGCAAGGTGCTGGACAAGCTGGGCGAGGAGGGCATTCTGACCCTGCTGACTGAAACCGGCACGCGGCTGAACACGGCTCTGCTGGCTGGCGGCCTGGTGGACCGCATCCACCTCTTCGTCTCCCCGCAGATCATGGGCTCCGACGCCGTCCCCGCCTTTAGAGGTATGACGAACCCCATCCGCATGGCCGAGGTAGAAGTGGAGCGCTACGGCAACGACCTGGACCTGTGCTCGCTGCTGAGAGACCCGTGGCCGGCGTCAGTCAAGTAGACTAACATTGAACAGATTTACTAAGAAGGTCATAGTGCAAGCGGGGCGCAAATGTCTTCAGCGACTATTAAGCTTTTTCTTCCACGCGGAGATGCAAAAAGTCTCCGTACCGCTGAAATATCTAACTGGAGCGGAAAGGCTGTTGCAGCCCCGAGAACAGAACTCGATGAACTCTTGACTCGTGAAGAACTCGACAAGCCCGGTGTTTATATCCTTACCGGCAGCGACCCTAAGACCAACGCGCCTCATGCTTACATAGGCGAGGCAGAGGTCATTCGCGAACGGCTCAAGCAGCATAAGGCTAAGGAATTCTGGATTTCAGCTATTGTGTTCGTCAGCAAAGATGAGAACCTTACAAAGGCTCATGTTCGATATCTTGAATCACGGCTTCTCGATGAAGCCTCTAAGATCAAGAGATTTACGCTCGACCAGAACCAGGCTGGGGGCTCAAGGCTTCCCGAATCAGATCGCGAAGACATGGAAGTGTTTCTAGCGCGCATTCGGCAACTCCTCCCTGTCCTCGGCTCGGACATCCTCTCGCCGATTACTCAAACTGCGGAGAAAGGACAGCCTACCGATACACTCCTCTGCGAGATAAAAGGCGCTGCGGGACGTGGCCAACGCACGGTGAATGGATTCGTTGTGTTCCAAGGGTCCACAGCCGTGTTAGAGGAACGCCCATCTGCTGAGAGCTATCCCTACGCAATAGCCCAGCGCAAACAACTCATCGCCGACAAAACGCTTGTCGAGAAGAACGGATTCTTGATCTTCACAAAGGATGTTGAGTTTTCCAGCCCATCTGCAGCAGCAGCCGTAATACACGGTGGTAGCGCAAACGGACTTACCGCTTGGAAAACTGATGACGGAAGATTACTCAAACATCTCGACAAGGAAGCCTAGCCAGTCGCTCCGCCTAGTCAATAACCATTTCAGATTCGATGAGCAAAATAAGCAATTTCTACCGCTCACAATTACCGCAATCATGAGCGATAGAGCGGAATTCTATCGCTCATGCCCAGAACTGTGCCCTGTTCCCTGCCCCCTGTTCCCTTAGAATAGAACCATGTTTACCGGCATCATTGAACAGACGGGCACGCTGATTGGGCTGGAAAGCCGCGGCGGAGTACGGCGCATCACGGTTGAGGCTCCCAGCTTCGCCAGCCGGATGCGCGAAGGCGATTCGCTGGGCGTTTCCGGCGTCTGCCTGACCGCGTTGGACGTGAATCCCACGCTCTTCCACGCCGATCTGGCGCAGGAGACGCTGGATTGCACCTCGCTGGGCGCGCTCGCTCCCGGATCGAAGGTCAATCTGGAACTGCCCACCGCCGCAGGCAGCCCGCTGGGCGGACACATTGTGCAGGGCCACGTGGACGGTTGCGGAACGCTCGCCTCACTTGAGCCGGTGATTCCGCAGTCCAGCCCGGAATTCGACCGCGAAACCACCGACTGGACCCTCAAAGTGAAGGTTCCGGAGAATGTGCGCCCGTGGATGGTGCACAAAGGCTCGGTGGCCGTCGAAGGCATCAGCCTGACCATCGCCGACTTCGATGGCGAGGTGATTACCATTGCGATTTTGCCCTTGACGTATTGGCGGACAAATCTGCACACGCTTGTCCCCGGCGCTCCGGTAAATGTAGAGGCCGATGTGTTGGTGAAGCTGGCCCACGCGCAGATGCTGGCCCAGAAGAAGCCCGAACTGGAACTGACTGAAGCCTGGCTGGTGGCCAGCGGGTACTAATAAGCTTTTTCAACTGGATCGAGCGAAACGGGAAAATTGCAAACACGAAGCTGCTGGCGGATGCCTGTAGGGCTCCGCCAGCCGCTCATGGCATAGCAAAAAAAGCAGCAGTCAACTAGATATGGTTGACGATGTCCCTGATGTAGTAAACGATCACGAACAGCGTCACAGCAGCAACGACCCATTCAAAGATGTGCAGCGTAGGCTCAATTTTACTGACGCTGGCGGCAATCTGCGCCTGCTCGGCCTTCTCTTGCGAGAAGCTGTCGTCCAGAAAGATCTGGTCCTCTTCGTCGCGTTGCAGTCTGGAGCGATACAAATAAAGGGCGGCAGTGATCACCACCAGGACTCCCCAAACTGCCCACATCACCAGGACAAACTTCATGCACCACCTCCGAAAAATTCTCTGGCCCCGAACAGGCCCCGAACACCGGCGGACCCCAAAATAGAATTTCCGGTCTCGTCGAGCAGAAGAGCCGTTCGGTGACCATCATACCTCTGAACAGGCACGGCTGCGCCAATAAATAATCATGGAATTTCCTGGGCCGGCCCATCCGCGCTTCTGCGACTTTCTCTTCTTCGGTTGCATCCAATGGAACGAAGCCGTTCAGGGGGCTTGAATCCCCGCTCATGGAACGGTAGAGTTAATTTCAGGCAAGCATTTCACACGTTTGGGAGAACTCATGGCCACAACCACCTCCGCACCCGCACAGGAAACCGTCAAGAAAGCACCTCTCACACTGACCGCCCAGGCCATCGCCAAGGTGCGCGAGATCATGGCCACCCAGGATCCCCTGCCCGCCGGACTGCGCATCGGCGTTCAGGGCGGCGGCTGCTCCGGATTCCAGTACTCCATGGCTTTTGAAAACCAAGCCGGAATGATGGACAAGGTTTTCAGCTTCGAGGACCTCAAGGTCTTTGTGGATGCCACCTCGCTGATGTATCTCAACGGCTGCACGGTGGATTACGTTGAAACTCTCGAGGCCGCCGGCTTCAAGTTCGACAACCCCAACGTGAAAAGCACCTGCGGCTGCGGTTCCTCGTTCAGCGCGTAACCAACCGCTTTTCACTTTGCTTTTGCACAGGCACAAGGCCCGTCCCTCTCGCGAGGGCGGGCCTTGTTGCGTTTGATGAGATTTCTGATTCCTTGTTGCCGGCGAAGAATCCAGCGCCTCACTGCGGCGTGGTCGTGGTCGTGGTCGAGGAAGAGTTGTTGGTGGTGTTAGTCGGTACGGTGGTTGTGGCGCTTGAGCTGCTGCCGATCGGCGTTGTGGTGCTGCTGGCAGGCTGGCCGATGGTTCCCGTGTTGCCGCCCTGCATCATCTGCTCGGAGATCGGGTCGTAGACAAATTCCCACTCGTTGTAATGGTTTTTCTTCTTGTAGACCAGAATGGACTGCTTGGGGCTGGTGGGAGAGAAGCCGATAATGCCGGCTCCGCCGAAGGTCTGGCCAGTCAGACCGGTAGTCGATCCGGTGGCAGCCGTGCTGCCGCTGGCGGTGCTCGTATCGGTCGTGGATGTCTGCTGGCTAAAGCTGCTCGATCCCGAAAGGCTGCTGCCCCCCGTGAGTCCGTTTCCGCCGCTGGGCCCGATGCCAGCAATCGTTGTGCCCCCGAGCGCCTGCCCGAAGAAGCCCATGGCTGTCGGAGCCTTGTTCTGGCCAAAGAGAATCGGTTTCCAATCCTCCTTGCCGGTCGTCGGGTCCGCATACTTCTTACGCAGAAAGCGGATATTGTTGGTGGGCTTGACCAAGGCATCGACGTTGGGCGGATAGGCTCCGAATTTCTTGTAATACATCCTCACGGCTCGCGCGTACTGCTTGCCGCGATGCATGGTCTCCAACTCGCGGTCGCGCTGGATCTCCTTGGCTACCCTGGGCAGGGCGACGGCCAGCGAAAGGGTCAGCAACGCCACCAGGAAAATAACCATCACCAAGATATAGCCCTCCTCGGAGGGGCGCGTTGGGCGGCGGATTGGGGCGGGCTTCATTCTATTTTTACCGTGACTGAAATCATCCCTAGTTCGCCTGGAGGTACAGGGTTTGGGTGTTGTTGTAGCCCAGGTCGGTAACTTGGACACTGCCCGGAAGGATTGTGCCCACCTTGTAGCGATGTTCGACAATCTCGCCGGTACGGGCGATAAAGACGTCGTCCCCATGGACAAAAAATGCCTGCGAGAATTTGTTCCTGGTCTGAGTGTAGCCAAAATACTTCAGGTCGATGGCCGGCGGACGTGGCTTCTCGGGCACTGCCGGAGTCGCGTTTGCGGCGTGCTGACCGGGCCGCGGACTCGACGCGGGAGTTTCGATGTGCGCGGGAGCCGACTCGGTGGAGAAGATATTCCTCCCAGCGCCGAGGTATTCCACGTCTTCGCTCATGGCCAGCCTGTCAAGGTGCAGGGCTGGGTCAATGCCGGCGTTGGAGAGCTTCAAGGCATCTTGTCCGCCCGGAGCGGAAGAGTTTGCCGCAGTATGGCCGTTGACCGGGGCAGCGGTAGCAGGCCGGATTGCCGGCGCCGTGGGTACGGACGCGGAGGAACCACCAAAGTTTTGCTTGATCTGGTAGCCGGCAATGCAGACGATCGCCACAACTAGAGCGGCAAGCAGGTAGACCTGGCGCTTGTTTTCCAGTCCCAGAGGGAGGGCCATGGCTAATTACCCCCCTTTTCCTGCGGGTTGGACGGCGTGGAAGCCGCGGCTGGCACATCGCCGGGTTGCGGAGTGAGCGGCAATCCACTGGCCGCAGCATCGGCTGGCCGCAGCCATGTGGAAACCCGCAGCCGCAGGTTCACCAAGCCGCCCTGCTGACCAGTCAGCGACATGGCGCGGATGACAAAGAAGGTCTGATCGCGCTCAACGCTATTCACAAAGCGCATGATCTGCGGATACTCTCCGGTAATGCCAGCGTCCATTGAAATTTCTGTCAGATCTGAGCCGGGAGGATTCTGCGTGTACTGCACCCTGGTCAGCCGGACGGGGCCTTTCAGCGCCAGCTCGCCGATGCGGGCAGCAACGGAGGAGTAGTTGGGCGGGATGCGCTTCAGGTAGAAGGCCGCCATCTGGGAACGAGAGTCGTCAACACGCTCGTCCAGCCCGCGCAACGAAGCAGTTTCCAGATCAAGGGCCTTCAACTGCACCTGTTTGACGGCCAGAGCATCGGTGGAACTGCCATTGGTGGCGGCCCAGTCCAGGCCAAAACGAATGGAGAGGCCGATGACCGCAATCAATAGTGCGGCAAAGGCGGCGTAGTGCCAGGTGAGCGGGGAGGCCAGGCGTTCGCGCCACAAGATTGGGGAGTTTCTGCTCATCGCGGGCCTCCTGAATTCGGACTCGGATTGGGACCGCGGTTGGGGTTGGGCTTTAATCGCCCAGGGCCGGTAGAGGGCGGCTGGATGGACTTTTTCCCTGGAGTGGCCGGAGCTTGAGCCGGGTGGGACGAAAGCGCACTTTGGCTTGCCCGGTCGCCGTCGGCCGAGGGCTTCTCACCCTCCTGCTTTTTTTCTGCCTTGCGTTCCAGTGGCGCGGTGGAGCTGTACTCAGCCAGCAGTTCGAAGTTGACGCGGTTGGAGGCGCTGATTGGCTCCAGCCGCTCATTCGGGCCGCCAGTCGACTCGGAGCTTTCGCCCACGATGCGGGGCTGCAAAAAGTGCTTGGAGCGTTCGAGATTCTGGACAAGATCCACGGCACGATCACGGGGGCCCACGACGCGCAGATGCAGGGTGATGGAGCCGTCCTTCGTGTTGCGAATCGGCTCGATGCTGGTCACTTGCACACCGCCAGGCAGAACCGTTTCCAGGTCTTCCATGGCCAACGTCCAGGAGAAGGTTTTTACATCGAAGAGCTGGTTGAGCATCCCCGTCGAGGCAAGCAGTTGTGCATTGGCCGGCTGGTGCATCAGGTCTTCGTAGCCCTGCCGCTCCTTGTTGATGGCGTCGATTTGGCTCTGGACACGCTGCTCGGTTGCGCGGGCCTCTTCAGCCTTCTGGTGGAAGGCGCGCAGACCCAGGCAAAGACACAGGCCAATCACCACCAGCACGGCCATGGCGATGCGCAGGCGCTTGAGGGCCGGTCTGAGATCGGCGTAGGGGCGGGTGGCGAGATTGAGAGAGATGCGCATCAGTTTGCTCCCGCCAGCGCGCCGGCCACGCCGGCCAGGGTCAGCACATTGCCTAGCGGCGTGGCAGCTCCGGTTTCAGGCCGCGGCGCCAGTTCAACGACGGTCAGCTCAGGGACCTCGGGCGAACTGATCCAGCGGGCAAACTCTTCCGCCGCGTTGGAGCCGCTTGTGCCGATACCCGCCCCGATGCCCGCAAAATGCAAGAGCTGAGGATGGGCGCCAAGCTTGTCTTCAAAGTAGGCCGCGGCCACGGCGATGCCGCGTTGCACCTCCTGAAGGCGCAGACCGGGATCTTCGGGCAGGTCGAGTGTGCGATAAAGCAACAGATCCTGGCCGTTGGTGATGGAAGTAGTGAACGTCATCGCGCCCAGGTTGGCGGCCAAAACAGCTTCGGGGGTATCGATGGCCCCCAGAGCCGCCAGGCTGGTGGACAGCACTGCTCCCGGCTCGTAGCCTGCCTCACGCACCGCGGCTTCATATTCTTGCAGGATAAGGCCGGGGATGACCGCTGCCAGCACCTTGCATTCAGTCTTGTTCTCCACCAGCACCTGGTAGCTCACTCCGGCGGACTCCACATCGAAGGGGATCATCTTGCGCAACCGGAAGCGGAGAAGGGGAATAACTTCCGCAGGCCGGCTGGGCAGCGAATCGAAATCCAGAACGAAGACGCGGACCACGGTGTCGGGCACAAGCAGGGTCACGGCGCGGGTGCGCGGCGAGACCTGCCCAAGGGCAGCCCGAATGGCGTTGGCCACTACCTCTGGCGCGCTCAGATTGTGCTCGCCGATACCGGGCACAAGCGCGCCCTCCGGCAGTGGTTCAAAGGCGTAGACGGGTGGTTGGCCCGACCCCGGCGAAGCGGCGGCCAGCGCGCCCTGGGGCGAAAGCTCCACTGCTACAGGCGGGCGAGCGCCAGACCGGGAGCCGAATTTGGCCTTGCTGAGAATAGAACTCACTATCTTGACGCCTCGATGAAGGTGACTTTATTGATCTCCTTGAGTGTAGTCAGGCCGCGGCGGACACGATCCAGCGCCGACTCGCGCAGAAAACTCATGCCCTCCTTCTGTGCCAGCTTGCGCACTTCGGAGGTGGGTTTCTTTGCCAGAATCAACTCCCGGATGGGATCGGTCAGATCCAGCAGTTCATGAATCGCCGTGCGGCCACGGAAGCCGGTTCCACCGCACTCCATGCAGCCTGCTCCTTCTCGGAACTCGAAGCCGTGCCACTCCGCCGGGTCCATGCCGCTGGCGCGCAGAGCATCATCGCTGTATGTGACGGTGTGCGCGCAATGGTCGCAGACCGTGCGGACCAACCGCTGCGCCAGGATGCAGTTGAGCGCGGAAACGAAGTTGTACACCTCCACGCCCATATTCACAAAGCGGCCCAGCACATCCACCACATTGTTGGCGTGGACCGTTGTGAAAACCAAGTGCCCGGTGAGCGCGGAGTTGATCGCAATCTGCGCCGTCTCATTGTCGCGGATTTCGCCCACCAGGATCTTGTCCGGATCATGACGCAGAATGGACCTCAGACCTCTTGCGAAAGTAAGGCCTTTCTTTTCGTTGACGGGAATCTGCGTGATGCCGCGAATCTGGTACTCGACCGGGTCCTCGATGGTGATGATCTTGTCTTCGTCGCTCTTGATCTCGTTGAGCGCTGCGTAAAGGGTGGTGGTCTTGCCGGAGCCGGTGGGGCCGGTCACCAGCACCATGCCGTAAGGCTCGCGAATATAGGCGCGGAAGCGCTTCAGATCCGCATCGGCGAAGCCCACCACATCGAGCGTCAGGTTGTGAAACTTTTCGCTCATCGACTCTTTGTCCAGCACGCGCAGCACGGCGTTTTCACCGTAAATGGTGGGCATGATGGAGACGCGGAAGTCGATCATCCGGCCCTTGTAGCGCACCCGGAAGCGGCCGTCCTGCGGCACGCGGCGCTCGGCGATGTCCAACTCGCTCATGATCTTGATGCGCGACAGAATCGTGGCGTGATGTTCGCGGGCGATGGGCGCCATGGCTTCCTGCAAGACACCATCGATGCGGTACTTTACGTGCACCGAGTCATCATAAGTTTCGATGTGAATGTCGGAGGCTCTCCGTTCGAGAGCGGTGAAGATGGTTGTGTCCACCAGCCGGATGATGGGGCTGATGTCCTCTTCGCTGGTCAACTTCTCGATGGAGATGTTTTCATCGCTCGAGTCATCGCCGGTCAGCACGTCAAAAGTCAGGCCCTCGCTGGCCTCGTCGAGCACGCGCTGCGACTGCTCGGTCTTTTTCAGCAGGTCTGTAATTTGTGAAAGAGTCGCCACGCGCGGAAGGATGCGGTGGCCAAGCAGGCCCGCAATCTCATCCAGCACCATCAGCAACGAGGGGTCGCTCACCGCAATCACCAGCGCGTCGCCCTGCTGCTCGATGGGCACAAAGTTGTAGCGGAACATCAGTTCCACCGGGACCGTGCGCAACAAGTCATGCTGAATTTTGAAGTTTTTCAGGTCAACGAACTCGGCCCGATAGCGCTGCGCCAGCAGTTCAGCCTGGGCACGCTCTTCCTGGCTGCCAGGAGCAGCCGCGCCGGCAGGCAGCGGAATCGCAAGCACTGTTGTGTCAGCCATGATTTACCCTTGACCTCCACTGGGGCCGCCCATCGAGAAGATGGGCAGGTAGAGCGAAACGAGAATGAAGAGCACAACCACTCCCATGACGATGAGGATGGCCGGCTCGATGAGAGTCAGCGCGGCGGCAAGAGCGGTGGCGACGTCCTCCTCGAA
>Ga0255355_1001729_pt1 | contig 9750 bp, 8 predicted proteins | sample HBST75metaG_FD_189943 | JGI IMG/M metagenome (GOLD analysis project Ga0255355, IMG submission 189943) | Peat soil microbial communities from Stordalen Mire, Sweden - H.B.S.T75 | ecosystem: Environmental > Terrestrial > Soil > Wetlands > Peat | place: Sweden: Norrbotten County, Stordalen Mire...
GTTATGGGCTGTGCCTGTGGAGGTTCGGCAATTTCAAGGAGGTAGAACACGTGTTTGATCGCGTTCTCTGGCTCAACCCCACGGACAATCAAGGTGTGCGCTTCAATATTGAAGCGGTTCAGCTCCGAAAGAAATGGGCACCTGAATGATGCGACTGGCCAGCCGCAGATTGAACAGAGAGCGTCTCGACGAAACTGTTCTGTTCACCGTCCTCGATCGGCTGATTGCCTTCTCCTGAAGCGCGGGGTTTGCTTCGCGGGCACTTCGAGGGCTTCGCCGGGGGTATCATTGACGCCAACCTGGGTTGCAGATCGGTCTTCGATGGGTTCCTCTGGAGTGCACTCTTCGCTTTCCGGGAATTCACGCTCGACCGAAACTGTCTTTGAGGACGAGAGTTCTTCCGTCTCAGCATCGACAAGTTCCTCGACCTCTTCCGTCTTGCCGAGCAGTTCCTTGTCGATCTCCGCGAGGCGCTGTTCGTACTCTTTGAGCTTCGTCTCGTAGGGGCTTTGGTAGCCGAGCGCGGTGTGCAGGCGGGCCAGCGTTGCCGATCACCATGTCGAAAGAGTTGTTTGGCAGACGGGTGTCTTCAAAGGGCTGGACGAGGATTTTGGCGTCTGGATAGAGCATGGAAGCGAGCGCACCGCTGAGGGGGTTCTTCTCGACCCCGAATAGTTCGGACTCATGGAGAAGCTGGTCGGGAATGCGGGCAAAAAAGTTGCCCACTCCCATGCCCGGTTCGAGGATGCGCCCGCCGGCGAAGCCAAGGCGGTTTGCCGCCGCCCACATCTGGTCCACGACCTCAATGGCGGTGTAGTGGGTGTTGAGAGATGTTTCCTTGACCGCATCAATCTCGTCCTCAGTGAGGATCTCCGCAAGACGGTTGCGCTCCTCGTAATAGCGGTATCCTTGATCCCACAACTCGCGGAGCCCGCCGAAGTCGATGTACTGCGCGATGCGATTCTGTTCGTCGGTAGTCGCAGTGCGCTGCTCGGACTGGATGGATTTGAGCAGCTCAAGGATGTCGAGGTTGTTCTGAATGCGGGCTTTTGACCCGCCCTCGGCGATATGCGAGGCAACATCGTTGCTGAGGCGGAAGTTCCGGCTGTTGCGGGAAGGATCGGACGGAAGAATCGGCTTGGGTGTCGCAGGTTCGGCTTGGTCGTCTGAAGCGATGCCAAAGTCCAACTGGGGGGCTTTGGCATCGCTTTCCAGAATCAGTTGCCGTCTGACTCCAGCGGCGGGTAGACCAGTTCGGAGATCAGTTCCTGGGCCTGTTCCATCGGAAGGCCCGTCGAGCGCGCCTTGGCGAGGATCTCCCACGCCTGGGCCGCGCGTTCCTGAAGAGTGAATCGAATCGTCCCCTCCAACTCCAGATCCGCTGCTTCCTTCGGGCGGTTCCGGTAGAAGTTCGTCTCCACCTTGGCGAGCAGGTTCTGGAAGGCTGGGAGCTTCATAAACTCCGAAATGGAGTCGGGGTTCTGGGGAATGGTGCTGGACGCGTTGCTGGGAGCCATGTCGTTCCTCCTGGTTCAGTGTAGCTGTGGATTCGGATTCCTGGAACGTGCCAGACAACTCCGGGAACAGGGACTGCTGAAAAGGCCGAACTTGTGGCATTTCCACCTCGCGAAAGTGGGCTATTTGTAAGTATATTACATTACTGATATATTACGTATATTGCATCCTATTTACCAAAAAATCCTTTGCCTCGGCCCGGCTTTGTCCTGCCGGAAGAGGTTTCCGCATGAGTTCCGAGGGCAGCATCCCCCGCAGGTGATTGAAGCCCTCGGCGAGCCGCTTTCGATCCGTCAGGCCGCACGACTTATCGGTTGTTTGGCGTGGACGGTCCGTCATCGCTGCCTGCCGCAGGACTTGCCGCACTCCCGTTTTGGCCTGCGGGCAAGCTCGTCTTCTACTGCAACCAGGTCGTCACATGAATTCTTCGTGCGCAAAAGAAAGGGTCGGAGTAGGGATCATGATCGCTCATAACCCCCTCCCCAGATCCGGACGAGCAGGTTTCCCGCATCCTACTCTTACCTCAGGTAATGACGCCCATGCGGCGCAAGAGTTAAGGCGTAATATACGCGCACAGAAAGCAGCCAACGTACAATCAGACGCCGCATCCGGTCCACGGGAATGTGGCCTCTCCGACTACGGCGCGACAGGCTCGGGGCCAAAGCCATCCCACCTTGAACTGAAACATATTCAGGCCTCATCATTCATAAGCACTCCGTAACAGCGGATGTGTCCACTTACGACCGAGCGCAACCACTGGCCCACTTCCGGGACGGGATCATGTATGCGTCGCCTGAGGTCGTCTTTCACCTTATTCAGCTTCGTTTGCAGCCTCTTGCGAACCGTCTGCCGCCGCACCGTAAAGTTGCCGTTGCTCTGCTTCTTCCCGCAGATATGCGTGAAGCCAAGAAAACCGAACGTCTCCGGCTTCCCTTCTTCACGCCGCTTTCGGTTCTGGGCCGCGAGCGGTCCAAACTCCAAAAGCCGCGTCTTTTCGGGATGCAGTTCCAGACAAAATTTCCGAAACCGCTCGATAAGTTCCATTCAAAACTGTTTGGCATCTGCGTACCGCACGGCGATCACATCGCCGTGCGCTTGTTTTCGACGCCAGGCCTGTGCCCACAGATCGAAGACGTAATGTAGATAGATGTTCGCCAGCAACGACGATACACTGCCACCCTGAGGAGTACCTTCTTCTATTCGGATTCGCTTTCCATCCTCCGCATCCAGCGCGCTATGTTGACTGCGCTTCGGACGGTACCCGTACGAAAATCCAAGGAAGACGTTTTGTAGATAGCGTTCAACACCTCGACCGCCACGCGCTGAACGATATTCTCCAGCGCAGTAACTCCGAGCGGCCTCAGCCGCCCATCGGCCCTCGTTGGGATGTACACCCTACGCACCGGCTTGGCCCGGTACGCTCCTTGACTCAGTCCATGGAAGAGGCTCTGGAGGTTATCCTCAAAGACTTCGCTGTAGTGCCGCCGTCTCTCCGCGCCTACTGAGCGCGAGACCTACGATACTGACATTCGTCGCTTTCAGAAGGAGGTCCGCAAGCAATTCGCCGCCTGGGTCGCATCACTCGATAAACATCAGTCCCGGACCGACATTTTCGGCGCACTCGACGCCGCACGACAGGAGTTTATCATGTTGCCCAATGGAATGAACCGCAGGCTTATTGTCATGAGCGATTTCCTCGAAAACGACGGCACTTACCGCTTTGTTCCGACCGGTTCGCTGGCCAATCAGGCGCGCGCCCGCCAACTTGCCTAGCATATTCGCGAGCAGCATGGCTTCTCATTGCAAGGCGTGCAGCTCTGTCTTGGCCGCCTTGAAAGCAGCGACTTCACCCCGCTGTCCGCACAACGCAAGGAGGCGGTCCAGGCGTTTTGGGCTGCGTACTCCGCCGTAGGAGATCAACCAATCGAAATCCGATTCGATGGTACGGGAATCTTGACCGACTCGGAGCACTGGTGCTTTGATAGGAAACGATAATACGCTTTCCGAGGAGGAGGAGCGTAGAACAATCAACGAACCGAACTAAATGCAGGGGGTAATGCACTTCGCGGTCGCTCGTTCGCTCACTTCCGTTCATCGCTTCGCTATCCGGTAACACGGTAAAATCTCATCCGGCTGCGGCGTCTTTTCTAGTTTGGGCTGGTAACTGAGCCTTTCGGGCAAAATCGCCATTGGATCGCCCGGCGCTGTGCGTAGCAATACCTCGCCATATGGAAGATCGCACTGCGCATCGCGCCTTACACGAAGCACGGTTCCCGATGGCGATCTCAAAACTTCGGCTGTCAACGGCGAAAAGGGGCTGGGGTACTCATCGATCAGCCGCGCCAATACCGGTTCACCGTGAGCGGCGAAGCGCAACTCAACGAGAAAAACATCCTGGTTATACCCCCAAGAGCCGCGCAACAGGGTGCTGGTCGCTAGAAAGTGCACATGAGCTTTCTGTGCACGGACGTGCGCCTGCGCTCCAGCCGTCCCGACACAAGCAGCTACAATCGCCACAAGGGCCGCCATATAGATGAAGTTTGCGCGAGTCATAAAGATCCCTTTCATGTCGCCGAACAATATCTGCGTTTGTCCGTATTGCTGTCTAGAGTACTAAAGTTTCTACAGCAAAAGTTGCTGTAGCCGTTTTGGCTTTAATTTGGGACTGCGCAAATAATGAATTATAAGTACTCATAGGAGTCTGCCGACATAGTTTGTAACTAATCCGGAATCAACTACTTATAAAACCTACTACGCTTGGTAAGGGCACAGATTTATATTCGTCGGACTTGCAAAAGTACCAAGTGGCCTTGACATGGATCATCCAATGTGAAATAGAATGCCGCAAAACAGATTTACATGGATCGCAACATCACAAACCGGGTCAAAGAGTTGTGCGCCATATGCGGATGGACGCAGGCGCAACTGGTGCCGCCTGTCAGCGTCTCATGCCAGAGCATCAACTCCATACAACGAAACCGCGACTTCAAGGGTGTTCAATCCACCAGATTTCCTCGTTGCATAATATTTGGAAGCAAGCCACCATGATTCTCCCATAAACTTCACAAGCCGCACTCCAGTGTCAAGTACTGTACTTTGGAATAGCTGGTTCGTTAGATTTCGCCACTAACGTATTTGAGGTATTGATCTAACAACGATGACCAGTAATCGGCCACATTCAATGTTTCAAAGGCAAGAAAAGGGTGAGCCTCGTATGCAGATCCTAAGAACTACGCTCCTCAAGGTTTTCGCTGTTAGTGCAATTGCCATTTTGGGAGTCAATATTTGTGATGCACAAGGCATAGCGCCTAATGGAGTATCACAGGTCTACAGCCCAATAGATACCGTCGATGTTAAGAATGGAACGGCATTTATTCAGTTGCCGCTATTTTCTGTGCCGCAACGTGGCACAGAATCCTCACTTGATTTCATTTTGACAGTAAACACGTCGCCTTGGACTCCTCCAATTTCTGGATGCAACGATACATCCTGTACATTTCGCTATGTGGCCTCCCTTGGTGTAGGGCCTCAGATCAAAGTGAATAACTTTTTTAGTCTTGGAGAAAATGACGTTGACCTAGGAAGAGAAATACCACCGATGAGTGCTATAATATATCGTCAGGCAGTGCGTTATGCTATAGATGGAAATGGTTCACAGCATCAGTTATGGTTTGATTCAGCCAATCCAACGCATGCTAGAACTGTTGACGGTTCAGGTTATTTAGCGGTTTATCCAGCGAATTCTACTCCATACGACCCATTCTCTGGTACTCCCTATGCGACTCTGTATGATGCCAAAGGTCGCAAGCTAACCTATGATGCTTCAAGCCGCGTTCCTACCATTACCGATCAAGATGGTAATAGTGTTACACGTACTTCCTCTGGTGGCTCGAATGTCTGGACAGATACGATTGGTAGAACTATTACTGAACCGAACCCCTTATCTAGCACCAACACCGCGCAATGTCCATCCGCTCCGATCGGCGCGCCATCCCCAGTACAAAGCTCCACATGGAATGTGCCAGGTTATGATTCCCCTTTCCTTCTGTGCTATACATATGTATATATTCATACGAACTTTTGGGGGAACAACGGCCAATACTTTAAAGAATGTGATCCCAATTCATGTAGGTATTACGAGTCCTGGGAGGAAACAGAACAGCAAACGCTTGCATTGCAGAGTATTACCTATCCCGATCAAAGAGTCTATAAGTTTGTCTATGATACCGCACCTAATAGTTCGAGTAGCACAATCGCATACGGCACTGTTACTCGGGTCATATTGCCGACTGGTGGTTCTATAAGCTATTGCTATGATCTAGTGGACACCCCGCAATACGACGAGGCTATTCAAGCCAAATATCCATCCGAGCATTATGTCGACACGGTTCTACCCTTTGTCGTTCGCCGAGTCGAGAACACTACCGATACGGCTGTAGATTGTAGCTCTACTAGCGCAGGATGGACCTACACCCCATTCAGTTCGTCATCTGCTTCGACATATTCTGCTACCGAAACTGACCCCCTTGGCAATGCTATCGTTCATACTTTCGATTACAACACAAGCAATCTTCAAGGATACTCTTGGGAAGGGACACAAAATGAAGTCAGCCGTGATTATTATTCTGGAAGTTCAAAATCTGGAACACTACTTAAACATGTAGCGGAGTACTATGTTGTCGAGAATCTCCCTTATCCGAGCGTTGCGCCTTCCCCGGGATATCCCAGTCAAACGTGGCTACCGAGCGGTAATGATACTACAACGGATGGCATACTTACGACAAGTACTTCTACTACATACACAAACTTCTTCACGCCTATTGTATATACATGCCAATACAACCCAGGTAATCAATCTAGCGCATGCCAATCCACTACGGGGAATCAGTCCATAAGTCTTGGAATTCCAACTTCTACTGCCATTGGTGGCGTAACAACAACAACTCACTATATGTATGAAACAAATCCGACATTCCTGGCTGACAATATACTTACTTCTCCGTCATCAGTAAGTTACACTGATACGGCCTCATCTTTTAACACGAGTTGGACATACGATGACTCGTCCTATACAACTGCTAGCAATGGAGCTGGCCACCCTACCACTGTGACTATCAGCAATCCATCAGGCTCCAATGTCGTCACTCACACGCATTATGGCGAGTATGGAATGGCTGATGCCTGGATCGATGGGAATTTAGCCACTACAGCTAGTGTGGCGGCATGGGACAGTAATCATCTGTTCCCGTCTACAGTCTCAACTCCGTTAGGGAGTCTCTCTTATCTATATGATAGTGGGAGCGGGAGAATACAAAACTATACCGATATAAACGGATACACTACTTCTTACGCATATACCAGCGGTGGGCGCATCCAGTCTATCCGGTATCCTTCTATTACATCTGGGTACTCAGTATACTATTGCTATCCAGATCTGAACACAATCTACCAATATAATGCACAGAATAATGCTGTATCTAGTATATCTTCGTGTGGCAGTCCAATCCAAGGAGCTACCATTCAGTCAACTTTACTCGACGCATTTGGACGACAATCAGCGCAGGTTAGTGCAAGCGGAGCGACAACTACCACTGCGTATGACGCAATAGGACGAATCATTTACACATCTAACCCTTACTTTAGCTCGGACGGATCAATATACTACACTTCATACTCTTATGATGCTCTGGGACGAATCCGTTATATGTGTAACCCAGACAACGGAACGGCACCCACGTTATGCGCTCCAAATAGCAGCTATAGGCAATGGACCTATAGGGGCAATCTGACTACGCTCAACGATGAAAATAGCAACTCGTGGAAGAGATCCTTTGATTCTTTTGGACGTTTAACACAAGTTATTGAACCAAATAATGCAGTAACTCAATACACCTATGACGCGCGGAATAATCTGAGAACTGTTATTCAACATGGACTGACAGGGAATATTACTCTGACGCGTTCATTTAATTATGATGGATCATCTCGATTACTTTCAGCGTCTAATCCAGAGTCTGGCACAACGACATACACCTACGACGGAAACAGTAATCTGTTGACGAAAACCGACGCGCGCGGCATAGTCGTAACCTATGGGTACGCTGCTGCAAACCGTCTGAAAAGTAAAAGCTACTCGGATAATGTCACACCTACGTCTTGTTATCAGTACGACTCGTCGTCTGTTGCGAATGGAATTGGAAGACCTTCTAATCAGTGGACCCAGAGCGCGTCGGCGGGAGCATGTGCGTTGTCTGCGCCTTCAACTGGCTTTCTAACGAAGCGGTCGATTCTTGCTTATGATCCGATGGGACGTATTCTGAACGAGCAGCAGTACACCCAAGCTAATCTCGCAGGTGGAACTCCCTACGCGCTGGCATACACATATGATTTGGCGGGTAACCTGCTTACCTCCACCAGCGGGGTTGGCCCGGCGTCAACGCCCATTACCCTCACAAACACGTTCGACAGTTCGAATCGCTTGCAAACATTGACGAGTAACTGGAGCAATTCCGGCGTCTTTCCTGCAACGCTATTTTCGAGTCCATCCTACGCTGCGTCTGGCGGTCTTACGGGAGCTATATTCGGCAGTGGGTTGACCCTGAGCCGGGCGTATAACAACCGTCTGCGGATTACAGGCGAAACGGATACAGGCAGCATTGTTTCAGCTCCAACCCCAGGTTCAGCGACAGTGACTATCAACGGATCGGAGCAGAGCCAATGAGCAGCGCTTTTGGATGGGAGATGCCATGCAGCGACTCTATCGCTTTTAACAGGGCAAGACAAACAGTCAGTATTCCGGCAAAGCGCCAGTCAGGAATAGCCTCAACGATGCATTGCGGCGAGGAGCTTGTCATGAACGTGGGCAAGTCAGGAAATGAGATAAGATACGCTGAACGGAAGCATGGTAGGATCTCGCGACGCGGAGCCGTAGGACGCTGGTTAGCTGCGGGGTTACTCGTCTGTTTGGCATCCCTCACGGGAAGGGCATACGCCCAGACCTTCACGCTCTCGACTAACGGCGCTCCTGTCTCGGTATTGCCAGGTGGCCCTGTCATTGAGGTAGGGATCACTATCACCACCTCTGGCGGGTTCGCCGCTGAAGTGCCGCTTCATGCGAGCAACGTTCCCACAGGTGTCGCGGTCGATATTCCTCCCTGCTGGCAATATAGTTCACCAGCTTCCGGCAGCACCTGTTGGTTGACCGTCTCCGCTGCGTCAACGGCGCCCGGTGGAGGTTACAGCATTACGATTACAGGGACCGGCGGAGGCGTCACCTCTTCGACAACATTTGGGCTTTTTGTGGACAACTTCAGCATCTCCGCCTCACCTGCTTCGCTTTCCATGACGCAGGGCAGTAGCGCGACTTCGACGATTGCAACCAGTGTGCCTGGCTCCTTTCCGGGCATGAATACCATCAACCTGACCGCAAGCGGGCAACCGGCTGGTGTCACGCCCACTTTCAGCTCATCTCTGGGCCCCTATAACGGCAGCACGTCCACGTTGACTCTCGTCGTAGCCTCGACAACAACGCCCGGGACCTATCCGATCACGGTCACAGGCACGATGAGCGGGAGCTCCACTAGCGCGGGAAGCGGGAGCCTCACTCGCACCACAACCGTGACCATCGTCATGCCGACGCCGACGCCGACGATCAGCGTGGCCAGTTCCGGCAGCCCTTCGACCTACGGCAGCCCTTCTATAATGGCGGCACTTCGCTCGGCACAGCCACACCCAGCAGCAGCGGCACAGCAACGCTGACAACGAGCAGCCTGCCCCGGGGCTCGGACAGCATCACTGCTAGTATCGCGGCTGGCGTGGGTTATACCGGGGCTACTTCCAGTGCAATCACACAGACGGTGATTCAGGCGACGCCAACCGTTTCGGCATGGCCGACAGCATCCGCCATTGCCTACGGACAGACGCTGGCTTCTTCGACGCTGAGTGGGGGGACGGCTTCCGTGGGTGGGACTTTTGCGTGGACCACGCCAAGCACGGCTCCCGGAGCGGGCACTCCCTCTGAGAGCGTGACCTTCACACCTAGCAGCACCGCCAACTACAACACGGTTAGCGGCACAGCGAACGTAACCGTGAGCGCGGCCACGCCGACCATCAGCATCAGCAGCCTTCCATCGAGCGCCAGCTATGGCGGCAGCTTCACGGCAACGTACAGCTACTCGGGCAACGGTTCTCCGACCGAGACGGTGGCGTCAAGCACCACGTCGGTGTGCACGGTGT
>Ga0255355_1001733_pt1 | contig 9728 bp, 7 predicted proteins | sample HBST75metaG_FD_189943 | JGI IMG/M metagenome (GOLD analysis project Ga0255355, IMG submission 189943) | Peat soil microbial communities from Stordalen Mire, Sweden - H.B.S.T75 | ecosystem: Environmental > Terrestrial > Soil > Wetlands > Peat | place: Sweden: Norrbotten County, Stordalen Mire...
CCTGCCTTGAGTGTCACTATAGTCGTAGACGCCACCGGAACAAGTGAGCTCCTGGAAGAAGGATTCGCAATGAAACAGACAGCATTGATTGTTGGCGTTTCCGGCATGGCAGGGCGCAACCTGGCTGACCTGCTCATCGCAGAAAGGAATTGGACGATCTACGGCATGGCCCGGCACCCAGGTCAGCGTGATGGAGTGATCGCCGTTGCGGTCGACTTGCAGGATGCCGTTGCCGTTCGGTCCGCGCTCGAAAATGTGAAGCCGACCCACATCTTTCTGACAACATGGCTGCGCCAGCCAACGGAGGCAGAAAACATCCGCGTCAATGCCGGCATGGTGCGCAATGTACTCGACGCCGTCTCCCAAGCCAAATCTACGCAACACGTCGCTCTCGTCACCGGCCTCAAACACTACCTTGGGCCGTTCGAAAACTATGGCAAGGGTCATTTGCCGGCGACGCCCTTCCGCGAGGAACAGCCGCGCCTGAACGTGGAGAACTTCTACTACGCGCAAGAAGACGAACTCTTCGCGGCCGCCAAACGCGATGGCTACGGATGGAGCGTTCATCGTCCCCATACGCTGATAGGCTATGCCGTCGGCAATGCCATGAACATGGGCTCGACATTGGCGGTCTATGCCAGCATCTGCAAAGAGCTTGGAAAGCCCATGCTCTTTCCCGGATCTTCCGTGCAGTGGAACAGTCTTACCGATGTGACCGATGCACGCTTGCTGGCCAAGCAGCTTCTATGGGCCGCCACAACCCCCGCCGCGCGCAATCAGGCATTCAACGTGGTCAACGGCGACATCTTCCGCTGGAACTGGATGTGGAAGCGCATTGCCGCATGGTTTGGCGTGGAAGCGGCAGAGTTGCAAGGCGAAGGAGCTCCGCTTGTGAAACAGCTTGCCGATGCTGCCCCGATCTGGAAAGGCATCGCGGAGAAGTACGGCCTCAAGGAAGCGGATATCAATGTCCTTGCCTCCCCCTGGCACACAGATGCCGATCTCGGGCGTCCAGTAGAGGTTGTCACAGATATGTCCAAGAGCCGCAAGGCTGGCTTCACCGCTTACCAGGCAACTGACGACAGCTTCTTCGACCTCTCTGAGCGGCTGAGATCCGATCGTCTCATACCGTAAGCCCCCGCACCCAATTGATGACGCCGTCAGGATGGAAAAAGAAGTTGAACCGGTCCCCGGTTACGTTGTTGGCGGTCACGAACCGGCTTGCCTTTTACTACTCAGCTTTGCTTCCATTACGGAGGTTCAGCTTCTTTACATATGTTGAAAGTAAGGAGTGCGCCAAGCGCATTTTCCCTTCAGTGGTGGAATGTAACCTTCGATAGTCGATCTTGACCAAAATTAGCGCAGTTTTTTACTAGCCACTTTTACTAGCCACATGCCAAAAATCACCAAAAAGTGTGCAAAATAAGACACATTTCGAGGCAAATAAAAAGCCGCTTCGGCGGCTTGTTATCTTCCTTATTTTGAGGGATTTGTATGAGATTTCAGGAGGTTAAATTCGGAGGGTGGCCGGGAATCAATGGTGAAGCTGACGTTCTACCACTGCTCTCGGCGTATATTATTCATAGAACAATACTTATCCACGTGGGGCGCCAGGTTTCCTTCCAGTATCTCTCGAACTTACTCTCGTCCCGCTAACCGTGTCCCATTTTACAGGAGAGGTGCAGGGAGAGTCGCCGGTCATGTGGATCGCTCCTGCACGTCCGAGAACCCAACAGGAAGGACACAACTCCTTACACAATATGCGGGCTGCCCCGCAAGCCTGGAGCCAATGCCCGCCCCAGCCCGCGCCAGGGCTTTTTTTCGGGCTCACCTCAAACAGGATAGATTCGCCTTGGCAATCTATCCCTTTGCGTCCGTCGTCCGGTTCGTCGCCCGCAGCGTAGACGGCTGGATCGCCAATCGGCGGAGCCGCGATGTGTCACTTGAGGTGCGCAGTGTCGCCGATAATTGCAGACTGGGTGCGTCATCGGGGGCTATTGTTGCTATGTCACAGACGGGTCGTAAACTCACGTTGGAAGAGCGGGTCGCACGGGCTGCGGAAGCCGCTTTGTTACGGCAACAATACGTCAGCACCATTGACGTGCTGTGCGGAATGGGACTCTTGCTGCCCATGCACGTCGACACCTGGCGCAAGGGACGGGTGGATTACCTGGAGCAAGTCATTCAGGGAAATCTCCACAAGATCTCTTCGTCCATGGAAATATTCCGGCGCTGGGCTCGGGGAAAAGGCCTGAAACCAAGTGAAACCGGCTACGTGCGCAGAGCGCGGTCCGGGACCATCCCCTTGCAATTCAGCAAGAGCGGGGACCCGGCGATCGAGAAGAACTACTCGACGCATTACATATCGCCCGCGCTCTCTGAGCGGAAGCAGGAGAAGTTGCAGGAAAAGCTGAATCGCGCACCACAACCAGTCGTATTCCAGACCCTGCGCGACGGGCAGTGCTCGGAGTGCGGCGCGGAGCTGGACGCGGGATCGTTTCTTTTGATGGAAGCCGAGCAGCCGCTCTGCCTGGCCTGCGCCGGTTTCGGCGACCTCGAGTTTCTTGCCGCGGGCGACGCGGCTTTGACGCGGCGGGCAACGAAACATAGCGCACGCAACGCCGTCGTGGTCCGCTTTAGCCGGACCCGAAAGCGCTACGAGAGACAGGGCATCCTCGTTGAGACATCCGCTCTGGAAAGGGCCGAGCAGGAATGCGCGGAAGATGCGGATGAACGGGCGGCGGGACGCACGCGTGATGCGGTGCGGCGGCGCGAAGAAGACCGCAAGCTGGTGGCTCGCATGGCGAGCAAGATTCGAATCCTGTTTCCCGGCTGCCCGGCTCATGAGCTCGCTGCAATCGCTGAACATACCGCGGCTCGGGGAAGCGGGCGCGTCGGAAGGACGGAGGCGGGTAGAAATCTGGAGGAGCGCGCTTTGACCGCTTCGGTTATCGCGGCGGTTCGGCATAAACATACCGAGTACGACCAACTGCTGGCACGAGGAATGGATCGCTCCGCAGCTCGTCAGTTAGTCGGCGATAAGATAGACGAGATTCTAGCGGGGTGGCGAACTCGAAGGCTGGACGCGCAGCACTTTGAGGCATGAAGCGCGCGATGTTATACGCTCTTCAAGAGGGAGCACTTCAATGCTAATCGAACAGCAGATTGCAGAGCGTCAGGATAGGGCCGCGGCGGCTCCGCTGAAAATTCTGAAACGGCCCGCAGACGGGCCTTATGGCGATTACAGCGTAAAGTCGGCCAGCGGACGGACCTATAAAGTGGCGATTCGCGGCCTGGGGCTATTCGAGAATTATTGCTCCTGCCCGGATTTCGCGGTCAACACGTTAGGAACCTGCAAACACGTCGAGGCCATGCTTCTGCGGCTGCGGAAGCGTCACCAGAAGACATTGGAAGCTGCGAAGTTCAAGCGGCGCGTGCTTCCATTTCGCTTGTGTACGGGAATGCGATCGAAGTGCGGCTACGCATGCCGGCTTCGCCTCCGCCTGCGCTCCTGAAGCTCGCAACCGAACACTTCGACGCCAACGGTTTTCTTCGCCGCGATCGTTATCGGCAATTCTCCGAGGTGCTGGAGGCGCTGCGCAACGCTGACGGCCAGGCGGTCATCTATAGCGATGTTCTGGATTACATCGACCGGGAAAACGAGCTGGTCGAAGGCCTGGAACTGGAGCGTAAGCTGCTTGCTAAATTGAAGCGCGGGCTCGATCCCACCGCCGGCATTCTAAAAACGAAACTTCTGCCCTATCAGGCCCTCGGCGCGATCTTCGCAGCATGCCGCGGGCGCGTGGTCCTGGCCGATGACATGGGACTGGGCAAGACAGTTCAAGCGCTGGCCATGGCCGAACTTCTGCGTCAGCGTCGTGCGATCGAGAGAGTGCTGGTGATTGCACCGGCCTCGGTCAAATACCAGTGGAAGACGGAGATCGAAAAATTCACCGACCGCTCGGTGAAGATCGTTGAAGGCCTGTTGCCGCAGCGGCGCGCGATGTATGAATCCCCAGAATTCTTCACCCTCACCAACTACGAACTCGTTCTCAAAGATATTCGATACATGCAGGAACTCAGTCCGGACCTGATCATCCTCGACGAGGCGCAACGAATCAGAAACTGGACCACCGCCACTGCGCGCACCATCAAACAACTGAAAAGCCGCTATGCACTGGTGCTTACCGGCACGCCGCTCGAAAACAAGCTGGAAGAGCTGTTTTCCGTTGTGGAGTTTGTCGACGGCCGCAGATTGGGACCTGCGTTCCGCTTCGTAAACGAACACCGCGTCATCGACGACAAGGGCCGCTTGACCGGCTATCGCGGCCTGGATCAGATTCACGAGCAGTTGGCCCCAATTCTGTTGCGGCGCACGCGCCCCGAGGTGCTGAAGGATCTGCCCGAGCGGACCGACAAGGTCTTCCGCGTGCCGTTGACCAGCCAGCAGGCGGAACCTTACTACGAGCAGAGCGATATGCTCGCGGCGCTCATGCGCAAATGGGAGCGCCAGGGCTGGCTCTCCGAGATCGATCAAAAGCGCATTCTCTGCTACATCCAAAATATGCGCATGTTATGCAACTCCACGTTTCTATTCGACAATCAGACCCATCATTCGCCCAAGCTCCGGGAGTTCCGCGAAATCATGACCGACTTCGTCCTCGGGGAAAAGCGCAAGGTGGTGGTCTTCAGCGAATTCGAGCGCATGACACGCCTGGCCGGCGAGGAGTTGCGCAAGCTGGGCATCGAATTCGTTTCTCTACATGGAGGTGTTCCCTCGCGCCAGCGCGGCGCCTTGATCGAGAAGTTTCGCAACGATCCGGCCTGCAAGGTCTTTCTCTCGACCGATGCGGGAGGCGTGGGCCTCAATTTGCAAGCAGCCTCGGTGGTGGTGAACTTCGAGCCTCCTTGGAACCCGGCACGATTGGAGCAGCGCATCGGCCGCGTACACCGGTTGGGGCAGTCGCGGCCCGTACACGTCATTCAGATGCTCACAGAGAAAAGCATCGAAGAGCGCGTGTGGGAGACGCTGGCCTTGAAGAAATCTTTGTTTGTCGGAGTCTTTGACTCTCCCACTTCCGAGATCAGCTTCGCCAAGCTGGGCCGGAAGACAATGCTACAGGCGGTGAAGGAGATATTCGCCGACCAACCCGGCCGGCCCAAACCGGTGATTGACCACGCTCCCGCCGAGCCGGTTCCGCTAACGCAGCCGCAGCTGGACGCTAAGACGCAGCAGGACGGATCAACGAGTGCCGAGACACCCGCGCCACAAGGCATTCCTCCCTCGCCTGCATCTCCTGGCGGGAATGGCGTCGAATTTGCCGCGGCCTCGTTCATCGAGGCTGGACTGCGATTGATTGAATCGATCACGGCAGGCAGCACTGCGGGAAGCGCGGCAGACGGCACCGCCGGGCGTTCCACGGCCGCTTCCGCACCCCGCCCGCCTCAAGTGTTGCCCACCCTGTTCACGAGAGACCCCCGGACGAACCGCCCCGCATTGACCATTCCTCTGCCTGATTCAGTGACCCCTGAGCGGCTCTCCAGCGCGTTTTCGGCTCTGCTGAGTGTGCTCGGAAAATCCGTGAGTCCACCTGCCATTCCAGAGAGCCAGATTTGACTGGCATCAACCGCACAAGAAGCTCGTCACCACGCAACCAGTAGTCAAGTTCATGCCCTGGCAGAAGGTTCCAATCAGACGAAGTGGGCAGGAACTGGGCTGGCCTGGGAAATGGTTTGGTTACGGGAGTAAGACTTTGAGAAAAGACAGCCGGTCAGTCGCCTGGTCGATTGCGTACCCAATTGCACTGTAGCCTTTTAATCTGCGCTCGTACATTCTCGCCAGCATCGGGACCCCGTTGTCGATGTAGTCATAGACTTGTACGATGCGCTTGTTGTCGTGGAGACGATGAAGGCGTCCAGCATATTGCTGCAACGTTCCCTTCCATGAAATTGGCATGGCAAGGAACAACGTGTCCAAACGCGCATCGTCGAATCCTTCGCCGATGTAGCTTCCCGTGGCCAGAATCACTCGCGATTCGTTGTCTGGCACAGCCGCCATAGCCTCTGCAATCAGCCTGCGCTGCTTCTTGCCCATACCGCCCTTCAAAACAAAAACGTGTTTGGCGGCACCACTGAGTCTGGTTGCGAAATACTTTAGGTGCTCCGTCCTTCCCGTGTCATCGGTCATCAGGAAACGTCGTTTTCTGAACATCGGCCGGTATAGAACAGCTTGATATCATCGGCGCCGAAGGCGCGGTCGTCGGTCAATCATCGTCGGGGCTGTTGGAAGTTGTAAGGTGTTCTCGGGAGAAGACGGTAAGGAAGAACCCCGCTGTTGGAGCAGCGGGGTTCTTTATAGGCAGCCTTCATGCCAAGACGAAGGCAACCGTGAGTTGGTTTTACCTTGGCATGAACCGTTGCCGTTGTCAAAGGCCGTCTACGCGCACGGATGGCGGTTCATCGAGAAGTTGTTCTTCGGCTTAGGTTTTGCCGCAACTCCGACTGCCGGGCGATGTTCTGGATTTGCACGTGCTGCGACCGCGGGCAGCGTTATTGCAGTGTGGAGTGCCGCGGTCATGCGCGGCGCCGGCAACGTCGCGCCGCCAACCGGCGTCATCAGCAGAGCACGGAAGGACGGCTGGATCATCGTGATCGCCAGCGCGCCTATCGTTGTCGCCGGTTCTCGCGCCGCGTGACGGATCAAGGTTCCCAGGCGGAGATTTCTCATCCACCATCGGAGAGTGGGAAAGCGGTCACGATGCCGGCGCTCGCGGCGTTGCGTGTCCGGTCGCGCGACCGGCGGGGCAATGGACTTCGTTGCGTGGTCTGCGGCCGGCCTGGTCGCTTCGTCGATCCTTTTCCGCGCACATCTTCTCGCAGGTGAGTTGAGATGATCGACCCAGAAGTGCGGGTTCAGATCCGCCGCTACTTTTACGCCGAACACTGGAAGATAGGCACCATCGCGCAGGCACTCGGGCTTCATCCCGACACCGTGCGGCGCGCCATCGAGGTAGAGCGTTTTCATCGCGCCGAGCAGTTGCGCGCCACGATGCTCGATCCCTATCTTCCCTTCGTTCGCCAGACGCTGGAGGCGCATCCGCGCCTTTGCGCCACGCGACTGCATCAGATGCTGCGCGATCGCGGCTACCGAGGAAGCATCGAGCAACTGCGGCGCGTGGTGGCGCGTTTGCGCCCGCAGCCGCAAGAGGCGTTTCTGCGCTTGCAGGTCTTCGCCGGCGAGCAGGCGCAAGTGGACTGGGCGCACTTCGGCTCGGTCACGATCGGCCGCGCAAAACGGACTCTGTCCTGCTTCGTGATGACCTTATCCTGGTCGCGGGCGCTGTATCTGGAGTTCTTCTTCGATCAGACGATGGAGAGCTTTCTGCGCGGCCATGTGAATGCGTTGCGCTCGTTTAACGGAGCAGCAAGAGTGGCGCTCTATGACAACTTGAAGTCTGCTGTTCTTGAGCGGCACGGCAGCCAGATCCATTTCAACCCGCGGTTGCTGGAGCTGGCAGCGCATTATCACTTCGTGCCGCGCCCCTGCCAGGTGCGGGCCGGTAATCAAAAGGGTCGCGTAGAGCGTGCGATTCGTTATGTGCGCGATTCGTTCTGGGCGGCCCGCACCTTCACCACGCTGGAGGAGTGCAATCGCCAGGCGCTCAAGTGGCGCGACGAGGTTGCTCATCAACGTCCCTGGCCGGACGATCGCAATCGCACCGTTGCTCAGGCGTTCATCGATGAACAGCCGCGCCTGTTGCCGTTGCCGCTGCATCCGTTCTCGACCGACTGCGTGGTCACGGTACGCGCGGCCAAGACCATCTATGTGCGTTTCGACGGCAACGACTACTCGATTCCACATGAGGCAGTGGGCCGGCCGTTGACTCTGGCGGCATCCAATACCGAGGTGCGCATCCTCGACGGCGCGCGGGAAATCGCCCGCCATCGGCGAAGCTACAACCGGCAGCAGATGGTTCTCGATCCGGCACATCAGCAGGCCTTGTTGCGCAGCAAGCGCAAGGCGCGCGAATCCACACGCGCCAGCCGTTTGGAACTGGCCGTTCCCGAAAGCACGGTCCTGCTGGAACGAGCCTTCTCCGAAGGAGAATCGGCCTCGCAGCAGAGCGCGCAACTGCTCGACCTGCTTGATCGCTACGGCACACAAGCGATGCGACGCGCGGTCCGCGAGGCGCTTGAACGCAACACGCCACGCGCCTCTTCGGTGGCCTTCCTGTTGCGCCAGTCCAATCACGCTATGCCGCTTCCGCTGGATCTGAGCCGCCATCCGCAGGCCCAGAACCTCGAAGTCCGCCCACACGATCTGGAGACCTACGATGAGCTCGCCCACCGACGCGATGAAGAACCCGAATCATAATCTGCGCGAACAGCTGGAGCGGATCGGCCTGCGTGCCGTAGCCGCGCAAATGGATGACATGCTGGCCCACGCCACCGAGCAGCGCTGGTCGCCGCGCCAGTTGCTCGAACAGCTCGCGCAGATCGAAGTAGCCGAACGCACGCACCGCAGCCTCGAACGCCGCCTGCGTACCGCCGAGATCCGCAGGTTCAAGCCCGTGGCCGATTTCGACTGGTCGTGGCCGACACGCATCGAGCGCGACGTCGTCGAGCGGGCGCTGACCCTGGACTTCCTGGCCGAGGCGCGCAATCTTGTCCTGGTCGGCGCCAACGGCCTGGGTAAGACCATGATCGCCCAAAACATCTGTCATGCCGCCGTGCTGGCCGGCCACTCCGTGCTCTTCCGCACCGCTTCGGCGCTGCTGGAGGAACTGCATCGGCAGACACCCGAAGGACGCCTGCGTAAACTACGCAACTACGCCAACGTGGCTCTTCTCTGCATCGATGAGGTCGGCTATCTCTCCTTCGACGACAAATCCGCCGACCTGCTCTACGAGGTCATCAACCGCCGCTACGAACAGAAATCGCTGATCCTCACAACCAACAAGCCCTTCAAGGAATGGAACGAGGTCTTTCCCAACGCTGCCTGCATCGCCACGTTGCTGGATCGCCTGCTGCATCACGCCGAGGTGACTGTCATCGAAGGCTCCAGTTACCGCGTCCGCGAAAGCGAGCAGGAGACAACGGCCCGCCGCAGGAGGAAGAAATGAGCCAACCGGGCACTGCGGCCTCTTACGTGACTTCGGTCGTCACCCTCTACCTCGAAATGCCGGACACGCCCATGCGCGTGAGCGTCTCCGACCAATGGCTGGCACGGCACTTACACCAGGACGGCGTCCCGCTGGAGACCATCGAAACGGCCTTGCTGCTGGGTTCGCTGCGCCGACTGATCCGCCCTCCAGATGCTCCTCGACTGTCGCCCATCCGCTCGCTGGCCTACTTCCGCCCCGTCATCGAGGAACTCTGCGAACACCCCGCGCCGGAGAACTACCGCGAGTACCTCCGACTCAAACTACGCCAGGCCGCAAAGACCCTGTCGGCCGATGACCGGAAAAATACGTTTTCTGATGACCGCTAACATCAGTTGGTTAGGATCGCAAATATCTCTATACCTGCAGAGGTCGGCATCAATCATTCTAGGACTATGCGGCCATTGAGCGACTGAAGGGGATGACAAGCAAATTCGGAGCGTTGCAGGCCCCCGCAACCAATTAGTCGATCCTGAAAAAGCCGATTTCAGTCAGAGGGCAAGGCGATCAGAAGGGCGGTGAAGATCGATTGGTGCAGGAACTGCCCCAGCATCGCCCTGATTTCGG